>Ga0315910_10000493_pt1 | contig 39080 bp, 23 predicted proteins | sample EdamamesoilMG_FD_204470 | JGI IMG/M metagenome (GOLD analysis project Ga0315910, IMG submission 204470) | Garden soil microbial communities collected in Santa Monica, California, United States - Edamame soil | ecosystem: Environmental > Terrestrial > Soil > Garden | place: USA: California...
TCACGCGGGCCACGACCGAACTCATGAACTGGCGGCTGGCGCGCTTGGAGACGTAGAGCTGGCCGTCGATGCGATAGCGCACGACCACCTCGCGCTCTTCCGGCTCGATGTGGATGTCGCTCGCACGTTCTTTCACGGCTTGCGAAAAGAGACCGTTCACCCAGCGAATGATCGGCGCATCGTCGTCGGAATCGAGCAGGTCGACCTGGTCGTCGTCGTCGAGCTTTTCGTCGCTCGCCAGCTCGCTCATGTTCTCTTGCCGTTCGTAGACGCGGTTGATGGCGTCGACGACGATGCTGGGGGTCGATACGCTGGCTTCGACGGTCTTGCCGAACGCCGCCCGCACGTCGTCTAGACCGTCCACGTCGAGCGGATCCGCACACAGCACCTGCACGCTGGTCTCGGATTCACCGACCACGAGCAGGCGATGCGCGCGCGCGTAGCCAATCGGCAAGCGAGCGGCGATCTGCGGTGGCACCTGCTCTACCTGGATCTTCTCGACGAAAGGCAGCCCGCATTCGCGCGCGAGTGCGCGGGCAATGTCGACGTCGCTCGCGGTCTCCGCCTGCACCAACAGTTCGAAGAGCGATGTCCCCTTCTCGCGCTGTTGCTCGTACAGGGGTTCGAGCGCTTCGTGCGACGTCACACCGTGACGCACCAGAATGTTGCCGAGGGCTCGTTGCTCCAACATCGTCACTCCATGGGTTCCGCGTTGGCGGCGCGCTCGCCGTCGACGCCGCCTTCGCCGGCACCGCGCTCGCTGGCGACGCTGCGCGCGACGGGCGCGATACGGATCGGATCGGCGTCGTTCTCGGTCTTCTTGGGCCGAGCCGGCGCTCTGGGTTTCTTTGGCGCCGGAGCGGCTGGTGCGGGCGCCGCGGGCGCCGCGCCAGGAGCTGGCGCGCGCACCGGCTGCGCGGAGGTGCCGGCGACATCCACGGGTAGGGCGATCGGATCACTGGGCTGGTGCTGTAGCGCGTCGGCAGGCTTGCTCTCGAGCTCGAGCCGGATGTTCTCTTCCCATTCGAGCTGCGCCTGGCGGATCTCTTCGACCAGGCCGTTCGAGCGCGAGTAGTCGGTGGGAGGCTCCCAGGTGTCGGTCGCGAAAACGAAGTAGCGATCCAAGAACTCCTGGCGTTCGCGCATCTTGCGCTCGAAGATGCGGCGCAGGTCGCCCTGCTCGCGCACGACGTGCGGCGTGAGCACCAAGAGCAAGTTGGTCTTGCGCTTCTTCGAGGTAGAGCTGCGAAACAAGAACCCCAGCACCGGCAGGTCGCCCAGCACCGGAACCTTGGTGCGCGCCGTCACGTATTCCTCTCGCGTCAACCCGCCGATCACCACGGTCTGCTGGTCTTTGACGACGAGCGTGGTGTTCGTGGTGCGGCGCGTGATCGGGATAGCGCCGAGCGCGCCCTGCGGAGTGCCCGGCGCGCTGCTCTCGAGTTCTAGCTCGAGTCTCACCTGCGACGACTCGTTGACGTGCGGCGTGATCTTGATGCGGTTACCCACGTTGGCCCGAGGTGCCGCGCCGCCGAGCCCGCCGAACCCACCGAGCGCAGCCGCCGCAGCCAGCCCGTTGGCGCCCTGGCCCCCCGCAAGTCCCGCGAGGTTGGCGACGCCGCCGCCCGCGTTGATCTGCGTGGGCACGTTCTCACCCACGTCGATTTCGGCCGGTACGTTGTCGGTCGCGATGATGTGAGGTGTCGCGAGAATGTTGCCGCGCCCGCTTTCGGCGAGCGCGTTCATCACCACGCCGAAGGCCGGAATACTGAGCCCGTTTCCGAGCAGGTTGGTCGTGCCGGGCAAATCGGGCCCACGAATACCCGCAGCAAACCCGCCCAAGAGGTTCGGGTCGAGCGGGAAGGAGGTGGAACGACCGGCATCGAAGCCGCCCAAGATCAGCGAGTCGCCATCACCGCCGAGGTCTTGCTGCGACCCGCCGTGGAACGCAAAGCCGAGCGTATTGTCGTCGCTCACGCCGATATCCATGATCACGGCTTCGATGAACACCTGGCGGCGCGGGCGATCGAGTTTGTCGATCACGAGGCGCAGCTGGGCGTAGTCGCGCCCCGACGAGGTAATGACCAGAGAGTTCGTCGCAACGTCGGCGGTGACCTGCACGTCGCCTTCGAACATGCCGCCGGCGTCGCCGGGACCAGCAGCACCGGCCTCCCCCTTCTTGCCTTTGCCGCTGGCTTTCTGCCCGGACAGCATCTGGGTCAAAGTGGCCGCCAACTCTTCGGCTACCGCATGCTGCAGCGGCAGCACGTGAACCCGCCCAGTCTCACCCGGTCGCGAATCGAGCTTCTTCAATACCTCGAGCAGTTTCAGGTACGAGTCTTCGGTACCCATCACGATCAGCGAGTTGGTCTGCTCGTCGGCAATGACCTTGTTCAACCCGCTCGTCGACGCGCCGGGCTGCCCGGGCTTCTGCCCCAGCTCGAACAGCTCGTTGATGCGCTGGGCCAGCTCTTCCGCCGCGCCATAGTTGACCGGCTCGATCCACATGTGTTGACCCTGACCGCCGACGTCGAGCTCTTCGACGATGCGGATCATGCGGCGCACCTGGGTACCGGTGTCGGTGATGATGAGGAGCTGCCCGGGCGAGTGAATCGAAATGTCGCCCTCTTTGCTCTTGAACTTGGCGAGCACTGCAGCCACTTCTTCGGCCGACACGTGCTCGAGCCGATACAGGCGGGTGACGTAGCGATCGGTTTCGGGCACCGGCGCGCCGCGCGAGTAGATCGGCGTCGCTTGCATGTTCACGCCGGCGCTATCCACGATCTTCAAGAACCTGCCGTGCGGAACCACGGTCATGCCATTGACCTCGAGGATCGACAGGAATGCCTCGTAGGCTTCGTCGAGCGTCACGGGCTGCGGTGACACGACCGTGGCCTTGATCTGGCGCACCTTGGCTCCGTAGATGAAGCGCTTGCCGGTCATGCCACTGATGTGGTTCACCAGCTCGGCCAAGTCGGCATCCTGCAGGTTGAACTTGACGCGATAGCCCGGCGGCTTCGGCTCGAAGGGAATGTCCGTCGCCGTCGCGATCTTGTCCATGGTGGTGGGCAGTGGCCCGGCCGCGCCCGGTGGCTCTCGGTCGCCCCCTGCCGCGGGCGGCTGCGCTCCCGGAGCGGGGGCGGCGCCCGGTGGTACGCGCGGAACCTGGCCCGCAGCGGGCGGCGCCAGGAAGACCCCCGACGCCAACAGCGCGCAGGAAAGAATGCTCAAAGTGCCTTGATGGCTGAACCTCATCACGGATCGCTCACTTAATTCGGTAGTCGATGCTTTGGGATTGCCCACGGCGATTGATCTTTACGGCCAGATTGTTCGCCGTGCGAAGGCGTGCGTAAGCTTCGAGGGCCTTTTCGGGGCTGGCCATGTCGAAGCCGTTGATGGTTTCCAAACGGTCACCGTTCTGGAATCCGAGGGTGCCGAGCAGCGTGTCCTGCCGAATGCCGAACAAGCGAATGCCGACGACCTTTCCGTCCTTCTTTTCGGGGACGATGCGGGCAGAACGCATCAGCTCGGCCTGATCTGCCAAGATTTTGTCGACCACGCTGCGATCGACGTGGAACTCGCTGTCGCTGACCTTCTGAATCTTGTTCTTGATGTCCTCGGGGACTGGCTTCGCCCCCTTGGGCGGCGGAGCCTCCGCCGGCGCCTCGCCCTGGGGCGCGGCCGCTGCCTGCGGCGGCTGCGCGGAAATCTCCGGCTGCTTCGCAAACAAGAGCGCCTGGCACAGCTCACTGCCAGCCGTCAGCCACACCGCGGGACTCGCCTCCACCGGATTGAAACCGATGTAGGCGACCTGACGATTGCCCACGCTGTCGCCCACTCGACGCAGCTGTGGCATTGGATCACCGTTGCCCTGAAGCGCCGCGAACGACCACTCGGGATCGTCCGACTCGGTCACGATCTGCACTTTGACGTCGCTGCACACTGGGCTCTTCAGTGGATCCGTCACCTGCGGCTCAGGGTCGGGCGCGGCCATCGTTGGAGGTGGCTTGGCATCCAGCGGACCTGTCACCGAGTCGAAGGGATTGCGCTTGATGAGCGGTTCCGCGGTCCGCCGTGGAGGCCGCGGCTTGAACGCCCTCGAAGGCGCAGTGACCGGTTCGGTGGAGGCGACCGGCTCGGTCAACGACGCCCCCAACAGCGCCGTGGTCCCCGCGGCCTGGAAGTAGGCGACCAGGGCAACTAGCCCTAGCACCACCAGCGAGAAGTACTTCTTGAACAGCGCGTCGAAAGCCACAACTTAGCGCCTGGTTAAAGCGAGAGCCGTGCCAGCGGTCAACGCCCAAAAGCGCCGAAAAACAGCCGCTTCGGCGACGCTTCCCGCTCGATCTGCGCCATCCTGGCAATCGGGGTCCCCTACAAGCGCTCAGTACGACAATCTGTCAATCCGACCAACAGAATCGGCCGGCCACCCACCCACATTGGCTCTTTCGACTCGGTGGCAGGTGGACCCTCGAGGGGGCAGGAAGACCCCCCGCCCAGCGCGCTCGGGCCGCTCACTCTTCGCCGAGCTTGCGGTAGATCGTGCGCGTCGAGATCCCGAGCAGCTGGGCCGCCAAGGACTTATCCCCCTGGGTGTGTCGCAGCGTCTCCCGGATCAAGCGATGCTCCACTTCTTCGAGCGGGGTGCCGAGCGCGAACTCCAGCGTCGAGGGTGGCGTCGAGGCCGCATGCGCGATCGAGTCCGGTAGATCTTCGAGGCGCAGCGTGGGTGTGCGACACAGCACGGCGCTGCGCTCGATGACGTTCTCGAGCTCACGCACGTTGCCCGGCCAGGAATAGTCGCTGAGTTTCGCCATCACTTCGTCGGGAACCTCCAGACGCGCGCGGTGGTTCTTCTTGCAGTAGATGCCCAAGAAGTGATCGACCAAGAGCGGGATGTCCTCGCGACGCGCCCTCAGCGGCGGTGCGGTCACCGCGATCACATTGAGCCTGTAGTACAGATCTTCGCGAAACCTGCCCGCCTCGACCTCTGCAGCCAGGTCGCGATTGGTCGCGGCGATGATACGCACATCGGCTTTCACGGTGTTGCCGCCCACCGGTTCGTACTCGCCTTCTTGCAACACCCGCAGGATCTTCACCTGAACTCCCGGGCTCAGCTCGCCGATCTCGTCGAGGAACAGCGTCCCGCCCTTGGCCCGCGCGAAGCGCCCGTCTCGACGCGAAACGGCGCCCGTGAACGAGCCTCTTTCATGGCCGAACAGCTCAGCTTCCAAGATCGATTCGGGGATCGCCGAACAATTGACCGCGATGAACGGTCCCGCGCTGCGACCGCTCTTGGAATGCGTATAACGCGCCAACAACTCTTTGCCGGTACCACTTTCGCCGAGCAAGAGCACGGTAGCGCTCGAAGGGGCCGCCTGCGTCGCGATGTCCAGTACTCGACGGAGCGCGGGGCTCTGGCCGACAATCTCTCGATTCGTGAGCAGCTGCAGCTCTTGCCGGAGCGAACGGTTCTCGGCCACCAGGCTCTGCTTCTCGGCCGCCTTGCGCACGCTCTTCACGATGTTGACACGCTTGAGTGGTTTCTCGACGAAGTCGTAGGCGCCCTCACGCATCGCATGAACCGCGGTCTCGACGGTGCCGTACGCGGTCATCAGGACGACCTCGCTGTCGGGAGAAAGCTCCTTGATGGCACGTAAGAGCTCGACGCCGTTCGTGCCCGGCATCATCAGGTCGGAAAGCACGACCTGCACCCGGTGGCGCCGCGCCAGTTCCAGCGCCTGCTTGGCGCCCTCCGCGACCAGCACGCGCATGCCCTCTTTTTGAAAGATCTTCTGCAGCGAAGCGAGGTTGCTGAGCTCGTCATCGACGACGAGCACGGTGATTTCTTCCCCCGCTGGCGGCACACTGTCCGGCGACTCTGTCAAGTTGTCCATCCCTGGACAGCATGACATATCGTCTGCCAAGTTTTCAGAGCCGACTAAAAATAGTAATAATTTCAGAAGCTTGAGCGATCGACGCGACAGCGACCGGCCTCGCGCCTACTTCTTCTTGAGTTCCTTCGGCTCGATGAAATCTTCGGGGGCGAGCACTAGGCGCTCGACCACCTTGTCCTCGACGAACGCCTGCACGATCTCGTCCACGTCGCTCGGCTGCACGCGGCCGTAGAAATAGTGGTCCGGTTCGACCGCGATCGTGGGTCCGACCCAGCATGTATCGAGGCAACTGCTCGTGCACGCGCGTACGCTCGTCTCGTGCAGACCGGCAGCCTTGAGTTTGGCTTTCAGCTGTTCATGCAGCTCGACGGCCCCGCGTTGAGCGCACGACCCTTTGGGCGTTCCATCTGGACGCCGGTTGACGCATACGAAGAGGTAGCGCTTTCTTTTAGCCATGGGAACCGCACCTGTATAGGGGCGCCCTGGGAGGCCCGTCAACCGCTTGCCACTGCCAGCACCGAGGCGTGGACGATCTCCAGCAGTTCGTCCAAATCCGTGTCGGGAATGTTCAAGGGTGGGGTGAGGTAAACCACCTGCCCGAGCGGACGCACGTAAGCCCCTCGCCGCAAGGCCTCTTCGTAGACGCGCCAACCGCTCCGTTCCAGGTAGCCCTTCCCACCCGCCAGATCGAGCGCTGCGATCATGCCAAGGGTGCGCACGTTCTTCACGTGGTCGAGTCGTGCCAGCTTCGCGAAGCCCTCCTGAAGGCGTCGAGCCTTCGGTCGGGCCTGTTCGAGGATGCCCTCTTCTCGGTACACGGCCAGCACCTCCCGGGCTACGCGGGCGCCCAGCGGGTTACCCGCGAACGTATGCCCGTAGAAAAATGCTCGACTATCGCTGCCTAGAAAACCGGCGAAGATGCGCTCGGTGGTGAGCGTGGCCGCGAAGGGCAACAGCCCCCCGCTCAGCCCCTTGGCGCTGCAGAGCACGTCGGCAACCACGGAGGCATGGTCCGCCGCCCACATCGGGCCCGTGCGCCCATAGCCCGTGAAGACCTCGTCGAGCACGAGCAGCACGCCGAACCGGTCCGCCAGCTCGCGGGCGCGCACCAAGTAGGCCTTGTCGTAGATGCGCATGCCGCTCGCCCCTTGAACCAGCGGCTCGAGCACGATGGCGGCCGTTCGCGCGGCGTGCGCCTCGAGCTCTCGCTCGAGCTCGCCGAGAGCGACTTCGAGATCATCGGCCGGCGACGCCAGATGGGCGCAATCGAACAGCAGCGGCTCGAAGGGTGCGCGAAACTCGGGCATGCCGCCGAGCGCGCTCACCCCCAATGTCTCGCCGTGAAAGGCTCCCTTCAGGCTGACGAATCGTGTGCGCTCGGGCGCGCCGTTCTGAGCCCAGTACTGCACACACAGCTTGATCGCCGCTTCCACGGCGGTCGAACCGTTGTCGCTGAGGAACACCCGTGTGAGACCTGGGGGCGCTACCCGCACCAACTCTTCGGCGAACAGCGCGGCCGCTTCGTGCGTGACCCCCGCGAGCGACGTATGGCAGAGGGCGCTCGCCTGGTCACGGAGCGCTTCGACCAGGCGCGGATGGTTGTGCCCCAAAAGCGACGTCCACCAAGACGCATTCCCGTCGATGTACGCGCGACCGTCGACGTCGTAGAGCCGGCTTCCCGCTGCCCGCGCTACCACGAGCGGATTGGTTTCCTCGATGTACCGAGCCATCGCCGTGTACGGGTGCCACAGGTGGCGCTTGTCCGCGCGGAGCACGCGCTCGCGATCACCACTCTTCATACTAGGCAATTCTCTCCACTAGGTTCTGGGCGTCTTCCCTCACCGTGGGCGGCTCGCCCATCGGGATCAAAAGGCTGGCGGTGGTGCCTTTACCCTGCTCGCTGCTGAGGCGCAACTCTCCACCATGCGCAGCCATGATGCGTTGAACGATGGGGAGCCCGAGCCCGGTACCGCTCGGTCGCGTCGTGAAGAATGGATCTTTCGCGCGCTCGAGCACCTCGAGCTCCATGCCGTGCCCCGAATCGATGACGTCGATGCGCACCATCGGGATGCCGTCGAGTTGGTCTTCACGCACCTCGACCCGCACTGGATCCAGCTCCTTCATGGCCTGACAGGCATTTTCGAGGAGATTGTCGAACACCAGCCGGAACAGCCCCGGATCGACCCACACGTTCTGGATCGCAGGGTCATCGGGGATATCGAACGCGACCTCGCGCTCGTCGCCCAACGCCGAGCGAGCCCGTGAACACAGCTCGACGAGCGAGACTTGAGAGCGGTTCACGCGCACGGGCCGCGCGAACCTGAGCAGATCGGTCACTAGTCGATTCAGCCGTGCAGTTTCCTCGTCCACGATGTCGAGCAGCATGTCCCGGTCTTCGACCTTGATCCCGCTACGCCGGAGGCCGGACACCGCGTTGACAATCACGGCCAGCGGGTTGCGCACCTCGTGCGCGATGGCTGCCGCCAACTCGCCCACTGCCGCGAGCTGCTGCTTGCGAACCAGCTCGTCTTGCACCACCGAAAGCTCGGCGTTCGAACGGCGCAGCTCTTCGGTTCTGAGCTGTAGGTTCGATACGGTCTGCTCCAGCTGACCGGCGGCGAAGCGATACCGCAAAAGCAAGGTCGTCGCGACGCCGAAACCGTACATCACGAAGAAGTGAGGCAACAGATACAGGGTGTTGTCGAGCCACCCGGTGATGAGGCCGATGTCGTTGAGGATCGCACAGCCCAGTAGCACCGCGCCCCCCAGCGCGATCAAAGCCTCCCGGCGCTCGGCACGATACGCCAGGAACAAGAGCACGATGCTCGCGCCGTACTGTGCGGACCCGATGATGTAAAAGCCCCGCCCGAACGCAGTGAGCGTAAAGGTGTTGTGCGCGATGGAATACCCGAGCACGGCGCTCTCTTTCACGCCGAAGCTACCCGCCGCCCACCACCAGCCGCCCCAGTTCACCACCTGATAAAACGCACCCAGCGCGTACAGGCACAACGCGATCTGGTGGGCGCGCGCGAGGCGCGCGTACGTCATCACGAAATGCAGATTCAGGGTGCCCGCGAAAATGACGCCGGCATGCGCCAGCCGAGCACCGAGCATGCGCGTCCCCAGGTAAGACGCGCCATAGCTCATCGCGAGCCCCACCGTAGTGACCGCCACTGCGCCACACAGCGCACCGAACAGCAAATACTCGATCTCGCGGCGGCGCACGAAGTACGCCAGAACGAAGAACAGCCCCAGCGCGACCGTGGCGACCGCCAAGGCGGCCAGAACACCCGAAAGGAACGGCGCGGTCACTTTGGTTTCACTCTAAGGGTGCGTCACGGTTCACGGTAATCACGCGACTCGCCGATGCAAAGCGCCCGCTCGACGGCTGTCCGTCGGCACCGAGCAGCGACACGCGAACCAGATGATCCCCGCTCGGTAGCCCCGTGATGCGCCTTACGTCGCTCGCCCCGAGTTCGGATTCGTACGACTGCCGCTCGACGATCACTTCGACCTTCACCTTCGGTTCGAGCGCCCCGGGTGCGATGCCGAGCACCTGATAGTCGAGCAGCACCTGGTCGGCGGCAGCGTTGCCGTTGAACGTGCCCCTGGGCGTGAGCAAGACCAAGCTCGGACCATTGGCTTCACGCATGGCGTCAGCCTCGAGTGACTCGGCGTCCGGTCCTACCCAGAAGGGCAAATAAGCAAACGGGGCGCGCGCCTGGTCAGAGCCGCGCTCGAGCGTGGTGCCATCCGGCAACTGAACGGCCGCGAACAGACGGTGCAGCCCTGGCTCGAGTTCGCGGTGGGCAGGCCAGAGCAAACCCATCGCGATCGGTTTTTGGGGGTCGCTGAACACCCGCGGTGGGTAGTCGTCGAGCAACATCACGAGATTGAGGTCTTTGGACCACGAACTCGCCTTCAGACGAATCTGATAGGCCTGCGCCCGCGCCAACTCGATCTGCTTGCCCAGGATGGGGGACTGGACTTCGAGCTGGGGAACGGCGCTGGACCTGGCCGCGCGCGCCACAGGCTCGAACGCGATTGGCAGGCGGGCGGCCTGGAGCGGCGGCGGTTCGGCGACTACCCGAGGCGGCGGCGCGGCGCTGCTCGTGGGCGCGGGCGGCGGCGCCGGTTCGGGCGGCATGGCTGGCGGCGGCGCGGCGCAACCGAAAGAAATCGTCGAAACAGCAAGTACGACCCGGCCCCGTGACACGTCCCTACGCTATCGCAACCCCTAGCGTCCTGTCTCCGTGATTCGCATCGAAATTTGCGCGCCCCGGCCTCTACGCTGGAGACTCAGGGCGCGATCTGCTAGTCGAGCAGCTCCGATGAGTTACGTGGTCCTGGCACGCAAGTGGCGCCCGATGCGCTTCGAGGATTTGATCGGTCAAGACCATGTCGCGCGCACCTTGGGAAACGCGATCGATTCGAACCGAGTCGCCCACGCGTTCCTGTTCACTGGAGTGCGTGGCGTGGGCAAGACCACCAGCGCCCGGATTCTAGCCAAGGCCCTGAACTGCATGCGACCAGCGGGAAGCGTGCCCCCGGGGACGGATCCAGGTCCCACCGCGAGCCCATGCCTACAATGTGCCGCCTGCGAAGAAATCGCCAAAGGCACGGACGTGGACGTGCGTGAGATCGACGGTGCCAGCTACAACGGCGTCGACGAAGTACGGAAGCTTCAGGATTCGCTTCCGTATCGTCCCACGCGCGACCGCTACAAGATCGTGATCGTCGACGAAGTCCACATGCTCTCACAGAGCGCGTGGAACGCTTTCCTGAAGACGCTGGAAGAGCCGCCGCCACACGTCAAGTTCATCTTCGCCACGACCGAGGTCCATAAGGTACCGATCACCATCTTGAGTCGTGTGCAACGCTTCGACTTCAAGCTCATCAGCGCCTCGGCGATCATGGGCCGGCTGCGAACGGTCCTGGACCAAGAGCGCATCGAAGCCGACGACGAAGCGCTGTCGCTGATCGCGCGACAAGCGGCGGGCAGCATGCGCGACGCGATGAGCCTGCTCGATCAAGTGATTGCTTGGGGCGGCGAAAAGCTCGTGGGTAAGGACGTTGCCCTCGTACTCGGGGTGGCCAGCCGTGCGGCGCTCGTTTCGATCGCTCACGCCTTGGTCCAAGGTGATGCACCGCGGTGCCTCACGGTCGTCGCCGAACTCGTCGAACAGGGCTACGACGTCGTGCATACGGCGAAAGATCTGCTCGCGATGCTGCGCGACATGGTGGTCTGCCGAGTGTGCGCAGAGCCGGGCGCACTCCTCGATTTGACCGAAGAAGAGGCGCGCGAAGTCACCGGGCTCGCCCAAGAGGCGCACACCGACGACCTCGTGCGCCTGCATCAAGGCTTTTCGCAAGGCTTCGACGATATCGCTCGCGGCGGGCAGCCACGCGCGGCCTTGGAGATGCTGCTCGTGCGACTCTGCCGCCGCCCGCCGCTCCTGCCAGTGGACGATTTGATCCATCGGCTCGGTCAGCTCGAAAAGCGAATGCTGAGCAAGCGCGCCAGCGAGCCCGGAACCGCAGCGCCCAGCACTCCAGCGCGGGGCCGAGACAGCGGTTCGGTTGGACGCACCCCTACCGCTGCGGCGCCCGACGGCGGCAGCGCTCGTCCACGATCGCGCGAAACACGCACGGCTTCCGCCAGCGGCACGACCGAAGACTCCACCGACGACCCTGCGCCTGCGCCGCCTTCAGTCCCCCCCTCGCGCTCAGCGCCCGACACGGCAGCGCCCACCCCATTCTCGCCGCGAGCGCACACCGAGCCGCCCAGTCGTTTGCCAGCGGGTGGTGACACCCAGCCGGCCCCCCTCCCGCCGCTGGCCGCCTCCCAGCGGCCAGTTGCCGCCTTGCCACCAGCGACAGCTCCGCTCGCTGCTGCGGTCGACACTGCGCTCCGCGACGCTGGCGCTACGCCCGCTCCTCCGGCAGAGAGTAGCAGCGCCATCGCGCTCACGCGCTTCCGGGACGTCGTCGAAGCAGTACGCGAAGAACGGCCGGAGCTGGCGGCGTTCTTGGAACACGCTGCCGTCCTCGTGGCAGAACCAGGCACGCTCGTGTTGGCCTACGAACCGCGCAGCATGTTCGCCGAACAGGTCCGCGGTCGTCCCGCGATCGATCTCGTAACTAGCGCTGCATCCAAGGTGTTCGGCCAAACCACCAGCCTCGAGTTCAAGTTCGACCATGCGCCCGCCAGCACCATGGATACGCTGAGCGCCGACCGCGTACGTGCCCGCGAGGCTCGGGTCCGAAAGGCCATCGCCGATGCCAAGAATCATCCCGCCGTCACCGACGCCATGGAACTCTTTGGCGCGCGCCTGAAGGACCTCAAACTCAACGAGAGCACCTGATGCTACCGGCTCGCCTGACCCGTCTAGTCCACCTCTTGAGCCGACTGCCAGGCGTTGGCGAGAAAACCGCTCAACGCTTCGCGCTCAGCATGGTGGCGGATCGCGAACTGGCGAGCGACCTGAGTCAGAGCCTTCACGAGCTTGCTGAATTCATTCGCCCCTGCGACGTGTGCGGCAACCTCGCGGAAGTGAGTGACAGCGGCGACGCCCGCTGTCACGTGTGCCTCGACCAGCGTCGAACCGGCAGCCTGCTGTGTATCGTGCAGCGGATTCAAGACTTGATGGCTATCGAACGCAGCGGCGCCATGCGCGGTCGGTACTTCGTCCTCGGCAAGTTGCTGTCTCCCCTCGACGGCGTAGGGCCCGACGAGCTGCCGCTCGACAAGCTGCGCACGCGGATTCGAGAAGAGGGAGTCAGCGAAGTGATCCTGGCCACCCCGACCTCCGTAGACGGCGAAGCCACCGCCCTGTTCTTGGCGCGTGAGCTGGAAGCGCTGGGTGTGACCGTGTCGCGAATTGCGAGCGGAATTCCGCACGGCGGCGAGCTCGAGTTCGCCGATCAGATCACCCTCGGCCGGGCAATCGACGGACGACGCTCGCTCTAGGTTTCCTTCGTATTCGCCGTTAATCGAGTTTATCAGGATGCGGGCCGCGAGGGGTGACATCGTCGGCACTGGCATTAGTATCGATTGATGAGCACGAACGACTATCAATCGACGCTGGACGTCACTCAGCTCTTACCTGAGCTGAAGCGCCTGCTGTCGCTGAAACAGCAGGCGGACCGACTGATTTGTCGCTATCTGGCGGACCTGGCGGACCGAGTCGCAGCCAGGCCGCTGTTCGAACTGTGGCACGGGGGCCTGGAGCAGTTCGTTCTCTCGACCCTCGGCCTCAGTCCCCGGTCGACGCGGGAACGCATTCGCGTCGGTAAGGCCCTCAGAACCCTGCCAGCCCTGGACGCAGCCCTCGTCGCGGGTGAAATCACCTACTCGCGAATTCGAGAGGTGACCCGAGTCGCCAAGCCCAACACAGAGCTCGAATGGCTGAAAGCCGCTCGACGGCTCTCGGTTCGTGCCCTGGAGCGACGCGTGGGCGAAGTGAACGGCCGAACCAGACCGCCGCCAAGTCGCGCGCGGCGGCAAACCAGCGAGGCGAGAGACGTGAACGTCAGCATCCCGCGCAATGTTTGGGCGCTGGTGGTCCAGGCCATGCGCGTTGTCAGGGCGGAGCCCGGATCCGCCCTGAGTGACGCTGAAGCGCTCGCCGCTGTAGCACGCGCCGCGATCGCCCATCACCAGCCTGCTTCGGCCGACCGTTCATCTACCTCAAGTAACCATTCGGCCGACCCGGAGCTCTCCGTGACCCACAGTGGGTCGCCCACCGTGACCCATGGTGGGTCGCCCGCACAGACGGAACCTAAGGCACCACTGGCCCATCGTGGGTCACCCATGCCCGACCTGGCGGAACAGCGGTACGTCCCCACAGGCGATACGGCAACGGGACAGGCGGCGACTCGTGAATCTGTGACCGCCGAAAATGATGAACAGCGTCGCGGCGAGAGCAAACCAATCAACGGCAGGGACTCCAATCAGAAGGAGCCGAATGGTGTGACACCGACCCACAGTGGGTCGACAATCGATCTCCCACGAGAAGGTGAAGATTCCGACGAAGCAGCCTGGGCAGCGGGTCTCCATGCCACAAGGGGAGGACCAAGGCGGTCCCTAACGGCCGATTCTCAGCGGCTCTTTGAGCTGATCTGCGGGGGCGGGCTCTGGCACATCGGGACACTCGAGCAAGCGTCGAAAATGCCGTACGAGCGCTTCGTGTCTGCAATGTTCGACCTGGAACTTTCGCGGTTGGTGACGCGGGATCTGCTGGGTTTCTATGACGTGAGGCTGGAGGAAGCGGGCTAGTCAGGCGAGTAGACTTCGCTTTCGTGATCGGGCATGCACCACGGGCGAGCGTCCGCTATACGCTCGGCGCCTGCTCCGAACCCGGAACGGTAAGGCCGACTCCGGCCAGCTGACTCTGACCACAACGAAGATACCCATGACTCTCGATCCCAACACACCGCAAGACCAAGCGCTGAGCGCGCTCGAAAGCGCCGGCTCCGAAGCCCCCCGCCTGATCCAGCTCTGGCTCGACAACGCGAACACCGTCGCGCTTTCGGAGATCTCTGCGCGCGGGTCGGGAGCCTCACGCAGAGCCGCACGTCGGGCGCTGCGGGTGTTGCAAAGCCGCGGGGTCGAAGTGCAGGTGCACAAACGTGTGGCGACCTTGGGCGCCAAGGAAACACAGACGACCAAGGCGTGGCTCTTGGCGCCGGATCCAGCTTACAACATCTTGCTCGTGCTCGCGCGGCGCTCCGACACGAGCCGTTATCAAACCGCGCTCGTCTATCTGAACGACGACTACGGCGTCACCCAGGTGCAACATGGCGAATACTCGCAAAGCTCCTTGAAGAAGGCGCTCGAAGGCTTGGTACCCGGCGGACGCTACAAGCCTGCCGAGGTCGGCGTGGAGTGGGCGCGCGCCCGCATTCATACTGCCCTCGCTCGGCAGCGCGAGCGAGGCCTCATCGAACCGCTGGGGCTGACGTCCGTGTCCAGCTTGTTGGGCTCGCCGCCGGCTCAAGAAGTTCCCCACCCTTTCGACACGGAAGGCCTGGAAGTGGCGCTCGAAGACGCGCGCGAGATGAGTCAGGACTCGGGCGCTCTGCACAACCTGCCGGAGTTCGCCGCCTGGCTGCCGTCGCGACGGGCCATCGATGCCTTGCTCGAGGACGTCGGTCGGCAGCTCAAACCCGGGCAACAGCCCGATCAGAGCCTGCTCCAGCAACTGCTTGGCGCCGCCGTGATCAGCTCGACCGACCGCTACTTCACGCCTGAGCAACGGGAGCGCTTGCTGCGCTCGATGAAGGACAGTGCGGTGTCGATCCTCGCGCGCGAGGGCGAGTCGACGGCGCTCAGAGTCTCCGCGGTGATGCAGTGCATCAAAGACGCTGGCTTGATCACCGATCCACCCAGCGAGATCCCGTTCCTGAAGGCCTTCTTCGACAAGGCCGTCGCGTACATGCTGGCTGAAGGCAAAGGCAGCCTGCGGATCCCGATCCCGAACGCGCCAGAGAGCGACGACGATGCTCAGGCACCCGCTGATGCTCAGGCACCCGCTGATGCTCAGGCACCCGCTGATGCTCAGGCACCCGCTGACGCTCAGGCACCAGCTGACGCTCAGGCACCCGCTGACGCTCAGGCACCCGCTGACGCTCAGGCACCCGCTGACGCTCAAGCAACGGCCGAAGCCGCCGCCGCACCCGAAGGCGCGGCGAGCGACGCCGTGAAGTCGAACGACTAGAAGTCGAACGACTAGATCGAACGACTAGAAGTCGAACGACTAGATCGAACGACTAGATCGAACGACTAGATCGAACGACTAGATCGAACGACTAGAAGAACAGGCTGACGTCGACGAGGTCTTCGTCGCTGCGCACCGTGAAGATAGGATCCTCGGCGGTGGCGTCGTTGCAAACGACGGTCACCGATCGGGGATCGCTGCCGGTGACGTCGCAGCCGCCCGGGCTCGACGGGTTGATCTCCACGGCAGCGCCTGCTGACAGCGCGGAGACGCTGAACGGCTCGTCGGTGTCAGGGAAGCCGACTGCCAGGTCCCCTAGGTCCTCGTCGGTCTTGTAGATCTGACGCACACCGTCGCCGGGGCTGATGGCGCCGATAGTCACAGCAGTCGAACCGTTCTCACAGCGAATATCCATGCTGGGGGCGCTTCCGGTATTGATGTCACAGGGACCGTTGTTGCTTCCAATGATCACCGCAGCAGCATCTCCGGCTTCGACAGCAGTGCTCCCGTTGTTTTGGTCCACCGTGAGTCGACCGTTGAACGAACGGGGTAGTTCGACCTCGATGTCGGCACCCAAGTAGGCGTCTGCGTCGTGGCGCTGATTCTGGATCAAGTAGTGGCCGTCCTCTTCCTCGAAGATTAGCTCTTGATCGGCCAGGTCGTCGTCGATGGCAGCGCAGCGGTCATCCGAGGTGACTGGCTCGCCGTCGCAGAGGTCGTGAGCGCGGGCGACGAAGGGCTTGAAGGTGGCGAGCACGTCGCTTCGATCGGTGACGTGGACGACCACTTTGCCGTTAGCGCTGACGACCTTGACGTTCTTGCCGGATGTGTACTCCCCGTCGAACTGCTCCGTGTCACCGTGCCAGGTTTTTCTAGAGACGAATTCGAGACAGGCGCCGTCTTCCTTTTCCGACTTCTCTTCCTCCGAGTCGACCTCGACACGCTTCGTGTCGTCACATTCGCGGGCTTCGCAGCCCGCCAGCGACACCAAAAACACTCCGAGAATTGCGGGGCTCAGGCTGAACAGTCTTCTCATCGAACGAACCTCTCTCAAGCATACGCGGGCAAGGCGCCCGAAATTCCCCCGAGTCGAACCCGGGGACCGGTTAAAGCCTAAAGCTTAGACACGGCTTCTGCGAACCGGATTCACCAGTGCACGGCCGGAGCATGAAATGGGCTCTCACCTGGTCGCACCTGCGCGGCATGGCTCGTGGTGCGGAAAGTTGCGGGGTTTAGCGATGCGAGCCCGCCAAACCCATGTCTCTCGCGACATTTTCTCGGAATTTTTGGAGCAGAGCCCGCGTCATGGGTCCCGGTAGCCCCCCGCCCACGGGCCGGTCATCGACGCGCACCACGGGTAACAGCTCACGGATACTGGACGACACGAACAGCTCATCGTGGTCACAGAGTGACGCTTGGTCGAAGGCGGTGTAGCGCACGGGGATGGCCAGATCTCGAGCGGCCTCGAGCACGCGGCGGCGCGTGATGCCCGGGAGGATGCCAGCGCTTTCGGGCGGGGTGACGAGTTCGCCAGCTTGCACGGCAAACACGTTCGAAGTCGATCCTTCGACGATGCGACCAGTATGGTCGGTGATCAGCGCCTCGCTCGCTTTGGCGGCGTGCGCCTCCCGCATCGCGAGGACGGCGACCAGGTAGTTCGCTACCTTGGCTCCGGCGGCTGCGGTTGCATCACCGAAGCGCTGAGTCTTGAAGGTGATCGTGGTGATGCCCTGCTCGTAGGCCTCGGGCGGGGGCGGCTCGAGCCGATCGACGATGATGACGCGAGCAGAATGCTCGGTCGTGCTCGGGTCGAGTCCCATCGCACCGCGCCCGCGCGTCACCATGACGCGAATGTAGCTTTCGGGGTTTTGTGCAGCAGCGACGCTAGCTCGCACCTCAGCCTGCAAGACATCGAGGGAAACGGGGAGCGGGATGAACACGCGCCCCGCCGACCACTCGAGCCGCTGTAGATGCCGACCGATCTCGAAGGGCACCCCGCCGTACGTGCGAATCGTCTCGAACACGGAGTCGCCGTACAAGAAACCGCGATCGAAAACGCTGATGGTCGCCTGTGCTGGCTCCAGCAGGTTTCCGTCGATCATGACCTTCTGGCTCATTGCATGGCTCGCTTTTACTGGCTCGCTTTTACTGGCTCGCTTTTACTGGCTCGCTTTTACTGGCTCGCTTTTACTGGCTCGCCTTACTGGGGACGCTTAGTGTGAGCGCCCGGCAAACGCAATTGCCTTTGGCAGCGCTCCAAGGCGCGCGTTCGCTCACGCTGGATTGCTCGGGAGAGCTCGAGGGCCCCCTGTGCGTTCGCAGCGAAGCTCCGCGCGGCTCCGATGGCGATGGCGACCGTCGTGAAGGGTAGCGGGATCTCGAAGCGATCCCAGGCCCCGGTGAGCACCCAAGCGCGTCGTGCGGCCGTTGCCACGGGAACGATGCGGGCGGGCGCTCGGGCGCCGACCACGAGCGCGCCACGCTTGGCCTCCTGCGCGGGCCCGCGCGGACCGTCCACGGCGAAGGCGGCATCCGCGCCCGCTCGAACGGCGCGGATCATGCCGCGGAGACCGCGGGCGCCGCCGCGCGACGACGACCCCCGCACCACTTCGAGGCCCAGCCGCCGCATCACGCTCGCCTGGAGCTCGCCGTCGCGGGAAAGGCTCACGAGCGTCGCGAGGCGGGTCCCGCGACGTCCCGCGACGAGCGCCATTTGCTGACCGTGCCAGAAGGCGAACACCGATCGCTCGGCAGGCGGCGCATCGATCCAATGCACACGCCAGGTCTTCGCCCACAGGCGCACCAGCCCTGCCAACAAGGCACCGAGCGCCCGCCGGAACCAGCGCCGTTCACGGACAGCTGCCACGCGGAGCTCCTCGACCTACCCAATCCAAGAGCACCCACTTCTCGTCGGCGGTCAAGGGTTCGACGGGCGGGTTCGCCGGAATGCGAAACGGCATGGTCCCGGTCTTGATCACGCGCTCGAGTTGCAGGTGCACCTGGGCCTCGGCTCTCACGAACAAGCGGGTGTCGTCCCAGGTGAGCAGCGGGAACGGGGCGCCGTGGCGCATCGGTCGCGTGTGACAGCGACGGCACTTCGCTTTGAGCACCGCGTCGACGGCACACGAAAACCCCGAGTTGGGAACGGCGAGCAACTCGACGGGGGGTTCGGGCGGCAGCTCGAGCTCTCGCGACGCGTTCGTCGGCCGCACGGGAGCCTTGGGGTTCTTCGAGGCAGCGAAGAGCGCTGCAGCCGGAAGCAGCAGCGCGAGCGGCAGGAGCCATGGTGCTCGGCTGAGCAAGCGCGGGGTGGCGCTCTGGCGCTTGGACTTCAGCAGGCGTTCGGATTTTGGCAAGCGATTGGACGTCAGCAGGGACTAGCGGGGCGGCATGCACGACTCGGTGGCCATGCCGAAGTGCCGGCGTGGGAGTGCCGGGAGTGCCGGCGAGTATTCCCCGTTTCTCGCCGGCTTGCCAGCACGGGGGCGCGCAGCGCTTGCTGCCACACCTCGACTTCTGAGATCCTCGGGCGGATGCCTCCAAGAACCTCTTCCGCGGCCCAGCTGAGGGCGTTGCTCGCTCAACCCGGACTGCTCACGATGCCGTGCTGCTTCGACGCGCTGTCTGCGCGGTTGGTCGAAGCGGCGGGCTTTCCGTTGACATTCATGAGCGGGTTTGCGGTGTCGGCAACACGGCTCGGCATGCCGGATACGGGCCTGATCTCGTACGCCGAGATGTTGGAGCAGGGGCGCGACATTTGTGCGGCAGTCCAGATTCCGGTGATCGGAGACGCGGACACCGGGTACGGCAACGCCGTCAACGTGAAGCGGACGCTGCAGGGTTACGCCCGCGCCGGCTTCGCCTGCGCCATGATCGAAGATCAAGTTTGGCCCAAGCGCTGCGGGCACACGGAAGGCAAGCAGGTCGTGTCACGCGACGAAGCCTTCGCTCGAGTCCGGGCAGCGGTGGATGCCAAGCGCGAGGGCGCCGACATTCTGCTCTTGGCGCGCACCGATGCGCGCCAGACCCACGGCCTCGACGAAGCGCTGGCACGCATCCATGGCTTCGAAGAGCTCGGAGCCGACATCGTTTTCCTCGAGGCGCCCGAGAGCGTGGAAGAAATGCGCGCTTTCTGCCAGACCGCTCGGGGTCCAGCGCTCGCCAACATGCTCGAGCATGGAAAGACGCCGCTCCTGGGACCAGCAGCACTCGAGGAGTTGGGGTTCAAGATCGCGGCCTATCCACTCACGCTGCTCAGCAGCGCCGTCGCCGCGATGCAGACCGCCTTGCGCGACTTGTCTCGTGGCATCCATCCGCAGCAGTTGTTGCCATTTTCCGAACTCCAAGAGCTCGTGGGTTTTGCCAAGTACGATCGGGAGCGCGCTCGCTACGAGTAGGCGTCACGCGCTCGATTCGCGGCGCCTTGGACATTCGGCAAGCCCGCCAGGCCGAGCGCGCGTGCCGGAGTTGCGGTCAAAAGTTCCCGCGAGGCCGCAAATTCCCAGGCTGCTACCCGCTCGTTCATCCCCGAACGCGAAGCGGCGGCCCGATGGTCAGCCAGCCGTTGACTCGACGGGCGACAAGGGTAACGCTGAGAGCGTCTTGCACTGCATCCCGGCATCCGTGAGTCGGCGCATGGCGCTGGTGGTGAGCGCGCTCGGGCTCGTCGCCTCGGCCTGCCAGCAGCCTGTCTCATCCAGCAAGCCGCCACCGCCGCAGGATGTGGAACAGCCCCTGATGTGCGAGGGCACACAACCAGGAACGGCGACGCTCCGGCTGCTCACTCGAACCCAGTACGACAACACCCTGCTCGACTTGCTCGGCGACAGCAGCCACCCAGCGCAGTCATTCCCGCCCGAGCACCGCGTCGAGAACTTCGAGAACAACGCGGAGACGCACCAGGCCAATCCGCTGCTGGTCGAGAAGTACTGGGGGGCGGCGCGCGATGTGTCTGCTCGGGCCGTGGCCGAGCGCCTCGAAAGCATCGCCCCGTGCGCCGAGGGTGCGTCGCTCGCCTGCGCGGATTCGTTCCTGACCAATTTCGGCAAGCGCGCGTTTCGCCGGCCGATGCTGCCCGACGAGGCGGACGCTTACCGTGCCCTCTACGCGAAGGCAGAGCCGACGCTCGGCTACCCAGCGGCCATCGGCCTCTTGCTCGAGGCCATGCTGCAATCACCGCAGTTCTTGTATCGGGTCGAGGCCCCGATCGCGGCGACGCCGGAAACCGGTGCCATCCCGCTGGGAGGGTTCGAGCTCGCGTCGCGCCTGTCGTACTTCTTGTGGAACTCGATGCCTGACGATGAGCTGTTTCGCGCGGTCGATGCGCTCGAGCTGAGCACGCCCGAGGGCGTCGAAGTGCAGGCGCGGCGCATGCTCGAGTCACCGAAGGCACGCGCGATGGTCAGCGATTTTCACCGCCAGTGGCTCGATCTCGACCGCTTCGACGGACTGGCGAGGGACGACGCAACTCTGCCTGTTGTCGATTCGCAGGCGCTGACCGACGCTTGGAAGCAATCCCTGCTGTCCTATGTCGACCACGTCTACTGGAGCGGCAGCGGTACGATTCAAGAGCTGTTCAACTCGGATGTGTTGTTCGTCGATCCGACACTCGCGAACCTATACGGCGTAGCGGCACCCGCCGAAGGCACGTTCGCTGGCGTGGCGCAGCCGGGCCAGCGTGCAGGGCTCTTGACGCAACCCGCGTTGATGGCGCTGCTCTCGCATGCCGATCAGTCCTCTCCGATTCAGCGCGGTGTGTTCGTGCGTTCACAAATCCTGTGCGACCCGCCGGACCCTCCCCCGCCCACGGTCAACAACAACCCTCCCGATCCCGACCCATCGTTGACGACGCGTGAGCGGTTCAAGGTGCACACGGAGAACGTTGTGTGTGCGACCTGCCATCAGCTGATCGACCCGCTCGGGTTCGGCTTCGAGAATTACGATCAATTCGGGCGCTTTCGCAGTGTCGAGAACCAGCTGCCGATCGACGCATCCGGCGCCATCGTCGACTCCCCCGATCCTGCCATCGATGGGCCTTTCACGACGCCCTTCGAGCTGACCAATCGCTTGGGTTCGAGCGAAGCCGTGCTGAACTGCCTCACCACTCATTGGTACCGATTCGCGATGGGGCGGGTCGAGACGGAGTCCGACGTCTGCAGCCTCGATCAGGCCCGGACGAAGTTCGTCGCCACCGGCGGTGACTTGAAAGAGCTGTTGGTCGCCCTGACGCTGACGGATGCGTTCCTGTATCGACCAGCCATGCTGGAGGGCCCTTGAGCATGCACACCCGCACGACCAGGCGTCGTTTCCTGAAGGGTGCTGGAGGCGTGCTCGTGGCGCTACCACTCTTGGACTCGCTCCGCGCGCGCGCTCAGGAGCCGGCGGCGCCCTTCCCCAAGCGCTTCGTCACGATGTACAACCCGAACGGCACCGTGCACGCCTCCTGGTTTCCCACAGGAGGCGAGACGGACTTCGTGCTGAACGAGATCCACAAGCCCCTCGAGCATCATCGCGACAAGCTCTTGATCTTTCAGGGCGTCAACGCGACCGTCACGGCAACCGGCCCCGGTGGACCGCACCAGCGAGGTATCGGTTCGCTGTTCACCGGCCACGAGCTGCTCGAAGGCGAATTCGTCGATGGTTGTGGGTCACGCGCGGGCTGGGCCAACGGCATCAGCATCGATCAGGCGATCGCGAACCAGATCGGCCTCGATACGCCGCTGAAAAGCCTAGAGATTGGCGTGCGGGCGATCGAAGCCGACGTGCAGGCGCGCATCAGCTACGCGGGGCCTGGGCAGCCACTACCTCCGATGAATGATCCCACCGAGGTGTACGAACGATTGTTCGCCAACTTCGTCTCGGCCCCCATCGATCCCGACGATCCAACCGATCAGCGCGCCTCGGTGCTGGATACGGTCGAGACTCAGTTCGATCTGCTCAACCGACAGCTCGGTGCCCACGATCGACAGAAGCTCGAGCAGCACCTGGAGCTCGTGCGTGACCTAGAACGCCGCCTGGGTTCGGGAACGGGCGAAGCAGGCAGCTGCGACACGCCAGTGGCACCGGCTGTGCTCGATCCCAACAACGAGAATGACATGCCGGCCGTGATGAAGGCCCACCTGGAGCTCTTGGCGGTGGCCTTCGCCTGCGACTTGACGCGGGTGGCAAGCTTGCAGATTTCGACCGGTTTCAACCGTATTCGTTTCCCCTGGCTCGACAGCCTCAGCGAGGGGCACTCGCTGTCGCACACGGGCGCCTCGGATGAAGAGTCCCTGGCTCAATTGGTAGCGCGTGCGAAGTGGCACTCCGAGCAACTCGCTTACTTCATGGACCTGCTCGCGCAGATCCCCGAAGGCGATGGCAGCGTGCTCGACAACACCGCGATCCTGTGGGGCAACGAAGTGTCGGTGGGCAACACCCACTCGCTCGAGAACATCCCCTACTTGATTGCCGGAAACGCAGGTGGCGCGCTCGCCACAGGTCGCTTCGCCAGCTTCGAGGCTGCTTCGGCCAACGACCTGTTGTCTGCGGTCGCGAACGCCTACGGCATCGAAACCGAGACCTTCGGTCACCCTGACTACGCGAGCGCGCCGCTCACCGGCGTGCTCGTCTGATACGGCGGGCCGTCACGCCAGAGCTCTAGGTCGAGCTGCGTTGACGATGCCGAGATAGCGCTCGATTGTGGTCTCGAACCCCAGCTCCAGAGCTTCGCAAATCACGGCGTGACCAATGCTGACCTCCAAAACGTCCGGCACGTGCGCCAAGAAGTCAGCCAAATTGTCGAGGGAAAGATCGTGTCCCGCGTTCACACCGAGCCGCTGCGCTCGCGCCGCGCGGGCCGCGCTCGCGAAGGCACCGAGCACACGCGCCTGATCGCGGGTGCCGTGCGCAGTCGCATAGCTTTCCGTGTAAAGCTCGATGCGATCGGCCTGCGTGGCTGCCACCGCTTCGATCTGCTTCACGTCCGGGTCCATGAACAGGCTGGTCCGGATGCCCACGGCCTTGAACCGCGCCACGACCGTGGAGAGCAACCCGCCATTGCTCAAGGCATCCCAGCCGTGATCCGACGTGAGCTGGTCTGCCGCATCGGGAACGAGAGTGACCTGATCGGGCATTGCTCCGAGCACCAGCGCAATGAAGCGCTCGCTGGGATTACCCTCGACGTTGAACTCGGCGCCGGGCACCTCGCGAACCACGCGCGCGAGCTCCACCACGTCCGCATAGCGCGTATGGCGTTCGTCGGGTCGCGGATGCACCGTGATACCGTGAACGCCCAGGGCGAGGCAGCGCCGGGCAACCGCTGCGAGATCGGGCACGTTGCGTCCCCGCGAGTTCCTGAGCAGCGCGATCTTGTTTAGGTTCACGGAGAACTTGGTCACGGAGCGAGAGGCTAGTCACTTCTCGCTCTCAGTCCAGCCGCTCCGACCGAGGTGCTAAGCCTTGAGCTCGTCGAGCAACGTCTTGGCCTGGGTGAGGCTCGCATCCGCCTGGATCGCCCGCTCTAACATCTGAATTGCTTTGGCTTTTTCGCCCAACTTGCCGTGCACCTGACCCAGGCGCATGAACACCTCGGCCTTCGTGATCGGGCTACCTGCCTCGAGCCGCTGAAGCAGGAGAGCGCGGAACATCTGCTGGGCCTTCTTCATGTCCCCGACGTCGAGCGCTACCTCACCCAGCTGCTTCAGCACGGCGACGTTGCCTGGCTCGATGCGGAAGGCCTTGTCGAGCTCGTCGAGGGCTTGCTGCGTCTGGCCCTCGGCCAAGTAGGCGGTCGCCAGTCGCTTGTGAATGTCCGCCAGGTCCTTGGATCGCCGCGCGCCATAGCTTTCGACGATGCGCTGCAGGGCGTCGATCGCGTCCTTGGCGCGCCCCGATGCGCTGTACGAGTCGCAAAGCTGGAGCAGCAGATCTCGGTCGTCCGGCTTGAGCACCGACGCCTTGCTCAACAGATCGGCCTCGGCCAGGCGATCACCGCGGCGTTCACCCTGGATCTGCGCCGCTTCGCGCAACAGCGCAACCTTCTTGTCGACGTCGGCCTCGAGCTCCGCCTCGCGCGCAGCCAGCTTGGCCAGCTGCTCCCACGATTCGCTCGCCCGGTACAAAGCACGCAGCTCTTGGTGCAACCAAGCCTCGGTCTCGTTGAAGGTCAAGCCGCGCTCGAGCGCCCGCGCCGTCTTCTCGTTGTCGCCGAGCTTCTTGTACTGCGCGACCAGGGCCTTCACCAGCTCGAGGGCAACCTGCGGTTCGGCCATGTCGAGCAACTGCTCGAGCACCTCTGCTGCCTCCTCCGAAGCGCCCGCGGCTTGATACAGGCGAGCCAGGGCATCGAGCGCCCCCTTGTGGCGTGCGTCACGGGCCAGCACCGACTTGTAGGCGTCGATGGCGCGGTCGCGATCCCCCAGACGTGCGTCGTACACCTCGCCGAGTCGCACCTGGAACGTGAGCTCGGCTTGGGTGTCACCGCGATCGCGCGCCGCGGTAATCTGATCCGACAACAGCTCGGCAAGCTCTTCGTCGCGTTGCTCCTTTTCGTACAGCACGCTGAGTCGGACTACCGCCTGGCTATGCCCTGGTTCTTCGTCGAGCACAGCGCGCAAGAGATCGACAGCGGTATTGACGGCCTGGAAACGCTCTTCGTTCAGCGTGGCGAGCTCGAGCCGGAGCGCGCTCCGCTCCGCCGGCGACTCAGCCAGGTCCACCAAGCGTTCGAGCAAGCGCGACAAATCGTCGTAGCGCGCGCCCTCCGAATAGAGCGCCCTGAGCGAGGTCGCCGCTTCCCGATCGTCCGGATCTTCCTCGAAGAGTGAATCGAACAGCTCGATGGCCTTGTCGTTCTTCTTCAGCTTGTCACGCGCGATCGTCGCCGCGCGATGCTTCAACGCCTTCACGACGTCGCCGGTCGCGGGCAACTCTGCGCGACGCACGAGCAGATCGAAGGTCTCGCTGTAGTCTTCCTTGGCCTGGCTGAGCTCGGTCAGCTCGGACAGCGCCCATTCGTTGACGTCGTCTTGCTCGAGCAGCTCGCGCAGCACTTCTTCGCTCTTTTGCCCGCCGAGCTTGTCCGCGAGTTCTTTGGCGCGACGGAACACCTCTTCGCGACGATCGGCGTCGAGCTGCAGCTTGGCCCGGCGGCGCAAGGTCACCAAGAGGTCTGCCTCGCGTCCGGGTTCGGTCTGCAACTGCTCGACCAGCGCCAAGATCTCGTCATTTTCGGGCTCGAAATCGAGGGCACGCACCAGCGCCCGCTCGGCGCCGGCCTTGCTTTGCAGCTGGTCGCGCTGCCACCCAGCCAGGCGAATGCACAACTGGCTCTGGACCTCGGGGGGGAGTTCCTTCGATGCTTCGATGGCGGCGCTGAGCGCGGTCGCTGCGCTTTCCCAGTCGGAGTTGAACGGGGCCAGTCGCTCGATCTCCTCCAGCAAACCGCTGTCTGCCGGGTTGTCGCTCAACCCTTGCTGCAGCACTCGCTGCGCGGAGCGCGAGTCTCCACAATCCTCTTCGAGCACCCGCGCCAGGCTGCGCCGCATGTCGATGCGCTCATCATCGGTTTCTGCGAACCCGATGCGCTTCTCGTAGAGCGCCGCCAGCTTGTCGGTCTGTCCGCGGGCGCGGTACACCTCTTCGAGGATGTCGGAAGCCTCTTCGAAAAGGTCACGTTCGTTCGTCAGCGCCTCCAGCTGTGCTGCGGCTCCGTCGTGTTCGCGCTTGCGCTCTAGGGCGCTCCTGAAGGAGCCGAGCGCCTGCCCGGAGTCCTTGAACTCTTCGATCTGCAACGTGCCGAGGCGATAGTAGAGCTCCGCCTGCTCCTCCTCACCATCTTCTACGGCAACACGCCGATCCAAGATCTCGGCCAACTTGTCTGACTCGGCGAGGTTCGTGTACAGGCGATCGAGCGCTGCGAGTAGCTCGGGGTGATCTCCCGCTTGCTCGACTGCCTTCGTGTAATTCTCCACGGCGCGGCGGTTGTCCCCGAGCCGCTGCTCTCCAATGCGGCCGGCACGCACGAACAGGTCGCGCGCCACTTCTGGATCGAAAAGCCCGTTGGCGCGCTCTTCGAGCACGTCGACGTAGCGACCCCAGCCGTTCGACAGCTGGGCCAAACGCTCGATGCCTTCGTGGAGCTCCTCAGCCTCCGGCTTCTCTGCGAGTGCCCTCAAGAGCGCCCCTTCAGCGTCGTCGGTGCGCTCCAGCTTTTGCTCCAACACCTCCGCGATCGAACGCAACGTGAGCACGCGGTCGCCCGGATCCATCTCGGCCGTGAGGCGCATCTCCAAGACCCCCACCAGGGGTTCGTAGGCCTCGGTGCGAGTCAACACCGGCACCAGCACCTGCGCCACGATGGTCCGGAGCTCTTCGTGGTCTTCGCCGATCTGACGCACCTTGCCAATGGTGTCTTCGTCGGCAGGCGTGTCTTCGAGCACCAGACGGTATGCCTCGAGGGCATCGTCGTAGTTTTCGAGTTTCGTCGCCAAGATCTCGCCAATCTGGCGTCGCAGCCCAGCCCGCTCGTCGGGCACCTGTACCTGATCGGCTTGCAGCCGGAGGTTGTCGAGCAGCTCGGGCCACATGGCTTCCGCTCGGTAGAGCCGATTCAAGCTCGCGAGCACCTTGGCATCGCCCGGCACCGTTTCGAGGGCCTGGTTCAACGATTCGATCGCGCGCAGACGATCGCGCAACTTGCTTTCGAAGACTTCGGCGGCGGCGGTCAACAGGTTGTACTTCAGCTCGCCGTCGTCCTCGTCGCACAGCTCGACGCGCTGCTGGTAGAGTTCGACGAGTCGGTCCGCGTTCTCGTGCTGCTCGTACAGCTCGATCAGGCAATCCGCAGTGAACGCGTTGCCGGGCTCGATTTCGAGAGCTTTCTCGTAGGCGTCGATGGCGCCGGCCGGGTCGTCCAACATGTCACGCTTCGACTCGCCGACGCGGCGCCAGATCGAGGCGCGTTCTTCGTCGTCGTGCGTCAAATCGGCTTTCGCCGTCAAAACGCGCACCAAGATCTGCCAGTCGCTGAGCAGCGTGGCCAACCGCTCCATGTAGTTGAGCGGAGCCAGCTCCATTTCGTCGACACGGTGCAGTCGCTCGTAGGCGTCGAGAGCACGCCGTGGATCGTCCCGCCGCGTGTTGTGCACCTCGGCCAAGGTCGAGAGCACGTCGCGCCTGGTCACCATGTCTGGCTGTGCCGAGAGAACTTCGTCGTACAGGGTCGCGAGCTCGTCCCAAGCAGAGGTCGCCTCGGTCAAGCGCTCGTAGCTGGCGCGCACGTCCGTGTCCTCCGGATCGAGACGGAAAGCCTCTTTCAGCGCCAGTCGCGCGCGTTCGGGACTGCGACCGCGAGTCTCCCACAGCTCAGCCGTTTCTCGCAGCACGGCTACGCGCTCGTGCACGTCGCCAGCGAGCTCGAAGCGGTCCTCGTTGAGCTTGATGAGGCGCTTCCAGTCGTCGAGAGATTCGTACAGCGGCCGTAAGATTTCCACGGTGCGTTCCCGGAAATCTTCCGTCTCTCGCATGGCCTCGAGCTCGGCGATCGCCGCCGAATGCGAGGGCAGCACGCGCACGATTTCTTCCAGCTGATCGAGCGCGCGTTCCGGCTCCTCGAGTTCCGTCTTGTAAAGCTTCGCCAAGTCGAGGCGGAACCCAGCACTGACCTGGGGATCTGCAGCCGTTTCGGCGCGACGCAAGTAGTGCTCACCGAGATCGTTCCAGCGCTTGCGCTGCCGGTACAACTTGGTCAACGCATCGAGCGCCGAGAGGTTGCTCTCATCGACCTCGAGCGCCTCGCGATAGGTTTCGATGGCCTGGTCGGGTTCCCCGAGATCGTTGGTCTGGAGTTTGGCAATGACGTGAAGCGCCTCCAGCCGATCGTCGGCTTCGAAGCGGTTCTCGAGCGACTCGCGATAGAGCTCGACACGCGCTGCGTGCTGCTTGGTTTCCTGCAAGATGCCATCGACCGCTTCGAACAACTTGCGATTCTGCGGTTCGAAGTCGAGCGCACGACGGTAATACAGGAGCGCCTGATCGGGCTTACCGAGCTCCGCGTATAGCTCGCCCAAGCGGCGCGCCAGCCGCAAACTCGGCTCGTCCTCGATGGGCTGAGTGCCCAGGCGAGCGGAGTAGATTTCGGCGAGCTTGGCGTTCGCTCCGGCGACCTTCGCGAGACGCTCGAGCTCACCGACCGTATCTTCGTCGCCGAGGTCATCGTCGAGCAGCCGAGCCGTAGTGTCGAGCGCAGCCAGGTAGTCCTCTTGCTGCTCCTCGTACAGTTTGGCGAGGCGTGTCAGGAGCTCCCGGCGCTCGCCGGGGTCTTGGCTGAACTCGAGCCGAGCCTTGATGGCTTCGAGCAAGCGCACGTAGTCGGCGCGGCTCAGGTACACCGGCTCGAGCAACGAGGCTGCGCGCGCGCGGAACTCGACCTCTTTCGACTCGGCGAGCAGCTCTTCCAGGCCCTTGATGGCTGGTTCGTGCTGCTTCTCGATTTCGAGCGCAGCCTCGAACTCGTCGAACGCGCGGTGCAGGTCTTTCTGGCGCTTGGCTGCCACCTGAGCGATCTTGACGTGCAACAGCGCCGGGTCGCCGACGCGCTCGTCCAGTTGCCGCTGATGCAGCGCGATCAGCTCCACCCACATGCCTTCGGCGGTGTAGAGCCCCTCGAGCGCCTCGAGCGCATCCGCTTCGAGGCCCATGTCGAGGATGGCTTCGTAAACCTGAATGGCTTTCGGCCGGTCTTCCACGACCTCGGCGAGCAGCCGACCGCGCCGGAACAAGAGTCGCTTACGATCGGCGTCCGTCTCCGCGGTGTCGGCCCTGCGCTCGAGCACCTCGAGCAGGTTCTTGGCGTCGCCCGCTTCCTCGTAGAGCGATTCGAGCGCCGCCAGCGCCTTGGGGTCGTCGACGCGCAGTTCCAGCGTCTTTTGATAGTACTCGCGGGCGAGCTCACGATCGGCGAGCTGGTGGCGAGCCAGATCGGCGATGCGCAGCGTCACGTCGATCTGCACGTTGCCGTCGAAGATCTGCGGAACCACCTCGCACAACAGCTTGACCTGCTCGGCGCGGCGCTGGGTCGCAGCAGCCAGCCGCTCCAGGTGCTCGAGATAGGGCGACAGGGCGGTGTGACCGGCGGCCTCGCGCACGGCGCGCTCCGCGTAGGCGTACGCCTTGCTGCGGTCCTCGAGCGCGTCCTCGGCCACACTCATGGCTCGTTCGAGGCCCTTCAGCTTGGTGTCGGGATCCTCGGCGGTCTCGATTTCGATTTCGAGCACGCGGAGCAAGCGCGGAGCGTCGCTCTCCGCCTCGTAGATCGGGCGCAGCACCGCTGCGCTCTCGCGCCGCGTGAGCGCATCCGAACTGTCGAGCATTTCTTCGAGTGCTTCTCGGCTGGGCGCGTGCGCACGGTCCAGCTCGAGCGAGAGCCGGTAGGCTTCGAGCGCGCCTTCCCAATCGCCGAGGTGCTTGCGCTTCACCTGTCCGATGGCAACGTACAGCCGCAATCGTTCCGCGTCGTTGGGCGCTATCTCGAGATGCTTCTGGAACACGTCGCCGAGCTCTTCCCAGCGTGTGGCGCTGGCATAGAGCTCTTCGAGCGCGGAGAGCGCGGACACGTCCGGCCCGAACTCTTCGACGAGGGCTTGATAGCTGTCGATGGCCTGCGGAATCAGCTCGAGCTTCTTCCACTGGGTCTGGGCTGCCCGCGTGAGCAGCTCTTTGCGCCGCTCCGGCTCCGTCGCGATCTCGCGACGGCGGTCCAGTATCGCAACCAGGGCCGCGTAGTCGCCCGTCGACTCGTAGAGCGCGTCTAGCGCCGCGAGGGCGGTATCGTCCTCGGGGCTCTCGTCGACGCGAGCCTTCCAGGCGACGATGGCGCCTTGGGTGTCGCCGAGCACGTTCTGACACAACTCACCCAAGCGGCCCCAGAGCTTCGCGCGCACTTCGGCGTCGGGCTCGAGCTTGACCTGGACCCGCAAGATATCGGCGAGCTTCTGGTGCTCGGACGCGGCCAGGTAGATCTGCTCCAGCGCACGCGCGGCAGGCAGCACCAGGTTCGCGTCGGTGTCGTCCAGCTCCAAGACCTCGCGGTAGGTGAGCTCGGCGCGTCCGCGGTCGCCGAGCTGTGCTTCGTAGATACTGGCTACCTTGAGCAGGATTTCACCCTTCAGCTCGGGCGTCGCAGCGTTCTTGGCGGCGCGCGTGAGCACCACCGCCACGCGTTCGAACTCGCCGACGCGGCGGCCCACCTCGATCAGGCGCTCGCGCGCGTCGGTGTCGAGCGGGTCGAGCGGCACGAGGCGGCACAACGCCTCGAGCGCGCCAGCGTCGTCGTGCAGGCGGTCGTCGCGCAGGGTCGCGATGCGCCGAAGCAGGTCGCACTGCTCCGCAACGCTGTCTTCCCCAGCCTGCGCCTCGTCGAGCCCCTCGAGTCGGATCACGAGCACGCGCACCAGGTCACGAATCTCGTTACGCACCTCGTAGACGCCTTCGAGCATGCGTGCGGCGCGCACGCGCAAGCTGCCGATTTCGAGCATTCGCTCGGCGAGCTCGCGAGCCTGGTAGTCGTTCTGGCGTTCGCGCAGCACGTCTTCGACGTGGTCGATCGCGCTCTCGGGATGGTGCAGCTCGATCTGAATGCGCGCCAGCCTGAGCTTCAGCTCGAAGAGTTCGTCGTCCACCGCAGACTCGAGGCGCCGCTTCAACAGCTCGGCGAGCTTCTCGTGGTTGCCCTCGCGCACGTACAGACGATCGAGCGCTTTGACCGACGGGTCGTGAGCCGGCTCGATCGCCAAAATGCGTTCGTAGTAGCGAATGGCCTTGGGAGCGTCTTCGGTGATCTCTTCGCAGATCAGCGCGACCTCGATCAGCATGTCGACCTGACGCTCGGTGTCGCTCGTGGCTTTCGAGGCCCTATCGTAGAGCGACTCGAGCTCACCCCAGCGCTCGGCCGCCGTGAGGATGTCTTTCAGGTGCTGAAATGCCGACTCGTTACCGGGGTCCAGCTCGAGGATCTTCTCGAGGTACGGAGCCGCTCCGATCGGATCGCCGAGCTTGTCTTCATGCAGTCTCGCGGCGCGCTGGGAGAGCTCGATCTCCATCGCAGGGTCGAGCTTGCCGCGCAGCACCTCACGAAAGCGTTCGGCGAGCTCCGTCGGGCGCCCGGATTCGCTCGACAAGGCTTCCGCCCGATCCCAGAGCGAGATTTCGGACGGGTAACGCACCACCGCTTGCAGCACGACGTCGAGCGCGCTCGAGTGGGCCCCGAGCTTGCTTTCGAGGACGGTGGCGAGCCGCTGGTACAGCACGAGCCGTTCGGCGTCGTCGTCGCTGTCGGCGATCATGACTTCGAGGGCCTGGGCCTCACGACGCGCGTCGCCTCCCGACGCGTACAGCTCTGCCAACAGCTCGGCGGCCTTCGCTTTGGTTGCGTCACGCTCGACCAAGCGCTCGAGGATCGAGACCGCCTTGGGCTTCTGGGCATCGCTGTCGAGCGCACGCACCGCCGCATCCAGCGCCTTCTCGGGCTTCTCGAGACGCGTGAGGTAGAGGTCGGCGAGCTCGAGATCGCGACTCGCGCGTTCGTCGGCGAAGACCACCTCGCGGTGTTGCTCGATGATCTTTACCGCGCCTGCCGGGTCGTTCGCCGAGAGCAGCAAGCGGGCGAGCGTGCTCAGCGAGCTGACGTCCGCGGCATCCAAGGCGAGCACGCGCCGGTGCAGAGCGATCGCGGCGTCGGGATCTTCGAACACCTCTTCCTCGAGGTTTGCCCACTCTTTGAGGATCGCGAGCTGGCGCTCGTCGCTCCCCGCATGCTCGACTCTGAGCTCGAGCAGCCAGCGCAGGTCGTCGCGGCGCTGTTCGCGTCGCAAAATGACCTCGAGCGCTTGCGCGGCATCGGCATCGTCGGGGGTCGCCGAGAGCAACTTCTTCAGCGTGGCGATGGCCTCGTCCGCTTTGGAGAGTTCGTCGGAGTAGACGCGAGCGAGCTTCAGGCTCAGCATGCGGCGCTCGCCCGCGCTGATGCCCTCGCTAACAGGGGGTTCGGCCGGAACTTCGCCGCTCTTCTTGCGCCCGCGGCGCCGCCGCTTGGCCGGCGGCGGCGTGCTCGGCAAGGTCACGCTCGCCAGCCGGGCTTCCAGCGACTCGACCAACTGGTCCCAGGCCCCCGCCGCGCGACAGCTTTCTTCGAGCAGATTGAGCGCGGCCTCGCTGCCCGGCGCGATGGCGTATGCTTGCTGAGCATACAAGGCGGCGGCTTTCTTGTCCGCGAGCTTGGTACCGCTGACCTGGACCAACTTACCGAGCAGCTCGACCTTTTCGTCGTTGCTCTCTGCCTTTTCGAGCAGCACTTCGTAGAGCGCGGGCAGGCGGCTCCACTTCTCGTCCTTCTCGTAGAGCGGAATCAGAGCCCCGGCCGCGCGAGCGTCTTCGGGGTCGACCGCGAGGATGCGCTCGTACGAACGAAACGCGCGCTCTGCTTGGTTCAGCTTGGTTTCGTAGACGGCGGCGGCACGATAGCTCAGCGCTACCTTCTGCGCGTCGTCGCGCGCGCGATCGGCCGCAGTGCTGAAGACGTCGGCGAGGCCTTCCCAGTCGCTTTGCGAACCGTACAGGTCTTCGAGGCCGTCGTAGTCGCTGTCGGCCAGGAACGATTCGCGCAACACGCGGAGTGCTCGCTGATGCCCGGGCTGCAGCTCGAGCACACGCCGCCAGGCCTGCGCTGCCTTGTCGGCAGCCGCCATGTGCTCGGCGTATACGGAACCCAACTTTTGGAGAACGGCAAGCCGAGCTTGCGTATCGTCCCCCAGCTGATCGACGCGTCGTTCGAGCGCATCCGCCAGGTTCGGCCAGTCTTTGGCTCGCTCGGCGTGCTTTTCGAGCGAATCGAGCACGTCGCTCCGGCTCGGGTCGGCGTCGAGAATCTTCTTGTACAGCGTCACCGCGTCGGCGCCGCGATTCAGCCGCTCGGCGGCTAGCTGCGCCATTTCTTTCATCAGAGCCAGCCGCGCCGCGCCCTCCGAAGTCTCGAGCTCACTTTCGTAGAGCTCGTAGAGCGCCGGCCACGCCCGCCGCTTGCGATACAACTCTTCGAGTCGTTCGCGCGCCTCCATGTCGTCGGGGGCGATCTTGAAGAGCTCGGCGTAGGCATCCGTAGCGTTCTGCACGTTCGAGAACTGCTCGAGCCAGCGGCGCGCAATCGCACGGTACAGGAGCTTCTTCTCGTCGGGATCTTTGGTCCACTCGGCGAGCTTTTGTTGGTTCGTGAGCAAGTCGCGAAAGCGTCCTAGCTTTTCGTACAAGCTCACCAGCTCGCGAATCTCTACGATGTCACGTTCGTCGAGCTTGTCGTCGAGTTGCACGATTTGATTCAAGACCGAGACCAGCGCGGTATCGCTCTTCAAATACTGGCGATACACCGTGGCCACTTCGCGCAGAACGTTGACGCGCTCTTCGTAGGCCTCGACGGGGGTCCGCTCGAGCTGCTGGCGCAGCAATTCGACGAGCGCGTTGTAACCCTGGGTCTGCTTGTAGAGTCGCTTCAGGGCCTCGCGCGCATCGACGTTGTCGGGATCTTGGCGCAGGATGCTCTTGTATTGCTCGATGGCCTTCTGGGCGTTCTTTTGGCCCTCGGCGAGCTTGGCGATTTCGGTGCCGAACTCGGCCTTCTTTTCCTTCTCTTTGGTGGCCTTCTGTGCATGGCTCAAGATGTCGATCAGGCGCGAGTCGTCGTCCAGGTCCGCCAGGTACTGGCGGAAGAAGTTCAACACGCCCTCGTGCGTGGGCTCCACCTTGCGAATGCGTTCGAACCAAGGCTCGGCGTCGGCAGAACTGTCGCGCTTCTTCCAATGCAGCATCGCGATCTGGAAGATGTCGCCGGCGGTCTCTTTGGTGTCCGCTCCCTTCGTCTTCAAGTCGTTCTCGTAGAGCTGCACCAGCTCGTCCCAGCGCTCCGCCTTGGAGTAGAAGTCCGACAGGAACTCCATGGCCTCGCGCTGGTCGGGGCGCGCGCGCAACACGCGGTCGTACGCCCGCGAAGCGCGGTCACTGTCTTTGAGCTTGTGCAGGTAGACGCGCGCCAGGCGCACGCCGGAGGCTGCCCTCGAGGCAGGGTCTTCACTGCGATCGGCAACCCGTTCCAGAACCCGCGCCACTTCGTCCCAGCGCTTTGCGCGCCGGTAGACGCGTTCGAGCATCTTGCTGGCCCCGACGTTCGAGGGGTCGAAGCGCACGGCTTGCTCCAAGCGATCGATCACCCGGTCGATGTCGGCTTCTTCGCCTGCGAACCTGAGCTCCATCTCACTCGCACGCATCAGCATCGAGCTCTTGTAGACGTCGTCCTGAGCCGCGTCGGCTTCGGTCACGTAGCTCTTCACGAGCTCGCGATGCCGCTCGCGCTTGCGCTCGGTTTCTTCCAGAGCTTCGCTGGCAGCGGCGTCGTCCGGGTTGATCTCGATCAACCTCACGTAGTCCGCCGCAGCCCCGTCGTCGTCGAGCAGCTCCTCGATCAGCACGCGCGCGTGCGCCCGCAAAAGTTCGACTTCGCGCGGCGAGCCTTCGGCCACCGATGCCGCGATTTCGAGCAGGTTCCGCACCGCATCCCACTCCCCGCGGGTTTGATGTTGCTCGCGCGCAGCATCTAACAAACGCAAGAGCTCATCGGTGCCAAGGTCACCAGCCGGCGCCTTGACCTCTCGACGTAACTGGTCCCAATCTTCTTGGGAATCGGGGTCAACCTGGAGTTTGCCTAGAGCTGTGCGGATCGTCTGAGAATCCATTCTCCACCCATCTTGAGTCCCCCGCTTTTCGGCCTCTGAAATCATCACTCTGAAATCATCAACGAAGGAAAAACGAGACTACGCCGGCGCTTGGGGGGTTACAAGCCTGCAACTTGCCGAATCCTCATTGGTTTAGAAGGGTCAGCGCTGGGAGTCTGCTGGCCTCACCGAGGCCGGTGTCGCCGAGAGCCGATCGAGCAACGCCCGCTGACGCTTCACCACCGCTGAGTTTGCACCGAGACGGTAACCTGTTTCCAACGTGTCGCGGGCCTCGCCGTAGCGGCCGAGCTTCATCAGGACGAAGGAGCGGCCGAGGTGCGCGTCCGCGAACTTGGGCCGGTCTGCCAGAATAGCGTCGTATTGGCGGAGAGCCTCTTCGAACTGTGCTTCGCGAAGAGCCAGGCTCGCCAGTCCGATGCGATTTTCTACGCTGTCGGGGTCGGCGTGTAAGCCTGAGTCGTAGGCGGCCTTCGCTCCTGCGACGTCGTCCAGATGCAGACACACGAGCCCCAACGCGTGCCACGCGTTCGCGTTCGAGGGATCGCGTCGCAAGGCTTCTTCCAAGCGTGGGCGAGCGAGTTCGACCTCACCCCAACGCGCAGCCCGCATCCCGCCTGTCAACGGGCCGGCCGGATCGTGAGGCGCCGCGTCTGCAGCTTGATCATACATGCGGAGCGCTTGTTCGTAGTCGTGGTTCAGCTCGAACGAGTGGCCAAGCTCCAACCACGGACGTGGGTCGCCGGGCCCTAACAATTTCCTGAGCATCTCCACCTGCTCGCGCGCAGCATCCAGCTGTCCCTGCGCAGCGAGCAAGCGAACCAGCAAACGGCGCTCGTCTACCGCGTCCGGGTGTTCGACCAAATAGCTCTGTAGGAGCCGGGAAGCCTCGTCGTACCTGCCTTTGTCGGCAAGCAGCGTTGCCTCTTGGGAAGGACTCGGCCGCTGATGCGCGCAAGCAGCCAGCCAAACCCCGAAAGTCAGCAGCGCTACTCGGGCGACGTTGCGAAGAAAGAACAGCATGAGCCGCCGCGCAGCACCCTAGAGCAATCGCTCCCCTTGCGAAACTACCGGTGTGACGGTAGGGCGGAATCACGGGCATGCAACCAGGAAACATTCGACGCGTGGGTGTGGTGGGTGCGGGTCAGATGGGGGCAGGCATTGCGCAGGTGTGTGCGCAACAGGGCTACGACGTGGTCTTGAGCGATGCCACGCGCACGCTGGCCGAATCTGCCAAGGCCGGCATCGCTGGCCGACTCGAGCGCCTCGTCGCCAAGGGCAAGCTCGAGCCCCAGGCATGCTCGGCGACCCTCGAACGCATCAGCCCGGGCGAGCTCCAAGCCCACCACGATCGAGATCTGGTCATCGAAGCCGCTTCGGAAAAGCTGGAGCTGAAGCTCGAACTGCTGCGCCGGATCGGCGGGCTGGTGGGGCAAGACGCCATCGTCGCGTCCAACACTTCCAGCATCTCGATCACCAAACTTGCCGCGGTCGTGCCCCAGCCAGCGCGAGTCGTCGGGCTGCATTTCATGAACCCGGTGCCCGTGATGCAGCTGGTGGAAATCGTCGTGGGGCTCGCCAGCTCTCCCGAAGTCGTGAAACTCGTCACTGAGTTCGCCCATGCGCTCGGCAAGACCACGATCCAAAGCCGCGATCGCCCCGGCTTCATCGTGAATCGAATCCTGATCCCGTTTCTGAACGAAGCCTGCTTTGCGCTCGACGAAGGCGTGGCGAACGCCGAAGCCATCGATACGGGCGCTCGGCTCGGTTTGAACCACCCACTCGGTCCACTCGCGCTCGCCGACCTGATCGGCCTCGACACGGTGCTCGCTATCGCGGAGGTTCTGCACCGAGAGCTCGGTGACGACAAGTACCGCCCCGCGCCCCTGCTCCGAAACCTGGTGGCGGCGGGCTGGCTCGGAAGGAAGACCCAAAAAGGCTTCTATCTGTACGACGCCGAAGGACGCGCGACCCCGAGTCGGCTCGACTGAAGCGGACGTAGGCCGCGAGACGTGCCACACTCGGTCCCATGAAAGCTCTCGATGGTCTCGCGCTCGAGACGCTGTTGGTCGAGCGCGCCGAAAGCACCCTCACGCTGACGCTCAATCGACCCGACAAGCTGAACTCGCTGTCCACGCAGGTCTTGCGCGAGCTCTACGAGGTGTTCCAAAGCTTGGACCGGGACCCTGAAGTGCGACCGCGCGCACTCGTCTTGACGGGGGCCGGAGAGAAGGCGTTCGCGGCCGGCGCCGACATCGAAGAAATGGTCACGATGACTGTCCCGCAAGCCTACGCGTTCAGTGCGCTCGGGATGGCGGTGATGGACTGCATGGAACATTGCAGCTTTCCCATCGTGGCCGCCGTGCGAGGGTTCGCGCTCGGAGGCGGCACGGAGCTCGCCCTCGCCGCAGACTTCGTGATCGCCGCTGACAACGCCGTATTCGGCCAACCCGAAGTGAAGCTGGGCCTGTTGCCAGGCTTCGGCGGCACGCAACGCCTGGCGCGCCGTGTCGGGGTTGCCAAAGCCCGCCAGCTCATCTACAGCGGCGAAATGGTGAAAGCGGCGGAAGCCAAAGCGCTCGGTCTCGTCGCCGAAGTCGTGCCGAAAGCGGAGCTCTTGGCGCGCGCGCAGGCGCTCGCCAACAAGATTGCACAAAACGCGCCGCTTGCGATCGCAGCCGCCAAGCGCGCGATCAACGAGGGCATCGATCTCAACCTGCGCGCTGGATCGGAACTCGAGTCGCGCGCGTTCGCCGCGATGTTCGCCAGCGAAGATGCCAAACACGGCCTCGAGCAGTTCCTGGCCAAGCGGGGCGCCGCCTCGTTCCAAGGACGTTAGGTGAGCCGAACGAGCGTCCCCAGCCTCTCCGCCGTCTTCGTGCTCTGCAAGGGTGTCGCACTCGTGCTTTGCACGGGCGGCCTCGCGGGCTGCGAAGAAGACCACCCTTACACACCGTTTCAGGTGGCCTCGGCAGTGCCCAGCGCCAGCGTCGCGGCCGCACCGACACCCGAACCGACAGCGACGGCGAGCGTGCAGTTCTCGGCCACGGCACCCGTGGCACAACCCAAGGGCGCCGCGTGGCAAGTAGGCGCACGGCGCCTTCAGGCCCCGCCCCAGCACGAGTTCGAGCGCGCGCTCGAGGCCGACTTCGACGGCGACTCGACCCCCGAAGTAGTCGCCTGGGTCACGCCCAGCAAAGATTCGCCGGAAAGGCCCGAGCTCTGGCTCTACCCGACCACGGGGAATCCGCGCAAGCTGCTCTCGCTGCCGGGGTTCGTACCGACGGGACCCAGCTGTGGCCTCCAAACGCTGCTGACACACACGGGGCCGAAGACCGTCACCCTGGACACCAGAGCGGTCTGCGATGCGCGCCTGATCGCCCGTGCCCCCGTGCGCAGCCTGGTCGTGCTGGCTCCGACGGCGGACGATCCCGTCGTGCTCTCGCTGCGCGCGGCCGACGGCGGTCCGCGCGAAGAATTGAAGCTCATCGTCACGTCGCTGGATCGGGACGGCGATGGGCGCGACGACGTCAGCCTGCAGGTGAGCCTGGACAGCCGCCAGGTCACGGCCTCGGTCGCAGCCAAGTTTCTTTGGTACGATCGCGAAGCGGGCACCTCGCGCGACGACACGGAACCGGGCCTGTCGATGGCCCAGCTCGCGTCGCGTGAGATCGTCCGAGCGAAGGGCGCGACCACGAGCAAGAACGTGC
>Ga0315910_10000494_pt1 | contig 39063 bp, 21 predicted proteins | sample EdamamesoilMG_FD_204470 | JGI IMG/M metagenome (GOLD analysis project Ga0315910, IMG submission 204470) | Garden soil microbial communities collected in Santa Monica, California, United States - Edamame soil | ecosystem: Environmental > Terrestrial > Soil > Garden | place: USA: California...
GTCGCCCTGATCCGCGCGCAGAAGGCGCTCGAGAAGCTGGAAGGTGCGAACGAAGACCAGACGGTCGGCATCCGCATCCTGGCCCGCGCCATCGAAGAGCCGCTGCGCCAGATCGTGGAGAACGCCGGTGAAGACGCGGCCGTGGTCCTGAACGCCGTCAAGGCGGGCAAGGGTGCCTACGGTTACAACGCGGGCACCAGCGAGTACGGCGACATGCTGGAAGAGGGCATCCTCGATCCGGCGAAGGTCACGCGCCTGGCGCTGCAGAACGCGGCCTCGGTTGCGGGTCTGCTGCTCACGACGGAAGTCATGATCGCGGAAGCGCCGAAGGAAGAAGAGCATGCCCACGGCGGTGCGCCGGGCGGCATGGGCGGAATGGGCGGGATGGACATGTAAGGAGCCGGGAGGCTCGTTACGGTCCGACGTTCACCGTCGAAAGGTAGATAGAAAACCCCCGTCGGGAAACCGGCGGGGGTTTTTCAATTTCAGGCTTCGCCGGGATGACGGGGCTAGAATCGCCGCCAGTACCCCCTGGACGGCGTATGACCGACCCTGGCGTCATCAATACTCAGGCGGCGCGACTCGTATACCGCCTCGATGATCTGATCATCGATGTCGGTACTGCGCAGGTGCACCGCAACGGCCAGCCGGTGCCGCTGCCGCGTCTTTCATTCGATTTGCTGGTCGCGCTCATCAGGGCCGCGCCACGCCTGGTCAAGATCGATGAACTCATGGACCAGGTCTGGCCCGGCCTCGTGGTCAGTGCCGAAACCGTGAGCCAGCGCGTCAAGCTATTGCGGATTGCCCTGGGTGATGATGCGCGGCAACCGCGTTACCTGGCCGTTTCGCGGGGCCGTGGATACAGGATCGTCGCACCGGTGACGACGATCGAGATTGGCGGAGCGGCGAATGCTGCAGAAGCTGCTGTGCAGGAGGCAGTCGCACCGACCGTCAATCGGGGGACACGCTGGATCTGGATAGCCACGGGCGGGCTCGCACTCGTGCTGCTCACGGCGTTTCTCGTTCGCGATCGATGGAGTCCTGGTGAACGGACGCCCTCTACGGCAGCAATCGCGACTCCGCTTCCCGATCGCGCGGTCGCCGTCCTGCCCTTCGACAATCTCGGCCAGTCCCCCCGGGACGCCGCGCTCGCATTCGGTGTCGCGGAGACATTGCTCCACAAGCTTTCGGCATCGAAGGACCTGACGGTAATCGCGCGCCAGTCCTCGTTTTCCTTTGCGCCCCGAAGCACGGACGTACGCGAGATCGGTCGCAGGCTCAACGCGCGATTCCTGGTCGAGGGCAGCCTGCAAAGCGCGCCGAATCAATTGCGGATCACGGCGCAATTGATAGATGCCTCCACGGGCAGTCACGTGTGGTCGCTGCAATTCGATCGCAAGCCGGAAGATATCTTCATCATCCAGGACGAGATTGCCGCCAAGGTCGCCGAAGCGATGCGGCTCTCCCTCGAGGGCAACACATCCGCTAGGGACAGCGGGTCCCAGAATTTTGACGCCTACCTGGCATTCGCGCAGGGGCATGCGCGGTTGGCAACGTTGCGATTGGCGGATGCGAAGCTGGCTGTCGGCGACTTCGAGCGGGCCGTGAAGCTCGATCCGATGTTCGCGCGCGCCTACGTCGGCCAGGCCACGGCACTCCTGATCGTCGCCGACGGCGAGATGAGCCGGGAACGATTCAGCAACATCGACAAAGCGGCCGTACTCGCAGGGCAACTGCTGAAGCGAGCCCTCGAAATCGACGACAGGATTTTCGAGACGCACCTGCAGTTGGCCCTGTTGAACTGGTCCAGCGAGCGGGCCGACGAGGAGCTGGCGCGCGCGCTTGAGCTCAATCCCAACAGCGCCGCGGGCTATTCAATGCTCGCGGACTTTCGACTCTGGCGAGACCGCCTGCCCGATGAAGCCATGTCAGCCGTCGAGAAGGCACGGCGTCTGAGCCCGCTGGAAGTGCAATACGATCTGCAGAAAGCAATGTTCTCGCTCTACGGCAAGTCCGATGTCGGGGTTGCCGAGCACCTGGCTCGCTCAGTCCTGGAGCGCGACCCATCATCCAGCGCTGCGTTGTGGCGGTTGGGAGAGATCCAATGGTGTTGCCGGATGGAATATGCGCGCGGCATCCAGTATCTCGAACAGGCGTTGCGCAGCGATCCGGACAACGAGTTTTTCCGGCGCATTCTCATGAAGGCCTATCTGGACGTCGACGAGCCCGATGAGGCCAGCCTGGTTGGGGCAAGCGCACCGCACGATGTCGACATCCGCGGCGTCATGGGACTGGCCTATCGCCGCGACTGGGATACAGCCGCAGGGCGAATCTACGAAGAAGACAGGCTGGGCACGGCGCAGTCGATCGAAGCGGACTCGCTGGTCCTGTCATTGCGCATGCAGGCACGCCATTCGGGCAACTATCAGCCTGCATTGCGCTACCTGGCGAAGGCCGCGGGCGTGAGCTGGGATGCCAACGGGATCCCCTCGATGCGCAATTCATGGATGTCGGTTTATGCCGTCGCCCTCGCGGACGTCCTGATGCAGTCGGGAGAAAAGGAGCGCGCGAGAAGACTCCTGGATGTGCTGATGAGATCCATTGACGACGAGGCGCATCACCGGGGCAGGGGCGAGCTCTGGTACCTGCGGGAACTTGCCGCGGCATATGCGCTGCTCGGGCGCAATGATGAATCGCTGACCATGCTCGAACGTTGCCTCGGCGAGAAATTCACGCCCGGGCTTGGAGTCATCCTTGACTCGGACCCGATATTCGATCCCCTGCGCGCGAATCCCCGATTTCAATCCGTCACCGCGCAGCTTGCGCGCAATCGCGAGAAACAGCGCCAGGCGCTCGCGAAAATGCGGGCCCAGGGCCTGGTACCTCATCGATCCCGTACCTGATCGCGCCGGCAGCACTGCCGGCGCGATCGTCATGCTGGAGTCGCCCTGACTACCTGCGACCCTTGTCTCGCGGTTGCAACGCGTGTCTCGCATTCCATCGCGCCACCGACTTCCCCAGCGCCGCTCCATGCGACACCGAGTTGCGGAAGTGCATGCCGCCCCAGACACGCGCATTGGCTACTTCCTCCAGCAGGTCGTTCGGGCAGTAGTACGTATGCGTCGTCCCCGTGACGGTGCTGTTGAACGAAAACTTCACGTTCTGGTTGTCGAAGAGTTCGTCCATCGTTGCGACGACAGCACCCGTGGCGCAGCCATGGGCTGCGGGATATTCGGGATGCGGCGGCGTCGAGACGACGGGTGTCCACGACGCGTCGGTTTCATGGATCGCCGTGGAAGGGCGCCAGAAGTTGTACGTGTATTTCGAGTCGAAGCACGCGATCGAGGAATCGGCGACCGCAAAGATCAACAGCGCCATCGCACGGGCATTCTTCGATGTGCCCTGGTTCAGGGAGGCGACGAAATTGCCGAGGTTCCTTGCCCAGAACAGATTCGGATTCTCGGTATGGAATCTCGCTATTTCGGTCTGCTCGGCAGTGCGGACGGTGCTGTTCACGTCTCCAAACCTGCGGGTCTCTTCGAGATCACGGAGATAAACCGCACTGGTGAGCCCCGGAGGCCCGTACGCCCGAAATTGCGAGCCACTCAGCAGCGCCATGGGCGTGATACCCGGGACGAAAGTGTTGACCGGCTGTCCCGTGGGCGGAAATGGCGTGGTCGCCTGGTAGACGCCTGGTCCCGAGCCGAAGACATAGGGCGGCACGACGGCATTTCGGCCGTCGTTCGCGCGCAGCGCCAAGATGGCATTGGCCACTTCTTCGCCCAACGTGATGCCCATGGTCTTGGCCGTACCATCCGGAATATTGGCGAGCGAGTTGGCGTAGGCCGCGTCGAGTGCTGCCGCTTGTCCGGGAAGCAGTCCGGCCAAGGTGCGATGCGCGGCCGCTGCGGCGGTTGCCTCGGGAGAAGCGCCCCGCGCCGGCGAGGTTGGGATCACCTTGTAGGGCTGATACCGGCGGTCTATGGCATTCACCGCGTCGAAGACTGCTGCCTGCGCAATGGCGACATCGACCATGCTGGCCCGTCCGCCGTTGGCGACGACCGCCTGCGCGCCCACGAGTGTCCAGTCCGTAACCACATCCGCCGCTGCGATGCCTGGCAAAACGACGGCCATCGCGAGGTACCATTTCTTCATGTTCATTTGATCTCTCCTTGCTGTTTCGGACCGTGGCGCCCGCCGGTTGGAGAGTTACCACCAAGGCCGCCCACTGCATGAAGGACGCGGAAAGATTCGAGTAAGAATCGAGTAACGACCTTGTATTGCGATGCGAAGGAGGCGTTTGTCGTCCCGAACGCCCGTCAAAGGGGGCAAGCGCGCCCACGGTTACAACGCGGGCTCGGGCAAGGCGGCATGGGCGGAATGGGCGGGATGGAACATGTAAGGAGCGGCAACGCTCGTTACTGCCAGACGCGCAACGTCTGGTAGATGGAAGACCCGCGTCGGGAAACCGGGGGGGTTCTCCGGGCATACGAATCGAAAAGGTCGGCGCCCACAGAATGCTGCCGAGTTCGCGTGCCTGGTTGAGGCAAGCGGCAACCTTGTACTCTTCGGGTCCATGCCAACACTCGTACCGCTATTCATCCCGGGTCCGATCGTGACCGAGCGCGGGCTCCGGCTCGACGCGGACTTCACGTATGAACCCGTCAAGCTCGCGTGGGATTCACGCGGGCGGCTCCTGGCATTGACGCCGCTTTTCTACAACTACTACCGCTACGACAACAACGACACGCGGCACTTCGGGACGTATGTGGTCAACGCCTACGAGCGCGATCTTTCACCTGCATTCATCGTGGAAACCAGCAAGCTCTGGGACGAGATCGACGAGGAGAGCGGGTTTCGATGGAGCCCGATGGATGTCTCGCTCGTGGTGGGCGCAGACGAAAACATCGCCATCACCACGCACGGAAACCATGCCTTTTTCTTCGACCCGGAGTTCGATCGTCGTGTCCGCGACTGGCATGCCATCGCGCCGCGATTCGCTGCAGACGGCCTGGCGATCATCAATAGCGCCTCATTCGCGTGCGACGCGGAGCCAATCGGGGACGGGCGATTTCTCTGCGTTCTTGGCCTGGCCGGCACGAACGGCGATTCCCGGTACGCCCCCAACCTGATCTGCATTTCCGACGGCTCCCCGCTTTCGAGCGAGAGCCGACCCATGCTCGACTGTTTCACGTGCATCACGTCATACATTCGCGGGTACGAGAGCCAGCAGCTGCGTACCTATCCCCACGTGCGATTCCCGGGCGACGATCTCCCGGCGATCACCATAGATTCGCAGGTCAAGCTCCATTTTCCCTGGCTCGGCCAGGCGCTGCCGCTGGATGGGGAGCGCTTTCTGATCACCGCATTCCACAAGTTGATGAAGAGCGGCACGAAGGGAATGCCGTTCACGTTCGCCATCGTCGATCGGACGGGGAAAATACTCGTTCAGCTGAGCGGCATCGACCAAAAGGAGGAGAGCCCGTATGTCGAGCACCATTATCGCGTGGGAATCGACCGGGCGCGCAGTACGATCCTCTACAAGAACAAGGCGTGCTTCTTCGTCTTCGATTTCGCGGGCGCGCTGCGCGCGAAGGTCTCCTTCGACTCAACGGAGTTGAAGCCCCTCGCGGCCTGGCACCTGAGCGGCGTCGCGCCAGACGGTCGCGTCATCCTGTCCCACAAGAAGCAACACCTGCTGCTCGCCATCGACGCCTTCGATCCGGCCGAGGGTGCGCTTCGCGAAGCACTCTGCAGCGCGGCGAATGTCCTCAAGAAGGAGCGCGCGCTCCTGAAGAAGAGGTTCGCTGCGCGTGATGCACACTACTTGCATCCAGGGCCGGTGAAACGCCACTCGTGATCGCGGAGTCGTGGGGGCTTGTCAGGCGAAGATGGCGACAGTGTCCGCATACGGACTTGCAGGACGGTTTCGCAGGCTTCTCGCTGCCGTCGCGGTCGCGCTGAGCCTGGACGCGCTCTTCCGAATGCTGTTCGTGGATGGATCTATCTACCTCGTCGGGCCAGCCCGCCCGTGTCCCGCCACGTAGCTGGCGCGGGGCGGCGGCCGACCGACGTCGCGACACGCGGGCAAGCGTCCTTCTGCGAAGCGCCCCATCGGGCAATCTCAGCAACTGCTTGAATAGGCTCGGTAAGTCCGGGCCTTTACACGGATATCCGTTCATATATTGCTGCCGCGCGTGGTAGCGCTAGCATTTTTTCTATGGTAGATAGTCGCAAGCCTCCGTTTTTCACATGACAGCGGATTGCGGAGTGGGAAGCCGGCCGGTCGTCTCGGGCTGACAGGCTGAAGGGGAAAATCAGGGAGCTTCTTCATGAAAAGGACCCACAGCCTTTTCACGGCCGCGCTTTTGTCTGGCGCCGCCGTGACCGCCCACGCGCAAGAACTTTATAACTACGTGCAGCAGTGCCAGACGGAGCTGGAATTCACCGCCAGCCAGGTCAAGCAGATGAACTGCAACGACGGCTATTTCTTCGCCTCCAACAGCCGTTCGGGCATCAACGACTACGTCGTGCACCAGAAGGTGAACCAGAACGTCGACATGATCGCGGCGTGTCGCTGGGGTGACAGCATCTTTGGGCTGAACCAGAACACGAAGTTCATGCAACTCGAGATGATCATTCACAACCGCGTCAAGGGCGGCACCTGCTTCTTTGCGGCGAAGGACGTTGGTACCGGGGACAACCGGTTCAGGCCGGTCTCTCCCGTCATCGTTCCGGTCACCAGCTTTCCGGCAGCCGACGGTTACTGGCTGAAGCCATCGGAGATGGCCAACAAGCTGCTGTATTCCAACGGCAATCCCTTTGGCGGACCGGACTACCAGGAGAAGATGACGTGTGTGCGCTGCCACTCGCAGGGTCCGTACATCGCCTCCAGGCGCATCGCGCCTTTCCTGGCAAATCTGGGCCTGTTGAATGATGGCCACCACACCAAAGCGGATTTTTCAGCGTCCGGCCATTACTACGTCGTGGGCAGTCGTGAGCACACGCAAGCGGATCCGGGCTCGCACCCGTTGGGCAACTGGAACTATCTGATCGCGCGCAACAATCGGCCGGCGACGGACAGCCCGTGCAGCGGCTCGTGTCACGCACTCGCGAGGGATTCGGTGGATGCGACGCTCACTCCGCTGTTCGTGCCCATCGGCGATCTGACGTCACCGCTCGATCGCGGCGCGCCGGTGTTGCCGTCGATCAAGACCGACATCAATGAATTGCTCGGGAGCGGCGGCATGGAGCCGTGGCAGGAAGACAGTCCCTATCACTGGATCAACAACGATCAGCCGGGTACCGATGCGGTGGAAGTCGAGACCTTCACGTCGCAAAAGCTCAAGTATCCCGTCACGTACTACTGCGGCGCGCCGGGCTGGATCGAGGCGAACGCGGTCGGCACCGGGTCGCCATTCAATTCGCTGGCGATCGCTTTCATCCCGAACAAACTGCGCAGTTTCAATCTGCGGGACGGCCTGGTGTGTCTCAATGCCGACCAGCCTGCCGGCCAGACCTGCCGTGACTACCAGGTGAGCTACAAGTGCCCCATCACGACCGAGATTCCAAAATGGGTCGGACCCTATAACAAGGACACCAACTTCTCCGACGATGGCGATCACGAAGAGCGCTCCAAAGCCTGGAACGAGGCGCGCGCGGCCTGCGGAAACAAGGATCCCATTGCCATGCGCGCGGACGTCCTGTGGAGCGGCAGTGTCGTGCAGACGGTGTCGGCACCCAGTGACCGTCTTGCGCAGTTCACGCCGAGTGGCCTCGTATGCAAGAACTCCGACCAGGGCAGTGGCCAGAGTTGCTCGAGCTACGCGGTGCGCTACGTGGGGTGTCGGGACGACGCGACTCTGTCGCGCCTGCGCAATGCCTGGACCTCATCGACATTCACGAATCGCTACCTGACGACGACCAACAACGCGGATGGCTCTGAGGTTCGCGGGCAGGGCAACAACTACCAGTACCAAAGCCAGGACTGGACCATCGAATACCAGCCGGACGGCAACGTGCGAATCTTCGATGTGTGGTCGCGCAAATACCTGACGGCGAGCAGCACCACCTCCGGGGCCGGCGTCGTGGTTCGCAACTCGGACCTTTCGCTCCAACGGCAGTACTGGGCCATCGAGACGATTTCCGGCAGCAGCGAAGTGCGATTCAGGAACCTGGGCACCAGCAACCGCTACCTGACGGTGGGTACGAATACTTCGGACCCGTATTTCGTACCCATCACCTCGCAGACCTTGAGTTCGAGCTCAGCCAGCCAGCGGTGGCTGATTCAGTAGTTCCCTCTCACCGGAAGGCTCGTTACGGTCCGACGTTCACCGTCGGCTTGTAGATAGAGAAACCCCCGTCGGGAAACCGGCGGGGGTTTTTCGTTTCTGGCGTCGGGGTCGCCAGCCGTCACCGCCTCTTGAATCACCTGCGACGCGCGAACATGATCGCGCATCTAACTTCCGATGCGAACTTCGGGGTGCGCCTCATGACGCGGTTTAAGTGGATCGTCGCTGCCTTCGCTGCTCTTCTCGCGACGGTCACATTCGCTCAATCGCCGGGCCCGCCGCCACCGCCCGGACCGCTCGACGCGGCCGGTCGCACCGCGGTCGTCAAGGCGGCCGCCGATGCGCTGCGGCAGCGCTACGTCTATCCCGACGTCGGCAAGCGAGCGGCCAATACGATAGAAGCCGAGCTCGCTGCCGGAAATTACGACAAGCTCGCGAATCCCTGGGCGTTCGCGGAACGTCTGACGGTGCATCTCGAAGCGATCGCGCACGACAAGCACATGCGCATCACGGCGCGCGGCCCCGATCCCGTCATGGCGGCCTCGGGCGGCCCTCCGCCAGGTCCTCCGCGCAGCGAGGCCGGGGTCACGCGCTCGGACCGGTTGCCGGGCAACATCGGTTATATCGAGGTCGTCACGCTGCCCGGGCTCGACACTTTCAAGGGGCCCGTCGACAAGGCGATGGGCGCGCTCGCGAACACGCGAGCGTTGATCGTCGACTTGCGCCGCAACGGCGGCGGCGCGCCGGAAGCGGAGGTCTACCTGGCGAGCTATTTCGTCGATCCCGCGAAGCCCGTCATGGTCAACAAGTTCTTTTGGCGGAATCCGGGCACCGAGACGTTCCGCACCGAAGAGTTCATGAGCAAGCCAACGCCGTACTGGTACCGCGGCAAGCCAGTCTATGTGCTCACGAGCGCGTGGACGTTCTCGGGCGGCGAGGCGGTCGCCTACGACCTGCAGGCGATGAAGCTCGCGACGATCGTCGGCGAGACCACGGGCGGCGGCGCGAACCCCGGCGGCTTTGTGCCGCTGACGCCGGATTTCGGGATGTTCGTGCCGGGTGGGCGCGCCGAGAATCCGACAACTGGCACGAATTGGGAGGGCGTCGGCGTGAAGCCCGAAGTTGCAGTGCCCGCCGCTGGCGCACTGAAGGCCGCGCTCGCTCTGCTCGGGCAGAAAACGGACAAGACCGAGATCGAAGCCTTGTCGGAGGCTCGTTTGTTCGAGCCTCGCAAGACTGTGAACCCGTTGTCGGCGCCGACGATTCGCCGCACCGCCGATGAGCTCGCGCGCGGCGAGCCGAACTACGACTTGCTGACACCGGGTATGCAGGAGGTGACGCGCCAGCAGCTCGCGGGACTGCAGCAGATGTTCAAGAACCTGGGCGCGCTCGAGTCCGTGACATTCGTGGAGATCGACGGCCAGGGCGGCGACGCCTTCGATGTGAAATTCGCGAACGGCGCAGTGCGCTGGAGCGTGGTCGTCAATGCGGAAGGCAAGACGGCGGCAGCGGGCATTCGTCCGCTTGACCCGCCTCCGGGAGCTGCTCCGGCGAGCACAACTACGCGCTGAGACGTCGAGTAGATAGAGGACCCCTGTCGGGAAGCCGGCGGGGGATTTTCGTCTTGGCGCGCATCGAATATCGCTTCCCCGCGTGATCGATATGCATGCTCGTATGAGACACACATTGTTGTGGCTCGCCCAGACCTGCTGCATATACTCAGCAACCCAGTGGACGAGCACGATGACGCATTCGCGACGTGACACATTGAAATACCTCGGCGCCGGGGCCGCGGCGCTCGCCGCCGCGCCCGCCCTCTCGGGCGAAATGGTGCAGGAGGGGCGTGGGCACTATTTCCCGCTGTCGGATGTGCGTCTCGCGCCCGGACCTTTCCTGGACGCCCAGAAGCTCGACGAGGCCTATCTGCTGCGCCTCGAGCCGGATCGCATGCTCGCGAACTTCCGCACCAACGCCGGATTGCAGCCGCGCGCGCCGGTCTACGGTGGCTGGGAATCCGTGGAACCCTGGATCGACATTCGCTGCCATGGCCACACGCTCGGTCATTACCTGACCGCGACTGCCTGCATGTACGCATCCACGCAGGACAAGCGCTTCGCGGGCCGGGTCGACTACATCGTCGATGAGCTCGCCGGATGCCAGTCGAAGACCGGCGGCTGGCTCACGGCGTTCCCGGACGGGGTCGTGCCACTCACGGACAGCCTCGCGGGCAAGCCGTTCGCCGGCGTGCCCTGGTACACCACGCACAAGGTGTTGGCCGGATTGCGCGACGCGTACTGGCATCGCCGCAGCGAACACGCCCTTGACGTGCTGCTCAAGTTCGTCGACTGGATCGACGCCGCGTGCAAGGACGTGCCCGACGATCGCCTCCAGAAGATGCTCGACCGCGAGCACGGTGGCATGAACGAAGTGCTCGCGGACGTCTCGATGATCATGCCGAACGCCCGCTACCGGGGGCTCGCACATCGCTTCTCGCATCGCGCGCTGCTCGAGCCACTGGCCGCCGGCCGCGACACTCTGAACGGCCTTCACGCCAACACGCAGATTCCCAAGGTCATCGGCTTCCAGCGGCTCGGCGCCTTCGAGAACGACGCCGAGATGAAGCGGGCGGCGCGGTTCTTCTGGGAGACGGTGACAAAGAACCGCTCCTACGCCACGGGTGGCCATGGAGACGTCGAGCACTTCTTCCCCGTCGACGAATTCGCGAAGCGGCTGCCCTCGGGCAAGACCATGGAGACCTGCTGCACGCACAACATGATGCGGCTCACCCGCGCGCTCAACGAACGCGACACTCGCGTGGAATACCTGGACTACTTCGAGCGCGCGCTGTTCAACGGCATCCTGGCCTCACAGGATCCAGAGACCGGCATGAACACCTACTTCCAGTCCACGCGGCCCGGCTACGTGCGGCTCTATCACACGCCGTTCGATTCGTTCTGGTGCTGCACGGGATCCGGCATCGAGAACCACGCGCGATATGGCGAGACCATCTATGCGCGCGACGAGGACGCCTTGTACGTGAACCTGTTCATCCCCTCCACCTTGCAGTGGCGCGAGCGGGGCCTCACGGTTCACCAGGAAACGCGCTTTCCGGACGAGGAGGTCACGCGCCTGCATTTCGAGGGTGACGCCGCGCAACGCTTCTCGCTTCTGCTGCGCCAGCCGGCCTGGTGCGAAACGATGTCCGTCACGTTGAACGGCCGGCGCGTTGCCACGGCCCGCAAGCCGGGCTCGTACCACCGGCTCACGCGCCGCTTCCGGCCAGGCGATGTCGTGGAAGTCAGGCTGCCCATGCGGCTGACCGTCGAGACCCTGCCGAATGCGCCGGAGCATGGCGCATTGCTGTATGGCCCCATCGTACTCGCCGGCCGCATGGGTACCGAGGGACTCACGCCAGGCTCGCAGCTCATCGTCAACGAACGCCAGTCCGGCAACATGCTGCAGGCCGAGGTCAAGGTGCCCGAGTGGAAGAAGCCGATCCGGGAACTCGTCGCGCACACGGCGCGTACGAATCCGCAGAAGCTGGAGTTCCGCACCTCCGGATTCGAAGGCGGCGCGAGCGTGGACTTCATTCCCTGGTTTCGGCTCACGCACGAGCGCTACAACCTCTACTGGCAAGCGAGCGCTTGATTCAACACCGCGCTCTCGTAGCTGCGTTCCCTCACGAGCGCTCAACGATGCTCAAGAAGCGCGTGGAGCCGCTTCGAAAGTGATCGCAGCATGTCGCTTTCTCCTATTGTGGGCTCCGTGTTCGTGGTGCTAGCTTTTTTCGCGCACTGACGCATGGAAAGCTGACGAGCCCGGGGCACCGGGCATCACTCGAGGGGGAAATCATCATGTACCGATCGCTTCGCGTTGCGATGCTGGCCACGGCCGCCTTGTTTTTGGCCGCCTGCTTACCCGAACTCATTGCCGACGCCGGGCCTGACCAGACGGTCGCCGAAGGCGACAACGTCACGGTGCGAGCCAGTGCGAACATCCTCGACCACATCGTCAACTACAAATGGGTGCAGACCGCCGGACCCAAAGTCAATTTCAAGGTCTCGAGGAAAGGCGTACTCACGTTCACCGCACCGGAAACCGAAGTGCAGCAGAAGCTGACCTTCGAGCTCACGGTCATGTACGAACGTGGTTATCGCAGCAAGTCCGACACGGTCGACATCACGGTAGACCAGATCAAGTTCTTCGGCACCGCCGCCGGCAGTTCGCAGGACTATGCCGTGCTGCTCAACTGGTTCAACCAGGTGACGCCTGAAAACGCTGGCAAGTGGGGCAGCGTCGAGGCGACACGCGACGTCATGAACTGGCAGCCGCTCGACGATGCCTACAACTTCGCCAAGACCAACCACATTCCTTTCAAGTTCCACACATTGATCTGGGGCCAACAGGCGCCGGGCTGGATCACCACCCTGCCTGCCAGTGAGCAGCTGGGGGAAATCGACGAGTGGATGGCGGCGGTCGCGGCACGTTACCCGGACATCGAGTACATCGATGTGGTCAACGAGCCCATCAACACGGCCAACGCGTTCCGCGATGCGCTGGGCGGCGCGGGTACGACGGGCTACGACTGGGTCATCAAGTCCTTCGAGATGGCGCGCGCGCATTTCCCGAAGTCAAAGCTGCTCATCAACGAGTTCAATACCGTCATCCTCGGGCAGTTCGCCGACAACTACCTGGTGCTGATCAAGCTGCTGCAGGATCGCAAACTGGTCGACGGCGTAGGCGAACAAGGCCATTTCCTGGAACGCGCTGACGTCGCGGAGGTCAAGGCCAATCTCGACAAACTGGGTGCGACCGGGCTTCCCATCTACATCTCGGAGCTGGACCTCAACTTCGCGGATGACGCGCGCCAGGCCAACGTGATGCGCGATCTGTTCAAGGTGTTCTGGGACCACCCGCAAGTGGCGGGCATCACGCACTGGGGCTTCCGCCAGGGTGCGGTCTGGCAACCCAACACCCACCTGGTCCGCAATGATGGGACCACGCGCCCGGCGCTCGACTGGATCACCTGCTACATCGGCGGCGGCGGCGACACCTGCACGGTGCCGGTGTATGTGCCGGCGGGCTGGAAGGGCGGGGAGTTCGGGCTGACGCTCGAGGCCGAGCAGTACGATTCGGGCCAGGGCGTCCTGGCGCTCGGCAGCATCGTGGCCTACACCGACGGCGGTGACTGGATCGCATTCAAGAACGTCGAGTTGCAACAGGGGTGGAACAAGTTCTGGGCGACGTATGCCAAGGGCAACACGGATGCCGGCAGCATCTCCGTGCATCTCGGCAGCCTCGACGCGGCGCCGCTGTTCACGCTGGACATGCCGCCCACCGGTAGTTGGGGCACGGCGAAGACGCTCGAGCAGGATTGGCCGTCGACGGCGGGTACACACGATGTCTACATCCGCTTCAACGGCGGCGGTGGCATCGCCAATCTCGACAATGTCCGCATCGGCAAACCGCAACCCCAGTCGGGAGTGAACCTGGTGACGGACGGTGGCTTCGAAACCGGGACCGCTGGCTGGAGTTCCTGGAACGGCGCGACACTGGCGCAGAGCAATGCCCAGGCGCATGGCGGCACGTTCAGCCTGCACGCGTCCAACCGGCCGAACACCAACCAGTTCGCGGTGTACAGCCTGACTGGCAAGGTGCAGACCAACACCACGTACTCGGTGAGCGCGTGGGCGCTGATCAACGGCACCGGCAACGGCACGGTTCGCCTGGCGTCGAAAGTCGCCTGCGCGGGCTTGGCCGACGCGTATCCGTGGATACAGAACAACACGGCGGTGGTACCGGGCACGTGGACGCAGCTGTCTGGCAGCCTCACGATTCCGGCGGGCTGCACGCCCACCGATGTCGCCATCTTCTTCGAGGGTACCGACCCCGCGTACGACGTCTATGTAGATGACGTCCAGGTCACTCCGCCGGGCAACAACCTCGTGACCGACGGCGGCTTCGAAACCGGCACCGCAGGCTGGGGCTCCTGGAACGGTGCCACGCTGGCTCAGGGCACTCCGGCGCACACCGGCAGCTTCAGTCTGCACGCCACGAATCGCCCCGATGCCAACCAGTTCGCGGTCTACAGTCTCACCGGCAAGGCGCAGACCAACACCACTTACAGTGTCAGCGCGTGGGTGCTCATCAATGGCACCGGCACCGGCACGGTGCGGCTGGCTTCGAAACTGGCTTGTGCCGGCGCTTCGGATACCTACCCGTGGCTGCAGAACAATACCGCGGTGGTGCCGGGCACGTGGACGCAACTCGCGGGCAACCTGGTGATCCCGGCGAGCTGCTCGCCAACGGATGTCGCGATCTTTTTCGAGGGGACTGATCCCGCCTACGACGTCTTCGTCGACGACGTATCGGTCACGCCCCAGTGATGGAACGTGAGTAGATAGACAGGCCCCGTCGGGAAACCGACGGGGTCTTTTCGTTTCCGGGGGGCAACAATTCCCCGCCACCGATATCGTTCTCGGTGCGCTGCGATGCATGAACCCGTATGCCATCGCGGCTGCGCGCCCGTTCCCGGCGAGTTTCCCCGGCTCTTCGTAAATCACGTAGGGAAGTAATCGCTTCGCCTGACTACGCTGTATCGGCTTGGCCCTTCGGTGCAACGACCAGCAGGGAGAACATCGATATGGACATCTCGAGAAGTTCGGGCAATCGGTTCTTTGCGCTCACGGCCCTTTTGCTCATCGGGCTGGTGATGGAAGCGAACGCGCAAAGTGGATCCAACACCATCGTGGTGCGCGCGCGCGGCACCGCGGGCAGCGAGTCGATCACGCTGCGCGTCGACAACAGCAATGTCGCCACGTGGACGCTTTCCACCAGCTTCCAGACCTTCAGCGCGACCACCAGCCTCAACGGCACAGTGACCGTGGCGTTCACCAATGACGCCAGCGGCCGCGACGTGCAGGTGGACTACATCATCGTCAACGGGACCACGCGCCAGTCGGAGAACCAGAGCGTCAATACCGGCTTGTACGCGAATGGCGCCTGCGGTGGCGGTTCCAACAGCGAATGGATGCATTGCAACGGCTTGATCAACTATGGCCCGGTCTCCAATTCGGCCAACAGCATCGTGGTTCGCGCGCGCGGCACGGCAGGGAGCGAGTCCATCAGCCTGCGACTCGACAATACCAACGTGGCGACCTGGACGTTGACGACGACCATGCAGAACTACAGCGCCTCGACCAACCTCAATGGCGCGATCACCGTTGCATTCACGAACGACGCCGCCGGCCGTGATGTGCAGGTGGACTACATCATCGTCAACGGCACGACGCGCCAGGCAGAAGCGCAGTCCATGAACACCGCCGTGTGGGCGAATGGCAGTTGCGGTGGCGGCAGCCTGAGCGAATGGATGCATTGCAATGGCGTCATCGGCTTCGGCACCGTGAGCGGTGGTGGTGGCGGCGGGGGCGGTCAACTGCCCGCGTTCTTCGTGGGCAACATCACCACCAACGGCCAGGTCCGCTCGGATTTCATCCGCTACTGGAACCAGATCACTCCGGAGAACGAGGGCAAGTGGGGCCAGGTCGAGCCCAACCGCGACCAGTACAACTGGGCGGGCCTCGACGCCGCGTACAACTACGCCCAGCAGAACAACATTCCGTTCAAGCAGCACACCTTCATCTGGGGTGCGCAGGCGCCGAGCTGGATCAACAACCTGTCGGCGTCCGAACAGGCGGCGGAGATCGAGGAATGGATTCGCGACTTCTGCGCGCGTTATCCGAACACCAAGCTGATCGATGTGGTCAACGAGGCCATTCCGTCGCACCAGCCGGCTGCCTTTGCGCGCAACGCGTTCGGCGACAACTGGATCATCCGCTCCTTCCAGTTGGCGCGGCAGTACTGCCCGAACGCCATCCTGATCCTCAACGACTACAACGTGCTGAGCTGGGACACCGATGCGTTCATCAATCTCGCGCGGCCGGTGATCGCGGCCGGCGTGGTCGATGCGCTCGGTGAGCAGGCCCACGGCCTCGAGAGCTGGTCGCTGGCTGACATCCGCACGCGGCTGGACCGCGTGGCCGCGCTCGGGCTGCCTATCTACATCACCGAGTACGACGTCGCCCGTACCAACGACCAGGAACAGCTGAACATCATGCGGACCCAGTTCCCGCTGTTCCACGACCACCCCTCCGTGGCGGGCATCACGCTGTGGGGCTACGTGGTGGGCAGCACGTGGGTGAATGGCAGCGGCCTGATCCAGTCCAATGGAACACCGCGGCCGGCGATGACGTGGCTGATGCAGTATCTGGGACGTTGAGCGACGCCCCCTCCTCACCGTCGTAGATGAAAGGGCCCCCGTCGGGAAACCGGCGGGGGCTTTTTTTTTGCATTGCCGTCACGAGCAATGGCGCATCCGCCTGTAGTCACCTGGTGCGAAGTGGCGAGGCGTTCGCCGCGATGCATCTCCTCCGGCTTTCGGACTGCGACACGCATGGCGCAAGCTCGAGCGGTCGCTACTTCGCCTGATCACGCGTCTGTTGTGCGATGTCACGGGACGGTTCCGTGCACAGGAGGTGCGCCATGAAAGATTTCCATTCGAATCGTCGTGTTACGGTGATGGGATCGCTTGGCATGCTAGTGCTGCTGCACGGTGCGCAGGCAGCGACCGCAAATCTCGAACGATCCGCGGCCCTTGCGTACCAACTGCCTTTGACATTCGAAGTGAACGAAGGCCAGGCCGACGACCGGGTCCGGTTCTTGGCTCGCGGCCCCGGATACAACATCTTCCTGAGCTCGACCGAGGCGGTGCTCAGCTTGCCTCGAGTCACGGCCACGCGTGCGAAGCAATCCGTGATTCGCATGCGACTCGTCGGAGCCGAGGCGAATCCGAAGATGCAGGGCCTGGATTCACTGCCGGGCAAGGTCAACTACTTTCGCGGCCGCGACGTCGCAAATTGGCGCCCCAACGTCCAGACCTATCGGCGAGTCCAGTACTCGGGGGTGTATCCCGGTGTCGACCTCGTCTATTACGGCAGGCAACAGCAGCTCGAATACGACTTCGTCGTGGCTCCGGGTGCGGATCCGCGCGCCATCGAGCTCGCATTTGCCGGTGTCGAACAAACCAGGGTGGATGCTCGCGGCGACCTGGTCCTGACCGCGGCCGGCGGATCCCCGCTGCGCTTTCAGAAGCCGGTCATCTATCAGATCGACGGCGCACGCCGGCGTCTCGTCGAAGGCGGCTATGTGCAAGGCAGTGCGCACCACGTCGGTTTTCGCGTGGGTGCCTACGATCGGACGCGGCCGCTCATCATCGATCCGGTCTTGAGCTACTCCACCTACCTGGGCGGCAGCAGTTACGACTATGCGAAGGGAATCGCGGTCGATGCCACCGGCGCGGTTTACGTGAGCGGCTACACCTCATCGGCCGATTTCCCGACGCTGGATGCAATTCAACCCGCGCGCGCCGGCAGCTTCGACCTTTTCGTCGCCAAGCTCACGCCCGACGGCACGGCGCTCGTCTACGCCAGCTATCTGGGCGGCAGCGAAGATGAAGTAGGAGGAGATATCGCTGTCGATTCGGCCGGCGCTGCATACGTGATCGGGGCGTCGTCCTCGTCCGACTTTCCGACGGTGAACGCCTTGCAGACTGCCAACCAGGGCAACCGGGACGCCGTGATCGCGAAGCTCAGTGCGGACGGCTCCCGGCTCATCTATTCGACCTTTCTCGGGCGCAGCGGTTATGAAAACGGCGCCGCCATCGCCGTGGATCTTGCGGGCGCGGCATACATTGCGGGGACCACCGGGTCATCGGACTTCCCGTTGGTGAATCCCGTTCAGCCGACGATCCACGGGGCTCTGGATGCGTTCGTGGCGAAGCTCGATCCGGATGGAAGTGCGCTGTTGTATTCCACCTACCTGGGTGCCTCATTGAGCCAGACAGCTACCGATATCGCAGTGGATTCCCTGGGCGCCGCTTACGTCGTCGGAGTCATGGAGGAGGCCGAGGGCTTACCCATCGTGAATCCCTTGCCCGGTCCTGGAGGAGGTTACGACGCCTTCGTGGTCAAACTCGCACCGGGCGGCACGCAGGTCATCTATTCCTCGCGTCTCGGTGGCAGGGCCGATGACGGGGCGAACGCAGTCGCGGTCGATGTCAGCGGTTCCGCCTACGTGACCGGGTATTCGCACTCGAGTGACTTTCCGACGATGAATGCGTTGCAACCGCGGCTCCTGGGGATAACGGATGCATTTGTAGTGAAGATTCCGCCCGAAGGGGGCGCGATGATCTACGGGACCTTCCTGGGCGGGAACGAAGACGATTTCGGCGACGGCATCGCGGTGGACACCGCGGGCGCGGCCCACGTGGTCGGGCGCACGTACTCGTCCGACTTCCCCACGATGGAACCTATTCAACCGAGGCCGCGTGGCTTGGGTGATGGCTTCGTTTCGCAGCTCAGTCCGACTGGCGCATCCCTGGTCCACTCCACCTACCTGGGTGGCGGCGCAGAAGATACGAGCGTTGCAATTGCCGTGGATATCGCGGGTGCCCCGTACATCACGGGACACACACGATCCCACGATTTCCCGGTCACGGCTTCGCTGCGACCCGTGTGCAGCGGCGGTTATAACGACTCGTTCATCGTGAAGATCTCGGGGGACGCTCCCGTAACCCTGCCGGCCGGGGCAAGCATCTCCAGTTCGCCGACAGCGGAAATCACGTCCACTCGCAGCGAGCGCAAGGGGGGTGGTGGCGCGCTGGATGCGCTATTGCTGGCAGTGCTCGCGCAGTTGACGGTCGCTGGCGCGCTGCGTCGATGCAGCAGGCGCGCACATGCGACTCCGCGGGCGACTACGCCAGCGCCTTCTTGAACAACTCCAGCTTGCGCTCCCATCCTCGCTCGGCGGCCGCCGCATTGTGATTCTGCGAATCCGGCGGCATCCAGCCGTGGTTCGCGCCCTTGTACACCTCGATCTCCGCCGGCACCTTCGCATCGTCGAAGGCCTTGCGCAGGATGTCCTTCGACGTCGGGTCCTTCTGATCGTCGTTGTCCGCGATGGCGATCAGCATGCTGGCCTTCATCTTCGGGATCAGCAGGTGAGGGCTGTCCTCTTTCGTCGTGGTCAGTCCACCGCCATGGAAGGAGCAGCCCGCACCGATACGTTCCGGCAGCGAGGCCGCCGTCCTCATGACGATGGATCCGCCCATGCAGTATCCGGTGGTGCCGATCTTGCGGCGGGTGTCGACCGCCTTCTGCGCATCGAGCCAGGCCACGAAGGCCCTGGCATCGGACACGTGCGTGGTGGCGCTGAGCGTGCCCGCGAACTTGAACGCGTCATCGCGGCTGGCGGGCTGTCCCTTGATGGAGCGATAGAAAGGATTGACCGTGAGCACGGCATACCCGGACTCCGCCAGCCGCTTGCCCATGGCACGGAATGCGGGGCGCAGGCCCCAGATGTCCGGCCACACGAGCACGGCGGCGGTCGCACCGGCCGGATGCACGAAGTGCGCATCGCAGACGCCGTCGGCGGTCTTGATCTCCACCTCGGACTCCGAGACTTCGGCGGCTGACGTCACCGCGGGCAGCATCGCGGCCAGTGCCGCGCCGAGACCCAGCGTGCCGAACTGGCGGCGCGAGAGCTCGCCGCCGCGAAGAACATCGTCACTCGAATCGCGCTCACACATGACAGATCCCCCGTCGGTAAATTTGGCGGGCGAAGATACCCGCGCCTACCAGATCACGACCTTCTTATCTCCGCTGTTCACCATCGCATCGCCTTCCTTGCAACCGAATGCCTTGGCGAACGCGTCGACATTGGTAGGCGTGCCATTGGCGCGCACGCCATCCGGCGAGTGCGGATCGGAGGCGATGATCAGCTTGGTCAGTTCCGGCGTGTATTTCTCGCGCCAGGCCGCGGCGAAGCCCAGGAAAAACCGCTGATCGCGGGTCATGCCGTCGATCTTTGGATCGGGTTTGCCGGCAACCGCTTTCTGGAAGGCATCGTAGGCAATGTTGATGCCTCCGAGATCAGCAATATTTTCACCCAGTGTCAGGTTGCCATTCACCTTCTCGGTGAGGCCGGGCGCCGCGGTGTAGCCGTTGTATTGCGTGACCAGTTTGCCGGTCAGCGCCTTGAACCTGGCGGCGTCTTCCTTCGTCCACCACTCCTCGAAATTCCCCGAGGGTCCGAAGCGCGAGCCCTGGTCGTCATAGCCGTGCGTGAGCTCGTGGCCGATGACCGCGCCAATGGCGCCGTAGTTCAACGCATCATCGGCCTGCGGATCGAAGAACGGCGGCTGCAGGATCGCCGCCGGGAACACGATCTCGTTGCGCTGCGGATCGTAGTAGGCATTGATGGTCTGCGGCGTCATGCCCCATTCGTCCTTGTCGACGGGCTTGCCGATCTTGTCCAGCTCCCAGCGGTAATTGAACGCGGTTGCGGCGGCGACGTTGCCGTACAGGCTGTCGCGGCTGGTTGCCAGGCCGCTCCAGTCACGCCATTTGTCGGGATAGCCGATCTTGGTGTTGAACGCGGCCCATTTGTCCAGCGCCTTCTTCTTGGTGGCGTCGCTCATCCACGCCAGGTTTTCGATGCGCGCCTTCAATGCAACGCGCAGGTTGTTCACGAGCTGCTGCATCTGTGCCTTCGAAGAAGCCGGGAACGCCACCTCCACGTAGCGCTGGCCCATGGCCTCGCCGGCGGAACCCTCGATGAAGTTCAGGACGCGTTTCCAGCGCGCGCGTTGTTCCTTCTGGCCCTGCAGCGTCTTGCCGTAGAAATCGAAGTACTCGCTGACGAAGTTGTCGCTGAGATAGGGCGACGCCCTGTCCAGCAGCTTGAAGCGCAGCCAGCTCTGCCACTGCGCCACGGGCACATCCGCCAGCATCTTGCTCACTTCCTGGTGGAAGGCAGGGATCCCCAACGAGAACCACTCGGGGGTTGGGACCTTTTGCGACTCGAAGAACTTCGTCCACGGGAAGTTAGGCGACAGCTTGTCGGCCTCGGCCATCTTCACCGGGTGGTAGTACAGCTCCACGTCGCGCGACAGCTGTTCATTGGACTTCGACGCCTTCGCCAGCCGTGTCTCGAAAGCGAGCGCGGATGCGGCCTGCTTCGTGGCCTCCGCCGGAGCCGTGCCCGCCAGCTCGAACAGCTTTGCGATGTGCTTCTCGTAGGCGTCGCGGATCGGCTTCTTGTCCGCCAGCGAGTAATACGTGGAATCGGGCAGGCCAAGGCCGCCCTGGAAAGCCGCCGCGACGTTCAGCGTGGAATTCTTGAAATCCGGTTGCGGCCCGAAGCCGAACAGCGGGTTCTCGCCGACTGCGGAAATCGCCCGCAAGTGCTCGGCAACGGAAGGCCCATCGGTGAGCGCGTCGACGGCGGCGAGGCGCCCCTTGAGCGGCGCTAGCCCCAACTCGTTGAGCTTCTTCTCATCCATGCCCGTGGCCCAGAAGTCACCGATGATCTTGTCGATGCCGGTGGCGTCGGGATCGGCGGCGATGCGTTCGGCCAGTTGCTGACGCACACCCAGCGAGCGATTCCGCAGCACCAGGAATGCACCCCAGCCCGGTTCGTCCGCGGGAATCTCGTTGGAGGCAAGCCATTTGCCGTTTACGTACGCCGCCAGGTCCTTGCATGCGTCCTGCGCGGGATCCAGGTCCGTGGCGGAAAAGCGGATCGGCTGTTGCAGTTTGCTCTCGTCCAGCGACCAGGGCGGCGGCGCGGCGACCGTCTTTTCCTCGGCTGCGCGCTGGCAGCCCGCGAGCATCATCAGAGTGGCTGCGGCCGCCGATATGGAGATGAGGCAACGGCTGGTATCGGACATGTGGGGTTCCTCGAAAGAAAACGTTCTGCGCGGAAGCATAGCGCTTCGAGTGTGGACGCGATCAAGACGAGAAGTGTTCCCTTTGCGACGCGCTGATCGGGAGACGCGACGAGGGGAATTCACAAGCCCGGTGCCGCGCTCGCACGGTGTCACGGCCGCTGTTGCCGGCCGACGTCGAGACCTCGCGCCGCCGGCCGCGCCGGTGATACATTGACTCGACACTCGAGGCGGGGGCGTTCGTGCAGCGTCGAAGTTTTCTGGTCCGAGCCGGCGGTTGGCTGCTGTCGGTTGCAATGGGGCCGAGTCCGGTTCGCGCCGCGAGCGCCGGTACCGATCGCGTCGGAATGGGGACAGTGATCTTCCGCAATCGCTTCGCCCAGACGCGCCCGACATCCGTCGCCGGACACGAGAATCCGCTGACGTTGAGGGAGGTTCCGGCGCTGTATCGAGGGCGGTTCGGCATCCGAAATCTCGAGTTCTGGAGCAAGCATTTCGAATCGCGCGAAAAGGCCTATCTGACGGAATTGGGCAGCCGCGTGCGCGCCGCCGGCGCCGAGCTCGTCAACGTCCAGGTAGACGAGTCCTACGATCTCGCGAGCGCGAATGAAGAAGAACGACAGCGGAGTCTCGAAACGGTTCGCGCCTGGATCGACGCCGCGGCCTTGGTCGGTAGCCGCGCCGTGCGCATCAATCCGGGGCGAGCCGGGGGCTCCATCGACAAGAGCGTTGCCTCCATGAAGGAGGTGAATCGTTACTGCGAATCGAAAGGCCTGCCGCTGCTGACGGAGAACCACTTCGGGCTGGAGATGGACCCGGACGCCCATTTGCGGATACGCGAGGCCGCGGGCCCGCGGAATGTCTACACACTGCCGGACTTCGGCAACTACCCGGTCGAGACCATGTGGGAGTCACTCGCGAAGATCCTGCCGTATGCCTACGTGGTGTCCGCGAAAGCCGTGGACTTCAACCCGCAGGGCGAACACATTTCTTATGATTTTGATCGCTGCGTGCAGATGTGCGAACGCGCGGGTTTCAAGGGCATCTACCTGGTGGAACAGTGGAGCCGCCAGGAGCAGGTACTCGATTACGAGAAGATCGCCGACTGGCTGCTGCAGCGGGTGCGCGCGAACATATGAAATCCGGATTCGGCACCGCGGCGGCGATGTGTGCGCTCGCCCTGATCTCGATGTTCGCCGCGTCCGGCGCATTCGCGGAAAGCCGCAAGATTCTGTTCCTGGCCGGTCCGCGCGATCACGGCGCCCCCGGCCGGCACGAATACGAGCGCGACCTGCACACCCTGGCCGAGTCCCTCGAGAAGTCTTCGAATCTCACGGGCGTGACGACGCAGTTGCTGGTCGGCAAGGCGCCGCGCGATCCGGCGCTGTTCGAGGACGTCGCCGCCATCGTGATAGAGAGCAGCTCCGATCGCGCGCAGAACGAGACCCACCCGCTGTTCCCGCAGAACCCGTCGACTAACTACCGCGGATATGACCCGGAAACCGTCGCCTACCTCAAGGCCTTCGACGAGCAGATCAGCCGCAACAAGACCGGCATCGTGCTGCTGCACTACGCCAACTGGGCCGAGAACGTACGCGCGCGTGAATACCATCTCAAGTGGACCGGCGGATTGTGGGTACAGGGGTGGTCGAAGAATCCGGTGGACGATTGGTCGATGAAACCGATTGCACGACACCCGGTGCTGAGTGGCGTCAAGCCCTGGACGTATCGCGACGAGGTCTTCAGCCGATTCGTGCTTCCCGACGACAAGCGCCGCACCAACCTCATCCTGGCGACCCCCAAGGCGGACCGTTTCAACCTCGGACCGCAGGTCGCCGCCTTTGCATACCAGCGCGACGATGGTGGCCGCGGCTTCGTGTTTGGCGGACTGGATTTCCGCGACAACCTCGCGCTCGACAACTACCGGCGCTTCCTGCTGAACGGCATCGCGTGGGCCGCGCGCATCGAAATCCCGAAGGGCGGCATCCAGTCGCCGACGCCGGATGTCAGCGATGTCTCGCCCAGCGCACCGAGGCCGCCCGAGCCATGAGGTACGCGTTGCCCGCGAGCGTCGCGGTGCTGCTGTGGGCCGCAAATGCCGGCGCCTTCGCCCAGGATTGGCGCGAGTACGGCGGCACTGCCGATCAGTCCAAGTACGTCGTGATGAAGGACATCACCAGGGCGAACGTCGCGAAGCTCGAGATCGCGTGGACGTACCCGAGCGGCGACCAGCGCCCCTACCAGTTCAGCCCCGTCATCGTCGACGGCGTCATGTACCTCCTGGCGAAGGACAGTTCGCTGGTGGCCATCGACGTGCACACCCGCAAGGAGCTGTGGATTCACGCCAATCTGCGCGGCATCACACAGCGCGGCATCAATTTCTGGAAGAGCAGGGACGGCAAGGATCGGCGCCTGCTGTTCGCGCTCGAGGACACCTTGCAGGCCATCGATGCGCGAACCGGCAAGTCCATTCCGACCTTCGGCAAGAATGGTTTCGTCGATCTGCGCGAAGGACTGGGGCGCGACCCGACCACGATCCGGCGCGTCGCTTCATCGACGCCCGGGCGCATCTTCGAAAACCTGATTTTGCTGGGCAGTGCCCCGGGCGAGTCCTACTTCTCGGCTCCCGGCCATCTGCGCGCCTACGACGTGGTGACGGGCGCGCTCGCCTGGACCTTCCACACCATTCCGCAACCGGGCGAATTCGGTTACGAGACCTGGCCCAAAGATGCCTGGAAGTACGCGGGCGGCGCGAACGTGTGGGGCGAGATCTCGCTCGATGTGAAACGCGGCATCGCCTATTTTCCGGTGTCTTCTCCGACCTACGATTACTACGGCGCCGATCGCATCGGCGCGAACCTGTTCGGCAACAGCCTGCTCGCGCTCGACGCGCGCACCGGCCGGCGGCTCTGGCACTTCCAGACCGTGCACCATGACCTGTGGGACTACGATCTCACCGCCGCGCCGCAGCTGATCACCGTTCGCAAGGGCGGCCGGAAGATCGCGGCGGTAGCGCAGGCCACGAAGCAGGGCTTCGTATTCGTCTTCGACCGCGTGACCGGCGAACCGGTCTGGCCCATCGAAGAACGCCCGGTGCCCGCGAGCGACGTGCCTGGAGAAAAAGCGTGGCCAACGCAGCCGTTCTCGACCCTGCCGCCGAGCGGGCGGCAAGTGGTGAGTGCCGACGATCTCACGCCGTACCTGATCGGGGACGCCGAGCGCGCGGCCTGGCGCGAACGCATCGGCAAGGCCCGCAAGGGCCTGTTCGCGCCGCCGGGGCTCGAGGAAACGGCCGTGATCCCGGGCGCGGTTGGAGGCACCAACTGGGGCAACACCGCCGCCAATCCCGCGGCCGGCATCGTCTATCTACTGAGCCAGGATTTTCCGTCTTTCTACCAGCTCAAGCCGGAGCCTGATCGATACGTCGCCGGAGGCCGCGGCCCGCTCGGGCCGCCTGATGCCGCGGAAATCGAGCGCGGCAGGGTCGCGTACGAACGAAGCTGTGCTCCCTGTCATGGCAGCGACCGCGCCGGCACTCCGGCAGCGCCGTCGTTGCGCGAGGCCGGCGAACTGGGCTTCGTGCAGCTGCGCCGCATCGTGCTGTATGGCAACGGGCGCATGCCGCCGCTCGATCACATCGAAGACATCGAGATCCGGGAAGTTCTCGCGTACCTGGGCGGCGGCGGAGCGCGCCGCCCGAGCGTGGCTCCGCCTGAAATGCCGGCCGGACCCGTGGTCGCTTCCGGGGGCGTGCCCCGGCCGGAGTCCGCACCGCGCCCGCCGATCGATCCCGCACGTCCATATCCGGAAGGGGTCGACGCGCCCGCGCAGCGCTACTTCACGGACTACGGCCTCGGCTATCCCTATCTACTGGCGCCGCCTTGGTCCAGCATCATGGCGTACGACCTGAATCGCGGCGTCATCAAGTGGCGGCGGCCGCTCGGGCAGGATCAGGATGCGACGCGTGCCGGCGGCGCGAACACCGGCGTGCCGCGTGGTGCGCAACGCCAGGGCATGCTCGTGACGTCCAGCGGTATCGTGTTCTCCACGGCCCGCGATGGGCGGTTCTATGCGTTCGATGCCCACACCGGCGAAGAACTGTGGTCGGCGGCCCTGCCCATGGGCAGCGAAGGCCTGCCGGCCGCCTACGCCGTGAACGGCAAGCACTACATCGTGGTCAATGCGACGACGCCGCTGGCCTGGGGCCTGCGTGCGCAGATGGCGGGCAGCGGCGGTCGCGATCCGGACTTGCAGGGCGGCTACGTCGTTTTTGCGTTGCCGTCGCGGTCGAGGTGAACAAGATGGGCGCTGTCGGCAATGGCAGTGCTAGCATCACGCGACTCAGGCGACTGACACGTCACCGACGCGCACACCAGGAGCCAGCACCATGGCTGCGATCGAGATGGTCAAGGCCGCTTACGCGGCGTTAGGCAAGAACGAAGCGGAGGGCAATCCGCTCGCGGACCGCGGGCGCGATTGATGGGATAGCGCGCAGATACAAGGCAGAAACTGGGAGCAGCGCAATGATCATCAAAATTCCGGACAGATTTTTCCAACACGCGAAGGCGGCCGAAGACGGAGCCGGGCGGGCCAACTACCGCGTTGGTCGCCGAGATTTTGTCGGTTCCGCCCTCGCGGCCGCAACACTCCCACTGGGTCGTGCGTGGGCGGATGCGAACGACGTCGAACTGCCCGAACAACTGTCAGCCATCGGGCTGGACGGCAAACCGCTGGCGATTGCGCGTGCCGACATCAAGGAGTTTCGAGCCAGCCTGCGCGGACAACTGTTGTTGGCCGGAAACGAGGGATACGAACAAGCCCGCAAGATCTGGAATGGCGTATTCGATCGTCATCCTGCGTTGATCGCGCGCTGCGCGGACAGTGACGACGTCGTCAAGGCGGTCAACTTTGCGCGCGCCCATGGTGTGCTGACGGCGGTTCGCGGCGGCGGGCATAGCATCTCCGGCCAATCGAGTTGTGAGGGCGGATTGATGATCGATCTCGCTCCCATGAAAGAGATTCACGTCGATGCGGCGAAAATGACGGCGCAGGCGCAGGCAGGCGTGTTGTTGGGGGACTTCGACCGGGAGAGCCAGGCATCGGGATTGGTTACGACACTGGGCACTGCGTCGGATACCGGGATTGCGGGCCTGACGTTGGGCGGCGGGCTCGGTCGTTTGCAGAGAAAGTTTGGTCTGGCATGCGACAACCTGATTGCAGCCAATATTGTGACGGCCGACGGCAAGACGCTGCATGTGAGCGAGCGTGAAAATCCCGACTTGTTCTGGGGGATTCGCGGCGGCGGCGGCAACTTCGGCGTCGTCACCAGGTTCGAATATCGATTGCACAAGTTCGGGCCGAACTTGTTGGCGGGCAACCGGGCGTTCCCGATCGCGCGTGCTCGCGAGGTGATTCCCGCGTTGCTGGAATTGATGGCAAGTGCGGACGACGACTTGAGTTATACGTTTGGCCTGTCGAAGTCGCCACCGACGCCCGGCCAGCCGGAGGGTAGTTATCTCGAGATGGAATTGATCTACACCGGCGATCTCAATCAGGGCGATCGCGTGCTGGCCTCGCTCGACAAGCTTGGCAAGCCGGCCTTCGACGACATTGCGGTCAAGCCATATTTGAAAGCGCAGTTGGGTGTCAGTGGTGCCGCGCCTCGGTCATTGCCGCCTGGATTGCGCATCTATTCGAAGTCGGGCTTCGTGTATGGGTCCCCCGACAAATTGCTGGATGAGATGCTGGCGCAATTCGATGCGTCACCAAAGTACATCGGCGACATGGGATTCAGCCCGATGGGCGGGGCTGTGGGTCGCGTGAAACCCGATGCCACGGCTTTCTGGAACCGCAACTCCAGCTACATGGTCATGCTTCACGGTGCCTGGGTGGATCCCGCGCTCGATTCCGTCGCGGTCGAAGGGGGTCGCCACATCTGGCAGGCGCTCGAACCCTATACCAGGGGGCATTACGTGAACGCGGAGCCGGGCGCAGAGGGTCAGCGTCTGCGCGACACGTATGGCGACGGCTATCCGCGGCTGGTCGAGCTCAAGAACAAGGTCGATCCGACAAATCTGTTTCGACTGAACTCGAATATCAAGCCGACGGTCTAGCGCTTCGGTAGATAGAGGGCCCCCCGGGCCGTCACCGGCGAATGCATTTGTGCCGAGCAGCAGCGTCAGGGCGAGGGTCAACAGGGTTTTCATCGCGTCGAAAGAATCGCGAAGAGTGCGCGAAGCGCCTAACATCGGCCTGCGACTTCGGCCGGCGTCAGGAGAACAAGAACGTGTCAGGCGCGGATGCGGCGCCCTCGGGCTATCGCATGGCGGACATCCACATCGATTCCGGCACGCGGCAGGTGCGTCGCGGCGAGACGGTGTTGCAGCTTCCCGGGTTGTCCTTCGACCTGCTGCTCGCGCTGGTGCGCCGCGCGCCGAACCTGGTCAGCAATGACGAGCTCATGGGCGAGGTGTGGGCGGGACGCGTTGTCAACGATGAGACGGTCGCCAAGCGCGTGGAACTGGTGCGCGACGCGCTCGGCGACGACAGTCGCGAGTCGCGCTACATCGCCGTGGTGCGCGGGCGTGGCTACCGCATCGTCGCTGACGTCGAGGCCGTCAGCGCACAGCTGCCTGCGGTAGTTCGTTCACGGCGCGCGCGCCCGGGTTTGCGCATTGCGCTGGGGTTGGTGGCCCTGGCCGCCGTTGCCGCCATCGCCTGGTGGTGGACGAGTGATGCGGCGCACGGCCCGGCGGGAATACTCGAACGACTGCCCGCTCGCCCGGCGCTTGCGGTATTGCCGCTGGACAATCTTTCCGAAGGTGGCTCGGGGGAGTACTTCGCGGCCGGCATGCACGATGCGCTGATCGCGGATCTGTCCAAGGCGAGCGGCATCAAGGTGATCTCGCGCACCTCGACGCTGCCGTATCGGGACTCCGGCAAGTCCCTCTCCGTGATCGCGAAGGAGCTCGGCGTGGATCTGGTCATGGAAGGCTCGGTGTTGCGCGCCGAAGATCGTGTTCGCATCACGCTGCAGCTGCTCGATGCCGGCGATACGCACCTCTGGGCCGAGCACTACGAGGGCGATCTGCGCAATGTGCTCGAGCTGCAAAGCCACGTGGCGCGCTCGGTGGCGCAGGCCGTGAAGGTCAAACTATCGCCCGCCGAAGACGCCCGCCTGGCGGGGCAGCGCCCCGTAAACGTCGAGAGTTACGAGCTCTACCTGCAGGGAAAGGCGTTGATCGAGAGCCGCACGCCCGACGGCTTCGACAAGGGCATCGCCATGCTCACCCGCGCAGCGGAGCTCGACCCGGCGAGCGCGCTGCCCGCGGCGCGCCTGGCCCTGGCGTACTCGACGCGGGCGCATGCGCCGGGTGCCGCGAAGTCGCTATACCCGCGCGCCACTGCCTATGCGCTGCAGGCCATCGGTCTCGACGAGAATCTCGCCGACGGACACCTGGCACTTGCCGAGATGCGGCTGTATTTCCATTGGGACTGGAAGGGAGCGGAAGAATCGTTTCGCAAGGTATTCGAGCTAACGCCGAGCTCTGCGCCGGCGCACGCGCACTATGGGTGGCTCCGCGTGTTGCATGGCGATTACCCCGGCGCCATCGCGGAGCTGCGGCTCGCATCAGAACTCGATCCGAACCAGCCCCGGTGGCGCACCTGGCTCGCCTGGCTGCAAATGCTCAGCGGAGATTTCTCCTCGGCCGAGAGTGAGCTGCAAGCCGTCTTGCTTAACCACCCGAATTTCCCCGACGCCCACCACGTGCTCGGACAGACACTGCTGCGGCTCGGGCGCAACGAAGCGGCCGTCGCTTTGTTTCGCAGGGCGGCAGAGTTGAGTCCGCTTTGGTCCTGGGGCCTGGGACAGGGGCTGGCATTCAGCGGGCAGATCGAAGAAGCGCGGGCCATCGCGCGGCGGCTGGAAACGGGCGAAAGCCCTGACGCCTGGGCGCTGGCGGAAGTGTATTGCGCCACCGGGGACCTGGACCGCGCCGTGTACTGGATAGAGCAGGGCTACGACGTGCGGCGCGACTGGTTGCCGTGGGTCAAGGCCAATACCTTCCTTGCTCCCATCCACGATCACCCGCGCTTCAGGGAGATAGTGCGCAGGCTGGATCTGCCCCAGACCTGATTCCCTCAACTGAGGAATGCCCTCATTTTCGCCCGGCCGTGCGATGAGCCGACTTGCGCTGCATGACGCTCGGCGCATCATCCGCCCATGCTGACCCGCCGAAAGTTCGCGCAAACAGCGGCTGCCGCTGGCGCCGTGCTCGCCTTCGGGAAAGGGAGTGCCGCGGGGCCCGCCTGGCGCGAGCGCCGTGACCTGTACCCGCAGGGCGTCGCCTCGGGCGACCCCGCACCCGACAGCATCCTGCTCTGGACGCGCCGCCAACCGGCTGCCGATGACCCGCCCGCTGCCTACCTACTCACCGTGGAAGTCGCGAAAGATCAGGCGTTTCACCAGGTCGTCGTGCGCGGCAAGGCCGAGGTCACCGCCGACACCGATTGGACCTGCCGCTTCATGGCGGCCGGGCTCAAGCCCGCAACCGAGTACTGGTACCGCTTCACCGACGCCGACGGCAACGGCAGCCGCGTCGGCCGCACGTTGACCGCCCCGCGCGAGGGCGACGCGCGCCCCATCCGCTTCACGTTCGTGAGCTGCCAGGACATGACCATCGGTGCCGCGAACGCGTATCGAAAAATGATCTACGAGGACGAGCGCCGCCCCAGGCCTGAGCAGCTCGGGTTCGTGCTGCACCTCGGCGACTTCATCTACGAGTTGCTGAATTACGCGGACGAAATTCCGGACGGCAAGTACCGCGGCCGCCGCGTGCGACCGCTGTTCAAATACCCGGACGGCGACAAGATCCGCGACTACCACCTGCCCGTGACGCTCGCCGACTACCGCACCGTGTACCGTGCCTACCTCACCGACCCCGACCTGCAGGACGCGCGCGCCCGCTGGCCGTTCGTTCCGGTGTGGGACAACCACGAGTTTTCGTGGCAGGGATACCAGAGCATCCAGGTGTTCAGCGGCGAGCAACGGCCCGCGCAGACGAAGAAGGTCGCCGCCAACCAGGCGTGGTGGGAATACCAGCCGGCGCGTGTCACGCGGCACGGCGCGAACCGCGACCGCTTCGAGGCGCCCGCGGTCAAGGACACACCCATTGAATACGACGAGAACGGCTTCGGCCGCGGCGCCGACAACCTGGCGGCCGTCGAGAGTCTCACTATCTACCGCGCGTTCCGCTATGGCCGCAACGCCGAGCTGATCCTCACAGACAACCGCTCGTACAAGATCGCCGACGCCGACGTCTCCGCGGTATCACCCGACGGATTCCCGATGTTCGTCGACGAAGATACCGCGCGAATCATCGACGACGGCCGCACCGCGAACGGCGGCAAGCCGCCCGCGACGCTGCGGTTCGCGGGCAAGGACGTTCCGAACGCGGGCGTCGACCAGCCGATGCAGACCTACTTGGGTCCCAAGCAGCGCGCGTGGCTCATCGAGCGATTGAGCGCGAGCCAGGCGCCGTGGAAGGTGTGGGGGCATTCGTTTGGCACGCTCGCGTGGCGCACGGATCTTGCCAATCTGCCAGATGGAATGGGACCTAAGTGGCCGGGCATGGGATTCGGGCTGGCGAATGGCGGGTACTACTCCGAGCATGCGCAGATCTATGACGTGTTGCGGAAGAAGGGAGTCACCGGGCTCGCGGTGGTGGCTGGGGACAAGCACTCGTTTTGGGCTGGGCTGACGTCTGCGGATTTGCCGCCGCGTGACTACCACCCGGTGGGAGTCGAGTTCGTCACGGGGTCCATCTCGGCGCAGGGGCTCGTCGAGCTCGGGGATCGCATCGTGAAGCCTGATCATGCGCTGCGGGCGCTGTATTACACCGGCGAGCATCGCGAAATTCCCGCGATCAACTACACGGTGCTGCATGGCGTGCGCGCTGCGCTGGCGCTCTCGCAGACGAGCGCGGCCGAGGCGCGGAAGCTTCACAACCCCGCGGTTGCGCCGCATCTCAAGTTCGTGGATCTGGGTGGGCACGGGTACGGGTTGGTCACGGTGACGGCTGACTGGCTCGAGACGGAGTTTGTTTGCATACCGGTGCCGTTTGAACGCAGCGAGTCGGCGGATGGTGGGCCGCTGAGGTATCGCGTGCGGCACCGGGTGAACCGCTGGAAGGCAGGGGAGCAGCCTAAGCTTACGCAGACGGTCGTCGAGGGGAATGCGGAATACTCGATCTGAGTTCGAGCAAAGTACCGGATATCCTGGCCAACACCTCCTCGCGATACTCCTAGTTCGAGTACGACTCCGAAAACGCGAGGCGATTACGACGACTGCCTGGGCTCACTATCGGCACCGGTCTCGCTTTAATCGCTAGGTGCGGATCCAACTGTTCGGAATCAGGAACTCGTCGTGGCCTACCCGCCAGTTGGCGACTACATGGACGTGCTGCAGGCCTTCCCAAGTAATTGATCCTGCATGTTCCGTCACGACGATCTGAAAATCATTACCGGACCTTTCCATGAACTGGGATAGGGCAGCGAATATTCGATGGACACCTTCAATGTCAGCAGACTTAGCCGATTCATTCTTTCCATTGGGCGCGCGGTCCGCGCTCGGCCACGCTTCTGGAAAATACACTTGGCTAGGCTGATCAATAAACAAGAATGCCGGGACATGGTTCTCAGCTAGTGACATGAAGTGGGTGTGCAAGGCGAGCAACGTCGCCACGTGATAGCCGACCCAGTTCTGACCGCTCCCAACCTCCCAAAGAAAGTCCACTCTTCCCGACAATTGCCGAAACTGAAGCGTCAGCTCTCGCGTATTGAGAGAGACGTTCTCCGTCGAATGCTCGAGCTCAAGCATCTCCGCATACTCTGCAACCCTACTTGAAACTGACTCAAGAGCAGCAGCCGTCCTATTTCTTAAGTGATGAGGGTCAAGAATTTTACGCAACGTGTCCGCGGCTTTCGCAAGCACCCCAATCTGTTGCTGAATGTCACTGAAATTCTCGCTAGTTTGTACATTCTCGAGAGCTTGCTCGAGTCTCCCGACAAAAAGGTATATTTGCCGCACTCGTTGACGCTGCGCTGCGAGTTCGTTGGACTTGTCTTCCAACGCCTTACGCTTCGTCCGAACACTGTTAACTTCATGCTCACGGTCACGGAGTTCCCGCCGAAGATCGAGCGCCTCCTCGTCCAATCGAGCCGGCGCGCTTCGCACGGATGTCGTAATCGAACCCAACTCACTAACAAGTCGGTGCAACTCTGACAGTTGCTCGCTCCCCGAAGCATGGCTCGCCTCGCACACTGGGCACTTATACGGCAGATCCACTTTGCCGGAGAACCAGCCGAGCCCCCTGGTTCGATCTGCCTGTTCAGACAACACACTCCCGTACTCATCTACAGAAGTTGTGAGTTGCACTACTTGGGAGAGCCTTCGCCGAAGTCTCCCGATATCTCCCGAAATCGAATCCTCATCTGCAACAAGGCGGGCCAATTGTGACGCCGCCGCATCGCCGGTTCCAGGCGGGATGTTTGGTAAATCCAAACTACGAATATTGATTGGCACCTGCCGGAGTTCGCGCATGAACCTCTCGAGTTGCCAACTCTTTTCCGGTGCATCGGATCCAGGTAGAAGACCGAGACTCCGCGCTTGCAAATAGAATGCGGCGATCTCAGCTTCCCACGCCTTGGCCGCCTGAACACGCAAATCGAGCTCCCGATTCAATCGATCGAGTTCTCGCTCTAAGTCCCGAAGCTCTCGTTGTTTAGATAGGAGGTCGGAGTTCATTGCGCCCAGCGCAAGAGGGAATACTGCCCGCAGCTTTTCCCGATGTTCAGTTGTATCGGACTTAAAAAACATCGTGAATGGATTCGCAACAATATGTTGTGGTTGAAAGTTGAATGCCGCCATATCACGAACACTCGCCCGACCAAATCCAGCGTTCTCAGAGGCACCGATTTCAATAGTCGGCAGCATTGCCAACTGGTTTAGGCGATTCTTGAGGTCCTCCACTCGAGCGTTCTTTGAAAAGAAGCGCGGAATTTCGATTTTGATTCCTTCGTCCCAATATAATTCGTTTGTCGACTGCTGCTCTCCCGGATTGCGGCGAGCAATAAGTAATTCAGTGTTCGCAAGTTTTAGATGTACACCAAACCATTCGGTGACGTCACGAATCAAGCCAATCGGAATCGAGCACTTTTCGCTTCCCAAGCAATAATCCACTATCCAAGTCAATGCTGACTTCCCGGTACCACTCTGACCAGTGATGATGTTTATCCTTCCGGGCTGAAACTCTATGACCCTAAAATCCAACTCAGGATCCTTTGGCCACAACACCACCTTTAGAATTGAGAGTTTCATCAGAATTCAATTCCAAGATGAACTGATAGTTGGGCATCAGACAGCTCCCCGAGTGCGCTGCCGACTCGTTTTGCCGCGCTCAGAATGACTCTTACTTCATCTGAATCATGCTCAACAGGCGGCGTCTTTCGTTGTGGTATTAGGCGAAAGCGATCCGCCGGATCTATCGCGAACAACCCAGAGTGAAAGCCTAGCCTGAGTGCGCCGCATGTTCGCCGAAACAAACTAGCCATTCGATCTTGCAGCCCTATAACCAGAGCCCTGTCCTCAGCAATCGCTTTATATAGCGCTCCACTCAGGTTTCTTTTGGCGAGTTGGATCGCCGTCCTTCGATGAAACACAAGTGGAAGGACTATGAAGGAAGTTGGAAGAGTTGCACCGCCGATACGACCGGCGGTTTCGTGAGCTGCCAGAATTGCGTGCCAGAGCGCCTCCGAAGAAAGCGCTTGGTTTTGGATCAGCTTCTGCTCAAAAAGAGCATCCATCTCTCATAACCCCACTAACTAAGGAGCTTCCTATAATTTGGGTGCCATCCGATGGTCAGCGAATCCGCAAGACGATGGTAGGTGCCGGCCGTCAAGTAAACTTGCTCGGTCGCAGATCCAGCTAGATTTTCGCGATGCCCTTCAGTGGTCTCGCTAAAGATTTCGTATCCGATGTCTTCCTCGGGTTTGTCCCCAGAGAGTCTGAGCACCCTCGCGCGAATCTTTCCCCAACGATTCTCCAACGATGCCTCGAAAGCAACCCAATCTTCATCGCTCACGTTCCCTTCCTGAGACAGTCGCAACTTTTCGATTCCGCACCGGACAAATTCCCGAATCGCCTCGTCAATTACCCCATCTTCAGCAGAAACTAGAATGACCTGTCGAACAAACATGCGTGCTCGTTCCTGGCCAAGCAGTTCGTCCGAAATCGGCAATAGGTTTTCCGCTCGTTCTCTCAGACTTCGTCGTCGCCTTTGATCAATGCAGCTGTGAAGACGGTTTACAAAATGATCTCGTGTAATCCAACCGGCAATCTGCGATTGCCACTTCTGGAGAACAGTCTCATGAAGCCAGCCCAGTAGTTCGTGGACAATTTCACTGCCTGCATGCTGCATCGACTCGGGCAGTTGAAGGTATGAGAGAGTTTCTTCTCTCAATTCGACACCTGCCGGCTTGTACTCCGCGTCCAGTACCTCGCAGTTCTCGATCACCCGTGCCAACGCTGGACGTCGTTCGCCACTTAAAACAGCACGCATTATCTCGGCGACTCCTTCCGGCGGACTCTTTGCAGCCTCTTCGAGCATCGTGACGCATGCGTCCACATCTTCCTTGTTGTGTGCATTGCCAATTCTGGTTGCGATGCAGTCACCCAATCGTTTGTTCGTGACTAGTAGAAATCTCGTCGCCGGACCTACTTCCCCCGAGTGCACGGCCTCGACCCATATACCTAAAGTGTTCCAGAGATCCCGAGACCTATTCCCGAGCAGACGCGTCTCGGGGCTAACCGAATGCTTGTCTTGTTCTAAGACGACCGACCGATCGCCGTTGCGCACCGCAACGTCGTCGTCCGTTTCGATTCCGACCGCGAATCCGGCCGGACTTCGTGCCAGCCAGTTCAGGGCACGCTCAAATTGAAAGGAAAACGCCGCGCTCGTACCCGCCGCAGCGTGGTCGGCAAGCGTGCTCAAGACACAGTAGCCATTGTTGACATCCAATACGCATTGTTCTCCTACTAGTTGGAGATTTCAATGCCGCGTAGCTAGGAAGGGGTGGAACAACACTGTTCCGTGCGGCTAGGGCCGACTAAGATTGCTGGCACCTTCGCGCCCGCAGATCTATGCCTTTGCCATAACAGCCCTAGCAAGGCGGTTCTGTCAGACTGAAGTCGCCCTAATATACAACGGTCGCCTGCCTACAAAATTTCTCGGAGGCTCATGTGCAGATCGATTTCTCAAGGTTAGGAAGACCGCAAGGCCCATCCGCTCCGGGAAGCTTGATTGAGCTATTCGAGCAACTTGATCGGAAGGCTTCGCACAATAGTTTGCGACCCGTTCAGATTGAGGCCTTGGTTGCTCTCGACAAATCAATTCGCGAGCGGGACATTGTTGTCAAGCTAAGCACTGGCTCCGGCAAGACGGTTGTTGGCTTGGTGTATGCAGAGTTCATGCGAAGGAAATACCCCGCAGAACCCTCAATATACTTGTGCCCGACCAAGCAACTTGTGGATCAGGTCCTCGAGAGCGCTCAGTGCATTGGGGTCGCCGCAGAAACGTTTAGTCCAGAGGGCCATGCTTGGAACGGTTTACAGGGACGCGCAATCCTAGTTTGCACATACGATCGGCTTTTCAATGCGCGGAATACATTTGCAAGCCGGCAAGTAATCCCCGCTTCAATTGTTCTTGATGACGTCCATGCCGGACTCGAAAAGGTTCGGCAAAAATTTACAGTTCGCGTTCCGGATTCGCTTTTCGATCAGCTCAAGAGCATCTTTCGTCCCGTCTGTGAGCCAACGGATCCGGCAATTTGGCGCGGCATCATGAATAGTGAAGCGCAAGCTCGTTACGAGGTGCCCTATTGGCTCTGGATTCCGCAGTACCAAACAATTGCAGCATTGCTCGACGCGTTCAAAGATAAACAAGAACTGATGTTCGAGTGGAGCAACCTCTCTCGGTACATCGAATACGCGCGATGCTGCATATCCGGGGCAGGCGCTGAGCTCTCGTTACCAGTCGCGGCTGTTGAAGAAAATGCACCCTACACAGCAGCCAAGCATCGCGTCTTCATGTCCGCAAGCATTAAGGATGGCTCGCCTTTGCTAAGGGATATGGATTTGGACGAAGGCTCGCTGGAGCGAATAGTTCAGCCAGAGAGTGATAGGGGTGCCGGTGAGCGAATGATTCTGCCGATTGCCTTAATAGAACCAAGCCTAAATAAGACTAGTGTCGGACGCATTTGTGCCGACGTCTCTAAGTCAGCGAATGTCGTGGTGCTCACGAGTTCGGCAAAACAAGCCCTGGGATGGACCTCCGCTGGCGCCGCGTACGTCCAGGGGGCGGCGGTTGACGAAGAGATTCAAAGACTGAATGCCAGTAAGCGCGGAAGGTTCGTCGTCTTTGCGCAACGATTTGATGGAGTTGACTTGCCCGATGATGCGTGTCGCGTTCTCGTTTTGGATGGCATACCTACAGGCGAACGTCTCTCCGATCAAATTGACGCGAGTCGTCAACGAAATTCACCTGGATACAATGCGCGGACCGTGAATCGCTTTGAGCAAGCACTTGGCCGTGCAGTTCGATCTAGTGCCGACTACGCGGCCATCCTGCTTGTGGGCACAGATTTGGCGGCATTTGTTGGCAGAAAGGAGGTTAGGGATGCTCTCGAAAGTCACACACGTGAGCAGATTGAGTTGGGCCAAGATGTTGCGGATCAGCTCAAGGCGAGCGGCAATGACTCTGTCACCGCCATTCGGTCGGCAATCGGGGCATTGATAGATCGAGATAGCTCATGGAAGGAGGCTCATCGCCAAAGAATGGCTGCGGTCGCAAAACGAGACCGTACTGATAAGGACTTGAACCCTGCCGAACGCGCCTCAGTTGCCGAGCGCACTGCTTGGATCTCGGCAAAGGCACGGAACCATCAGAATGCATTTTCTGTGATACAGAATGCCTTAGATAGCCTCAGCCTCCATCCGCTGCAACGAGCGGAATTGATGTTCCGCGCTGCTGCTTATCTCCATCGGGTGGATCCCGCTCGCGCCACTCAGCTCTACCAGAGCGCGTTTCAGCTGAATAGTGCCTTGCCTCGACCTGCCGAGGCACTGGACAAGAGATATAGCCGCATAAAGCAGCAGTCGGTAAATGTCCGTGATGCGCTGCAAAGCTTCACCGGTCATAACGCTGCACTTGCTCGGCTAGAGGAAATCCGAGCCATGCTCGCATTCTCGGGCGACGCAGAGATTGTTGAGGAAGGTTTGAAGGCGCTTGGAGAAATAGTTGGCGCGCAGTCAAGCCGCCCTGAACGCGAGACTGGCCGGGGCCCTGACGTTTTATGGCTATTTGATTCGATTGGACTGTGTATAGAGGCGAAGAACGAAAAGAAGCGTCCGATATTTAAGTCGGATGCAGAGCAACTACTTATGAGTCAAGAGTGGTGCAGAAAGAACACCGACCTTCAGTCTGAACAAATCGTGCCAGTATTCGCAACAGACGTCGTTGCGACTGATCGCCTCGAAGATGTGTCCTTCGGACCTTTGTTCCTAACAGAAGCAATTGCATTCGAGATAGTCGACCGATTTCGATCGGTCCTTACCTCGGTAAGTTTCAACGGCCCTCTATTTATGGACATTCGTGATATCGACCGACGAATCAAAGACTCCAAGCTGACTGGCGAGCAGCTTTCGCTAATGTTGGCGAAATTGAAGGACCGTCCAGGGAAGTAGAGATAAGGACGCAAGCAGGCACCGGCTTAGGCCGTGCATTTGAATCACCGTGGGATTCGGGCTTTAGAAACTTGGGAAACCGACCTGAAACCCTGCCTTAGTCCCGTCTGGGAGTAGAGTCTGCCCCATCAGGAGCAGACGATGAAGAAGAAGAGGTTTACGGAAGAGCAGATCATTGCGGTGCTGAA
>Ga0315910_10000495_pt1 | contig 39012 bp, 30 predicted proteins | sample EdamamesoilMG_FD_204470 | JGI IMG/M metagenome (GOLD analysis project Ga0315910, IMG submission 204470) | Garden soil microbial communities collected in Santa Monica, California, United States - Edamame soil | ecosystem: Environmental > Terrestrial > Soil > Garden | place: USA: California...
CCCGAGACCCTTGGTCTGGACGAAATCCGCCGACGCGATCGTCGCAGCCGTGACCCGCCACTGCCAGCGAACTCTCGACCTCTTCGCTGAGTGAATTCTTTTGGTAAATGCGGACTCAGGACACTAGACGGTGTTGATCTTCTCGCGGACTTCGTCGAGCTGCTCGGCGCTGGTGAACCCGATGGTGAAGGCATCGATGGCCGGGAGATGCACCGCATGCTCGATGGCTTCATCGAACCGATCGATGGCATCGCCCTGACCCAGGATCTTCATCCCAATGACGCCCTTGCCAGTGGCTTTCATCCGCTCCAAAACGCCGATGACCGTCGCCGGGTCTGCGTCCATGTGGAGGCCAAACGGGTTGATGCGTGCGAGGTCCACATCGACCCAAGGCGTATCTGCCGCGAGCTCGAGTGCCTCGAGCGTATGGCACGACACGCCGTGGGCGCGAATCTGCCCTTTCTGCTTGGCGTCGGCCAAGTAGTCCATCGCGCCCGCGCAGTCGCTGGTCCAGGTGGCCGACTGGCGATTGTGGAGCAGCATGATGTCGATGTAGTCGGTGCCGAGCTCGCTCATGAAGCGCATCAAGTCAGCGTCCATTTCGGCCTCCGTGGTGGCATGCGACTTCGTCATGATGACGACGTTCTGCCGGCCCACCTGCTCGATCGCCGTCTTGATTTGACCGTGGGCGCCGTACTGATCAGCTGTTTCCCAGAAGGTGATGCCACGGTCGTAGCTGGAGACGAGGAGATTCGGGAAAGCGGGCCCGAGGCGAGTCTGATCGGAGGCACCGCCATTGCCATGAGTGCCGCTGCCCATCGCCAAGCGCGAGATCTTGATGCCGGTCGATCCCAGATCCACGAGGTCCGACGCGTCGTGGCTGAGCCACCCAGCGCCACCAGTCCCGAGGCCACCAGTCCCGAGGCCACCACTGCCCGGAAGCTGGCCACCACTGCCGAGTCCACCACTACCGCCACTACCAAACGGGTCCCCTCCACTGCCGAGGCCGCCGGTGCCGAAGGGGCCGCCCCCGCTGCCGCCGAGGCCACCGCGATCGTGAAAGCAGCTGAGCGGAGTGAGCCCGAGCGCCAACGCCGAGAGCACTTCGCGGCGCGAGCGAAGCCGAGCGACATGAGAGCTCGGCGTGTCCCGTCCGCCGGTGTTGCCGACGGGACCGCGCGCTGACGGAGAGGGTGGCTGGCGACGCTTCATAGGCACCTCACGGGCGAGGGACGAAGGTGACGCCGCCCCCTCCCGTCAGATTTCCACTCGACCGGGCGCTTGTCCACGGAATCGGTCGTTTGCGCCTGCGATCAGAAAAACACGCTGCGAGTGAAAGCCAGCACCCGCCCGCCGGGGCGATCCCGCATGGGAGCGACGCTAGCCGGCCTTGGCGGCGTCCTTCATCGTGGTCGCAAGCACGGTGTACACGGTCGTCCAGGCAGCCTTCACTTCCGGCGTGAACGCTGGTCCGAGGCCGACGCTCAGCGTGCCGAGCAGGGCTCCCGCGACGGTGTCGTAGTGGGAGTCCTTGACGCCGTAGCCCACGTGACGCTTGCCGAGTGCCTGCACGGCCGGGACGATCTCGTCCAGCCGATCGAGTCCGTTCACGGCCGTGCCGATCATCTTCATCAGCTTCTTTCCCTGTTCCTTGATGTCGCCTTTGAAGAGAGGCTTGAGCGACGGGTCCGCTTCGAAGAGCTTCCCGTAGAAGATCTCCGCGGCTTGGTCCGCGATGGGGACCACGCTGGCCCAGGTCTGTTGCACGAGCTTCTTCTGTGTTTCGTCCATGATCTTGGTTCCTTCCTAGCTTCTGCCTAATCGAGTCTACTCTGAGTTCAGAGCGGCACGCGGATGACGACGCCACCCATCACGTCGCCCAGCTGAAAGTCGCGTCGCGGTGAGTCCTTGTGGCCGTTGTGGCAAGTGATGCACGCCTCCACGACGGCGGTGTCCGCGTAGACGGCGGTGAAGTAGCTCTTGTCGCCCAACTTCTCCTCACCATAGAAGTGCTTGCCCGTGTTCTTCGCGTCGGCGACGAAGTCGAGGCCTTTGGTCTCGAGCTCGGTGTTGGCCTTGTTCTGCTTGTTGATCGGCCACTTGCTGAGGAGCGAATAGGTAAAGCCGGCGTTCTTCGTGGCCACCATCTCTGCGCCCATGCGAAACATCTGCGCGGGAAGTGGAAGTGCCTTGTCGTCTTCCCAGTGCTCGCTCGCTTTGATGACGTTTTCCTTGTTCTGCAGGCGATTGACCACATTCTTGGTGTAAACTGTGCGGTCCGACTCCATCACGGCATGCAAGGCATCCGTCATTTGTTGCGGCGTAATACCACCCTCCTTCTGAGCGCAACCCAGCGCCGAGCTGGCTAGCGCAGCGGTGACGGTCAGGACGGTGACTCGCAGCTTTCGCTGCACACCACTCGAAGCTTCGATTCTCTTACAGCTCGGGCCATTCATACCATTTTCTCCTTGTTCGGTCGTTTCATGAAGCGCTACTCCGCCCGACGGCGGGCGAAGTCGATGCTCGGCACGTGCTTGTTCGGACTCCCCTTGAAGTTCGAACGCACGAGCTCTGGATCCGCGAGGGCATCGATCGAGAACGCGAGCCCGTGACAGTCCTGACAGACCGTCCGAATCATCTTTTCGACTGGTCGCAGGTTGTCATTCTGGTTGTGCGCGCGAGACCGTCTGCCCGACTCATCGGTGTAGGCCGGCAGGTGGCAGGTGGCGCAGCTCACGCCCGTGCCGGGAGCGCCCTCACCGCTGCGCTCAGCCAAAAGCAGGGAAAAATGCTGGGAGGATCGATACGAGCGCGTGTGCAGATCGGCATGGCAGCTCTCACACGCCTCCAGGCCCGCCTGCTCCAGCTCCGTGCCGTGGTCACCGTGGCAAGAGCTGCACGCCAGCTCTCGCCCCTGCGCTGCTTCCGTCATGGGCAGACGCGCGTCCGCTACCCGCATCGGCCCGAGGCCGACCTTCACGCGCATGCCATGACGACCTGCGAGCCAACCGTTCGTCTCACCTTGATGGCACGAACCGCACAGGTCCACGCTCACCTCGCGCTGAAAGCCTCCGCCCGGCGCGGTGTGGCATCCCGAACAGTTGATGCCCGCGCGCGCATGCGCGCTCTCGGACCAGGCCTCGGCATGACGACCGGACGGGTCGACTGCGTCGGCGTCAGCTAGCTCGAGTGCTCGCGCGCCTTCACGAGTGGGCGCCGCGTCCCCCTCCGCCCGGGCCGCCTCGTTCCCGGCTTCGTCCAGCGCGAGCGAGCCCCCCGCAGCCTCTCCGTGCGCGTTCGCGAAGGAGCCAACCGTCGGCTGCCCGAGGAGCCGCGGCTGCGTGCCATGCTGCAGGAGGTAGTCTTCGTAGAGGGCCCGATTATCGTGAAAGTTGTGGCATCCGGCGCTCGCGCAGCCATCGAAGGGTAGCCCAGCGTGGGACGCTCGTTCGGTCCCAACGTCCTCGTGACAGTGGTAGCAGTAGTCGACGGGCAGGCTGAGCCCCATGCTTCCGGTCCGCTCCGGACGATGCTCGGCGTGACACGTGACGCAGTAGCGTCCGTCGAGAATGGCCACGCGCTCCGCATTCCTCGGATCAGTGAACTTGGACGTAGGATGTGAGTCCTTGGCCTCGGCGAGCTCCGGTCCGTGGCATTCGACACATGCTGCCTGCAGATCTTCCGCGGAGCTGAACTCGCTCTTGTGGCAGGCTTCGCACTCGAGCTCGATCTGATAGTGGCCGTCACTCGTTTTTCCCGGCAAAAATAGGCTACGCGACCGCGGTTCGCCGAGCAGACGATCGGCCAGAGCCGCGCCTGCCGCCAGGCTGCATAGCGCCCAGAGTGCCCACGAAAGTCGCTTGGTCCGTCGGCTCATGATGGCACCTCAGAACCAGTAGACCTTGATCAAATGAAAGAGCACGAGCACGGGCAACGGCCACAGCAGGTAGATGTGACTGCGCACCAGATAGCTGCGCACCGTCTGCTCCCATTCCGCAGGGAGATTGGGCAAGAGGAGCGCCCAACCACCAGTGGCTCCGCCCAAGAGAGTGCTACCCAAGAACACCAGAACGAGCGCGCGATCAGTGCCTTGGCCCAAACGCAAACCCGTGTGCAAGAAGGCGATGACGAGGCACGCCACTCCGACCGCGGCATGCGCGACCTTCCAGGCTTCGAAACTGCCGAACTTCAGCCACTTGCTGCGCTTGCGCAGCGACAAAAGCAGACTGCTCGTAAACAATGCCAAAAGCGAGAACCCGGTTGCCTGCTTGATTGCCTTCGACGCCCAGAGCTGATCGATCGACCAACCTTGCACGCTCGTAGGCACCGGCCAGCTCGGCAGCACGACGTATGAGACGGCTCCCAGGATGGCTGCGAGCGAGATCCAGGCGCCGGTCCGACTCGACTGGACCTCGGGCTCCGGAGATTCCGTCAACGTCGACAGCAATGGACGGCAGGTACCGCAAACGGTTCCCGCCGAGGAACGTTGGGACAGTTCTTCGACCGTCGACGCGCCCTCTGCGACCAGCGCCTTGAGTGTGCCGCAGGTCACGCCCATGCAGGTACAGACCAGGGCGTCGCTCGGCCACGTCCGCAACGAGACCTTGCGTTCAGGCCAAACGCGCTCGCACTGCTTGAAGCATTCGAGTTGCTGCTGCTTCAGCTTTTCGCCGCGCGACAGGGCATCCTGGGCGCGGCCGAGCTCCCCCCATTCGCCCAAGCTCGTGATGCCGATGATGCGTCCCTTGCGCACCGCAAGCCGGCGGTACGTCCCCTCTGCCTCGTAGACGATGGACTGCACGCCGAGTCCCGTCGCCGAGCTCTCGCCCAGGACGGAAAGGTCCACACCAGGAACCTTGAGGCGCGTACCCGTCGCGACACCTTCGAATCGTCCATTCTGACCCGCGAGGCGCCGTGCCACCTGCTCGGCCATGGCGTAGCCGGGAGCCACGATGCCGTAGACGGTGCCCCTGTGGCGCGCGCACTCACCGATGGCCGAAATCCGCGGGTCGCGCGTGAGCAGACGATCGTCCACGATCACACCGCCAAACAGATCGCACGACAGACCCGCCTGACGGGCCAGTTCGTCGCGCGCGCGGATCCCCATGGCCAGCACGACCAGACCACCGGTGACGCTGCGTCCGTCCTGCAATGCGACGCTCACACGTTCGTCACCCGACACCTCGACCCCAGCGACGCGGGAGCCGAAATGCAGCCGTAGCCCAGGGCGCTCGAGCGATGACAAGAGGGCACTGCCGGCGGTTCGTTCGAGCTGGCGAGACAAGGGATACTCTGCGCCCTCGACGACATCGACCTCGAGTCGCAGCGACGTGAGATCGGTGGCGAGCTCCAAGCCCAAGAGACCACCGCCGATGATCACTACGGGCAGGTCACGCGCGGCGACGGCCAAGGCACGTTCGCGAACGATGAGCGCATCATCGCGAGTCCGAAGCACCGTGACCAACGGAGACTTCACGGCTTTGAGCTCGACGGCGGCAGCTCCGGTGCAGAGAACCAGGTGGTCGTAGCGGACCGAAAGCCCACTACTGGCATGAACCAGCTGCTCTCCGCGATCGATACGAACGACCGGATCCCCCGACTTCACGACGATTCGGCTCTCCTCGAACCAGCTAGCGTCGGCCAGGTCGAGCACCTCGGGCCGCTCGCCACGCACGATCCGGCTCAGGTGCACGCGATCGTAAGGCGCACCCTCTTCTCCCGAGAAAACGACGATCTCCGCCCGCTCGGGCGGCAGCAACTTGCGGAGCTCGCGACACAAGCGGTGTCCCACCATGCCGTGACCCACGATCACGATCCGTGGTGGCTGCGTTCCCTCGCCGCCGGAGCGCAAGGTTGCCCGCCCTCGCGTCCGCAGATGGAGCGGGCTGGAGCGCAAGTGCTCCTGGCGAAAGACCGCACGGATGAGGGTCGACACGTCTCTCTGTGCAGCTACCGAAATCTTCGCTCAGGCCGCAAGCACTAATATATTTGCTATATGTGAGACATATTCGCGAAATGCACCTCTAACCAGCACTGGGTGCCAATCCCGAAACGCATGGAGCAAGGCGTGCCGACGGCGTGGGCACCATGTTTCGGGATGACCCGCGATAGACACTGCACACGCGGCCTTCGCGCACTCGCCCCGAGTGCGCCAAAACACACCACGCGCCCTCACGACAGCGCGGCCTTCGAGCCGACTTCGAGGCTGCGCCGACGCTCGGGTTTGCACCCATGTTTCCGTCCGGATCGTCCTGCCCGCAGAGATCGCCCCCGGTGCTCGGGCGATCTGCTGCCGTCCTGGCCGGCGCCGTCCAGCCGAAACACTCGAATGTTTCGCCGGGCCGCGGACCAAAGTCGAAACACCGGCGGGCCCAGCGATCAGTGCTATTGGGCTCAGAAGCGCGCGGCGTAGTAGCGCGCCACGTCCCGTCGATCCTGCTCGGACAGTTCATAGAGGTCGAACACGGCTGAATCGAGCACGCGCGTCAGCTCCAGCGCCTCGGAGGAGCTCGGTGCTGCGTCGCTGGCGGCGAGCACACGGCTCGAGGCCCGTACGAGATCTCGCGCGGCGCGCGTGGCAGGCGGGGCCGGCAAGCTGCGCAAATGCGCCACCTTCACCTGGGGGAACGCGGCCTGTCTTGCGTCGCGCTGGCGGCTGGCATGAAAGGCGCGAAGCAGCTGCGAATTCAAGAGTCCCACCAAAAGGTCCACGTCGAACTCGTCGTGCGCGTAGCCGGCAAGGAGCGAATTGCGGAAGCGCAAGCCGTTGTGTGGAGCAGCGATGGTCATGGCAGCGGTTTGCCGCACGACGAAGCCCACGCGCTCGTAGTCGGAGAGCGGACGCAAGCGGCAGCGCGTTTCAGAGAGCACCGCTGGATCGGGCTTCATGAACAAGCGCGGAGGCGCGACGTGAAAGGCGCGGACGTTCCGACCTTCGAGCAGCGGCACAGAGAACGCTGGGGGAGGGTCGGCTCCCCGCCAGAAGAGCTCGCTGCTCACCCGGCGATTGCTCTGGAGGCCGAGCTCGCCAAAGCAAGCAGGAGGGAGCTTCGGCAGAGAGGCCAGCGCTTGCAGCGCCGCCGGGACCTCCTGATGTGCGGCACCGAGATGATGGCGCGTGCGCTCACGGAGTCGCCACGGTCGCCCCGCGTCCGGCGGCGGAACGTCGGAACGCGGCGATGCGACCAGACCGAAGCACGGCTGGACCACGCCGCTGAAGGCGTCCTGGCCGTACTCCAAAAGCGGCTCGTGTGGCACGTGGCTCTGCGCGACGGCAGCACGGGCCGCGCGGTAGCCGTCGAGGTCCGAAAGCGAGCTCGGCAAGAGCAGCGACACGAGCCCGTGCGGCGCGAGCTGAGCTGCCCGCTCGGCGAACACTCCATGCAAGGTCGGATAGCCGGAGAACGCAGCGTAGGTTCGCCGGAGCCACGCGCGGCGGTCGGGTGCGAGCTTTTGGGCCGCCCGCCCCTGGAACGCCACCCAAGGAGGATTGCCGATGACCCAGTCGAACCCCTCCAGGCGGCCGACACCTTCGTCCCTCAGGCTGTCTAAAGCATGCAAACGCGCCCGCCAATCGCGCAGGCCCGTGAGACAGAACAACGCTGCCTCCGCAGTAGCGACTGCCAAGGGGTTCTGATCGTAGCCGCACGCGGTGCACCCGGCCTCCTCGAGCGCACTGTCGAGTGTTTGCCCGGCGCTCACACGCACGCGAGCAAGACCGGCCACGGCTTCGAGCAAGAAGGCGCCGCCGCCCATGGCGGGATCGCACAGCCAGAGTGGAGTGCCCTCTTTCACCCGAGCGAGCAGCGGCGTTCTCAAGCACTCGTCCACGAGCGAGCGCGCGACGCTCCGCGGGGTGAAGTAACTACCCGAAGCACGACGCGAAGTTGGCTCGCCCGAACGCCGACCCGCCGACTCCACGGCGTACATGAGGTCGAGTGCCTCTCCGAGCACCTGCGCGCTCCGCAACCGCCGATCGAGAGGCGGATCGCTGGCACTGACGCCATTGTCCCATTCCGCCAGGACGACTGCCGGCGAAGGGTCGAGGGGCCACTCGGCAGCGTCGTCGACCAGGTCGAGCAGCCGCAGGTCCATGGGGAGCTCTCGCTCCTCCAGAGTTGCGCGCAAAAGCCCGAAAATGACTCGAGCGCGTGCGTCGTCCGTCGGCTCGCGCTGGGTGAGCCATGCGGCGTACGCACGAGCCAACATCAGTGGCTGCCTTGAGGAACCCGACGGTGCTTGCCGCAGAGCTTCCGAGCCAGACGTAGCGCAGCTTCCATGGCCCCACTGTCGGCGCGCCCCTTTCCGGCGATGTCGTAGGCGGTGCCGTGGTCCACGCTCGTTCGTACGATGGACAAGCCCTGCGTGACGTTCACCGAGCCGCCGAAGTCGAGGATCTTCATCGGGATGGTCACCTGGTCGTGATACATGCCCACCACGCCATCGAACTTCCGCTGCGCACCGAGGCGAAACGCGGTCTCAGCCCCGATCGGACCCAGGATGGTGACTGCGGTCGACGCCTTGGCCTTCTTCCCGGCGGCAGTCAGCGTTCGTCGCGCACGCTCGATCCCGGGAACGATGGCTTGGCGCTCCTCGCTGCCGAGCAGCTCTCCCTCGCCTGCATGGGGATTGAAGGCGCAAACGGCTACTCTTGGCTGGCGAACGCCCTGACGCAGGAGCAGGTCGCAGATCTCCACGATCGCGCGTGAAATGGCAGCAGCACCCAGGGCTTTGCTCACCCGGGCCAGCGGCAAATGGGTGGTGACGAGCGAGGTCGTGACAATGGGCGAGGAAAAGCACATGACGGTGTAGGGCGCGCCGTCGAGCTGTTCGAGCCATTCGGTGTGGCCACGAAAGGAACGCGCACGAGCAAGGCCGCTGCGAGCGATGCACTCCTTGCTGACCGGCCCCGTCACGAGCGGCACCGAAAGTTCGCGGGCTACGCGGTAACCCGCTTCGATGTAGGCCAGCTGCGCGGCCCCGGCGCGCCCGGAAGGCCGACCGAAGGCCCGATCACGCGCCATGAGCGGCGGGCCCACCTCGAGCAAGCTCACCCGGGCGTCGCCGGCCCGATCGTACGCGGGCAGGGCTCTCACCCAGGCATCGTCGACGCCACAGACGCGGGCTGCCGCGAGGAGGGCTCCCCGATCGCCGACGACGACGGCCGATCCAGCGGTGCGCTTGGCCAGTGCGCGCAATGTGATCTCCGGCCCGATCCCGGCGGGGCACCCCGTCGTGACGACGACGAGATCACTCTTCGCCTTCGAACTCTTCCGACTCCTCGTCTTCGTCATCGGGGGCTCTCAGCTTGTAGCCAGAGCCCCGCAGCGTTTCCAGGGGCAGCGCATCGCCCAGCTTGGCGCGCAGCCGGCGGACGTGAATGTCGACGGTCCGGGGCCCGCCGTCGTAGCGATTGCCCCAGACCCTCGCGAGGAGATGGTCGCGGGACAGCACCTTTCCTCGGCGCTCGCAGAGGTAGGCGAGCAGCGCGAACTCTTTGGCCGTGAGGTTGATCGGTCGGCCACCGACCGAAACTTCGTGCCCCGCCTTGTCCACCACGATAGCTCCGACCTTGTGCCGCTCTTCGGTGGCGAACTCGCTCCGCCTCCACTCGAGGGCACGAATGCGGCCGTAGAGCTCCTCCGGCACGTAGGGGTGCAGGACGAAGTCATCGAATCCGCTCGAGGGCTCGATGCGCGGCACCTGACCTACGGTGACGGCAATGATCGCTCCGACGCTGTCGAAGAAGGGCTCCTTGCGCACCGCCCGTAGAGCGGCCACGGCCAAGTCCGGTCGATCCAGAGCTTCGAACACGAGTGCACGCGGCTTGATGTCGAACTCTTCGTCGTCGTCGGTAATGAGGTTCACCGGGTCGTCCCATAGGTCGAGTGACCGAATGGTGGCCCCGAGCTGGCGCAACGTAGAAACGGCTCCTTCTTCACGATCGAGCATTGGCCCATGCCCGATCACCGCGACATAACTCCTAGATTTAGTAGATCCTTCAGCCAATTTCGGTACCGCCTACGGTGATTTTTGCGATCTTTACGGTGGGACATCCCACCCCCACGGGTACGCTTTGCCCGTCTTTTCCGCACGTCCAGATACCGTCTGAGAGCGCCACGTCGTTACCCAGCATCGATACCTCGCGCAGTGTTTCTGGACCATTTCCGATCAAGTTCACTCCCTTGAGTGGCGCCGTGAGTTTTCCGTCCTCGATCAGGTAGCTTTCCGTCAGAGAGAAAACGAAGTCGCCGTTGGAGATGTCGACCTGCCCACCGCCGAATGTCTTCGCGTAGATGCCTCGCTTGACACTTTTGACGATGTCCTCGGGATCCTCGTCGCCGCCGAGCAGAATTGTGTTCGTCATGCGCGGCATCGGCGCACACTGGAACGACTCGCGACGACCATTCCCGGTCGCCCGTACATTGAAGTGCGCAGCGCTCATGCGATCGTGGAGATAGCTTTGCAGCACACCGTTCTCGATGAGAACGCGTCGCTCGGGCTCATTTCCCTCGTCGTCCACGTTGATGGCGCCCCGACTTTGCAGAATGGTCGGGTCGTCCACGACCGTGCACAGGCTGCTCGCCACGGACAGGCCAACCTGGTCCGTATAGTTGCTGGTTCGTTTCCGGTTGAAGTCCGCTTCGAGTCCGTGTCCCACCGCTTCGTGGAGCAGAATTCCGCTGTCGCCTGGGGCCAGCACCACCTCGAGTTGCCCGGCGGGCGCGGAGCGAGCATCGAGCAAGGTGAGCGCTTGCTGAGCCGCCACTTCAGCGTGCTGTTCCGGAGTGGCGACGTCGAAATACGCGAGCGTCACGCGCCCACCGCCGCCGCTGCGCCCCGATTCCCTGCGCTCGCCATGACGAGCCACGGCGCTGATGCCAAAGCGCATCATGGGTTGCACGTCCGTCGCCCACACGCCGTCACTCGTGACGACTAGAATCTCGCGGATACCCTCGCTGAAGCTGGCCTGTGCCTTCTCGATGCGAGAATCGAACGCCAGAGCTCGCGCGGCGGCGCGCTCGAGGATGGCTCGCTTGAGCGGGCCCGGTTGGTCGATGGTGGGAGCCGCCAGGGCGTAGCGAGCGGGCAAATCGCGCACCACGATACGCTCGGGCTGACGAGCGCCACCGGAGCGGGCAATGCGCGCGGCGGTCTCGGCCGCACGTCGCATCGAATCGAACTCCAAGTCCTCGACGTAGGCGTAACCGGTTGCATCACCGGCAAGCACGCGCACGCCGAGACCGACGCTCACGCCACGAGAAGCACTGCGGGTGATTCCTTCCTCGAAGCTCAGGCCACCGCTGGCGTTGTACTCGAAGAACAGGTCGGCGTAGTCCCCACCTTGGGCGAGGGCGACCGTGAGTAGTTTGTTTGCGATCTCGCCATCGATGGCGTGGCTGTTGCCCTGGGCGAACGGCGCCCGAAGTTCCGTGTGGCTCCTGGCAGTCATTGGACAAGGAAGATGCGCGCTGGGGCCGTGACGAGCAAGGGTTCGTGGTGGGCCAAAACCGCACCCCACGGCCCGACGGGGATAGGGCGCGGGCAGAACCCGAGCAGGTTTGCCGACCTGTCGGGCCCTCCCGAATGCCCGCCTTTCAAAGCGCGCCCAAACGCCCGCGCAAGGTCACACGGTTTGACCGACTTTGACCCACTGCCTAGGCTGCCTTGGAGGAGCGTCTCGTCTCGACGGTGGCGCACCTCCCCGAGCAACGTGGCCATCGATCGCGAAAAACTCCTTCAATCCGCGGCCAAGTTCGCCGAGAAGAAGAAGTACGACAAGGCGATCGCCGAATACCGTCGCATTGTCGAGTCTGACCCGACCGACACGCGGACGATGCTGAAGATCGGCGACCTGCAGTCGAGGATGCTCGACTTCCAGGGCGCCATCCAGACCTACAACCAGGTCGCCGAGCAGTACGCCAAAGACGGCTTCTTCTTGAAGGCCATCGCCGTCTACAAGCAGATTCGCGAGCTCATCAAGAAGCACGCGCCGGAGCTGGCCACACGCTTCTCCCACGTGACGCCGCGTCTCGCGGACATCTACGCCAAGCTGAACCTGACGAGCGATGCGCTGACTGCCTATGACGAGGTAGCGACGCAGCTGCAGAAAGCCGGCAAGGACCGGGAGGCCGTCGAGATCTTCAAGAAAACGGTCACACTCGATCCGATGAATCCGCTGCCGCACCTGCGCTTGGCGGAGGCATCCTGCAAGGTGCAGGACGTCGATGGGGCAGTGCAATCGTTCTGGACGGCAGCCGAGCTGCTGTTGACCCTCGAGCGGCCCGACGACGCGCTGAAGGTCATCGAGCGCATCCTGCACTTCCGCACCACGTCACGTTTTGCGCGCGCCGCCGCCGAGCTCTACCTCAAGCGGAACGACCAACAAGGCGGCATGCAGGCGCTCGCGAAGCTGCAAATTGCCTTCCAATCGGATCCCAAGGACCTCGATACCCTCGCCCTCTTGGCGCAAGCGTTCGAAGTGATCGGCCAGCCCGACAAGTCGCTCGCCGTCCACATCGAGATGGCGCGTCTCGCCCGCGAGCAAAACAAGCGCGAGCTCTTGGTGCAGATCCTCGAGCATTTGGCGGGCGTCGCACCCCACAATCCAGAGGTCGTCGCCCTCACCAAGCTCGGCCTGCCGCAGCCCTCCATCCCCGCTCCACCGGCACCCGCCGCTCCCTTGCCGCGGCCCTTCACGAGCCCGCGTCCCCAGGTCGTGGAGCTCGACGTCGAGCCGGAGCCCGAGGAGATCCTGGATGCGCAGTCGATTCCGCCGGGACCGATTCCCGACGACGACCTCAGGAGCTTCGATCCTCCCGCTGCCCGCAGTCCCAGCGTTCGACCTCAACCCGTCGATCTCGATGCCGACCTCGAGTACGTCGACGATCAGGAGCAGCCACCGAGTGGCATTCCTGTCCACGACGATAGCGTTCCCATCAGCGAGTTCCGGAACTTCGACGTCGTCGAATCACGAGCTCCCGGCACGCCGGAGTCGTTCCACGCCTCGGCGCACGCGCACAAGGCCATCGTCGATGCGGAGTCGTTCCGCCGCCTCGGTTTGCTCGACAAGGCAGTCGAGGCGCTCCACATCGCGCTCGAAATCGATCCCAATTCCGTCCCCATCCGCGAGAAATTGCGAGAAATATTGGTCGACGCGGGCGAACGCGATGCGGCGATCCAAGAGACGATCAACATCGCGATCATCCATCTCCACAACCAGGAGCCCGACCTGGCGGAGCCGCTCGTACTGGAGGTGCTCGAGATCGAGCCGAACCACCAGGACGCCCATACCCTGCTCTATCACGTCAGCGCACAACGCGAGGCCCAAGCTAGCGTTTCCTCGGACGGCCATTTGAACTCGTTCGATCTCGAGGGCGTACGTCCCTCGAGTGCATTGAACGACATCCCCGGCGACGCCCCACTGCCGCACTTCCCGCTCGACGAGGAAGACTTGGGCAGGCTCGAGCGACGCACTGCTCGCCCGTCGCCGGAGGCAATCGAGGAAGTCTTGGAGGAGGCCGAGTTCTTCGCCGCGCAGGGCCTCTACGTCGACGCCGAAGCGATCCTCGAGGACACGCTACGGCTAGCGCCCGACCATGTTCTGCTGCGAGAACGCCTGACAGAGATTCGCGCTGACCGCGCACTTTCGGAAGTGCAGGGCCCGCCGTCGTCGCTCGGTCCCACGGACCATTCCTTCGACATTGCGGCCACCCTCGACGCGTTGGACGACCTCGACGGACCCAAGCGGCCGAAGCTCGACACCGTCAGTCAGGAGGTCGACGTCGACCAGGTGTTCGCGAAGTTCAAGGAAGGCGTGAAGGCCACCGTCGACGAGAGCGACGCCTCCACTCATTTCGACTTGGGTGTGGCCTACCGCGAAATGGGCCTGCTCGCCGATGCGATCGGCGAGTTCGAGATCGCAGCGCGTGACCCCGCGCGCTTCTGTACTTGCCAGGGAATGATTGGCCTCATCGAAAAGCAGATGGGGAACCTGCCGCGAGCACGCGCGGCCTTCGAGCGCGCGCTCGAAGCGGAGAAGAAATCGCCCGAGCAGGAGAAGGGCCTATTGTACGATTTGGCGCTGGTCGCCGAGGCCCTCGGCGACCACGTCGCCTACCAGAACCGCCTGCGTCAGCTCGCGCGCCTCGACGGGTCGTACAAGGACGTGGCCACGCGCCTGGCGAACCTCGGCGCGTCCCCGTCGGTAGCTCCCGACGACGACCTCGAAGCCGCCTTCGATCATCTGCTCGGCTGACGCAGGGTGCCGAGAGAGCGCCGAAGGCGCGCTCGCCGAAGCACGCCGTAGCGCGCTCTCAGGAGCGCGCGTCCTGCTTACTTGGTGGGCGCAGCGGGCGTGACGGGCTTGGCTTTGGGAGCCGCTCCCGGCTTGGTCGCCTCGGGCTTGCCTGGCTCGGCCGGGGCAGCTGCAGCGCCACCGTTGTACATGGTGATGATGCGATCGGTGAGATCCAGATCGCTGCGCACGTAGGGAACGGCTTGCTTGTCGACCACGACGTCGTAGCCGTCCTGGGTGGCCAGGCGGCGAATCAAGCCGAGCGTCTTCTCGATGATGGGCTGGGTGAGCTCGTTCTGCTTCGCCTGCAGCTCCTGGTTGAACTGCACGTAGGTCTGCTGCAGGGCCACCATGTCTTGCTGCCAAGTCGCGACGCGCCGCTGCAGAGCCTCCTGGCTGAGCACGCCCTGCTGCTTCTCGATGTCGGCACGCTCGCTCTCGAGCGCCTTCTGCTTGGTGTCGAGCTCCTGCTGCTTCGTCTCGAAGATCTTCTTGAGATTGGCCTGCATGCGCAGACCGTCCTCGGTCTCCATCATGGCGCGCTGGGTGTCCACCACCGCGATCTTCATCTCCGCGTAGGCCAGAGCGGCCACCGCCGACGTGGCCAAGAACGCAGCGAGGGCCAACCGGGGAGCGCGGGAACGCAGGGCAAACAGCGAGAGCTCGGGACGCATCGTGCGGGGGGCTTAATCGCCAGAGCCCCGCCGGTCAATGGGAGCCCCGGGCTCCGGCACGCCCTTCGTTTCGGAGCCGCGGACTCCCGCGCCGGCGCCCGTTTCGTCCCCGGCGGACGTCTGCCGGAGCGAACGACTGAGGGCCTGGGCCATGGTTTCCACCAGGGGGACGAGGGCGGGATAGTCCATGCGGGTCGGCCCCACCGTCCCCACCGCCCCCACGGCGTCCCCGCCGCCTGGACCGTATGGGGCCGCGACCAGTGTGAGCGGGGAATCGCCCGACTCGGTCTGCCCCGGTTCCTGCCCCAAGAACACCTGAACGCGAGTGGAGGAAAGGGTACGGTCCAAAAGGTCGACGAGCTGCTTGCGGTCCTCGAGCGCCACCATCAGGTTTTTCAGGCGCTCCGGATCACGACCGTGCAAGAGGAGCGTCGAAAGACCTTCGACGATGACCTCACGCTCGCTTGCAACGCTTTGCATCGCGGAACCGAGCAGGAAATCGCCGAACTCCACCAGTCCGCGGAGCTCGTCCTGCTCCCGAACGCGCAGCTGCTCGAGATAGCGACGAACTTCCGACAAGGTGCGACCGGTCGTCGCCTCGTCGAGCAGGTTGTGCACACGCTCCAATTGGCCCGGGTCGACGGCATGCTCGATCTGGATGAAGCGATTTTCGACCGAACCGTCGTCGAGCACGACGACGCTGAGCAGCTCGCCCGGCCGTGTCGCGATGAAGCGCAGCTTTTCCACCGTGCGTGCCTCACTGCGTGCTCTGAGGACGACCGCTGGCAGCCCACTGAGCTCGCTCAGGAGCCTTCCAGACTCCGAAAGAAGCTGCGCCGGCCCAAGGTCCCGGGTGAAGAGGTCTTGGATGCGGGCCACCTGTTCCAGGGGCAGCTTCCGCACTTGCATGAGTGCATCGATGAATAGCTGAAAGGCAGGGCGCGTCGGAATTCGTCCGGCGGAGGTGTGCGGCATCGACAGGTACCCGTCTTCCTCCAGGTCCTTGAGCACGTTACGGATGCTGGCCGCTGACAAATCGAGGCCATAATGCGTGGACAGCGTGCGGCTGCCGACTGGCTCGCCCGTCTGGATGAACTCGGTCACCACGGCGTAGAGCACTGCGCGCGCACGCTCGGACAGGGGGGGCCCGCCCGCTCCTCCCGTCAGCGCCGCTCGCGGCTGGACCATGGCTTCGATCTACCCGATCGGAGCGGAAAACGCAGCCAGCCATTATCTTGACACTATTTCCCCCACCCCGGATGATTTGGCCACGCCGAATTTCAGGCATCAGGAGGCACGTTGACTACGAAACTGCTGGCCGTCGATGACAGCAAGACCATGCGCCGGGTGCTCGAAATCACCTTCAGCGGTGAAGAGTTCCAAACCACGATTTTGGGCAGCGCAGACGAGGCTCTCGCCGCGGTGAAGGCAAACCCTCCCCACGTTGCGTTGGTCGACGCCCATCTAGGAGCCGCTTCGAGTGGGTACGACCTCTGTCGGGCCATCAAGCAGGTGGCACCGGCGACGCGGGTGATCATTCTCTCCAGTAAGCAGCGGCCGTACGACGAAGGCGCGGGCTCCTCCGTCGGTGCCGACGGAAGCTTCGACAAGCCGTTCGACTCCACCAAGATGATTGCGCGAATTGCCGAAGAGGCGATCCACGCCGGGCCCGCCGCGGCGGTAGCGCCTCCCGCAGCCGTCGCTCCTCCGGCGGCAGCACCGCCACGGGTGGAGCCACCACGTCCGGTCGCTCCTCCGCCGATGGTGGCGCCGCCCGAGCCAGCGATGCGCCCCGCGTCTGCCCCCGCTGCGCTTGGTTCAACCGCAGCGCGTCGCCCGCCGGCGCCCGCAGCGACTGCCAGTGCCGCGCCCCCGCGCGTGTCCACGGCGCAACCGGCGCACGCCACGCCGGCCGGCAATCACGCGCCGAGTCCTGCGGTCGCGCCGCTCGCTGCAGCTGCCACCGCGGGTTTGGTGGGTAAGCTCGAAGGCCTCGGCCTGACGCGTGATCAAGTGGCGGCCGTGCTTTCGCTGTCGCGCGAGGTCGTGGAACAGGCCGTCTGGGAAGTGGTTCCGGTGCTCGCGGAAACGCTGATCAAAGAGGAGATCGCTCGCCTCACGGCTGAGTGATCCGAGAGTCCGTTGGCCGACGATCCGGAGGACTTCGATGCGGACGAGGCGACCGCCATCGTGCGCGTCGCCGACGTACAGAAGTCCGCCGAGAAGGGCATCGAGCACCACCTCCTCGTACACGTGCAAGGCACCGAGATGGGCCGCGTGCGTGCGCTCGAGAAGCCGACGATGCTGATTGGGCGCAGTACCGACGCGGACATCTGGCTTTCTGACGACGGCGTCAGCCGCAAGCACGCGCGCTTCGTGCGTCAGGGCGGCGTCACGGTCATCGAAGACCTAGAGTCGGCGAACGGTACGTTCGTGCAGGGTGAGAAGGTCAGTCGGCGCGTGCTCAAAACGGGCGATCAGATTCAACTCGGACCAACCGCGCTGTTTCGCTACTCCATTACCGACAACGACCAGCGCGCGCTGCTCGAGCAGTTGTATTCGACCAGCGTGACCGATGCGCTCACGGGCGCTCGCAACCGCGAGTACCTGGACACGCTGATGGTGAGTGAGCTGTCGTACGCCAAAAGGCACGACCACGACATCTCGTTCGTGCTGTTCGACTTGGACCACTTCAAGCGCATCAACGACACCTACGGCCACCCAGCTGGCGACGCGGTGCTCGTCGCCGTGAGCGCAGTCGTGCGCAGCACCCTCCGCGCCGAGGATGCCCTCTGCCGCTACGGCGGAGAGGAGTTCTGCATCCTGCTCCGCTCCATCGATCTCGCCGGCGCCGCTCGCCTGGCGGAGCGCATTCGCACGCTCATTCAGGAACTCCGCATCGTCCACGAAGGTCGGACCATTCCCGTGACGGCCAGCATCGGCTGCGCGAGTCGGGCCGAGCTCACGGAGGCGACCTCGAGCGCACTCGTGGGCCTCGCGGACCGACGCCTCTATCGGGCGAAGGCTGCAGGCCGCAATCGCGTCGTCAGCTCCGGCTAGGGCAGGCTCGTCGTGACCGTCGTTCGCTTCTCCGTCAGCGCAGATCCCGACCTCTTCGATGCGCTCGGTGACTGCCTGCTGTCGGCTGGAGCTGGCGCCCTGGAGGAGGCCCCCGGTGCACTCCGTGCCTATGCCGACACGCCAGAGCTCGTCCTGGCCCTCCACGCAGCAGTGGCGGAGTTTCGGGCTCGCGTCGATGAGGCCGGATTGGGCCTCACGGTCGACGAGCCGGAGGTCAGCGAGATCGACGGAGACTGGAACCAAACCTGGCTCGCTCACCTCCAGCCTGAAGCGGTCACGCCGACCTTCACGGCTCGCCCCACGCACTCGACCGACGTGCAAGCGGGCGAGCGCACCCTCTGGCTCGAGCCGAGCCCAGCCTTCGGTGAAGGGGGCCATGCGTCGACGCGCTTGGCGGCCCGAGCTGTCGAACGTGCAGCGCTCGCGCGCCCGGGCGGCCGCTTGCTCGACGTCGGCACGGGAACCGGACTTCTGGCACTCGTGGGCGTGGCCAGCGGCTTCGCTCATGCGCTCGGCATCGATTGCGACGCAGCCAGCGTCCAAGCGGCGGCGCGAAATGCCGAGCTGAACGGCGTCGCCGACCGCTTCGACGTGTCGGGGATCAATCTCGTCGACGTGAGCGGGGAGTTCGACTTGGTCGTGGCGAACATCATCGTGCCCACGCTGGTCGAGCTGGCGCCCGGGCTCGTGGCCCGGCTCGCCCCGGAGGGCCGCCTCGTGCTGAGCGGTCTCTTGGCGGAGGATGCGGCCAGCCTGCTCGATCGCCTCGCGGAGCTGGGTCTGAGTGAGCTCACACGCCAGCTCGAAGGTGATTGGTGCTGTTTGGAGCTCGGCCGCTCATAACGCTAGCTGCGCTGCATGCGCCACGCTTCGAGCGCGTCGAGCGCACCATCGACCGTGTGCACGCTGGCCTCGACGTCCACGTCGATACCCAGGCGTCGACAGGTGGCGGACGTGACCGGTCCAATCGATACGACCGTGGCACGCGCCAGGTCCTGCGCCGTCCGCGGTCCGAGCGCTGCCGCGACAGCTTCGACCATGGAGCTCGAGGTGAGGAGCACGACGTCGACTTCGTCTTCCAGCGCGCGCCTGAGCGCCGCCAGCTCCGCTCCCCGCACAGGAGTCGTCTCGTAGGCCACCGCCACGTCCACGAGTCGGCCCGCCGCCGAGAGCGCCTCCGGCAGCGTTTCTCGAGCCAGTCGCGCTCGCAGCAAGAGCACACGCTCACCTGGGGCACTGCTCTGAATCAGCTCCTCGGCCAAGCTCTCTGCCACGTACTCGGAGGCGACGAGGTCCGCCCGCAGACCAAACTCGGCCAAGGACTCCGCCGTCTTCTCGCCGATGACCGCAATGCGCGCCGCACCGAACGCACGCGCGTCTCGCGCTAGGGAACGCAGGACCTCGAAGGTGCGCTGCACGCCGTTGGCGCTGGTGAAGACGACCCAGTCGTAGCTCGACATGGCCAGCACGGCTTGGTGAAAGGCCTGCGGGTCCGGCGGCGGTTCGATGGACAGCGCCGGTCGAACCACCGCTCGAGCGCCCCGCTGCCGAATGGCGCGAACCGTCGGCTCCGCCTGGTGACCGGGACGCGCGACGAGGATGCGCTGACCAAACAGCGGCTTCGTATCGTACCAGGCCATGACCCGCCGAAGGCCCACGACCTCGCCCACGATGACGATCGACGGACTGCTCAGCGCGGCCGTACGCGCGCGCTCGGCAATGTCGGCCAGCGTTCCCTCTACGGTGCGTTGCTCGGGACGCGCGCCCCAATGCACGACGGCAACCGGAGTCGTGGGCGCGCGCCCTCCTTGAATGATCGCCTGCGTAATTTCCTCCAGGCGCCGCATGCCCATCAGGATGCAGATCGTCCCGGTCGCAGTGGCCAGCTTCTGCCACGCGTCGGGCGACCACTCCTTGCCAGCTTGATCGCTCCCGGTGATGAACGTCACGCTCGACGACAGGTCCCGATGCGTGAGCGAGATGCCTGCAAAGGCGGCGGCGCCGATCGGCGATGTGATGCCCGGAACGATCTCGAACGGAATCCCCGCCTCGGCCAGCGCGAGCGCCTCCTCGGACCCGCGAGCAAAAACCAGCGGATCGCCGCCTTTCAGCCGCACCACCCGGCGCCCGGCTCGCGCCAGCTCGATCAAAAGCCCCGTGATGTGGTCCTGTGGTGTCGCTCGCTCGCCGTACTTCTTGCCGACGTCGATCTGCTCGGCGGCTGGGCAGTACCCGAGGAGGTCGGGATGGCTGAGCGCGTCGAACAGCACGACCTCGGCTTGCCCGAGGAGCTCTCGCCCGCGCACGGTGATGAGGTCCGGCTCGCCCGGGCCTGCTCCAACCAGCCACACTTTGCCGACGCGACTGACGGCGGAGCTGGATCGCTGGGGCTCGGCTCGCTGGGACATGCGCGCCGAGGCTACTACGCGCGCCGTGGGCACAGAATAGCAGTCGACGCCGTGCTCGAGCACGTCAGCGTGGACGGATTTCCGAGCACCGGTAGCGCGGAAGTGCGACCTGTATTATTTCGCACCCTCGATGCTCCCCACTCGCCGCCTCTGCGCCGCACTCGGTCTTGCCGCCGCTGGCTGGTCGCAGGCCGCCTGTTCGCCTTGCCAGATCCGTGGGCAAGAGGTCGAGCGCTACGAAGGGGGGCGCGTGCTGCCGAGTGGCGCCGTCTATGAGACGGGAGCGCCCGGCGAGCCGCTCCTCCCGTTCCACGCGGGCCAAACGTACGACTTGGTGCACGGTCTGGGCGTCACGCCGACCAGCGTGCAGGGTTACGTGAGCTTCGCCGAGCAGCTCACGGAAGACGGCGATCCGCTCGATCTCGATCACCCCAACAACGTCGCGGAGACGGCCGGCAACCAGCTGGTGATCGAGCGCTGGGACGACGAGATCGTGCGCGTGCGCAACGACACTTGCGGCGAGTTCTACCTGCGGGTCGTGCTCACCGCAGATGCAGACGCGAGCAGCATCGGCCAGGCCGGCGCCAGCGGGAACTGACCAGCCCAAACCTCCGGGCCTCTTGGGGGGAAGGGGGCGCGGACCCGACGCGGCCGCCCGACGGCATGCCGCGCCTGTCCCTGCCGGAGGCAACAAAAGCAAACGGGCGGCCCCCAGGGACCGCCCGCTCACTTTGCGCCCACGTTCGCGGCGCTCCTCACCTGTTTACTCGGATACTCCGCAGATCAGGCCGTCGCCGCCGTTCGACTCGGGCACCGGAGCGTCCGTGCAGATGAACTCGGGGCCGTTCTCGTCCCAGTTGTCCGTGCAAGAGGCGTTCGTGCACATGGTGCTATCGGCAGCGCCTTCGTTGTCCGGATCCTCGCAGTCCGAACCCGGGCCGACCTGCTCCACACACTCTTCGTTCTTGCAGGTGAGACCCACGCCGCAGTCGATTTCGTCCGCGTCGGTGTGCGTTGCATCGCAAGCGTCGCCGAGATCGGCGCCGGCGGTGCAGGTGTACGGCTCGCCGTCGGTGGTCAGCTCGCAGCGGAGACCAGGCTCGCACTCCGAGGGCAAACCAGCGCCCAAGTCGAAGCAGTCGTCACCCGCACCACGCAGCTCCGCCTGGCACTTCCAGGTGGCGTCCGCCGAATCCCACAAGCAGAGCGGGGCGTCCTCGCCGCAACCCGTCACGACACCTGTGGTGGCGCTGGGAGGCGAGCAGGGGTCGCCACCTTGGATGAAGGTGTCGCAGGTTGCCGCAGCGGTGATGGCCGTGTTGGTGCTGTCGAACGTGTTCAGGTTGCAATAGCGACCCGTGGGGCACTGCGCATTGCGGTCGCAGGTGGCGTCAGCGTCGTCCTCGTCACACACGCTGCCGTCGCAGAACCAACCCTCGACGCAGTCGGCATCCTCGTCGCAGCGATCGCCGGCGTCAGTTCCGGTGGGCACGCAAGCGCTCCAATTTTCGTCGTCTTCGTCGACGTTGATGGGCGCACAGACGAAGCCTTCAGGGCAGGCCGCGTTCGAAAGGCACGGGAAGTTCTCGGTGCAGGTGTTCACGCACACGAGGTCGACTGGATCGCACGACAGGCCAGCCTTGCAGCCTGCGTCTTCGTCGCCAGGCATCGGATCGTCTTCGTCGTTGAAGGTGCAATCGTCGCCGAGGTCACCCTTCTCCGTGCAGTCGCTGTTCGGCGCGCAGTAGAAGTTGTAGTCGCAATCGTCGTCCTCGGTGCAGGGGTCGGTCCCCTCACCGCGCTGAACGCAGATCGGGAAATCCTCGGGGTTGTCACCGCCCGCCTCCAGACAGGTCGTTCCGGCGGCACACTCCACGTCGTTGGTCCCGACGTTCTCCTGGGAGAGAGCGTAGGTGCAGCGATCGCCCTCCTCGAGCGCAGGATCGAACAGGTTCACGAGTGCGCAGGCCGCTTCGTCGGGAGCGTCTTCAGGCTCGACGCAATACGCCGTCGTTCCATCGCCCAGAGTCGGACAGTCGCGAGCCTCGTACTCGGCGATGCACTCGCCGATGCCGGCGGCATTCTCGCTGACGCGCGTCAGGTTGACCGTATAGGCCAGAACACCGAGCAGATCTTGAGCCGAGCCGGTCGGGAACGGGTTGTCGGTGTTGTTGGACTCGTGCAGCTGGAAGGTGAAGTACTCGACGCAGTCCTCCTCCGAATTGCCTGCTGCAGTACCCAGACGATAGGCGACCTCGCCGCCGTCACAGCAGCGGTACTCGTACGCACAGATTGCGCCGATCAGGTCGTCGATAGAAGCTTCGGTCGGAGCCGTTCCGCCCGTTCCGGGGGCGCCAGCTTCGCCGTTACCGCCGGAGCCGTCGGTCTCGTTACCACCGGAGCCGTCGGTCTCGTTGCCACCGGAACCGTCCGTCTCGTTGCCGCCGGTGCCGTCCTCGTCGTTCGGCGCGCCGCCCATGTCCTCATCGTCACCGCCACCGCCACAAGCGAGGGGCGAGGCGCCCACTGCCAGTACGAGGGCCATCCCCGCCATCCATTTCGGCATTTTTCGAATCATCATCGACTCCTATTCCTACGTTTCCAGTGTTCAGCCAGAAGGCGCGCACTTGCATCCGCCCCGCCCGGCCTTTCGACAAGCCTCGGCAGCATAGGGGACGCACACCGCCTCACCAAGCGCTGCGATCACTCCTCCCAACTCCATCCATGCGCGGGAACTCGGCTCGTTCGCCGAATTCGCTCTCGCTGGAACGTCGGTCACTTGCTTTGGACTCGCGGCCGGCATGCGCACGAGCACCAAGCCTCACAAACTACGCTACCTCGGCGCGCTCGGCGTCGCACGCGCGCGCCTGGCCAATGGGGTGCGAAGTAGCGTTTTCAGCAAATGGCCAGGTACGCTTCAGGGGGACGTCTGCCTACACGCCTGGCTTCGGAGTCGGGCACTCGCGCCCATGGAATCGCGAAAATGAGGGGCGAAGCCCCGAAGCCCGCAGCCTCGAGCAGCCGCACGAGAGTGCCCTGCGCGCGCTAGCCGGCTCGCGCGATCTGGAGATCGTAGAGCGCGGCGTAGAGCCCGCCCTGCACGAGGAGCTCTTCGTGCGTGCCGCTCTCGACGATGTGTCCGCGTGACAGCACCAAGATCACGTTGGCAGCGCGGATCGTGCTCAATCGATGGGCCACCACGATCGACGTGCGCCCCGCCATCAGAACGGCCAAGGCCTTCTGCATGCGCGCCTCGGTGTCACTGTCGACACTGGCTGTCGCCTCGTCGAGGATCAGAATCTCCGCGTCTCGATAGAGGGCGCGCGCAAAGGCGATGAGCTGCCGTTCTCCGACGGAGAAGTTCGCTCCGCTCGTGTGCACGCGTGCCAAGAGGCCACCCTCCCGCTTCTCGAACAAGTCGAGCACGCCCATCTGCGTGAGCACGGCGCGGACTCGCTCGAGATCGGGCTCTTGGCCCAGCGCGACGTTCTCCGCCAAGGTGCCAGGGAACAGCAGCACCTCCTGCGGAACCACCGAGAAGCGCGCGCGCAGGTCGGCGGCAGTCAGGCCCTGTACGTCATCGCCAGAGACGAAGATCTTGCCCTGCCAGATCTCGTAGAGCCGTAGCAAAAGAGCCGTGACGGTCGTTTTGCCGCTGCCAGTCGGCCCGACCAGCGCCACGACTTGGCCTGGCTTCGCGGCGAAGGAGACGTCGTGCAAGACGGGTAGGTTCGGCTTGTAGCCGAAGGTGACGTGCTGAAACTCGAGGGCGAAGTTCGCATCGCCCTTGGCGACGTGTTCGCCCGGCACTGGCGCCATGTCTCGCCCCGGCTCGGCAAGCAGGCCGAACACACGTTCGGCGCCGGAGAGAGCGTTCTGCACCAACGTATAGAGCTGCGCCAGCGCCGTGATGGGCTCGAAGAACAGCGTCAGATAGGTGCTGAGCGCCACCACGGTACCGAAGCTGGCGTGATGCATGCCGAGCGCCACGATGATCATGGCCATGGCGATGGCGCCGACGGCATCCACTGCCGCGTCTTGAATGGCCTCGTACTTGATGGCCGCCACGTTGGCGTCGCGATACGAGGCATTGATCTCCTCGAACTGGCGGTACATGGCTGTTTCCTGGCCGAACGCTTGCACGACGGGCAAGCCGGTCACTTGCTCGTTCATGTTCGAGTTCATGCGCGCCGTCTCGCCCCGAATGGCGCGGAAGGCGTCGCGAGCACGCTTGCGCACCCAGAGGACCACCAGCCCAATCAGCGGCAAAGAGGAGAAAGCCACCAGTGAGAGCTTGATGTCGAGGGTCAGCATCAAGACGACGACGCCCACCAGGCGCAGGACCGACCCGAGGACACTGACGATGCCCGAGTTGAAGAGCTCCTGAATGCTGTCCACGTCGTTGGTGACGCGCGTGACCAGCCGCCCCACCGGCTGATGGTCGAAAAACGACTGCGGCAGGCGGGCGATGAAGCGGAAGACGTGCAGGCGCAAGTCTGCCATCGCCCGCGCGCCCACGACCTGCGTCGCGTACGTTTGCACGAAGCCCAAGCCCTGCTCCACGAGCGAAGCCGCCGCAAAAGCGATGCCGCCGAGGAGAATGAGGCCCGGGTCTTTCGTGGCAATGCTGCGATCGATGGCCCACAGCATGATCAGCGGCCGCCCGAGCGAGATGGCCGACGTGACGAGTGAAGCCAAGATGGCCACCGTGAGCCAAGCGCGCTCGGGCCGCAGGAAGGGCCAGAGCTTGCGCAAAAGCGAAGCGTCGTCCTGACCGCTGAGCACGCGCTCGTCCTCCAAGCGCTTACGCGCTTGGCGGTCGAGCGCTCCTTGGCGGACGCGATCCTGAGCTTCGATTTGGTGGGCGCCGAGGCTACGCGCACCGCTCGATCTTTGGCCCGTCGGCGGTCCGCCTTCGCCGGGGGGCTTCGCAGCCTCGCCTGGAACGATGCGAGAACTCACGGGCTCCCTCCGAGCATGGAGCCACCCCGGGCGCTCTCCGCGCCGGTGGGAGCAACCGGCGGCGCCCAGTTCTCGAGCTCCTGCAAGGCTGCCTCGATGCGTTGCTCCTCCGCGAAGCGCGCATAGATGCCGCCGCGCTGACAGAGCTCGTCGTGGGTGCCACTTTCGACAATCTCGCCGTGTTCCATCACCAAGATGCGATCACAACGGCGAGCGGCTACGACCCGATGCGTCACCAGGATGACGCCGCGTTCGGCTCGTTCTTCGTCGATGGCCTCGAGGATGCCCTTCTCGGTGCGAGCGTCCACTGCACTCAGCGGGTCGTCGAGCACGAGGAGCTTGGGTGACAGAACGAAACCGCTCGCCAGCGCCACACGCTGCTTTTGCCCGCCGGAGAGCTGCACGCCGCGCTCGCCCACGACCGTGTCCAGCGCGTCCGGCAGACCGAGCAATTCGTCGAGTACGTGGGCACGTCGGGCGGCACCGCGAATGGTCTCCCGCGCGGGCGCCGACTCGGTCTCGTCCAAAGCAAAACCGATGTTGTGCGCAGCCGTGGTCGAGAAGAGAAACGCATCCTGCTGGGTGTAGCCGATGGCGCCGCGCACCACCGACAGCGGCAGATCGCAAATGTCGACGCCATCCAAGAACACGCATCCGCGCGGCGTGTTCATCAAGCGCGGCAGCAGACGCGCCAGCGTCGACTTACCGCTGGCGGTGCGACCGACGATGGCCACGGAGGCGCCCGGTTCGAGCACGAAGGACACCCCGCGGAGCACGGGATTCTCTGCCCGGTAGGCAAAGTGGAGGTTCCGCACCTCCAAGCGGCCCCGGAGCTGGGCGGGGGCCGGTGCGGGCCCGTCGACCACCTCCGGCTGCGCATTCAAGATGTCCGTGAGTCGGCTGTAGGCCGCGCGACCGCGCTGGACCAGGCCGATCAAGAAGCCGAGCGCCATGAGCGGCCAGCTCAAGCGGCCGAGCGCACGAAAGAAGGTCAAGAAGCCGCCGGGAGTGATCTGACCCGTCACCAGCATGTGACCACCGTACCAAAACACGATGATGACGCCGACGCCGCTGAGCGACGCCATCACGGGACCGATGGCGCCTCGGAGGCGCGAGAGTGCCAGGCTCTTTTCCAGGTAGTTCTGGTTCACGCGCGTGAAGCGCTGTTCTTGCGCACGCTCGAGATCGAACGAGCGGATCACGCGGGAACCGGTGATGCTCGTCTGCAGAAGGTCGCTCATTTCACCGAGCGCATCTTGGTTGGCCTTCTGACGGCCATAGATCTGTCCACCGAAGACGCGCGTGATCAGGACCAAGAGCGGCATGGGTGCGAGCGCCGCGAGCGTGAGCGTCGGGGAGATGCTCATGGTGACCGCAAAAGCACTGATCAGGCCAAACGTCGTGTTGACGGCATTCAGCACCGCGAAGCCGAGGAGCAGCCGCACCTGCGTCAGGTCGTTGGTCGCTCGGCTCATGATCTCGCCGGGCGGCATCGTTTGATAGAAGCTCTGGCCGAGCGTTTGCAGCCGAGCCAAAAGTCCGTTTCGGATTTCGTACTCGGCCTGACGCCCGGCGTTGAAGATGGCCACCCGGGACGCGATGCGAATGCCGAAGGCGACGATCGCGATGAGCACGAGGTCGCGCCCGCTGGATAGGGCATCGGTCAATCCCTCGCCAGTGACCGCGTTGATGGCCACGATGAGCCGCTTGTCGAACAGGTACTGAGCGGTTTGATAGACCGCCAGGAGGGCGATGCCGACGAGGTAGCGCGGGAGCTGCCGCCGGAACTGGCCCACGAGGGTCACCGGGGGCGCCGAAGCTGACGGCTCGGTCATGGTCGCAAGGCGTAGCTCACGGCGCGCGCGCGGTCACGAGCGGTGCTGCTCCCCGGGCGTCAAAAGAGACCGATGCTGAAGTGGAAGGCACCGATGTCCTCCCACGGGCGGGCGTACGGAAGATCGACGCCGAACTCGGTCAGGACGCGCTCCAAATTGAAGCCATAGTCGAACACCAGGGGTCCGACGGGCGTATCGACGCGCAGGCCGGTGCCGAGGGCGTAGCGGAGCTCGAGGACGTCGGCCTTCGTGGGGTCGACCCAGACGTTGCCGGCGTCGAGAAAGACGGCCGTCTCGAGGCTGCCAAAGAGCGGGATGCGCAGCTCGACGCGCGGCGCCACGAAAAACTCGCCGCCACGGAGCACCACATCGTCGATGGTCAGCCGCTCTTCGGCCGGGATCTCGTCATCGACGATGCGGTCGGCCAGGTCCTGGGGCACCAGGGAGTCCTGCGGGTAGCCACGCAGGGTGTCGACACCGCCCACGTAAAACAGCCGGTCGGGGTACGTCTGCGACGCGTCGTTCCCGTCTCGATCCAGGTGCTGAATATAGCCGCTGCGAAAGCTGATCGCGATGGTGAGCCCACGCTTGGAGAGGGGCACGTAGCCAGCAATGCGTCCCGTGTAGCGCAAGAGCTCGCTGCAGCCGGCTGCTCGGGGCGATTCGTCCAAATAGTTGCACTCACCGGACTTCTCCTCGAGCGGCACCGCGGTGACGTGCTCCACGCCGAGCCCGAGGTACGTGCCCCGGCGGGCAGCCAGCGCTCGATCTCGGCGGTCCCACGTCCCCCGCACGTTCTGGGTAACGGCGAAGGACTCGCCCTCGGCGAAGCGGAGCGCATTCTCGTCGGTACTGGCTGGGTCGTCGAAGATGTCGGCGTTGTTGTATTCGACGGTGCCACCACCTTGAAAGAAGACATTCCGAAGCGCCCGATAAGACAGCTGCACGACCATCGCATCCTTTTGCTGCCGGTAGTCGCGGTTGTTGTCGTTCATGTCGAGCAGCTCGGTCTCGAGTCGAACGCGTGGACCTAGGCCAATCTCTGGAAAAGTGAGCCCGATCGTATTGCGACGCTCGAGCAAGACGCCCAGGTTGCCTTCGGACGCTTTCTCGTATTTCTCGCGCACGTCCTGCTCGGGGATCAGGAACAGAGGTCGTAGGTTGAGCTGCGAGCGTACGCTCAGCTGGATGGATGAGCGCCCCAAATTGCGATGCCCATACTCGAAGCCGATGCGAAAGCCGTCAGCCGTGGCAAAGCCACCTTTGATGTCGACGTACTGCGGGCGTCGTTCGGTCACGGTCACGACGACGACCTTCTCGCGCGAAGGCACGCCCGGATCTGCCAGCGCCACGGCGACGCTCGTGTACATACCCAGAGATTCGACTTGCTCTTGGCTGCGCACTGCATCGGCCCGGCGGTAGATGTCGCCCGGTTTGATGGCGAGGCGCTTGCGGATCAGCTGCTCGCGCGTGCGCTCGGCGCCGCGCACGTCGATGCGGGCCACGCGCACACGCTGCCGCTCCGTGACGGTGATGGCCAAGCGCGCCCGGGTTCCGTCGGGTGAAAGCTCGAGTTCACTATCCACCACGGCAAAGGCGAACCCTTCGTCCGCGTAGAGGTCGGAAATGCGCTTCAGACTCGCGTCGATTTCGGGCGAACGGGCCGGTTCCCCCAGGGGTAGGCGGGCCAGCTCGAGTAGGTGACTCTCCGTAAACTCGCGATTGCCGCGTAGCGTGACGTCGTAGAGGACCGTCTGGGGACCCGGGTGAATGGGAATGACGACCGTCCCGGTGGACGCACAGCTCACGCCCGCGACAGGGTCGGGCACGCACGTCTCCACGATCGTTTCTCGATCGCCAGGCGCGCCGGCTCTGCATAGGTCCCGCGGCATCGGGGGCGCCGAAGTCGAGATGCAGGCGCCGGTGGCATCGCGCCGCGCGCAGCGAGCGCGCAGGAGTCTCACGGGCCCCACGGTGGCCTTCAGATAGCCGTCGGCTCGGTAGAGTTCCTCGAGGTGACGGCGTACCTCCTGATACGCCTCCTCGGAATAGGACGTGTACGGCCGCGGCTCGAGTGGCGTTGCCCGCGGGGTCGGGCTTGCCGTTCCCAGGGCCGCGTCGAGAGCTCGCCCATCGGGGGGGTGCACCACGGACAACGCTGGAAAGCGCTCCTTGAGCACACCGTCGACCTCACTTTCCAGCTGCCGCACGCTGCGCGTGTCGCCAGCGCACGGAAACTGTCGCCCACTGACGCTGAAGCGCTCGCCCTCGCGGATCCAGGCCCAGAGCTCAGAACGCAATCCACCGGGCGCGTCGCGACGCTCGAAGCGGACCCGCGCATCCAAGAAGCCGTGGCTCACGTAGTGGCGGACGAGGCGCTCGTCGAGCACCGCGGGCACGACTTCCTCCCCCGCCGAAAGCCCCAGCACGGGCTCGAGCTCCGAAGCGCCGAAGGTCTCGGAGCCTTCGATGCGCAGGCTGAACTTCGGGCCACTCCTGACTTCGACCAAGAGCAAACCCGGCCCCGCGCGCCGAGCCATCACTTCCGCCTCGTAGAAGCGCGCGTCCAAAAGCAGCGTCTTGAACTCGGCGACGGCCTCGTCCACGCGATCGCGCGCCAGGCGTGCGCCTGCCTTCACTCCGAACTTCCGCAAGTGAAAAATGAGATCGGGGTGTGCTGGTGAAGGCCACACTCGGAAGTCCACCCGGCGCACGAGCTCGGGTTCGCCCGAGTCGACGTGTACGCGCACGAGCTTGCGCATGGGGTCGTCCGTGTCGTCCGCCGTGATGCTGACTTTCGCCTGCGGGTAGCCCGCGCTCTCGTACGCCTCAGAAACGTGCGTTCGGGCCTCAGCCAAGAGCACGTCCGTGATCTCGTCGCCGGCAGCCAGGCCCAGCCTGCGCTCTACGCCGTCGACGTCGCCCGTCTTGCCCTCGACGCGCACGCGCGCCACCAGGCGGCGCGGACGCACGCGATAGAGGACGAGCAGGCCGCTCGCGCTCGAAGCGACCTCGACCCGTAGCTCTGCAAAGCGTCCCGTACTTTCGAGCTCTCGCAGGCCTCGACGCAGGAGCTCGGGCGAAAACGCGTCGCCGCCTCGCACGCTCTTCAGCACGGGGCGCTCGCGCCACAGCGTACCTTCACTGACTACGCGCACCTCGGCGATGGTGGCCCCTGCCTCGGCGGGCAGCACGGGCGCAGGCTCGACCCGCAGCTCCCCACCCGCTTGGGCACGCGCGACGGGGGCCGCCAGCGCGAGCGCCGCCGTGGCGACCACGATCGCCGCGATCACACGGGCGAATGCGCCGGGACCTCTCACGTCGCCCCGGAGGCGTGCTCGCACACAACTTGCCGAAAACACCTCTCTATGAGCTGCTAGACGACATCAGTACAAATGGCCAGGCGCCAGCTCCTCGGAGGAACCGAAAGGCGAGCCCAGAGCCCGCGCTTGGCCTCGAAGTGCGGAAGGTTTGCCATTTCCCGAGCCTGTCGTAGAGGCGAGGAAGATGAGCGAACCCCTCGCCTCGCCGAAGGTCGAGTTCGACGCCCCGCTCGGGCCAGGACCCCAAGCCCCCAAGGGCCGCCGTGTTTGGCTCCGTCGGACGCTGCTCACGCTCGCCGTCGCGACACCCCTCGCCGTGGCCGCCCTCTGGATCGCCGTGCACTCCATCCCGTGGATGGGACCGCTCGTGGCCAACACGCTGCGCTCCATCATCGGCAAGGACAACGTCACGCGCCTCGAAGACTTCGTTTACGCCATCGAAGACCGCGTCAACCGCACGTTGAAGTCGGGCGATCGGCCCAAGGCCTACTGGAAAGTGCAGGCCAAAGCCCCGACGGTGCAGGCGAGCGCCGCACCTCAAAGAGCCGAGAGCAAAAGCTCCGGCGACGTGCCGACGCCGCCACCGGTGCCGCTTTTCCAACCGAAAGACGTGGGTCCGGTAGTCTCCGGCTTCGGCGCCGAAGGCGACGGCACCTGGGTATCCATGCCGGACCCGCGACGGCCCGGCGAGCCCCCTCGCCTCTACAAGACGCTCCTCCACCCTGACAAGAGCCGCTCCTGGTCCGAGCTCTTCGTCGTGGCCGTCGACTTGCGCTCGGTCGAGGTGATGCCCGTGATGGGCTACCAAGAACCGCGCACGGAAGCGCCTGAAGCAAAAGACTACGTGCGCACCGCCAAGGTGCCCGAAGCTCACTGGGAGGCGCTGCTCGGCGCCTTCAACGGTGGATTCATGGCGGAGCATGGCCACCACGGAGTCTTCTTCGATGGCATCTCCTTCATTCCTCCGCGCGAGGACTCGTGCACACTCGTGCGCTACGCGGACGGCAGCGTCGACGTGGGTACGTGGAGCAAGCTGAAGGAGCGGCAAACCGACATGGTGTGGTACCGCCAGGCGCCGAGCTGCATGTACGAGAAGGGCGAAATGCACCCCAGCTTGCGCGTCTATCAGGCGAGAAAATGGGGCGCGACGCTCGACGGCGAGACGGTGATTCGGCGCAGCGCCGTCGGCATCTCGCCGGACAAGTCCGTCCTCTACGTGGGCATTTCGAATCACACCAACGCCAAGGTGATGGCGCTCGGCATGCATCACGCTGGTGCCGAGAGCGTGGCCCAGATGGACGTGAACTGGTCGTACCCGAAGTTCGTCACCTACCAGAAGAACGACAAGGATCAGCTCGTCCCCATCGCGCTGGCCGCCGGCTTCGAGTTCGACGAGTACCTGTACTTGCGGCACCGTTCGATGCGCGACTTCTTCTATCTGGCGCGCAAGGAAGAAGTGACCGTCTCCAAACCCGAGGCCAAATTGGCCCCGCCACCAGCTGCGCCCAGCTCGGCCAAACCGGCGCCCTGAGATCCGGTCTGCTGCAGGCTCAGCAGCAGCTGCTGCAGCTCGGCATCAGCTGCTGCAGCTCAGCATCGAGCAACCCGCGCGCTGCTTCGCCCAATCGGGGCGTTTCTCGGCGTAGCGGGCCAGGCCCGGCTGGTCGTCGTACGGCCGCCGCAGGAGGTCGAGCAGTACATGGATCTCGGATTCGTCGCCAGCGGTCGCCCGATCGATCGCTTGCTGAGCCAGGTAGTTGCGAAAGACGTAGCGGGGATTGGTGAGCCGCATGTCCCGACGCCGCGCCTCGAGGTCCATCCCTTGGCTCTGGAGCTCGAGCACGAGGCGCACGTAACGCGAAAGCCAGCCGTCGAGGCCACGCAGATAGTCGGGGCTGCGCTCCGCCGGATCATAGAAGGCATCTTCGAGCGCGCTCCTCCGCACCTCGGGCTGTGCAGTGAGCGCCTCGGGCGCGCAGGGAACATCGGCCAAATTGCGGAAGAAGATCGTCATGTCGGTGGGCGTCTCCACCAGCAGATCGAATAGGTCGCGCACGAGCGCTTTGGCTTCACGATGCTGGGGCGCCCGCGACGATTCGGGGCTGCTCCCGGCGAGCCCGGGCAGACCCAGCTTGCGCAGCATCATCGCCTCTTGCTCCAAAGCCAGCTCGGCTTGAAAGGCAGCGACCCCAGCCTCCAGTGAACGCACGTCGTCGGTCAGGGAGAGCAGCGCGTTACCGAGCTGAACGAGATTCCACTCGCAGACCCGTGGCTGGTTGCCGAACCGGTAGCGGCGGCCCGAAGCGTCGGTGGTGTTGGGCGTCCAGGTCGGGTCGAAGTCGTCGAGAAAGCCATACGGGCCATAGTCGATGGTGAGACCGAGAATCGACATGTTGTCCGTATTCATGACCCCATGCACGAAGCCGACCCGCATCCACTCGACGACCATGCGCGCCGTGGAAATGGCGATGCGCTCGAACAGGCGCGCGATGACTTCGGGCGTCACCAGCTGCATGGGATCGTGAGGGTCGGCTCCGCCCGGCACGAGATCGGGAAAGAAATGGCGCACCGAGAAGGCGAGCAGCGTGCGCAGGGTGGTCTCGTCACCCCTCGACGCGAAGAGCTCGAAGTTGCCGAAGCGCAGGAACGTCGGTGCGACTCGGCACACCACCGCTCCCGGTTCGAGCTCTGGACGCCCGTCGTAGAACATGTCGCGAACGACGCGATCTCCAGTGAGCGCCAGCGAGAGAGCGCGCGTCGTCGGGACGCCGAGATGATGCATCGCTTCGCTGCACAAGAACTCACGCAAACTCGAGCGCAACACCGCGCGCCCGTCAGCACGCCGGCTGTACGGCGTAGGCCCGGCGCCCTTCAGCTGCAGCTCAAAGGCTTGGCCATCCCGACCGCGAACGTCTCCCAGACTGATGGCGCGGCCATCCCCGAGCTGTCCTGCCCAGCTTCCGAACTGATGCCCGCCATAGCAGGCCGCGTATGGCTGCATGCCCTCCAAGAGTGCGTTGCCGCTGAGCACGCGTCCCATCTGGTCGGATCGCATTTCGGCTGCTGAAAAGCCGAGCAGATCTGCCACTTCGGACGCATACGCCACGAGACGTGGGTTCGCGGTGGGCGTTGGAGCGACGCGGCTGTAGCAGGCGCGCAGAACCGGTCGGGTTCCCGGGCTGGTGTCGGGGTCGCCGGGCAGTTCTTCGACCGTGCGGCTGAAGAAACGGGGCGGAGCGAGCCGGTCGTTCACGCGTTGTTTCTTGCAAACGCCCGGCACGCTGTCGAGGACCATTCCCTGGCAAAGGGTGGGGCAGTTTGTCATGGTGGCGGGCCATGCCTGAATTGCCCGAAGTCGAAGTCACGCGCCGCGAGCTTCGAGCGGCCTGGGAAGGGCAAACCATCGTGAACGTGTGGGCGGCGCGCGCGAACTACTTTTTCGTCACGCCTCCGCGCGTGCTCAAACAGCGTCTGCCGGGACGAACGACCGTCGCTCTCCGTCGGCACGGTAAGTACCTGCTGGCCCGGCTCGATGATGGCTCCGAGCTTTTGTGTCATCTGGGGATGACGGGCCGCATCACCGCCGAACCAATCGCCCAGGATGCCCACGTCCACCTCGTGCTGGAGCTCACGAGGGGCCGCATCACGTTCCGCGACGTGCGCAAGTTCGGCAAAGTAGAGTGGATCGCTCAGGGTGCATCGAGCCCCCGCCTCGACAAGCTCGGCCCCGATGCGCTCACCATCGAACCGGCCGCTTTCCAGGCGGCGCTGCGCGCCCGGCGCGCACCGATCAAGGCGTCGCTCCTAGCTCAGGACGTGCTCGCCGGAGTTGGTAACATCTACGCGGACGAGGCGCTCTTCAGCGCCAAGATCGACCCGCGCAGGCCGAGCGCCTCTCTGTCCGCCAGCGAATCACGCCGCCTGCTCGGCGTCATCCAACGCCTGCTCGCCAAAGCCATCGAACAGGGCGGATCGACCATCAACGACTACCTCAAACCCAGTGGCGAGCTGGGTGGCTACCAGAACTTTCACCGCGTCTATGGCAAAGCCGGCGAGGGCTGCCCGCGCTGTGGAACGCCGATTGCCCGCAACGTACTCGGGGGGCGCAGCACGCACCACTGCCCCACGTGCCAAACCTGAGCGGCCCTGGCTAGCGACCACTCGTCCTAAATGGTAGCCGCCGCCGGGTGCCACCCGTCGACAGCGAAAAGCAACGAGCCGCTCAGGCGGCCTTGGCCTACCTGCCAGAAGCGGGAGTCGTCGGCCTCGGAACGGGCAGTACGGCCCGCTACTTCATCGAAGAAGTCGGGCGGCTGATTGCCGGCGGACGCTCACTCGTCGGCGTGGCGACGAGCGAGCAAAGTCGCGTCCAAGCGGAGCAGTGCGGTGTGCCTCTGCTCGACAGCTCGGCGCCCTGGGACATTGCCGTCTGCGTCGACGGCGCCGACGAAGTCAGCGCTGACTTCGATCTGATCAAAGGTGGTGGAGCGGCCCACACCCGGGAAAAGATCGTCAACCGCCACAGTCGCCTGAACGTGATCGTGGTCGACGAGAGCAAGCTGAGCGAGAAGCTCGGTCAGAAATGGCCCGTGCCACTCGAGGTGCTGCCCTTCGGGCTCGCCTCCACCTTGCGTTTGCTGGCGGAGCTCGGGGTACCCCAGCTGCGAGAGCGTCAGGGCACCCCCGTGGTCACCGACTCCGGCAACCGGATCGTGGATTTGGCAGCCGGAACCATCGAGCATCCGAGGACGCTCGACCTGGCCCTACGGTCCATCCCCGGCGTCGTGGAAACGGGCCTCTTCTGCGGTCGGGCGGACGTCGTGCTCGTGGGCGGGCCGGAGGGCGTGCGGACGCTGACCCGAGGCGGCTGAACCAGCGGACCGATGCAGCCCTTCCGGCCTGGACGGCGGCTCGGGGCGCGCGCGGCAGTTCCGAGCGGGGAGGGCGGTTCCAATTGACAACCTCCCCAGAGGCCGCGGACGATTGAGACGGCGCATCTGCGCCACTGACCCGAGGACCAAGTCGCTTGCACATCGAGGTAGCCGGACAAACCGACGTGGGACGCAAACGCGCCCACAATGAGGACAACTTCGCCATCTTCGGCGAGTTCGGCTTGTACATCGTGGCAGATGGGATGGGGGGGCACGCCTCGGGCGAGGTTGCCTCCCGTTTGGCCGTCGACACGATGCGTGAGTTCTTTGCGACCACTGCCGACGATCCCGAGAAGACCTGGCCCTACAAGATGGATAGGGGTCGCGGTTACGAAGAAAACCGTCTGATCACCGGCATCAAGCTGAGCAATCTGCGCATTTTCGAGTCGGCCAAGCAGAACCCCCAGCAAAGGGGCATGGGCACGACCATCGTGGCGCTCTTCGTGACGGGCGAGGGCTGCTACCTGGCCCACGTCGGCGACAGCCGCATCTATCGCCTGCGCGAAGGTGTGCTCGAACAGCTGACGGAAGACCACTCGCTGCTCAACGACTACAAGAAGATGAAGCAGCTGACCCCCGAAGAAGTCGCCAATTTCCCGCACAAGAACGTGATCGTTCGTGCCCTCGGCATGAAGGAAAGCGTCAAAGTGGACACGCGGTTCGAGGCTCCCCGCCCCGGCGACACCCTGCTGCTCTGCTCGGACGGCTTGGCGGGCCCCGTCACCGACGAGGACATTCAGCGCATCCTGCTGGCAACCCCCGACCTGACTCAGGCGGCTGCCCAGCTCATCGGCAAGGCGAACGAGAATGGTGGCCCCGACAACGTCACCTGCGTCCTCGCGCGCTGGTCTTAGGAAACCAGACACGAACGCCTGCCGTACTCAGGAACCTCGCGGTGCCTTTCGTTGTCGCTAAGGGTTGATGCATCCAAGCGATCCCGAGTTCGACGCTCGCTTCGTCGAGCGCCTCCAGCGTCGGGACGAGCACGCCTTCTCGTCACTCGTGGTCGCCTATGAGGGCCGAATCTTCCAGCTGGTGTGGCGAATGCTGGGCAGCAAGGAAGAAGCCGAGGACCTGACGCAGGAGGTCTTCGTGCAGGTTTTCCGCAGTATTCATACGTTTCGCGGCGAGTCCAAGCTGGGGACCTGGCTCTATCGCATCGCCGTGAACCTGGCGAAGAACCGCACCTTGTACCTGGCACGCCGACACCAGCGCTCGCAGGTGGACTTGGTCGACGCAGAATCCGTCGACGCTCACGAACGGGCACAAGGGATCACGACGGGCGAGACTCGCCGGCCCGACCTCGACCTCGTGGGCAGCCGCGCCGAGCGCGCTGTTCTGGAGTGCCTGCTCGAGCTCGACGCGGAGTACCGGGAGCTCCTCGTGCTGCGTGACGTGGAGTGTCTCAGCTACGATGAGGTAGGCGCCATCACGGGCCTCTTGCCCGGTACCGTGAAGAGCCGCCTGCACCGAGCGCGGAGCTTGCTCAAGGAAGCCGTCGAAGCGCGTCTAGGAGAGAAGGTGCCATGAGCGAAAAGGACTCGGAAGATCTGGACCGCTTGCTGGAAGGCAGCGAAGCCGAGCCAGCCCTCGCGCTTTTGAAGAGCGCGCTGCGTGATGCGCCGCTTCCCGAGCGCAGTCTGCTGCCGAAGGTGCAAGACCGGATCCGCCTGCGCACCCGCGGGCGCTACTTTCGCACGCGCTATAGCCGCAGCCTGGACCCAGTCCCGCTGCTGCTGATCGTGTGCCTCCTGGTGTTGCTGCTCCTGACCGCAGTGTTCTTGGTGTTTCAACCCCTGTCGAAAGAGCCGGTGCCGCATCCGTTGCCTTCGGCCCCCATCGATCCGCTGACGGCTCCGGCCGGCACCACCGGTCCTCCTCCGAGCGCTGGCTGAACGGTCGGCGGCGGGCGAAGATCGCGACCGATGTTCGTGAGCTATCGCGGTTCGGTCTTTGGCCTGATTGGCTGGCAGTGGCGTTACCTACTGTTCTTCACGCTGACGTCGGTGACGATCGTCCTCCTGACCAAGTCGCCGCCGCTCGAACTCCGTGGCCATTTGAACCTGCCGGGCCTGCCGCTCGGCGTCATCGGCGGCGCCATCGGCATCTTCGTCTCCTTTCGTACCAACTCGGCGTACGACCGTTGGTGGGAAGGGCGACGACTCTGGGGCGCGCTGGTCAATAGTTCGCGCCACTGGGCGAGCCAGGTGCTGACCTACACTTCCCCCGCTGGTGAAACGCCGAGCGAACTGCAAAGGCGACTCGTCGAGCGGCACATCGGCTACGTGCACATGCTGCGCGCCTTGCTCCGGCGGCAGGCGTTCGCAGAGGATCGCGACGTCGTTCGCTTCATTCCGACCGCCGAGCTCGAGGCCCTTCGACACTCGACCAATCCAACCTCCGCGCTCCTCCATCTGCAGATGAGCGACCTGATGGTCGAGCTGCGTCAGGGCCGTTTGGACCTTCTTCACCAACAGCTCCTCGATCAGACGCTCCGCGACCTGCTGGAGGTGCAAGGAGGCTGTGAGCGCATCAAGAACACACCCTTCCCCCGCATGTACGGCTTCATCGCCGAGCGACTGATCCTCGCATTCAGCCTGCTCCTGCCCATGGGAATGGCCGCCGAGCTCGGCTGGACCACTGTCCCCATGAGTCTCCTCGTATGCTCGGGCTTTCTCCTCATCAGCGAGGTCGGCCGCGTGCTCGAGGACCCCTTCACCATGTTCTGGCCCGCACTCCCGCTCTCGGCTCTCTCGACGACCATCGAGCTCAACCTGCGCGAACGCCTCGGCGAAACCGACCTGCCCGCCCTCCCCGTCCCGAACCAGAAGGGCATTTTGATGTAATGCCCGCCGCAGGCGGTCCGAACGCCAGCGGCTCCTTCAGAGTACCGCCGCCTCCAGAAGCGCAGTCCCTTCGATCGAGCCGCAGGACTCAGCCTGAGCAAGCTCCATCCACCCACCTGCTTCACGCGCTGCGAGGCCCGCCGGGCCGACGCAGCCCTCGTTCCGGCGCATGGATGCGTAGCCGCAGCGATGCCCCTCTGGGGCTGAGCAAGGCCGAACCTATGCGCCGGACGCACGCACGCGCTGCGAGGCCCCCCGGGCCGACGCAGCCCTCGTTCCGGCGCATGGATTCGTAGCCGCAGCGATGCCCCTCTCGGGCTGAGCAAGGCCGAAACTATGCGCCGAACCCACGCTCGCGCTGCGAGGCCCCCCGGGCCGACGCAGCCCTCGTTCCGGCGCATGGATTCGTAGCCGCAGCGATGCCCCTCTCGGGCTGAGCAAGGCCGAAACTATGCGCCGGGACCGAACGCGAAGCTCCGCGAGCGGGCGGTTCCACCCTCACCATGCCCACACGCATGGATTCGTAGCCTGCCACTCGCCACCCCGATGGAGCCATCGATGGTCAGGATCATGGAGCCAGGTGGAAAGGCTCGACGATCAGGGATCTTGGTCGCACGGCTGGTCGATGGAGTCGAGGGAGGTCAGGGACGAGGGCG
>Ga0315910_10000496_pt1 | contig 39008 bp, 31 predicted proteins | sample EdamamesoilMG_FD_204470 | JGI IMG/M metagenome (GOLD analysis project Ga0315910, IMG submission 204470) | Garden soil microbial communities collected in Santa Monica, California, United States - Edamame soil | ecosystem: Environmental > Terrestrial > Soil > Garden | place: USA: California...
CGGGGCGAGATGATGTTCACCTCGAGATTGCTGGCGGTCACTCAAACAAAGCCGATGAAGGCCATGTTCCTGACTGGGCATCACGAACACGATTATCAATCGGCTGACGATCCGTCCGGCTACGAAAAGTTTGCGCTGACGTTGCAGCAAAATTTCATCACCAATGCGCCGATCGAGTTGCTGGGGTCCAATTCCATCCCTGAAGATTGCAACCTGCTCGTCATCGCCGGTCCCACCAGACCGCTCGCGGAGGTGGAACTTAAGAAAATCCAAAATTATCTCGATGAGGGCGGGCGCATGCTGGTCATGTTCAATCCACTGGTACGCACCAATCAGACCGGCCTGGAACGGTTGCTGGTGCGATACGATCTTGTGGTGGGCGGTGGTGGAGTCGTGGATCCGAGCCGGACCGAGGACGGACAGGGTGACATCATCGTGATCGATTACGGCCCGCATGCGCTGGTGAATCCGCTGGTCGGTTCGGGCCTTAAAATGATCCTGCCGCGCCCGCTGAACCGGATGGAATCACAAAAAGCGTCTGCTGATGCCCCGAAAGTGGAGTTGGTGGCATTCTCCAGTGAAAAGGCGTTCATCTCTGACGGTCTTGGTGACAAAGCGGGACGATATGCGGTCGCGGCGGTGATTGAAAAGGGCGCCGTGCCAGGGGTGGCCACAGCGCGAGGCGCCACCCGCATCCTGGTGGTGGGCGATTCCATGCTGTTCGCCAACAATGTCATCGAGATGTGGAATAATCGTGATTTTGCCGGCTACGCCGCCAACTGGTTGCTGGACCGCACACAACTGCTGGAGGGCGTCGGCCCGCGACCGGTTGAGGAATATCGCATCAAGATGACACAGGACCAGATGCGCAAGAGCCGCTGGTTGCTGCTGGGGGCCGTGCCGGGCATGGTGCTGGCATTGGGCGGACTCGTCTGGTTGCGCCGCCGGAAGTAAAACGTGAATTCGCGCGCCACATGGGTCTGGTTTGTGATCGCCGCGGGACTGGCGGCGTTCATCTTATTGGTCCTGCCCAGGCTGCAAACACCGCCGGCCGCGCCGCAACCTGTCCTGCCGGGATTCAACGGTCGAGGTGTGACCAACATCTCCATTCTTCCCATCAACAGTGACGAGATCCGCGCCGAAGCCACCAACGGCGGTTGGCGACTGGTGCGGCCGGTGGATTATCCGGCCCAAACCAGCGGACCCGGTGCCTTGCTGGCCGCGCTGGAGAAGTTGATGCCGGATGCGATCATCACCGGCCGTGAGGTGCTTGAACGTCCGGATGGGGTGGCATCCTTCGGCCTGGAGCCGGCGCAGATTTCAGTCACGTTGCTGGCGGAAGGCACCCGGCATCAATTGCTTTTTGGGTCCCGCACCGCGCCGGGTGATCAGGTGTTTATGCAGGTCGTCGGCACCGAAGGTGTTTACATCGTCGGCGCGGACATCCTAAAACTTCTGCCGACCGGGGCCGGAGTCTGGCGCGACCCGTCGTTGCTGAATCTACGCACGCTGGCGTTCAATCGCATCACGGTGACCAACGGCGCCACGGTCATGGAGTTGCTGCTTGTTTCCACCAACCAGACATGGCGGATGACTCGCCCGCGCGCCCAGCGCGTCAACAGTGAGCGCATGGCGGATTTGATCGCCAATCTCGTCAAGTTGCGCGCCCGGCAGTTTGTGACCGACGATCCAGCGGCGGATCGCGAAGCCTTGGGCTTTCACCCTCCCCTGCTGAGTGTTGTTTTCAGTCTCGGGACGAACCTCAATACGCTGCTGCACTTCGGCAAAAGCCCGACGAACGACGCAAAGCTGGTTTATGCCCGCTTGGGCGGATGGCCGACAGTCATGACCGTGGATAAGGAGCTGATCGTGCCGTGGCTCGCGCCCGTGAACGAATATCGGGACCGCCACTTGCTGGCTTTGGAAACGCCACCCGATGTGATCGAGTTCAACGGTACCGAGCCGTTTTTGGTGCACCGCCAGCCGGATCAGACTTGGCGCGTCACGGATCGAAGTTTTCGTGTGGACCCGGCGGCGATGACAGAGATCCTGGCGACCGTGACCAATCTTTGGATCACAAATTTCGTGCAGGATGTCGTGATCGACCCCGATCTGCCCAAGTTCGGGCTTGGGTCACCTGCCCGCGAAATCAGGTTCCATCGCACTTCGGCCGGCGACAACGGGCTGACGAACATTCCAATCGTCAGCCTCGCCTTCGGCAGCCAGCAAGACGGGCGGATCTTTGTGCGGCGGGGTGATGAAGATTCAATTTACGAGATAGCGGCGGCAGGCATCGCGTCGTTGCCGACAACCGCGATGCAGTTGCGTGAGCGCCGGCTGTGGAGTTTTTCGGAAGAAGACGTGGTCCGCGTCGTCATTACCCAGGGCGAACTTACGCGCACGGTGGTCCGGCAGGGGACAAATTCATGGTCACTGGCGCCAGGCTCGCAAGGGGAGATCCTTAGTGAGGCGATCGAAGAAACAGTGCATCGTTTGGGTGAACTCTCGGCGCTCGCCTGGGTGGGACAGGGAGAGACAAATCTGGCGGCGTTCGGTTTTGGCGGGAAGGATCTCACGCTTCGTGTTGAGTTGAAAAACGGTACCCAACCCACGTTGACGTTTGGTGGACTGTCACCAGGTGGATATCCATGCGCGGCCGTGGTGCTTGATGGCGAGCCGTGGATTTGCGAGATCCCGATCGGCTTGCACTACCTGGTCCGCGCGCATCTGGGGCCGGGAGAGAAGCCACACTGACATGGGCGAGAAGACTCCCAGCCGCTTTCGCAGGAGGGTCCGCATTTGTTTCCGGTGGTGCCGGATCACCGTGTTGTTCACTCTTCTCCTCCTGACCGTCGGTCTGATCTACCTGAGCCACTCCGGCCTGCCCGGTTTCCTGCAACGTCCATTGCTGGCCGAATTGCGCGAACGCGGCATCGACCTGGAGTTCCAGCGGCTCCACCTGCGGTGGTATCGCGGACTGGTGGCTGATGATGTACGGTTCGGCCATGTGGACAATAATGCCGTGGCCACGTTTCGCGCCCGCAGTGCGGATATACGGATTGAATTACCAGCACTCTTCCGCGCCAAGCTGGTCATCAACCGCATCGCCGTCCATCAAGGTCATATCCAGATCGAGGTCGGGGAAACCAACGGCCCGAAGCGCGCTCTGGTCCTGGACGACATCGAATCCAGCCTCCGCCTCATGCCGGATGATCGCTGGGTGCTGGATGATTTTCGCGCGCGGTTTGCCGGCGCGCAATTCATCCTTTCGGGTGAGATCACCAATGCCTCGGTGTTGCGGAGTTGGGATATGTTTCATCGGGCCACCCCGGCCCCGGCAGGTTCGTTGCGCGCGCGGTTGAGCAATTTCGCCGCCCGGCTCGAAGATGTTTCCTTTGGCACGCCACCCGAGTTTCGTTTGCATGTCCAGGGAGATGGCCGCGATCAACAGAGCTTCCATGTGCGTCTGGCTCTGTTGGCGCCGGACGCGCAAACCCGGTGGGGGAGTCTGACCAACGCACTACTGACCGCAGTGCTGTATCCGGCCACCAGCAACTTGCTGGCACGGGTGGAGTTAGAATTGGAAGCCGAGAAAACGCAGACACCTTGGGCAGCCATCAACGATTTTCATCTCGATCTTGAACTCGGTTCCGAAACCGGGGTGACCAATCAATTTGCCGTCGGCGTCAAAAGCCGCGCCCGGGAAGTTGTCACGCCGCAGGCGCGCGGCACGAATCTGCAATTCACCGCCGATTGGAAACAATCACTGGCCGAGGCGGTGCCGCTTTCTGGCGGGCTGGAATTGCAGGTGGATGCCCCCACGGCGACAGTTGCGGGCGCGCGCCAGTTGTTTTTTCGCGCCCGGATGGCCCCGGGCACATACGCCTCGGTCGAGGATCCGGCCTGGAGCTGGTGGACGAACTTTGCGCCGTACCGGTTGGACTGGCAATCTGAAATCGTCGGCCTGCGTTCGGAGAAGGGCGTGGCAGAGCGGATCTCGCTTGCGGGCCTATGGCTGGCGCCCACGCTGGTGGTTTCCAATCTGCACGCGGATTTGAAGGATGGCCCGGTGGCTGGCTCGGCGCAACTGGACGTGGAGACGCGTGAAGCCACGTTCCGACTCACATCCGCGTTCGATGCGCAAGAGCTTCGACCATTTCTCCGGGAACGTTCGCGGATGTGGCTTTCCAAATTCTCGTGGGGCGACCAACCACCGCTCATCACCGGGAGCGGTGCCGTCACGTTGCCGGCGTGGACGAATCGCGCGCCTGATTGGCGTAATGAGGTCCTGCCTACTTTGCGCATCGCGGGAGAGCTCACCGCCACCAATGGTGCATATCTCGGTGTCCCGGCGGATTGGGCCCACACACATGTCACCTACACGAACATGGTCTGGCATCTGCCGGATCTGCAGGCGGGCAACGGCCCCGGGTTGCTGCGGTTGGAACACATCGCCGATGACCGCTCGCGTGACTATCTGTTCCGCTTTCACAGCACGCTCGACCCGCGCCTGCTCCGGCCGCTGCTCGCCACGAATGTCCAACGTGGATTTGATTACGCCGCGTTCACCGAACGCCCGGTTGTGTCCGGTGAAGTATGGGGCCGGTGGCGACGGCAGGATTTGATCGGCGTGTCCGCGCACGTGGCTGCGACCAACTTCACTTTTCGCGGTCAGCACATGGACAGTCTGACGACTGATTTACGGTACACGAATCGTGTGGTGGAGTTTTTCAACCCGCATGTGTTCCGGGAAAGCACGCAGACTGTCACCGCGGCCGGAGTGTTGTTGGACCTGGATGCCCGAAGGGTTTATTTCACGAACGGATTCAGCACCGCTGAACCGCAGGTCATCGCGAACTGCATCGGGCCGAAGACGGGCGAAGGTTTTAAGCCATACCAGTTTCATGAGCCGCCCACGGTGCGGGTCGAAGGCTACGCGCCGTTGAAGACGCCGGGCGAGGCGGACTTGCGTTTCACAGTGGCGGGCGGGCCGTTTTCGTGGTGGCGTTTCAACCTGCCGCAGGTGGCCGGCAACGTCCGCTGGCGTGGCGATTCATTGTCGCTGACGGACATGAAACTGGCCTTTTACGAAGGCCACGCCGAAGGGGATGCGCATTTTTCATTCGCCGGGAATCCCGGAACTGATTTCCGATTCTTCATGAACGTCACCGATGCCCGCCTTGAGCGGCTGGTGCCTGACTTGTTTACGCAAACGAATCACCTTGAGGGCGCCGTGAGCGGCGTGCTGTCCGTCACCAACGCGAATTCAGCCGACCCAAATTCCTGGTCCGGCTGGGCGGATTGCCGGTTGCGGGACGGGTTGATCTGGGAAATGCCGGTGCTGGGCCTGTTCTCCGATCCCATCAATGCCATCACGCCCGGCCTCGGGCGCAGCCGTATCTCCGAAGCGGCCGGCCGCGTGGCGATCACGAACAGCGTGTTGCGCTTCGAGCGGATGGAGATGCGTTCGCCGTTGTTGCGGCTGCAGTTCCGCGGCACAGTGGATCTCGCGGGAAAGATCGACGCCATTGTCGAAGCCGAGCCCTTGCGCGACGCCTGGCTGGTTGGACCGCTCTTGCGCCTCACACTCAAGCCGATGACAAAAATGTTTGAATACAAAGTCACCGGCACCTTGGGAAAACCGAAGAAAGAACCGCTCTATCTGCCCACGCGGATGTTGTTCATACCGTTTCATCCCGTCCAGACTCTGGAAGATATTTTCAACGCACCGGGCACCAACGCACCGATCAGGTCACCACGACAGCAATAAGTATCACCGCGCAGTGCCACGGCAGCGCAGCCAGATCAGTCCCACCAATCCCACCGCGAGCAATCCTGCGACCGCGAGTGTGCTTGCAGTTTCCGGCGAAGGGCACAGGTCTTCCGGAAGAATATCAGACAACGGAAACTGCAATGCCGCCGCGCCCACTGCCGGACCAAGAAAAATCCCCAGCCCGATGAACGCCTCATGCAACCCGCTGTGTTCACTGCCGGCTTCACCTACGTCCATCGCGTAAAAGAGCGATGAGTAGTATATCAGTCCCGTCGCCAGACCGAGCGCGATCTGCGCGACTACAACAATCCATAATTCCTTAGCGAGCAGGATCGCGGTGAAGCTGGCAATGAGCATAAAGAATGCGCCCAGCAGATAGCGAAAGCGGTAATGCCAGCCGTGCCAGCGCCACAAGATCGCGAACGCAGCCAGCCGTCCGAACAACCACACCGAGCAAAACAAGCCCACGCGTGTGGGTGAGAGCCCGAGCTTCTGTGCGATGCCGGGCATGACGGCAAAGAGTGTGTTGATGGCGATGTAAGCGAACGGACTCGCCAGCCACGCCATCTTCAGGAACGCTTTTGGGTTGACCGGCAGATGCATCGCTTCGGCCTCGGATTGATGTTCTGTTTCTTTGGGTGGCAGCGGTGTGGCCGCAATGACTTTGTCGTGGTGTTCTTCCAGCCAGAGCGCGAGCAGAAGTTGCCCCGCGAACAGGATTGCCGGCAGCCAGAAGATCGCGCCCTTGCCAAACGCGTCGTAGAGTTTGCCGCCCGTGAAATACGCCAGCGCCGCCGCGCCGGCCCAGGTGCAGTTGTAGATGCCCACCATCTGCTGTACACCAGCACGAGACTCCCGTTCGCTTACCAGTGATTCCAGCGCCGGCCAGGTGAACAGGAGGACCACGCTGTAAACGGCCACCATTGCAAGTTGCGAAGCGATACCGGGTAGAAGGGCGCCGCCGATCACCACGCCGGCGAGTGCCGCGAAGCCCAGTTTCAAACTCAGCAATTGCCCACGGCGTTCCGCGAACTTGCCGCACTGCCATGCCGCAAAAATGTAGATGAATCCGTGCAGCGCCGAGACCCAGAGGTTCTGGCGATTGCCGTATCCAAACTGGTCGCGCAGGAAGAAGAACAGGTAGTTGAAGTAGTACGACGTGGCGAGCGTGTTCAACGCCGCGAGCGCGAAGTAGCCGGTCTTGAGCTGGCGGTGGGTCATCGGGAGATTTCCTCGATCGCCTTCCGGCAATACCACTTCACCGCGTTGCTCATGGCGGGCTGGAGTTTCTCCAAATCATCAGTGGAACACCAGCGGATGTCATGATGCTCCTCGGTCGCGAGTTGGACATCGCCACCTTTGGGCCGCGCCCAATAAATCATCCCGATATGTTCATGCGTGTCGCTAATGCGGTGGATATCAAGAAAACGTGGCGCGACGAGCGCGCGCGTGCCGGGTTCGGTGGTAGGCGGGCGTTCACCTATCAATTCGACATCCAGCCCGCTCTCTTCCTTTGCTTCACGCAACGCGGCGATCTCCGGGTCTTCATCCAATTCGATGTGCCCGCCCAGCGGCAACCATCTGTCGAGTTTGCGGTGATGAATCAGCAACACCTTGCCGTCATGCACCACAAAGATGCACGTCGTGAAATCAATCTTCTCGTGAATGTGAGCCATAAGCTGGAAGCGCCGGACACAGGCACTCCGCGTTATCGCATCGTCGCCTGCAACTGAGTCTTGAGCGCAGTTACCACTTTGTCGTGGGCGGCGGTGACCTCTGTGTCGGTCAACGTTTTGTCTGCCGCGCGATATGTGAACGCGTAGGCCAGACTCTTCTGCCCATCCGGCACGTTCTTACCCCGGAATACATCGAATAGTTCCACGCTCTCCAGGTTCGCGGGTTTGGCTTGCTTGACGGTTTGCAACACGTCGTCGTGTGAAACCGTCTCAGATACCAACATGGCGACGTCCCGGCGAACGGATGGGAACGCGGGCAGCGGCTTGAAGGATTTTGCGGCGTTGCGGCGTGAAATCAGCGCGTCGAGATTCAACTCCGCGAGCAACACGGCGTCACGCAGGTCATGCTTCTTGGCGAGCGCGGGCGAAAGCTGGCCCAGTTCGCCCAGCGGTAATTTTCCGCCGAGAGTGATCGCGCCGGATTCGAGAAACAGCGGTGAGGCAGCGTCGCGCTTGCTAAATACCACGCCGCGGAGGCCGAACTGTTCCAACAATTCCTCGGTCAAGCCTTTCAAGTCGGTGAGATCAAACTTGGTGTGACGTTCTTCGCCAGCCCAGAAATTCCGCGCCCGTTGACCGGTGAGGGCGATGGCCACACGACGTTCCTCCTTCGGCGTGCTTGCGCCACCAATAAACACGCGGCCGACTTCAAACAATGCTACATCGTAGCTCTTGTGCGTCACGTTATGGCGCAGCGAATCAATCAAGCCGGGCAGCAGGCTGGGACGCAGCACATTCATGTCGCTGCTCAGCGGATTCGCGAGGGCAACAATGTTAGCCTCGGGTGCGGCAAGCTTGGCGGCAGTATCGGAAATGAGTGTTTGCCCCTGTGCCTCGCTGAGGCCAAGACCTGCGAGGATTCGCCGCACTTCTGCGATTTGATCGTGGACGGTATCGAACGCGTTCGTGCCGATCGCGCCGCGTGGCGGTGTGGCGGGAACTTTGCCCAGCCCGTGCAAGCGCTCGATTTCTTCGATGAGGTCAGCCTCTCGCTTCAGGTCCACGCGCCAGGTGGGAATCTGGAATGTTGCGGGCTCTGGTGAACCAGTTTCACCAACGGGGCGGGCTTTGCGGTTGAGTAATTTCAGTCCGAGCTGGCCGAGATAGAATTCCATTTCCTCCGGCCTGAGCGAGATACCAAGCAGTTCGTTGACCTTGTGATGCCGCAACGTGATTTGCTTCAGTTGCGCCGGCTGTGGGTAAGCGTCCACGACTCCGTCGGCGAGCGAGCCGCCTGCGGTTTCAAGAATCAATTGCGCCGCGCGGTGGCTTGCCCAATCGGCGATGCCCACGTCTGCGCCGCGCTCGAAGCGATAGCTGGCGTCGGTGCGCAGTCCCAGCGCTTTGCTGGTGCGGCGAACATTGGTGGGATTGAAATAGGCGCTCTCAATCAACACATCCACGGTCTGGTCGTTGATTTCGGTGTTGGAGCCGCCCATGACGCCGGCGAGCGCGATGCCCTTTTGCTCATCCGCGATGAGTAACATTGTGTCCGCAAGCGTGCGTTCCTGATCGTCGAGAGTCTTGAATTTCTCCCCGGCAGCGGCACGGCGGATGACGATGGTAGGTTTGCCGTCCGCACCTTTGCCGATCAGATGATAATCAAACGCGTGCAACGGCTGGCCGCATTCGAGCATCACGTAGTTCGTAACATCCACGACGTTGCTGATGCTGCGGATGCCGACCTTTTCCAGCGCCGAGCGCAACCAGTCCGGGCTCGGACCGACTTTCACGCCTTTGATGACGCGAGCGGTGTAGCGCGGACAAAGTTCGGCGTCTTCGATGCGGACGGTAACAAGACTGTCGGCCTGAACTCCTGATGGCTGCGTCTTGATTTCTGGAATCCGCAGCTTGTTGCCAGTCACCGCGGCGATTTCGCGGGAGATGCCAATGACACTGTTGAGGTCGGGTCGATTGGGGGTGACTTCAAGATCGTAAACAACATCGCCGCCACTCTTCCCAAGATACTCGGCGAATGGCTGACCGACTTTGGCGTCCTCGCGCAGGATGAGCAGGCCATCCACCTGCTCGGGCAGGCCGAGTTCCTGCGGCGAGCACATCATGCCGTGCGATTCAACACCGCGAATCTTGCCGACCTTGATGGTGAACGGTTCTTTGTCGCCCGGTTTCAACGGCAGTGATGCACCTGGGAGAATCAGCGGTACTTTATCGCCCGCTTTGAAGTTTTGCGCGCCGCAAACGATCTGGCGCTCACCCTGACCGTCGTTGACGCGGCAGAGCGAGAGCTTGTCTGCGTTCGGGTGTTTGTCGCGAGTGACGACCTGGGCTACAACGATGCCTTCAAACTCGCCAGAAATCTTCTGCACGCCCTCGACTTCGAGTCCGAGCATGGTGAGCCGCTCGGTGGTTTCCTCCGGCGACCAGTTGAAATCAACGTATTGCTTCAGCCAATTCAGGGTGACTTTCATGCGTCAGTTCCGCTTCAAAGCGGCGGAACGATAGCGGACCGGCAGCGGTCACCCAATGAAATTATCTGGCGTGGCGATTCGGCCTGACGCGACAACAGAAGCCCCCGAGAGGATTGGGCCTCGCGGGGGTTTTTGGTTGGTTGCGGAAGATGTTCAGCTCGCGATGACGATGGTCTGCGGTTTCGCGCGCTCGTGTTTTGGCAGGGTGACCGTCAAGACGCCTTGAATGATCCGTGCCACGATGCGCGCGGTATCAATAACTGGGTCCAGTTCAAACGTGCCTTGGAAATCTCCGACGCGGCGTTCGCGCCACAGGGCTTCATCCGAGCTGGCCGTGACCGGGCGGCGGCCGGTGACGGTGAGTTCTCCGCCATCGAGAGTGATTTCGAGGTTTTCCTTCGATACCCCGGGCATTTCAGCTTCGATCACGAAAGCTTCGGGCGTTTCAAGAATGTCCACCTCAGGCGCGAGAAATTCGGTCGCGCAATCCCCGGCGTTGCGAGCAGCGGTTTGTGGTGATGTGTTCATGGTTGGAGTGTTGGTTTGATGATGCGTGAATGCCCCCCGTCCAGTCCTCGCTCCCCGGTTTGATGGCGGAGAGGAGGAACAGGACGTTTGTGGTCGGTTAGTTTACCGTCACATCAATTTGCTTTGGCTTGGCCTCCTCGGCTTTCGGCAGCGTGATCGTGAGCACGCCGTCGGTGAACTTCGCGTTCACTTTTTCCGCCGTGACCGCCGCAGGCAGCGTGAATGTTCGTTGGAAGCGACCAAAAGTCCGCTCGGAGCGATAGACTTCGGTGTTTTCCGATTCTTCCTCGCGCTTCCGCTCGCCGCTGATGCTGAGCCGGCCTTCGTGCAACGAGATAGCGATGTCTTCCTTCTTCACGCCCGGCAATTCGGCCACGACGGTGAAGTTATCCTTGTTCTCGTAAACATCGAACGCGGGTGACCAGCCGCTCGCAAAACGCGGCGTATCCGTCAGCCCGGCAAACGGTGCGGCAAAGAGACGATCAATCTCGTTTCGCAAATCGGCGAAACCACCCAAGTCCGGCCATTGAGTCAATACTGGTTGATGCAATCGAATCAGTTTCATTGTGTGTATCCTTTTAGTTGAGTTGCTCTCAGTCGGAAACACTCCTAGCTGCGATAATGCCAGCGGTGCGAAAGGCGAGAAAACCCAATGAAATCAGGTGAAAGGCAAACACGCAGGAGATCCGCCCCGTGATGAACTGAGTGCGTTTGGCACAACTGAGCGTGCCGCGACTGTGCGCGTGTGCCAGAGTTGCGCGCTAAACGGACAAAGGTCGCGGCGCGGCTTGAAAACAAAAAGCCCCGACCAACTCGGTCGGGGCTAGATTGAGTAAATTCCTGATCAGTCAAACGCGTGGCCGGCGCAGCAAAGCACGTTCTTCACTTTGTGGCGGACGAGTTCTTTGACGCCGGCGCGGGCGGGGCCGAGATACTTGCGCGGGTCGAATTCACCGGGCTTCTCTGCGAAAACCTTGCGGATGGCGGCAGTCATCGCCATGCGGAGGTCAGTGTCAATATTCACCTTGGTGCAACCCGTGCGGCGTGCGATTTCGATGTCAGCCTCGGGTACGCCCTTGGTGTCGGGCATGTTGCCGCCGTATTTGTTGATTTCGTCGGCGATGTGTTGCGGGACGCTGGACGCGCCGTGCAACACGAGCGGGTAATCACCCATGCCGGCGTCCATCAGCGCCTTCTTGATGAGCTTGAGTCGTTCGAGATCGAGATGCTGTTCGCCCTTGAACTTGTAAGCGCCATGGCTGTTGCCGATGGCGATGGCCAGCGAGTCGCAGCCGGTTTCCTTCACGAACTTCACCGCTTCATCCGGCACGGTGTAATGGCCGCTCATGGAGTGGGCGCCGCCTTCTTCGCCTTCGTCAAACTGTGCGCCCACGAGGTGACCAAGCTCAGATTCCACGGAGCAATTATGCTTGTGGGCGTACTCGACGACCTTGCGGGTGATTTCCGCGTTCTTCTCGAACGGCTCGTGGCTCGCGTCAATCATGACGCTGGTAAATCCTTCATCAATGCACTCTTTGCAGAGTTCAAAGGTATCGCCGTGGTCGAGATGGATGGCAATCGGGATGTTGCTCAGACTGACAGCGGCCTCGATGAGTTTCTTGAGATAGACCGGGTTGGCGTATTGGCGTGCGCCTTTGGAAATCTGCAGCATCAACGGAGCTTTTTCCTCCTCGCAAGCCTCAACGATCGCTTGGATGAGTTCCATGTTGTTGACGTTGAAAGCGCCGAGCGCATATTTGCCTTTCAGCGCTTTGGCGAACAGGTCTTTGGTGTGTGTCAGTGGCATAAGTATCGATTTCGAATGAGTTCAGTCTGCTAACCAACCAAGCCGGGAGAATAAAGTTTCGGCGGGGTGAAAGAAATGAAAAATAGTGCGCGGTTCTTGTCGGAAAACCCGCGGCTATTGTGCAGAAATCTGCATGGCCCGCGCGGGAAAAGTGGCGGGAGTGGCGGGGCTCGAACCCGTAACCTCTGCCGTGACAGGGCAGCGCTCTAACCAATTGAGCTACACCCCCGCAATGGGGAGCGAGAAGCTAGGGAAACGCACAGAAAGCGTCAAGCCGAAGTCTCACACACAATTCATATTCGGGCAGCAGACGCCAAGGAGGTGGGGGTGGGGAACCCCGCTGAAGAAACGTGCTGCTGCCCGAATAATTTGATGTTAAGTCGCGCCCGCCTTTTGTCAACCGCCCGTCCGGCAGTAATTTAGGCCGGGCGTGTCCCTAATTCATGCGGGTTTCACGCAGATTCGCCCGATATGACCATTGTGGGCGTTCACGGCCGTGGCTCGACAATTCACCCCAGCCACGCCATGCTCGCGCCAATGCCATTCGATTCGGATTCACCCCTCGACCGATTATGGCGGGAGTATAGTCAGGCGTTTCGGAATTTGGACGACCTCACCCTGGGGCGCTGGCTCGCGCAAACCCTCGGCCAGTTGCAAGGCAGCGTCTGGCGCAATTCTCATCCGCTGATGGGCGCCTACCGGATCGCTGCGCAACTCGGCCATGATCGCCAGGTGTGGCTCAAACGGCTCGTGGCCCTGCCGGCGGCCTACACTGAATCGTCCTGCTGTCGCGCACCGGGTCTGCCGTTGTTGACGCGGGACGTCCGCGAATCCGGTTTGATCTGTCAGCATTGCAACGAGACGCTTATCCCGTTCGAAGAGATTTCCGAGGAATTGCGCGGGCCGTTGGGAGCGTGGGCGGCGGAATATGCCCCGGTTCACGCGGTGGCACATTGGGATGATCGCCAACGAAAAGGCACGGGTAACTATGATCAGGCTTACGAGAACGCCGCGCTACAAGCGGAGCAACTTCTGGCTCAGGCAGGCGGAACCCTTGCTCCGAAATTGCTCGATCATTATCCAGCCATCGTCTGGGAAGACCACGATGAATGTCTGGAAGTGCGGCCTGAGGATGTGACGTTCGATTCTTAACGCTGAAGTTCCTGGCTGCGACGGCTTCAAAGGTTTTTGCTTGTTGAAAAGTTGTGCTTGACACTTTTAACCTAGTTCCTTGTAATGCAAGGTAGTTGGCCATGAACACTGGGACATCAACTTCCGGCCTCTTAGAAACGATTCCGCAAGCCGCAGGAGTCCGAAGGTCGATTGGATTCAAGCGGCTTTGGTTGCTGGCCGCGCTGCCATTTGTCGTTGCAACGGGCTTCTTCCTTTCACTGCTGCTGTCGGAGGTTGCCTTCTTGCGGTTCGCTGCCGATGCTGACGGCCTGCGCGCCGCGCTCCTGTTTCTCTTGCTTGCAAGCCTGATTGCTGTGTCAGCTGCGGTTGAGTTGGACGTCCGGTTAAGGCGCATTGGTGGCAACGCAGCGGAAAGTGCGCGAGGAATGCTGGGGGTGTCTTCGTTTCTAGCCTTCGTGCTCTTCTTGATTTGGGCGGCCGCCGCGTTTGATCGCTCCGCAGGCCGTTCGGCCGGGGTTGAGTTCTTGCTGTGTGCTCTTATCATCGGGATTTGCGCTCCATTGCTTTGGAGCGCGGCCAAGGAAATTGACCAAGCCACCTATCGCTGTTGCCTCCTCTTCGGATTCGTAATTGTCACCGCTGCCTTGGAGCTGGCCTTTGATACGAACGCAGGTGACGCCGAGGAAAGGTTCTTTTTTTACCAATCGTCGTTGCTGGCACTGGCCATCGCTGTTCGACTCGTGGTTTGGGGGGTGAAAGAGTTTCGGGTGACGTCGTGATCAGGGTTTAATCCATGGGCGATTACTTCGACAACTGGACGGTGCAGGCTCGCAAGGGATTGCTCGATCTCTGCATCCTGCGGGTCCTGTCACAACGCGAGTATTACGGGTACGAACTCGTCAAGACGCTCGTGGACGTGCCGGGCCTCGGGCTGACCGAGGGCACGTTGTATCCGCTGCTATCGCGCTTGCGCGTGCAGGGACTCGTCACCACCCGGCTGGAGGAATCTTCAGAAGGTCCGGCCCGCAAGTATTACGCGCTCTCCCGCGAGGGCCGCCGCGCGTTGCAACAAATGGAGGATTACATGGACACATTGAACGCCGGCTCACACAGCCTGCGTTCGAAAGGAGGAGAGAAATGACCACGCCTTGGACCGAAGCTGCCCGCGCCGAACTTGAAGAATATTTCTCGCGCTTGCGCCCAGCGTTACGGGCAACCGGCGCCGATGTGGAGGAAGTTATCGAGGATTTGCGCCGCCATCTTGAAGCCGAGACCACAACTGCGAAGCTGTCCGTAGTCACCGAGTCCGACTTGCAGCGCCTGCTCAAACGTATCGGGGCACCCGAGCCGGAGGATGCTATGCCAGCCACCAGTTCGGCTCCGGGTTTCAGAATTTCACACCCTCCCGCGCCGCCCAAGGCCGGTTTCTTCCTTCTGCTTGTCGGCGTCTTCATGCCCGCCATCACCTTCACGATTGAATTCATCACCGGCATGTGCGGCGCGACATTCTTTGATCCTATGCCTTCGCTGTGGCACAAACTACTGGTGGCCTTCGTGCCCGTGGCAAACACGCTGGTCTGGTTGGCGGTGAAACAGCAGGACCTGAGCCGACGTGTACTGCTGGGCTGGCTCAATGGCGCAGCCATCGGGATCAGCATCTTCTACTCGCTGCTGTTCATTCCGTTGATGTTGCCTGGCGTCATCGCCGTCATCTTCATGGGCTTTGGCCTGTTGCCTTTGACGCCGATTTTCGCCCTGGTGGCGACCCTGTTCCTGCGGAAGAAGCTTGCCTTGTCCGGTTCAAGCGCGAACGAGACCGCTGGGTTGCCGGGATTCTGGCGCGGGCTGGCGCTCGCAGCGCTGGCACTGGCTTTGATTGAAGCGCCAGTGTTTCTCACCCGCCTCCAACTCGAACGGGCGACCAGCGGAGACGCCAAGACCAGACTGAGCGGCATCATGTGGCTGCGCTCGTGGGGACACGAGGAAACGATGTTGCGCGCCTGCTACGGCTGGACGCGCGGTGCGCAGAACGCAGACCTGGTCGGCTGGATCACCTCTGGAGCGCAGCGCGTCTCGACCGATGAGGCGCGGGAGATTTTCTTCCGGGTCACCGGCACACCGTTCAACAACCTGCCCGCGCCTGAGGTCCGCACCGCGCGCGGCACCTGGAATGAACTGAACGACTGGACCTGGGACGACGATCATGGTGGCGAGCGCGTCGGCGGGCGGCTCAAGGGATTGAGTATCCACAACTCCCGCCTCGATACCACCATCAACGCCGAGGCCGCCTGGAGTTACACCGAGTGGACCATGGAATTCAAGAACGTCGCCGGACAGCAACGCGAAGCACGCGCGCAAATTCTACTCCCGCCGGGTGGTGTGGTCTCGCGGCTCACGCTCTGGGTCAATGGCGAGGAACGCGAGGCTGCGTTTGCCGGTCGGGCGCAGACACGGAAGGCTTATCAGGAAGTCGCCGTGGTGCAGCGGCGCGATCCCGTACTCGTGACGACATCCGGCCCCGATCGCATTCTTATGCAATGCTTCCCCGTGCCGGCCAACGGGGGCACGATCAAAATCCGGCTCGGTATCACCGCCCCGTTGCACCTGGCCGTCGCCAGCGAAGGCCTGGTGCGGCTGCCGATGTTGTTGGAGCGCAACTTCACCATCCCGCAGGGTTTTCAACATTCCGTGTGGGCGCACAGTCGCAGTGAGCTGAAATCTGCCAACCCGCATCTGGCATTCGAGCCTGGTTACAAAGGCGACAAAACCCTGCGCGGCCAGATCACTGACACGGAACTCGTCTCGACCGAATCACTCCTGCGTGTCACGCGCGACCCGGCCAGGATATCCGCCTGGACGCAGGACACGCGTGACAGCGGGAAGCGATTCATTCGTCAAAGCATCAGCGAGCGGCCATCCATCAAGCCCGAACGCATTGTGTTCGTCGTCGATGGTTCGATCGGCATGGCGCCGCATTGGGATGCGATTCGTGAAACCATCCAGGACTTTGCCAATGAACCGGAGTTTCACGTCATGGTCGCCTCGGATGAAATGGTCGAAGACGCGCGCCGCCCGTTGCTTCTCAAGCAGGGCGAGCCAAGTGGCGGGCAGGATAATGTGCCGGCGCTTTCACGGGCGTGGACGCTGGCCGCGCAGAAAACCAACAGCGTCATCGTGTGGATCCATGGTCCCCAGCCCCTGCTGCTGGACTCTGCCGAGACACTCACGCAAGCCGCCGAACGCACCGCCTATCCGCCGCGCTTGATCGACGTCCAGACGGACCTCGGGCCGGATCGCGTGCTCGAGAAGCTGGAAGGCCTGCGGTCGGTTCAACCGTGGTTGCGCACCGGCGCATTGAGCAACGACCTCGCGCGCCTGGTGAAGCATCTGCAAGGTGCGGACACCGAGTGGAGACTCTACCGTGAAACTATTGAATCAGAAACAACGGCAAAGGCGGATGGCGCGATCGAAGGTGAACTCCACCTGGCCCGGCTCTGGGCGCGCGATGAAATCCTGCGGCTAAAAAAATCGCGCGAAGTGGATCGGGCGGTGGTCAAGGCAGGTGTCTATCAACTTGTGACGCCGGTGAGTGGGGCTGTGGTACTGGAGACCCAGGCGCAATTTGCCGCCAGCGGTCTTACGCCCGTGCCGGCGGAGACGGTGCCGTCCGTTCCTGAGCCGTCGGCGGCAGCGCTTTTGATTCTAGGTTGCGCAGCAATCCTGTTCCGGCGGCGCCGGTGAGCGCGCGAATCGTTGTGTGGTCACTTTGCGGGGGCTTCATTACGCCCGGTGCCGCGGGCTGGTGGTGCTTCCGGGAACGGCTCGCCGCTGTTCCAGTCTTTGAAACGCGGATCGGAAGGTTCGGGTGGCGGTTCCTCGGCCACGCGCCGCAGCATGGTATTGAGAAGCTGCTCGCGATCCCGTTGACTCTCCCCTTGCCTCTTGAAGTAAATGAACAGGCAAAGGATGCCCACCACCAAAAGCAGCAGTTCGATGTAATTGCCCTCGGGAAACGCCAGCGGGTTTATCCGGCTGCCCGGTTTGAAGTTCCGGGTCAGCATGGCGATGAACCAGAGCCACCAGCCCAGCGCGAACGGCTCCCAAAGGCTTCGCCCCGCCACATAGGCGGGCCGGCCGCTGACCAGGCTGTCCCAAAAGCAGGTCAGCGTGAAACGGTACGTGCCGGCGTACACCGCGGTCCAGCGGATGATCACCGCCCACAACGAGAAGTAAATGATGGCGGCCAGCACTGACCAATCGCGCATCAACCAACCCGCGATCATCATCAATAGCTCAACACCGATCACCGCCCCGGCCACCGGGCGGAATTGATTCCGCAGGGCCAGAAGCTGGTCGGTCACGATGTCCGCCTCCTTCAACGGCGTGGACAACAATAACTCCAACGAACCGTCCGCCCGCTGAGTGCCGATGGTTTTAGCTGCTGCGAACAAGGCGAGCCAATGCAGCGCAAGATTAAGGGCGGTGCAGGTCAGAAAGAAATTTGCCGGCCCGGGCCAGCGCTGCGGCCAGCACCAGCAAGCCACTGCCCAAAGCACCAGCAGCGTTCCGATCACCAACCACGCCAGATTCACCTGCCGTCGGTCCCGGGTCGCGATCCAGGTGAACGGGTGTGAATCGAGCCAGCGCCTGGCCAGTCGCCTTCGCCATGCCTGATCACCACGCCACCAGGATTGCGCCTGCGCCCACCAGGAGATGTAGCCGGCGTCCTTCGGCCGGTCCCGCCATACCCGGACGACGACCGCGCCCGCGATGCCCAGGCAGAGCAGTGACCAGATCAGAGTCATCGCGCAGCCCGCCCAGAATTGTTCCGACGTGCCGCCGCCCAGGCCGGACCCGACGACAAACGCCGGAAACGCCGGGCTGAGCGCCAGCCAGTCGCGGCTCATCGTCTGTGTGTCGGAGAAAATCCCGTTCACCCAGAACACCGCCGGTGTCGCCAGACAGATGACGGCGCTGAGGACATAGGCCATGAACTGCGCCGCGCTTTCATCCTCGGTCAGCACCGATGCCAGCGTGCAGACGGCGAACGCGAAGAATAACAACGCTGGCAGGCAGGCCAGCGTCGCCACGAACAGTTTGATCGAGACGCCACCCACCAGGAACGCGATGGCCAGGAACGGAAACAACCCAAGCAGGTGGGTGTACGCGATGAGCACCGCCCCGAGCAATTTGCCGGTGAACAATTCGGCCGGCCGGATGCCGCACAGGAACAACAACCCGAGAGTGCCGTTCCGGCGATCCTCGGCAAACATACCAGCCGTCGTGCGCGGCACCTGAAAGATGAGGATGATGCCGGCCCAGAACAGCAGTTGATGCATCTCGCTCCCGATCGTCCCCAGCTGCCCGGGGTTGAAGAACATGAAGAACAGGCTGACGGCGAACCCGCCCACGGCCAGCCAGAAGCGCACGTTGACCGGATTCTGCCGCCGCCAGGCGGTGCGCATTTCGCGTTCGATGAATGGACCGGTCAGCACGGGCGCATGATGAGACAATTCCCTTTGCCGCGACACCAAGAACGCGGGAGTGAATTCGGCGAGCTCTTATGCTCCAGTGCCGGCGGAGAGCGGTGAGAGGGTCACTTCGCCCGCGTGGTGCGCTGCTGCAACCACACGATGTCGGCATTGCGCGGGGACGCGATGGGGTCGGTGATCTGGAAGCCCATGGGCGGCGGCGTGGTCCGAGGATCGGTCCAGCGGTGGATTTCCACCCGACCATCGGCAAACGAGAAAGTCGTACCGCCATCGTGGCGGGCGCCCGGATAATCATAGAAACTGTACAATGCTCCGTTGGGTGTCGTCTCAGAAAAACCGTCCATCCTGGTGACATAAGTTCCGTCCGAGATGGAGTCCTCCCGCATGTCTTGGAGCACAAACAGTTTCGCCGGGGATATCCGGGTGAAATCGGTTGTCTTGAAATAGAACTTCCAGGTGTTGGCCCAACCCCAGCCGCCGTCGGTGCCTCCCCAGCCGCCCAGATAGACATTCATCGCCAGGCTGCGTACGCGGGGCCGCATCACTCCGTTGACGACGACGTACGATTGATCACCCGGGCAACGCCAGATGGCCGCGTTGGTACCGCAATATTTCCAGAGCGGGCTGTTGGTGATCGATTGGAGGGTCCAATTATCCCAATTGGAAGGGTTGTAATCCATGTTTCCGCCGACCCAGGTATATGGGAGGGTGGCGGGTTGGTTGGGCAGCGCTCCCGCGTACGGCAACATATCCTGACTGTCATCGCAATACATCCGCCACGCCCGGGTCAGTTCCCGGACATTGTTCAAGCATTGGAAAGCGCGGGAATCGGTTCTGGTGCGGGAGAAGGCAGGCAACGACATCAGAGCCAGAAGGGCGATCACACCCAGTAACGCCAGCAGATCCAAACGCGTGAAGCCGGGCCCAGGATGCGAATCCCAAGCGGCAGAATTTCGTAACTCATGCCGACTTACCAAGAGTGAGCGTTTCATTTATCGATGGCGGTGTTCACTTCGGCCGCGTGGAATGATCCTGCAACCAGGCGACGTCGGGGTTGTGCGGCGACGCGAAACCGTCGTCGACCTGTCCGCCGCTGATCAACGGCGGGACGGTGCGTGGGTCCGTCCAGCGGTGAACTTCTGCCCGCCCATCAGCGAAGGATAACGTCCCGGCGCCATCGTGGTAAGCGCCTGGCAGATCGTTAAAGCCATAAAAAATACCATTCGGGCTGGTCATCGAATAGCCGTCCATCTTGGTGGCGAAGTTTCCGATGTCGATGCTGTCCTCGCGCATGTCCATCAAGACAAAAAGCTTTGCCGGCGGCTGCGGAGCAAAATCGGTTGCCTTGAGGTAAAACTTCCAAGCCTTTTCCCATCCCCACCCGCCATCAGTGCCACCCCACCCAGCGAGGTGCATGTTCATTGCCATGCTGCGAACCCGCGGTTTTACCACCCCATTGACCACCACGAAGGATTGGTCGCCCGGGCACCGCCAAAGCCCGGCGTTGGTACCGCAGTACTTCCAGAGTGGGCTGACCTGGATGTCGCGAGTCACATTCCAGTTCGATTGGTTCGCGGGATTGTTATCAAGTGATCCGGTCGTCCAGACGTACTGAAACAAGTATCGTTGGCGGTCGAGTGCCGCCGAATAGGGCAGTGCGTCCTGGCTGTCGTCGCAGTACATTCGCCAAGCACGGGTCAGTTCCCGGACATTGTTCAGACATTGGAAGGCCCGGCTGTCAGAACGGGTGCGGGCAAAGGCCGGGAGAATCATCAGTGTCAGGAACCCCACCAGAACCAACAATGCCGCCAGATCCAATCGCGTGAACCCAGCTTCCGGTGGTACGTTTCGAGTTGGATTTTTCATAAGAGCTAATTGGCGAAGATCCGATAGAACCGTTGTGTGCCGGTGGTTGACACATCCTGCTGCCATGCTTTCACGCCGATGTTGGTGTAAACGCCCGGCAAGGTCTGCCACGTCGCGTCGTCCAAGCTGTTCTTGAACTGCACGCCGTAGTTGTTGCCGGGTACGAACGGCCAGTAGAGCCACGGTCCTTGCCCCGCTGCGGGTGGCAGGATCACCGCGGTCAAGACCGTCTGGGCGATTACGTCGCCGCTGCGGTTGAAATCATTCGCTGCCAGATCCGAAGCCCAGGACTGGAACAACAGCGTCTGGCCATCGGCAGAGAAACGCGGGCGGGTGGAATGATCATCGCCCGGCAACCCTGTGGACCGGCTGGTGCTGAGGAGTTGATTCAGGCCCGCGTGGCGGTCATAGAGCACTACCTGTTGCATGAAACCATTTGCCCCGGGGAAAATGTTTGTGGCCAGCGTCCGATAAACCACAAATCGTCCGTTCGGTGAGATGTCCGGCGCATCTGAGTGCCCTCCGCCATCCGCAGAGGAATCCACCGCATGGCTGGCGAGTGTCGTGATTCGTTGGCGAATATCATGCACGTAAACTTCATCCCAAACTGCGGAGCGCCGGGAATAGGCGAGCCAATTGCCGTCGGCGCTCAATCGGGGGACAGGGCGCGACGTGCTGGTATAGCTGGTCACCAGCCAGTTTGTCCCTGCGACGAGATCGGCCACGCGCAATTCAGTGGAGTTTGCGAATGCCACGATATTGCCCGGGGCGCTGATGGTTAGGGCGGCAGCATTGATGGTGAGATTCGTAAAAATGACTTTGGCTAACGCGGTGTCCCATACATAAACGTAGCGCGTCGCCACGCCCGGTACGGCGCCGGCGAAGGCGATGAACCGGCCCGAGGGAGTCATGGCTTCGGCGCTTTCACCGCCGGTCGTCAAGGCGAAGTTTGTGCCGAGCAGGAGATCGCGCAGGAACAGATTGGTGCCGCCGGAGAAACTGCCGCTGGCAAGGTCTGTGGCCTGACTGCGGAACAGCAACCAGCGTCCGTTGTCGCTGAGCACGGGCTGAAATGAATGGTTGTTACCCTGGCCGAACCCACTGGCTTTCACGCTGGCCAATATCGTGGTGCCGGTGAACCGGTCATGGACGAATACGTCCGAAAATCTGTTCGTGTCACCCGCCGCCAGATTTGTGGAGCTGCTCGTGAAGGTAACGTAACGACCATCGCCACTGATGGCAGGTTCCCAAGAAATGCCATTGGCGCCAACACCTCCCAAGCCATGACTGATAAGCCAGTTGGTGTTACTTGCTAGGTCACGCACGAAGATGTCGCGGAAGCCGTTGGTGTCGCCTGCCATCAGATTGTCCGATTCACTGGCGTAAGCGATGTAACGCCCATCGGCGCTGGCGGAGAAGGCGGAAGAAAGACTCGGCCCGTTCGGGGTGACGGAGTGCAGGGCGGGATGGTGGGCGGAAGCAAGATCATTTGTCCCGGCGCTGAGATCGCGGATGAACACGTCCAGATTTCGATTGTTATCGGCGGGGGTCAGCAACGCATCGTACGATTCATAAGCGACATGACTTCCATCCGCGCTTTGGCTCGGCACGGTCAACTCGGTCACGAGGCCGCTGTTGCCGTTGGTATCAGCATCGACCCGCATGGTTGTGCCTGCCTGCAAATCACGTTGATAAACGTGCCAGCCTCCGGCGACGCCACTGGCCACCATGTTGGTGGCATTCGAAAGAAATGAAACGTAGCGACCGGAAGGATCGATCACCGGGCGGGTGGAAACCGAACCGACAACGAAAGTATTGGAAAGGCTGGCGCTCACGAGCGTGTTTAGGCCGGAAACTGAATCCCAAACGCTGATGTGCGTGAGGGAAAAAGTAGGGGTAACGTTTGAGACCGCTGTATAGGCCACTAGGCGGCCGTCAGGCGTCATGTCCAGATTACGGGTAGCTTCGGCGGTGAAGATTGAGACGGGCACATTGGTGTGGATGATATCAGAGATCCCGGTGTCCAAACCATATCGAAGAATGATGCCACGAGCATTGGCCGAGGGAAGTGGCAAGGGGTTCGCCTGATAGGCCACGAACTTCCCGTCGTCGCTGAGGGCGATGTTGTAACAAGTGCCGTTGGTCTTGGCCATGGCGGTCTGTAACACAGGCCGCATCCCGATACTCGCCCAAGTCGTCATGTCCAGCAGCCGGTCAAACACATAAATGTCACCAACACTCCGCAGGCCTGGGATCAAATTCGTGGCCGTGCTGGTGAACGCGATGAAACGCCCGTCCGGTGTGATCTCCGGCGAATCGCAGCCGCTGCCCGGGGCTGTGAGGCTGAGGTTTGTCGAAATAGCACCGTCGCTGATCCGCGTGGTCGCCAGATCGATCACGTCGCGCAGGAAGATGTCGGAAATCCGGTTGGTATCGTCTGACACGAGATTGGAGGCCTCGCTGACGAACACCACATAATGTCCGTCGGGCGTCATCGTGGCGGTTCGCGACGCCCCGTTGCCGGGAAACCCGTGCGCCGCGACACTGACGAGTTCGGTCGTGCCGGTCATCAGATCCCGCAGGAAGATGTCCGTGGCATTGTTCGTGTCGTTGGCGACGAGGTTGTCCGCGCTGCTTTCGAACAACACGAACTGCCCGTTCGTGGATATGGCTGCGGGAAACGAATCACCATTGCCACCGGTGGTGCCGCTGGGGTTGATGCTGACGAGGGTCGTGGTCTGGCTCGTGCGGTCACGCAGATAAACGTTGAACCGCGCTGGCACGAGCGAAGGGATCGGAATGCTGTTACCGTTTAGCGACAGATTATTCGCCGTGCTGGCAAACAGGACATAGCGGCCGTCCTTGCTGAGAATGGGAGCGACCGAATCTCCATTGCCGCCGGCCGGCGTTAGCGCGCCGGGCGTGGAAACGAGTTGAAGCTGGCTGGCATGGGCTGCCAGCACACTGAGCGAGAGCAACCATACCGCTAGGATGCACCGGTTGCTGTTCCAAGTGTGACCATGACTGGGTGTCTTATTCATGTGGCCTCCCTTGTTTTCGTACCGCGACTGTGAAGCAACGGGCCGATGCCATTAAGGACCGACTTTTGAAACCTATGCCAAGACTGACAGAGCCATCCGACTTTTGTCACGCGGAATTTGATCCGGAAACGCCCGGTTTTACTGGCATCGAGCCCGATCGAGCCAGTAACTCGCCGGTTGGATCCGTACCGTTGACACGCCTCCCCGGCCAACGACTATTAACTGATCGCTTCAATTCAATCCAGCAAACCCAGTAGGGCAATGGCTTAGATCTGTACTTTGAACTGCTCGCCCTTCTTCACCGATTGCACAAAAGCAGCAAGGAGCTGGGGAATCTGGTCGAGGTCTTTGAGGCTGACGAGCTCCACAGGCGAATGCATATAGCGGTTCGGCAGGCTGATCAACGCACTGGCAATGCCACCGCGTGTCCAGAAGATCGCGTCCGTGTCCGTGCCGCTGGTGGCGGACATGGCTTCGTGTTGCAGGGTGATCTTCTTCGCCTTGGCCACTTCTTCGATGCGCTTCACGACTTCCGGGTGATTGCAGCCGCCGTGCGTGATGGCCGGACCGCCGCCGATCTTGATGTCGCCATGTTGAGCCTTGTTCACGGTCGGATAATCTGTCGCGTGCGTCACGTCGACCACGAGGGCGATGTCAGGCTTGAGCGAATAGGCGATCTGCCGCGCGCCGAGCAAGCCGACTTCCTCCTGCACATTCGAGACCGCGCAAATTTCAGCGTGCAGTTTGGTTTTGGATTCCTTCAGCAGCCGCAAGGCCTCGATCACCGACCACGTGCCGATGCGATTGTCAAACGCCCGGGCAATCGCCAGATCGCCGCGCAGGGTTTCAAACTCATCCACCAAAGTGATGGGATCGCCGACGCGCACAAGGTGCTCAGCTTCCTTTTTGCTGCCTGCGCCGATGTCGATGAAGAGCTCATGGATCTTCGGCGGCTTGGGATCGCCCTCCTGTTTGGTCAGATGTGGCGCAACATTGCCGACCACACCGCGCACGGGACCGCTACCGGTGTGAATGGTGACGCGTTGCGCCTTGGTGATGGCGGCGTCCACGCCACCCATGCGCCGGACGTAGATATAGCCGTCGCTGTCAATGTAGTTCACCGCCATGGCGATCTCGTCGGCGTGGCCCGCCAGCATGATGCGGGGTGAACCGCCTTTGTTCAGCACGGCGACGCAATTGCCGTAGGCGTCGGAGAACGTCTCGTCAGCGAACTGCTTCGCGTAATCGAGCCAGACACGTTGGCCGCGGGTTTCGTGGCCGACCGGGCTGGGCGTATTGACGAGGGTCTGGAGAAATTTGAGGGATTGAGCGCGCATGATGTGAGGTTAGAAAGTTGACCACGCGTAGTCGAGGGTACTGTTGGGCTTGGTGCGCAAAGCCTGCGCAGGACGATTCTCTGATTGCGCACCACTTGCGCGAAGGTTGCGCAACCAACCCTGGTTTTCCGGTGTTTTTTGCGCTGGCATGTCTCTTGCAAAGCAGCGCAGCAGTCGCAAGTGAGGACGCCGCGTGGCGTTCGCGTTTTGTTGCGCAAATCAAACCTCGTAGATCGGAGTACAAATGAAAAAGATGAATCAACTTCTTGCGTTGACCGGCGCGTGCGTGCTGGCCCTCAGCGCGACTCAACTGTCCGCCCAGGAAAATAACAACGGCGACCGCCAACGGCGGCAGGGCGGCGAAGGTGGCAACCGCGGTGGCAATTTTGACCCGGCGGAAATCCAGCAGCGCATGATGGAGCGCACAAAGGAAAACCTGGAAGTGAAGGACGACACCGAGTGGAAAGCCATCGAACCCCTCGTCACAAAAGTGATGGACGCACGCCGTGAATCCATGGCGTTCGGCGCCGGTGGTATGATGCGCGGATTCGGATTTGGCCGTGGTCGCGGTGGTGACGGTGGCGGCGGTGGTGGTGGTGATCGTCCGCGCGGTGGATTCTTCGGCGAACCTGCGCCCGAAGCTGAAGCGTTGCAGAAGGCCATCGATGCCAAAGCGTCCAACGCCGAGATCAAGGCCGCACTGACCAAGTATCGCGATGCCAAGAAAGCCAAGGAAGCGGCGCTGACCAAGGCCCAGGATGATCTGCGCAAGGTCCTGTCCGTCCGCCAGGAAGCCATCGCCGTCAATACCGGCTTGCTGAACTAAGTCTCCCACACTCGAACGAACCAGGCGCCGCCATGGCCATCACCGACCCCAGCACGAACGTTCTGCCGGAATGGTTGGACAAGCTGGTTGCTCTCAAGCAACTCTCTGCCGCTGACGCGCGGAGTTTTGCCCGCAAGCACGCCACGCCCGGCGGCGCTTCGGTTCGTTCCGAGGAGGAAATCCTGCGCTGGCTCGCGCAGGAATACGGACTCGCCTTCACCACGCTCGACGACGTCGAACTCGACAAGGAAGTCCTCTCGCTCTTCCCCGCCCGTCTCTTGTTGAAGGGTGAATTGCTCCCGCTGCGCCGCACCAACGGCTCGGTGGAGATCGCCACCAGCCGGCTGTTCGCGACCCAGGAACTGGATGCCCTCCGCAGTTTGAGCGGCTTGAAACTCAAACCCGTCCTCGCGCCGAGCGAAGCCATCCAGCGCGAGATGAAAAAGCGCCTGGGCGTCGGCGCAGACACCATCGGCACGCTGGATGAAGAGAAGCCGTTTGAAGTCGTTGATGAGGACAAGCTCGATGAAACCGACCTCGACAGCGCCGCCGAAGACGCCTCGATCATCAAGTTTTGCAACCAGGTCTTGAAGGATGCCATCGAGTTGCGCGCATCGGATATCCATCTCGAACCATTCGAAGATGAATTCCGCATCCGCTACCGCATCGACGGCGTGTTGCAGGATGTGCCTGTGCCGCCGCAGTTGAAGCGCTTCCAGCCCGCGATCGTGTCGCGCGTCAAGATTCTCAGCCATCTCAACATCGCCGAGAAACGCCTGCCCCAGGACGGGCGCATCAAGATCCGCGTGGATGATGCCGAGGTGGACATCCGCGTGTCGGTGATCCCCATGCTGCATGGTGAAGCGGTCGTGATGCGTTTGCTCCGCCAGAATTCCACGCTGCGCGGCATGGGCGAACTCGGCATGGACCAACGTGAGTTGAAGTGCTTCAAGCACGTGCTTGAATTGCCCCACGGCATCATCCTTGTCACGGGCCCGACCGGTAGCGGCAAGACTTCGACGCTTTACACCGCGCTCAACGCCATCAATGACTCCGTCCGCAAGATCATCACGATCGAAGACCCGGTCGAGTATCAACTCAAGGGCGTGAATCAGATCCAGGTTTCCGAAAAGGCAGGACTGACCTTTGCGCGGGGATTGCGCTCCATCCTGCGTCACGATCCGGACGTCGTGCTCATCGGCGAAATCCGCGACAAGGAAACGGCGCAGATCGCCGTGCAGGCGTCGCTGACCGGCCATCTTGTGTTCTCAACCCTGCACACCAATGACGCGCCCGGCGCGGTGACGCGGCTCGTGGACATGGGTGTCGAGCCGTATCTCGTCGCGTCATCGCTTGAAGCCGTGCTGGCGCAACGCCTCGTGCGGGTGCTCTGCAAACATTGCAAACAGGTGGATGATTCGCCCACGACCCAGGCGCTGAAAGTGCAACTGAACATTCCACCGGAGACCACGCTCTACAAATCGGTCGGTTGCCGCGAATGCCGGCAGACGGGTTTCCATGGCCGGCGTGCGATCTTTGAGTGGATGGATACCGACAACGAAATCCGCCAGCTTGTCTTGCGCAATGCCTCGACCGACCAGGTCCGCGACGCCGCGTTGCGGGCCGGCATGAAGAATCTCGCGCAGGACGGCTGGCGGCTCGTGCGCCAGGGCGTGACGACCGTGGACGAAGTTTTGAGTGTGACCACGGCCAAGGAAGTATCGCTCGCCATGGACAAAGCTGACGATGAGATCGGCGAAACGGCGCCGCACAGCATCGCCTTGAAGCGGCCATAATATCATGCCCACCTTTTCCTATCGAGCATTGCAAGCCGACGGCACGATTGCCGAGGGCCTCATCGAGGCCGGCGGGCGCGCGGAGGCGTTGCGGGCGGTCGAAGGGCAGCGGTTGCGGCCGATCAGTCTGAAAGAGGGCAAGAATGGCAAAGCCAAGCCAACTTCGCCCAAGCCAGCCGTCGTCAATGGAAGCGGTTCTGTTGCGACGGAGCCGGCGACTGAGAAATCTTTCAATCTTTCACTCGGCGGAAACAAGATCTCCGCGCGCGTGCTGGAAAACTTCACCCGCCTGCTTTCCAGCCTGCTGGCCGCCGGTGTGCCGTTGAGTCGGGCACTCGTCATTTTGCAAAAGGAAGCCGCCAACCCCGTGGCACGGACCGAATGGAAGGCGGTACATGACCGGGTGGTGGACGGCATGTCGCTGGCCGATGCGATGAGCAAATCACCCGAGACTTTCCCGCGGGTGTATGTCGCGATGGTGGAAGCGGGTGAAACCGGCGGCTTTCTGGATGTCGTGTTGGGTCAGATCGCTGACTTTCAAGCGCGCGACAAGGAACTGCGCGGCAAGGTGACCGCCGCGATGATGTATCCGCTGATCCTGCTCGGGCTCGCGATCGCCGTGCTGATCTTCCTGCTCACTTATTTCATCCCGAAGTTCCAGACGCTGTTCAGCGGCTTCGGCGCGAAGCTCCCGATCCTCACCCAGATCATCGTGGGGGCGAGCGAGATCATCCGGGGCTACGGCTTGTTCGTGGTGATCGCGCTGGTGGTCGCCGTGTTACTGGGCCGGGCGTGGGTGGTCTCGCCCGCGGGCCGGCGCTCCTGGGAAAGTTTTCTGCTGCGAGTCCCAGTGATTGGGAATCTGCTCGGACAATTCGCCATGGCGCGGTTCTGCCGGATGCTGGGCACGTTGCTGGGCGCCGGTGTGCCATTGATCAATGCGCTGAACGTCGCGCGCCGGTCCATCGGGAATCAGATTCTCGTGGACGCCGTCGGCAATTCCGTTGACCTCGTGAAGGAGGGCAAGGCGTTGGGCACGAGTCTCAGCGAATGCCGCCAGCTGTTCCCGGGCTCGGTGCTGGAGATGATTTCCGTGGCCGAAGAGAGCGGCAAGCTCGATGGCGAGCTGGTGCGTATCGCGAACGTCACCGAGGGCGACCTCGATCGTGAACTCAAGATGGCCGTCGCCATGGCCGAACCGCTCCTGTTGTTCCTCATCGCTGCGTTCATCGGCACGATTTTCATCGGCATGGTTTTGCCGATCTTCACCTTGCAGGACTACATCAAGTAAATCGACACGCACTCAACTTATGAAAATCCAATATCCAAAAATCAAAACTCAACCTCGCTCCGGCTTTACCCTGATCGAGCTGCTGCTCGTGATCGTGATCCTCGGCATCCTCGCGGCCATCGTCGTGCCGAAGTTCGCCAATCGTGGCGAGCAGGCGCGGCAGGCAGCGGCCAAGACCCAGATCGGCGCGTTCAGCACGGCGCTCGGCACGTTCGAGGTGGACAACGGCTATTATCCGCGCGGCAAGGACGGGTTGCAGGCACTGATTGCCCGGCCAGGTGACGCGCAGAACTGGCGCGGACCCTATCTGGAAGAGAAAGGTGGTATCCCGAATGATCCGTGGGGGCGGCCTTATCTCTACGAATGCCCGGGCAAACACAACACCAGCAGCTTTGATATTTCGTCTGCCGGCTTTGATGGCAAGGAAGGCACGGAAGACGACGTGACCAACTGGCAGGCGGGCAAGTAACCAAATTGGCTGGCGCTCATGAGGATCAACACGACAACTCAACCGGCCGCGGCTCGGAAAGCCGCGCTCCGGGCGTTTACGCTGATCGAGTTGATCCTCGTCATGACCTTGCTGGCGATCGTGCTGGCGATTTCAGCGCCATCGCTCTCGAAGTTTTTCAAGGGCCGCGGACTGGACAACGAAGCGCGGCGCTTTCTGGCGTTGACGCGGCAGGCCCAAAGCCGCGCGATTTCGGAAGGCGTTCCGATGGTGTTGTGGTTCGATTCCGAGTCGCGCACCTACGGCCTGAACGCGGACAAGACGTTCATCGAGGAAGATCCGAAGGCGGATCAGTTCACCATCGAGCCATCGGTCGAGATCGAGGTGCAACATTCGGCGGAAGCGAAGGCCGTGGCGCAATCCAGCCAGTTCCGGAATGAAAAGCTCGAAACCACGGGCGTTCACAGTTTGCGGTTCAACCCCGATGGCTTCGCCAGCGCCGGCAGTCCGGAGATCGTGGTGTTCCGGCAGGAGGGCAACGGCGAGTTGCTGGTGGCCCAGACGCGGAATCGTTTGAGTTATGAGATCCAACCGGGCCAACCGATCCAGCAACGCTAGCCGGGGCGGATTCACGCTGGCGGAAGTGCTCGCGGCACTGGTGTTCATGGCCATCGTGATCCCGGTGACGTTGCAAGGACTGCAAGTCGCCAGTCGGGCTGGCTCGGTGGCGGAACGCAAAGCCGTGGCCGCGCGACTGGCCGAGCGGAAATTGAACGAATTGATCGTGACGGGCCAATGGCAGTCGAGTGCCGTGAAAGGCACGATGCAAGAAGGCTGGCAGACGTACAACTGGACGCTGGAATCCGAGTCGTGGGCCGAGGACGGCGTGATGCGGGTGTTGACCGTGCGCGTGACCGTGCCGGTGCAGGGACAGGATTATGACGTGCGCATCAGCACGTTGGTGGATGCAACGCAGTGAAAGTGACCCGAACAATTGAATGTCGGAACGGCGCGGTGGTGGAGTGCCAGACACCCACCACGATCAGCTGTTTGCGTTCAGCGCGCGCGTTCACCCTGCTCGAACTCATCCTGGCGATACTCGTGTTCGCGATCGTCCTCAGTGCGATCCATGTCGTCTTTTTCACGGCGTTGCGGTTGCGTAACCGGACCTCTGACGCCATCGAACGTGCACTGCCGCTGCAGCAGGCGCTAGGTATCATCAAGCGAGACCTGGCCAATGTGGTGCCGCCGGGCGGCGCATTGTCAGGCCAGTTGCAGTCCACGCCCACCACTGCCGCGCCGGGCAATTCGATGAACCGCGCGAACGGGCCGCAATTTTATACCGCGGTGGGCATCATTGATGACTACCAGCCGTGGAGCGAGATCCAGCGCGTGTCGTATTTTCTGGCTGCCCCGACGAACAACGCACCCGGCATGGATCTGTTCCGCTCGGTCACGCGCAATCTGCTGCCGACGACGCAGGAGGAAGCGGATGACCAGTTCCTGATGAGCGGCGTGGATTCCATCACGTTCCAGTATTACGACGGTAACAACTGGAAGGATACGTGGGATTCGACGCAGGCGGACTCGGCGACGGGTCTGACCAACAATCTGCCGCGGGCCATCAAGCTCTCGCTCGCGTTGCATACCGAGGTCCAGTCGCTTGGCGCCTCGGCGCCGGTCGAACTGATCGTTCCGATCCCCGTGCTCCAGCGGACGAATTTTGTCACGACTGTGGGAGGTGAGGAATGAGACTGCGCCGCTCAAATCTCCGTTCGGAAACTGGCTCGCTGCTGATCATCGTGCTCTGGATCGCCTTCGGCCTCGTGGCAGTGGCGCTTTACTTTGCGCATTCGATGAATCTGGAATTGCGCGCGGCCGATCAACGTGCGGCGACCATCGCTGCCCAGCAGGCGATCGCTGGTGCCGCGCGTTATCTCAGCAATTACCTGGCAACCGTCGCGTATCCTGGAGAAATGCCGACGCCGGAGTATCTATCGTGTGAAAACGTGCCCGTTGGCGAGGCGCATTACTGGCTTATCGGCCGTGACACGAACGATTGGGAACTCAATCTCACGCGCGCTGTGCCCGGCCTGGTGGACGAATCAGCCAAGATCAATCTGAACGCGCCGTGGCTCACGGCCGAGATGATCCAGTATCTGCCGGGCATGACCCCGCAGATCGCGGCGGCGATCATCGACTGGCGCGATGCCGACAGCACGGTTTCCACCGACGGCGCCGAGGACGAAACCTACAGCCGGGCGACAACGTCCTACAAGACCAAGAACGCCGCGTTCGAGTCGGTCGAGGAACTGCGGCTCGTCAATTACGTGACCACCGAGATCCTCTTTGGTGAGGATGCGAACTTGAACGGCATCCTCGACGCGAACGAAAACGACGGCGACAGTTCCGCGCCTTACGACAATCGCGACGGTCGGCTCGATCCGGGCCTGATGGAGTATTTCACGGTTTACAGCTACGAGCCGATGACGGGCACGAACATCAATACTCAGGCGGACGTGCGGGCACTGCTGCAATCTGTCCTCACCTCCGATCGGGTGACCACGATCATGGGCAACTTGTTTCCAGGCGGTGGTGGAGGGGTTGGCGGCGGCGGTAACACGCAAACCTATACGAGCATTCTTCATTTTCTTATCCGCGGCAATCTCACGGCCGACGAAGCCGCGCAGGTTTCTCCGTATCTTGCGCCCACGACGAACATCATGGTGAACGTGAACACCGCGAGCCAGGCGGTGCTGGAGTGCATCCCCGGCATCGGTACTGACTACGCCGCGACGCTGGTCACGTATCGCGAATCGAATCCCTCCGCGCTCGGCTCGGTGGAGTGGGTCGCGACGGCGATGAATAATGACGCGTCCGCGATCCAGGCCGGACCCTATCTCACCACGCGTAGTTATCAATACACCGCGGACATTGCGGCGGTCGGGCCGCACGATCGCGGCTATCAGCGCGTGCGTTACGTGTTCGACACGAGCGAGGGCGCGCCCATCATCGCGCGGCGGCAGGATCTCACGCATCTCGGTTGGGCGCTGGGCAAGGACACGCGCACGGATCTGCTGGCATCGGCAAAGGAGCTGCCGCGATGAAGCCGCGAACAAAAACGCAGTTCAAGATGTGGCAGCCGCTGCCGGAACCCGGCGCCCGGCAGCCGGGTGAATACGCCAGAGATCAGGCTGAGCGGCTGGCTCAGACAGCGCGCACCAACCGTCTGGGACCGGCGGTCAAAGCAGCAGGTGCGCGGGCGCAGGTGTTGAAATTTATCCTCACGACTCATGATTGATCTGAAACAGGCGGACAAATTGTTCCAACGCCAACCCGGCAGTTCGCTGCTGGGGCTGGCGTTCGATGGCAGCCGCGTGGAAGGCGTGCATGTCCGCCGGACGAACGGCTCGGTGGAGATCCGCCAATCCTTCGCCGCCGTGCTGGCGCTCGATCCATCGACCGCCGAGGTGGACCTCGCCGGCCGGGAATTGCGCAACCAGCTTGATGCCCAGCAGATCCGCGAGCGCTGGTGCGTGATCAGCCTGCCGCTGAACTGGGCGCTGACGCTCACCGTGAAGCTGACGGAAATCCCCGAAGAAGACGTCGCTGATTTCCTCCAGCTCGAAGCCGAACGCGGTTTTCCCTACGCGCCGGATGAACTCATGCTGGCCCATTCGCGTTACACCACGCCCGATGGCAGCAAGTTCGCCACGTTGATCGGCATTCCGCGGGAGCAGGTGTTGCGGCTGGAAAATGTCCTGTTGGCGGCGCAACTCCGGCCCGTTTCGTTCTCGCTCGGGTTGACCGCGTTGCAACCTGCTGGTGAGGCTTCCACAGCCGGTGCACTGGCATTGCTGCCGGGTGAAACCGGGGTGGCCATGCAGATCACCTGTGGTGGCGGGGTGGTGGTGCTGCGCACGATCGACGGCGTTTACGAACAGGTGGGAGCGGAGCGGGAATTGCAGGTGGAACAACTGCGGCGCGAGATCCGCATCACGCTTGGCCAGTTGCCGTCGGAAGTGCGCGATCAACTGCAGCTCATGCGCGTGTTCGGCCGCGGGGATGTGGCGGATGAGATCACCGAGGAAGCCGAGGAAGGCGCACGCGATTGGGGCGCGAAGCTCGAACAGGTCCGCGATCACACGGCTCAGGAATTCGGCGTGAAGATTCCGGCGGGCACGGCGATCTCGCCGGCGCTGGCCCTGGCGGTGCGCCGGTTGGCAGGCGTGGAGGGTATGGAATTTCTGCCGCCCAAGATCAGCCAATGGCAACAGCTGACGGAGCGTTATTCCTCGGGCAAGGTTTTCTACGTTGGCGCGGGCGCGGGCGCGGTGGTGGCGGTGGTGTTGCTCGCGTTTCTGATCCAGCAGATCGTGATCTGGAATTGGGAATCAAAGTGGTCCCGCATGGAGCAGCGGGTCACGGAGCTCTCGCAGATGCGCGAACAGATCCGGCGGTACCGCCCGTGGTATGACGAATCCGTGCGCACGTTGAGCATCTTGAAGCGCGTCACCGAGGCGTTCCCGCAGGATGGCGCGGTCTCGGCCAAGGCGCTCGAGTTGCGCGAGCCGGCGCGCGTCACGTGCTCCGGAACGGCGCGCAATCGCGACGCGCTGGTCAAGGCGCTCGATGAGCTGCGCAAGGCGAATGAGATCTCCGACGTTCATATCGAGATGACGCGCGGCAATTCACCGCTGGAATTCACCTTCAACTTTCAATGGAGAGGTCCGGGCGCGCAATGAACTTGAACCAACGACAACGGTTGCTGGCCATCCTCGCCATCGCGGCGGTGGGTTTCTTCATGGCGGACAAGCTAGTCATCACGCCGTTGACCAGCAGCTGGAAGGCGCGGGCGGAACGCCTGGCGAAGCTGAAGGAAAAAGTGCGTGAAGGCGGCGAGACGTTGAAACGGGAGACCGCCTTGACCGAGCAATGGACGCACATGAAAAAGAATGTGCTCAACCCGGCCAAGTCCGAGGCCGAAAGCCAGATGCTCAAGGCATTTGGGCGCTGGTCCGAGGATACCGACGTGGCAGTGAGTTCCATCCGCCCGCAATGGAAGGAATCCGAAGATGACTACAAGACTCTCGAGTGCCGTGCCGACGTTTCGGGCAGCCTGGCAGCAATCGCCCACTTTCTTTATCAGATCGAACGGGATGAGATGGGCGTGAAGGTAGACTCGATGGAATTACAATCGCGCGATACGGAAGGCACGCAGCTCGCGTTGGTCGTGCAAGTGAGCGGTCTATTGCTCAATCCATCCAAGGGAGGGAAGCTGTGATGAGACGCTGGATCACAATCCATGCGGTGATCGCGGCGGGCGTGCTGGCCATTTTGCCGTCGGTCCAAGCCGCTGATGCGAATGACGCGGACCAGACCAACAGCCCGCCCGTGCGGAAGGAATCCGCCCCGGCGAAGCTGGATGAATCCGCCTTCCGCATCGTGAGTGAACGGAACATCTTCAACGCCAATCGCTCGGGTGGCACGGTGCGGGCGAACAATACCAGGCGCCCGGCCCGCGTTGATTCTTTCGCCCTCGTCGGCACGATGGCCTACGAGAAAGGCGCGTTTGCCTTCTTCGAGGGTTCCGGATCGGAATTCACCAAGGTATTGAAACCGGGCGGCGTGATCGCCGGCTACAAGCTGGTGGACATCCTCGCCAACAGCGTAAAGCTTGAGATCGATGGGCAAATCACCGACCTCGCCATCGGCAGCGGGTTGCGACGCGAAGATCAGGGCGCGTGGAAAGTCTCCGATGCGGTGGTCGTCAGCAACAATGCGAACGGTTCGACCGATGCCGGCAATCGTTCCGGTCGGAATGATCGTTGGCGCCGGGGTGATGATTCCGAGCGGAATGGCAGCCGGAATCCGGAAACTGCCGGTTCAACGCCCGCGCCCACCGCCAGCACCCCGGGTTCGAATGCCGATCAAAGTGAAATCTTGAAAAGACTCATGGAACGTCGAGAAAAGGAAAGCCAATGAAAACGACCCTTACCCGCATCATCCTCGCGCTGGCCCTGCTGGCGTGGATCAATCCTGGATTGGCGCAGCAGCGCCCTGTCGAGCCCCAGCCGCAGGAGCAACCGGACACGCCGCCGACCGAGCCGGCCATGGATGAAGACTCCGTCGGGGAGTTGATCCAGGCAGTGCAGGATGCGTTGGGGCAGCAGCACAACGCCGATGAAACCAACAAAGATGCCAACCCGAAGCCCCGGGCGTTGCGCGGTCAGAGCGCTCGTGGCTCGGCGGGTTCCGGCACCAATGTCGTTTCGCTCAGCGCCCTGGTCGCGCAGCAATCCACCAACGGCGTCGCAAACGGCCCGGCCAAGTTGCGGTTGAACTTCCGCGATGCCTCACTCAGTCTCGTGCTGGATTATCTGAGCGAAGCGGCCGGGTTCGTGGTGAGCCCGAGTTCCAAGGTGGATCTGAAAGGCAAGGTCACCGTCTTGGCCAGCCAACCGGTGAGCCGGAGTGAAGCGGTGGCCATCCTGCACAAGGCGCTTGGTGAGCACAACTACGCCGCCAATGTCGAGGGCAATATCCTCAACATTTATGTCGTGGACCCCTCGAACACCGAGATCATCGCCGGGGTGCCGGACAATAACTACACCAATGTGCCGCCGACCAAGGAGCTGGTGACCCAGATCGTTTACGTGCGCAACGTGGAAGCGAACACGTTGATCTCGTCGTTGCAACCGTTGATGCCATCGGGTTCCACCATGAGCGCCTACCAGGGCGCCAATGCCATCGTCATCACTGATACCAAGGCCAACATCCGGCGCATGGTGCAGCTCGTGAAGGCGCTCGATACCCCGGCGGTGAGCGCTTCGGCCGTGGAGGTCATTCCGTTGACGTATGCCGATGCCACGGCGCTGGCCCAGGTGGTGACCCAGTTGTTCCAGACCACTGACAATTCCAATCAAGGTCGCGGCGGGCGTGGTGGCTTTGGTGGCTTCGGATTCCCGGGCTTTGGTGGCGGCGGTGGCGGCGGGAATAACAACAATAACAACAGTTCGACTGCGGCGGGCCGGGTGGCCGCTCCGAAAGTCACTGCGGTGGCCGATGAACGGAGCAATGCCCTCATCGTGACCGCGCCGGAGGACCAGATGCCGTTCATCGTGAGATTGGTGAATCAGATGGATGTGGATGTGGATGCCGTGACGGAGTTCAAGGTGTTCCGCCTCACCAACGCCGATCCACAGGAGATGGCCGATCAGTTGACGAGTCTGTTTCCAGATCCGGCCACGCAATCCAACCAGCGGAACCGTGGCTTTGGCTTCGGACCGTTCGGCGGGTTTGGTGGCAACAATAATAACAACAGTGGCCAGAGCAACAGCACCCGCCGGCAAAGCCAGGCCAAGGTCACCGCCGTCGCGGATCCGCGCACGCAATCGGTCCTCATCAGCGCTTCGCGTGATATGATGCCCCAGATCGCGAACATCATCCAGGAACTGGATTCCGATCCTTCCCGAAAAAAGAAGGTCCACGTCATCAAAGTCGAAAACCGCGACCCGCAGGAACTCGTGCAGGATCTGCAGAGCGTCATCGCCACTGATTCGAGCAGCGGCACCTTCAACAACTCGTCGCGGAACGCAAATCAGTCGGGCAGCCAGTTGAACTCCCGGCAGCAGAACAATATCCAGAACCAGGGCCAGAACCAGGGTTTCAGTCAGGGCTTTGGTCAGGGCAACAACCGCGCGACGGGCCGTTGATCACGAATTGACGACAAATCATTCCAGCACATGAAAATGAACTTACGCAAACAGATCGGCATGGCAGTGGGCCTTGTCCTCACAACGCTGACGGCGTCTGCGCAACAGCAGTTCGGCTTCGGCAACTTTGGCCAGCAGAACGCCGCCACGCGGAGTTCCAGCAGCACTTCGTATCCGAAGAGCACGGACATCGGCCAGGCCCGCATCACTTACGATCCGGAGACGCGCAGCCTCATCATCGTATCCGACGATGACACCGCCGAGCACATCAAGAGCATCGTCAGCCAGCTCGACCGGCCGACGCCGCAGGTGCTCATCAATTGCGTCTTCCTGGAAGCGACCTACACGAAGGGTCACGACATTGGGGTTCAAGGCACCTACCAGCATACCATTGACGGCAGCGGGGTGGACAAGATCAACACCCCGGACGGCGCGAAGAACCTCGCGGAGACGGTCTTTGGCGCCGCCACCACGGGCGGCTTCTACACGCTGGTCGGCAAGGATCTTAATGTGACCTTGTCCGCCCTTGCCCAAGCCGGGAAGACGGAGATTCTTTCGCGGCCCTCCGTGCTGGCGCGTAACAACCAACAGGCCACCATCACGATCGGCCAGCAGGTGCCGCTCATCAATGGCGTCACTTACGATAACTTCGGCAATCAACGGAACGCCGTCACCTACGAGGACGTGGGCATCATCTTGCAGGTCACCCCGTTCATCACCTCCGATGATCTGGTGGAAATGGTCATCGCCCCGCAGATCTCCCAGGTGTCTGATTCATCGGTCAACATCGCGGGCAGCACCAACTCGCCCGTGCTTGCACCGATCATCAATGTCCGCTCCGCCGACACCGTGGTGGTCACGCCTGATCGCCAGACGGTGGTCATCGGCGGACTCATGCAGAACACGAAGGTCAAGACGACCAGCAAGGTGCCGCTTCTGGGCGATATTCCGCTGCTGGGTTATCTCTTCAAACGCGACATCAAGAACGACGCCAAGACCGAACTGCTCATCTTCCTCACCCCTACGATTGTGAAGAGTCCGCGGGACCTGGCGATGATGAGCGCCGACGAAAAATCGCGCACCAAGGAGGTCAAGAAAGCCTTCACGGAAGAGGAGTTGAACCGTTACCTTGAAAACCTGCCGGAGGAACAGAAGCAGCCCGCGCCCGTCCCCGACGCCGCGCCACGTTCCTCCTCCAGCAAGAGTCAGCCCCCCATGACGCAAACGGGCCGCATGGTCCGCTGAAATGATCGCCCGGGGAAAATTCGCCTTTGTCGGACTCGCCGCCATCTGGGTGCTCATCCTGGCCTGGCAGGCGTTCGAGCACGCCCGCGTGCGGGAGTCGGCCCACACCGAACTCATCAACCGCGCCAAGGACATCTCCACTACCGCCGGCAGCGTGATGCGCGCGCTCCGGCGCTTCGGCGTCGTGCCGCGCGATCGCTTGGAGCCCGCGCTCCAGCCGTTGATCAAACCGGGCGATGTGAACTCCATCGCGCTGCTGAACGAAAATGAAGACGTCGTGGCCGTTGTCGGCGAACCCATGAGCGATGACCTGCGCGCCCGCGTGCCGGCGGGCGAGCCGGTCTGGACCCGGCACAGTGTCGCCGTGATGAATCTCGTCGAGCTGGGTACCAATCAGGTCGTCAACCTCAACACCAACGGCACGTCAGAAGTGACGCGGGAGAACCCGGTCATCATCATCAACGAATCGTTTGGGCGCGGAACAAATCGCGGCGCCTTCGGTCCCCCGCCCGGAGAGGGTCCGCCCCCGGACGAATCGCCCCGA
>Ga0315910_10000497_pt1 | contig 38880 bp, 29 predicted proteins | sample EdamamesoilMG_FD_204470 | JGI IMG/M metagenome (GOLD analysis project Ga0315910, IMG submission 204470) | Garden soil microbial communities collected in Santa Monica, California, United States - Edamame soil | ecosystem: Environmental > Terrestrial > Soil > Garden | place: USA: California...
GCACGGGCGCCATGCAGCAGCTCGCCAGTGCGATCGCGATCGCCGCGATCCACGCCAGCCGCGTTGCCGGCGTTGCGCGCTCGCGAGCCGGCTCGTGGCGCGGCCGCAGCGCCGCGGGCAGGCTCAACCAGCGCGCCGCCAGCAACAGGGCTGCGCCAAGGGCGATCGCGCCGGGTGGCACGCGCGTGCGCAGCAGCGCTCCGAATCCTCCGGCCGCCGCGATCGCCGCGCAACCCAGCACGTGGCTCGCGGCCCAAGTCGTCGCCAGCTCCGACGGCCGGTGCGAGCCGATGTCCCCTGGCGGCAGCCAAGCGAGGATCGCGCGCCCGACGAGGAACACCACGGCCAACCCCAGGGCCGTGCACAGGATCTCGGGAAGCGTCACGCCGCTACCTTACGGTCCGCGCCCTCGGGTCTCGATCCCCTCGTGATTGGCGGGGGGTGGTAGGCTCCGCGCGCGTGAGAATCGCAGCACTGCAGTGGGACGTGCGCCGAGCGGACGTCGCCTTCAACCTCGCCGCGGCGCGCGCGGGCCTGGAGCGCGCTCGCGAGCAGGGCGTCGAACTGGTGCTGCTGCCCGAGATGTGGGCCACCTCGTTCCCCGACGCCGGCCCGGACCTGGTCGGACTCGAGCGCCGCGCGCGCGAAGCCGCGGCCGAGCTCACGCTGCTCGCCGCGCAGCTGCAGGTCGACTGGGCCGGCTCGGGCTTCGCGCTCGAAGCCCTGGAGGACGGCGAAGCGGCGGGCGGCCTGCCGGCCAACCGACTCGAGCTCTACGCCGGCGGGCGGCGCATTTTCGCCTACGACAAGCTGCACCTCTTCGGTCCGACGGCGGAGGAGCGCGTGTTCCGCGCCGGCTCGCGCCTGCCGCCGACCTGCAGCTGGCGCGGGCTCCAGCTCAGCGGCGTGGTCTGTTACGACCTGCGCTTTCCCGAGGCCACGCGCGCGCCCTTCCGCGACGGCGCCGAACTCCTGCTCGTTCCGGCGCAGTGGCCCACTCCGCGCGCGGGCCAGTGGCGCGCCCTGGTCCACGGGCTTGCTGCCAGCGGCCAGTGTTTCGTGCTCGCCTGCAACCGCAACGGTCGCGAGCGCGTCGCGCGCCGCGGATTGGAGCTGGAATTCCCGGGGAATTCGCTGATCGTCGGACCAGGCGGTGAAACGCTCGCCGAGGGCCGCGGCGAATCCGGCTTGGTGGTCGCGACGATCGAGCCCGCGCTCGCGCGCGAGTGGCAGCAGCGTGTGCCGGTGCGCCGCGACCTGCGACCGGAGATCTACGGTCCTTGAAAGCCAGCCGGCGCCGGCCCTTTCGAAGGGCCGACGCCGGCTGGGCGAAGTCTCTCTCTCTACGAGGACTTGTTCTAGATCGAGGAATCGACCGGGCGGATCTTGGGCGCGACCGTGTTCGTGATCACGTCGGTGGGGGAGATCACCTGCACGTGCGTCGGGTCGATCAGCAGCGGCTCGGTGGAGATCGCCTCGCTGGCCATCAGGCTCTCGGGAACCAGCGCGATGCCCGAGGCGCCCGACGTGCGGCTGGATGCGCTGTTGATCCAGGGCAGGGTCTTGCCGTCCGAAATCTCGATCGTCAGCGAATCGACGCCGCTGGCGAGCAGGCTCTCGAAGCTCACGGCGCCGCTGGCCTTGCGCCCGGCCGCGGTGAAGCAGACCACCTCCATATACAAGCCGTCGAGCGTGTCCGAAGGGAAGAAGGTCTCGAAGTTCGCCCCGGGGGCGATCAGCATCTGGGCGCGCGCGCCATGCGCCTCGTCGCCCAGGATCAGCAGCTGCGTGTACGGCGAGGTGTTCGCGGCGCTGAAGCGCGTCGGCGCGGCAGAAGCGGCGAACTGCGTTTCGTCGAGGGTCAGCGCGAGCGCGCACAGGAGCGGGGCAATGGCGACCAGGGTCATGCGGTGTTCCTCGCCGAGGGTGGGTGAAGAACCCTCGGGAGGTCCCGTATCGGCCGCGGTCGCGCGGCGGCTTGAGCTGCGTGAGCCTCCGGCGGCGCGCGCTCAGTCCCGGCCCAGGAACCGGAACGCGGCCCAGTCGGCGCTCGAGCGGCCTGCGGCGCGCAGGGCACGCCGGGCGCTGCTGGCGGCCTGGGAGGGGTGCTGTCCTTCGTCCAGGGCCCGGTGGAAGGCCAGCGAGAAGTCCCGCGCAGCCCGGTCCTCCACCGGCCAGAGCGTCACCACCAGGTTGCGCGTGCCGCCCTCGAGGAAGGCGCGCGCCACGCCGAACAGGCCCTCGCCATCGGCATAACGGCCGCCGCCGGTCTCGCAGGCCGAGAGCACGACCAGCGGCAGCCGCGGACCGAGGTCGGCGATCTCGCTGGCGGAAACGACCTCGCCCTCGCTCAGGCGCAGGCCTGCGGCCGGGAAACGCGAACGCGCGGCGTCGGGCTTGACCTGCAGATGCGTGGCGACGTGCAGGCAATCGCCCGAGCGCAGCGCACGCTCGAAGGCCGGTCGGTCGAACTTTCCGCCCAGCGCGATCGTGGCCTTCGGACGCAATCGACCGAGGTCCAGCAGTTCCTCGCGAGCGCCTTGCAGCAGCCAGCGCGGAGGGCCCTCGCCCTGAGCGCCGTCGAGCGGCGAGCCCAGCAGCTGCCAGCCGGCCAGTTGAGCCGGCGTCGCGGGCAAGCCCGGATCCGTGGAAGGCAGGCCCGGCAGCGCGACCAGGCAGAGCTCGTCGTCGAAGGTGCCCGAGCCCAGGCCGAGCATCTCGATCGGCGCCGCCTCCAGCGGTCCGTGCAGCAAAGCCAGCAGCCGGTCGCCGCGCGAACGCGCAGCGCCGATGTGCGCGCGCAGCGATTCAGGCAGCAGCACGTCGCGGATCTCGCGCGCCAGCTTGCCGCATTCGCGGCCGGCGATCGCGCGCTCGCGCAGGCGCCGCAGCGCGTCGCGCAGCTGCTCGCGTCCGACGTCGAGTCGGGCGCCCTCGGCGTCGAGCTTGCCGTCGGCGCCGGCCTTGACGTGCACGACCACGCCCGAATCCGCGCCGACCACCCAGGTCACCAGGCCGAGCTCGCTGCTCCTGGCCCACGCGCCCAGCTGCGCGAGCGTCAGGGCCTCGCCCGGCGTGGTGTTGCCAGCGCGCGCGCGCAGCTCGGCGATCTCGCCCTCGGCGCCGCGCAGGCTGCGCGATTGCCAGTCGACGCTGGCCAGCGCGGCGGCCAGCGGATCGCCGAGCTCGAGCTGCGCGCGCGCCAACAGCGCGACCGTCTCGAGGCCCGCGCCTTCCCACTCGCCGATCACGTTGAAGCGTCGCGCGTCGTCCAGCGACAGCAAGGGTTCGGCCAGCAGGCGCGAACGCTCGGATTCGCCCAATTCCAGGGCGCGTCGCAATTCCACAGCGGCCCCGCTCGGATCGCCCAACGCAAGCCGCGCTTCGCCCAGCAGCGTGCGCGCGGCGCCCTCCTGGTTCGTGCGCAAGCCAGCGAGCATGCGTGGATCGGCCAGGCGTTCGATCACGGGCCGGGCTCGCCCCTCTGCCAATTCGATGCTGGCCGCGAGGAAATGTTGTTCGAAGCCATCCTGCTCGGAGCCCGTCAAAGCCGACGCCGCGCGCGCCGCGAGCTCGGACGCTTCGCGGGCCTGCGTCAGCCTGCCGGCGTGCAGGTTGGCCTGGGCGAGCACGAAGGCGAACTCGCGCCGGATGTGCTCGGCGGGCGTGCTCACGTCGAGCTCGTCGGGCAGGCGGAATCCCGCGAGGAACTTGCACGCCTCTTCGGCGCGGTCGCCGTTGATCAGCCACATCGCCCACTCGTGCGCCAGCGGCCAGTCCTCGCGCGCATTCACCAGGCGCGCCAGCGCGGTCAGGCAGCGCTCGCGCTCGGGCTCGTCGCCGCGTTCGCGCGCGATGTCCAGCATGCCGCGATAGGCTTCCGCGCCGAGCTCGGAGTCGTTCACCGAGGCCGCGGCCTCGGCAAGCCTCTCGTACTCGGAGCGGGCGCTGACGAGCCTGCCGCGGAAAAACTCGATGCGCGCCAGCGAGGAGCGCGGGATCAGCGCGCCCTTCACGATCTCGAATTCCTCGTAGTCGGCCAGCGCCGAGCGCGTGTCGAGCTCGACCTGGCTGGAGAGCCGCGCGCGCTCCTCGGCGTCGAGCCATTCGCCCCAGGGACGTTCGAGCCAGGAGACGAAACACTCGGCGCGCAGCGCATTCGCCTTGGCGCGCGCGCCGCGGTCGGCGATCTCGCGCGAGGCGGCGCAGACCTCGTCGAGCTCGCGCTCGAAGTGTGCGCGCCACTCGGCCCACTCGCCGACCGGGATCTCCCTGGCGCACTCGTCGATGATGCGCGTGCGCAGCGCCTGCACGGCTTGCTCGAAGGCCAGGCCCTCGATGCGCTGCTGCACGCTCAGCCGCGCGTAGTGCTCCACGAGCCTGGGCAGGTCGCAGCGCCGTTCCTGCGCGCACAGCGCGGCAGCCAGCGAGCGCATCGGCTCGAGCGCGTCCGCATCGCCGCGGCGCCACTCGCCAAAGGCATCCCGGAACCGATCCCACAGCGGTTGCGCGTCGGGATCTGCCGCCAGCGCGGTGTTCTGGTGTTCGACGCCCGCGCGAAGCTCCAAGCCGCCTGCGGTCGCTGACAGCGTGCAGCACAGCAGCGCGGCGACCCAGGGCTCACGCGGCGGCACGCTGTCGCTCCAGTTCCGGTTCTAGCGCCCCGGGAATTGCGACAGGAACTCGTCGCGCTGCGGGCTCGCTGGAAGGCTGCGGGCCCAGGCGCGCGCGTCGCTGAAGTACTCGTGCGCCACCAGCCAGCCGAGCGCGGCGTTCGAGCGCGCGGGTTCGGCCATGGCGTCGAAGGTGCGCAGCTGCTCCAGCGCCGCGGCATCCAGGACGACCTCGAAACTGCGGCGGCCCAAGGGCTGCTCCAGCCCGTTGACCAGCGCCCACGCTTCCCAGGAATACTCGCCCGGTGCGAGCGGCTGCAGCCGCTCCGCGAGCAGCTCGAAGCTCGGCTGCGCGGAGGAGCTGTCCGCGATTCGCTCGGGCTTGCCGAAGGCGGCCTGCGGCGCGCGCGACAACTCGATGCGGTACTGCTGTGCCTGCGGTTGCGGCGCGATCTCGAAGCACGGCGTGAACCAGGTTCCGCTGATCCGCGACTGCGCGGAGTCCGGCGCAGCGGCGAGCACGCGGCCGCTGGGGTAGTGCAGCGCCATGGCGCTTTCGCCGCGCAGCACCGGCAGCTCGGGGAACTCGAAGCTCTTGTCCGCGGTCAGCTGCGCGAGCTCGCCGCGCTCGGCGCCCAGCGGGGAGCGGCCGGAGTTCCAGAGGTAGGCGGCTCCCAGCAGCACCGCCGCCGCCGCCGCGTAGGCGAGCCAGTTCCGGCGCGGCCCGCGCGCGCGTCGCACGGAGCCGGCCTGCGGCAGCAGGCGCAGGGGCTGCGGCGCTGGCCTGGGGTCGGGCTCCGCAGCGCGATCGAGCAGGGGCGCGGGCGGCCGCTGGGCGAGGGTGGCCACCAGGCCACGGCAATCGGCGCATTCGACCAGGTGGGCCTCGACCCGTCGGCGGTGGACCAGCGGGAGCTCTTCCGCCCCCGGTCCCTGGCCGAAGTCATAGAGCTCCTCGGCGCTGGGGCAGGGGCTGCTGCTGGGCGGCGTACCGCGGTTGGAGGAGCCCTGGTCGGCCATCCAGGTCTCCGCCTGCCGCAGCAGGCTCAGACGCAGGCTGCAGGCGGCGCAATTTCGGGAGTGGAGCTCGATTTCCTTCCCGAAGCCCCCGCTGAGCTCCTCGCCGTCGTGCATCCGAGCTGCCAGATCAGGGCGGTCGCAGTCCGCGCTGCCGCCGGGGCGGCCCGGCAAGTTCATCGACGTGGGTTCCATCACTGCCTCCGATTCCGAGGGAACTCTCCCGGATAGGCGTTGTTTCCGGCTCGGATCGCGCTCATTCCACGGACTCCGTTCGCGGCAGGTGATCCAGCAGCGCCCGGCGCAGGTTCTGGGAGGCGCGCTTGAGGCGGTACTTGACCTGCTCGATCGTGATCGAGAGCTCGGTCGCTATATCAGGCAGGATCCGGCCCTCGATGACGCGCAGCTCGAGCAGCGCGCGATCCTCGGGGTCGAGTTTCACAAGTGCAGCACGCACGATCCGCCCGATCTCGTCGCGGCCGACTTGATCACCGGGGCCGCAGGCGGGATCGCGATGATCGCGCGCGGCTTCCTCGACGTTCAAGGGCTGCACGGGCAGCTGCCGGCTCGCGCCCAATTGTCGTTTGCGGTCGACGCAGCGGCACCACGACACGCGATAGAGCCAGGTGCCGAAGGAGCCCTTTTCGGGGTTGTAACTGCCCTGCGTCAAGCGCTCGAGCGCGTACCAGACCAGATCCAGGTACAGGTCTTCGCGCGTGTTCGGATCGCTCTCGAACTGTCCGATGCAATGATGGAACAGCGAGCGGTAGCGCTCGGAGTAGATCCTGACTGCGTCGTCTCGACGCGCCAGCAGGCCGGCGACGAGGTCAGCCTCCTCCACGGTGGCCTTTTCGGGCGGTGTTCATTCCGAACCGGGACATGCGGGAAGCGTCGGTCGGCCCGTCGAGCGAGGGCGACACGGCATTCATGCTACTGCCCCGCTCGCCGTGTTGCCGCTGCGCGCAAGCAGGATTTCGAATCCCTGACCCGCGCGCCAGGGCCACGGCGCAGGCAGGCCGCTCGCGCGCGGAACCGCGCCGCCGCAAGGCGCAGCTCCCGGCCCGCCGAGCGTGGGATCCCGCTGGCGCGGGCCTTCCCGGGCCGCAGCGCGGCATCCGTTGGGCGTCACGTCGATGCGAGGGGCCATCCGCCGCGCGGCGCGCACGCAGTAGGGGTTTTTGCAGGCGGCTGCTAGACTGCCCGGCCTTTCGGTCGCCGGCGGAACGTGCGCAGCAGGGGGCGTTCGACGCCTGCCGCTGCGGACGAGCGCGCGCGGCCGAGCCTGAAATCCACCCACCGCCGGAAGCACTCCCGTGAGAGACGTCGTCCTCGTCAGCGCCGCACGCACACCGATCGCGAAGTTCCAGGGCGCCTTCAGCCCCTTCAAGGCGACCCAGCTGGGATCGTTCGCGATCGCCGAGGCGCTGCAGCGCGCGAAAATCACCCCCGAGCAGGTCGATGAGGTGATCATGGGCTGCGTTCTGGCTGCCGGCCTGGGCCAGAATCCGGCGCGGCAGGCCGCCCTGGGCGCCGGCGTGCCGAACACGGTCGGCTGCTTCACGGTCAACAAGGTCTGTGGATCTGGGCTGAAAGCGGTGATGCTCGCCGCCCAGGCGATCCGCGCGGGCGACGCCGAGGTGCTCGTCGCCGGCGGCATGGAGAGCATGACCAACTCGCCCTACCTGCTGCCCGATGCGCGCGCCGGGATGCGCCTGGGCCACAGCAAATTGATCGACTCGATGGTCTGGGACGGGCTGTGGGACATCTACAACGATTTCCACATGGGCAACACCGGCGAGCTGGTGGCCCAGAAGTACGAGATCACGCGCGCGGCCCAGGACGCCTTTGCCGCCAACTCGCACAAGAAGGCCGGCGAGGCGACCGCGGCGGGGCGCTTCGACGCCGAGAAGTTCGCGGTCAAGATCCCGCAGAAGAAGGGCGAGGCTCTGGCCTTCACCACCGACGAGGGCGTGCGCGCCGACACGACGGCGGAGAGCATCTCCAAGCTGCGCGCGGCCTTCAAGGAAGGCGGCAGCGTGACCGCGGCGAACGCCTCGTCGATCAACGACGGCGCGGCGGCGGTGGTGGTCATGAGCGCCGAGCGCGCGACCAAGCTGAAGCTGGAACCCCTGGCGCGCATCAGCGCCTACGCCACTTCGGGCTGCGCGCCCGAGTGGGTCATGATGGCGCCGCAGGGATCGATCGAGAGCTGCGCGAAGAAGCTCGGCAAGCGTCCCGCGGACTTTGATCTGCACGAGATCAACGAGGCCTTCTCGGTCGCGGCCATCGCGCTGATGCGCGTGCTCGACCTCGACCCGGCCAAGGTCAACGTCAACGGCGGCGCGGTCGCGCTGGGCCACCCGATCGGCGCCTCGGGCTGCCGCGTCTTGGTGACCCTGGTGCACGCGATGCGCCAGCGCCAGGCCAGGACCGGCATGGCTTCGCTGTGCCTGGGCGGCGGCAACGCGGTCTCGCTGGCGCTGGAGGCGCTGTAGCCCTCGTGTCCGGCCTGATCCTGGAAGTCGCCGTGATCGGCGCGGGCACGATGGGCAACGGCATCGCCCAGACCTTCGCCGCCGCGGGCTCGAACGTCAGCCTGATCGACGTCGCGCCGGCCGCGCTGGAGAAGGGCATGGCGAACATCCGCGGCAGCCTGGAGCGCTTCGTCAAGAAGGGCACGCTGAACCAGGCGGACGCCGAGGGCACCCTGGCGCGGATCAAGGCCTCGGGCCGCATCGAGGACGCGGCCACCGCGGCGCTGGTGGTCGAAGCGGTGGTCGAGAAGGCCGAGGTCAAGACCAAGATCTTCGCCGCGCTCGACAGCGCCTGCGCGCCGGCGACGATCCTCTCCAGCAACACCTCCTCGATCTCGATCACGCTGCTGGCGGCGGCGACGCGCCGGCCCGAGCGCGTGATCGGCATGCACTTCATGAACCCGGTGCCGCTGATGAAACTGGTCGAGGTGATCCGCGGCCAGGAGACCTCGGCCGCGACGACCGCGACGGTGGTCGCCTGCGCCGAAGCGCTGGGCAAGACGCCGGTCGAAGCCTCGGACTATCCCGGCTTCGTCTCCAACCGCGTCTTGATGCCGATGATCAACGAAGCGGCCTTCTGCTTGATGGAGGGCGTCAGCACGCGCGAGGGCATCGACACGGTCATGAAGCTGGGCATGAACCACCCGATGGGCCCGCTGGCGCTGGCCGACCTGATCGGCCTGGACGTCTGCCTCGACATCCTGAACGTGCTGCACGCGGGCCTGGGCGATCCGAAGTACCGCGCCTGTCCGCTGCTCAAGCGGATGGTCGCGGCCGGCCGCCTGGGGCGCAAGAACGGCAAGGGCTTCTACGACTACGCCTGAGCGGCGGCAAGCACCTCGAACCCACGACACGAAGCCACGCGAACGAGCACCCATGAAATTTGCCCTCACCGAGGAACTCGACCTGGTCCGCAAGATGGCGCGCGATTTCGCCGAGGCGGAGCTGCGCCCGCGCGCGGCGCGCCACGATCGCGAGGCCGCCATCGATCCGGCCGTGTTCCAGGGCCTGGCCGACCTGGGCCTGTGGGGCCTGACCGTGGCCGAGCAGTACGGCGGCGCCGGGCTGCACAACCTCGCGCTCTCGGTGATGCTCGAGGAGATCAACCGCGTTTGCGCCGCGACCGGCGTCACGCTCTCGGTGCACAACTCGCTGGTCTGCGCGCCGCTGCAGAAGTACGGCACGCCCGAGCAGAAACAATTCTGGCTGCCGCGCCTGGCCAGCGGCGAGCTGCTGGGCGCCTATTGCCTGACCGAGCCCAACTCCGGCTCGGACGCGGCCGCGCTCAGCACGCGCGCGGTGCGCGACGGCGCGGACTACGTGCTCGACGGCACGAAGATCTGGGTCACCAGCGGCTCGCTGGCCGGCCTGCTGATCGTCTACGCGCGCACCAACCCCGCCGCGCCCAAGGCCAGGGGCATCTCGGCCTTCCTGGTCGACGCGAAGACCGCGGGCGTGAAGGTCGGCAAGCACGAGTTGAAGTGCGGCATCCGCGGCTCTCCCGCGGTGGAGATCGAGTTCGCCGGCGCGCGCGTGCCCGCGACCAGCCTGCTCGGCGAACTCGACCGCGGCTTCCAGATCGCACTCGACACGCTCGACGGCGGGCGCATCGGCATCGCCGCGCAGGCGGTCGGGATCGGCCAGGCCTGCCTGGAGGCGGCGGTCAAGTACTCCAAGGAACGCGAGCAGTTCGGCAAGCCGATCGCGCAGTTCCAGGCCATCCAGTGGAAGCTCGCCGACATGGCGACGCGGCTGGAGGCCTCGCGTCTCCTGGTGCAGAAGGCGGCCTGGCTGCGCGACCAGCAGCTGCCCTGCGGCGCCGCGGCCGCGCAAGCCAAGCTGTTCGCCAGCCAGGCGGCGAACTTCGCGGCGGACGAGTGCCTGCAGATCCACGGCGGCGCCGGCTACACCGACCACTTCCAGGTCGAGCGGCTGTTCCGCGACGCGCGCATCACCGAGATCTACGAGGGCGCGACCGACATCCAGCGCATCGTGATCGCGCGCGGACTGCTCGCCTGATTGCCCGAGGCCCCGCTTTGATCCCCCCGACCGCAGCGAGCCTTTCCGAGCGCCTGATCGCGGGCGACCGCAGCGCCTTGGCGCGCATGATCAGCTGGGCCGAGAATGGCGATCCGCGCTTCGGGCCCGCGCTCGACCTGGTCTTCTCGCGCGTCGGCGGCGGCGCGCGCACCGGCATCACCGGGCCGCCGGGCGCGGGAAAGAGCACCCTGGTCAACGAGTTGGCCAAGGCCTACCGCGCGCAGGGCCGCAAGGTCGGCGTGCTGGCCGTCGATCCCTCCAGCCCTTTCAGCGGCGGCGCGCTGCTCGGCGACCGCATCCGCATGGAGGAGCGCACGCTCGACCCGGGCGTGTTCATCCGCTCGATGGCCAGCCGCGGCAGCCACGGCGGCATGGCGCAGGCCGCGGTCGACGCCTGCGACGCGATGGACGCCTTCGGTTTCGAGGAGCTGCTGATCGAGACCGTCGGCGTCGGTCAGGCGGAGTACGATGTGGTGGCCGCCGCGGACACGGTCGTCGTGGTCCTGTGTCCGGGAGCCGGCGACGGGATCCAAGCGATGAAGGCCGGACTGCTCGAGGTTGCCGACGTGCTGGTGGTCAACAAGTCCGACCTCAGCGGCGCCGACCGGCTGGTCAACGACCTCGATGAAGCCGTGCACGTGCGTTTCTCGCGCGAGGAGCGCTTCGCCGTTCCCGTCGTGCCGGTGTGCGCGGCGAACGGCACGGGCATCGACGAGCTGATCGAGGCCATCCGCACGCACCGCGAGTGGCTGGACGCGCAGGGCCTGGCCGAGCGGCGCCTGGAGATGCGCGTCGAGCGCGTGCGCCAGGTCGTCGACGCGCAGATCTCCGCCGAACTGTGGTCGCAGCGCGGCTGGCGCGAGCAAGCGCGCGCCCAGCTGCGCGCCGGACATCCGCCGCACCGCGTGGCGCGCCATCTCGCGCAGCGCGCCTTGTCCTCGATTCCCCAAGCCGGAGCCCCGCGGTCATGAGCGAAAAGCGTCCGGGCGTGCTGCCCACCGGTACGGTCGTGCGCGTCGATGCGCAGGCGCAATGGGATGCGGCCGTGCGCTCGTCGAAGTCGCGCGAGGCCAGTTTCACCAGCGTCTCCGGCTCGCCGCTGAAGCCGCTCTACGGCCCCGAGGACGCGCAGCTCGACGTCGAGCGCGACCTGGGCCTGCCCGGCTCGTTCCCGTTCACGCGCGGCGTGCACCCGACGATGTACCGCGGCCGCTTGTGGACCATGCGCCAGTTCGCCGGCTTCGGCTCGGCGCAGCAGACCAACCAGCGCTTCAAGTTCCTGCTCGAGCACGGTCAGACCGGGCTGTCGACGGCCTTCGATTTTCCGACGCTGATGGGCTACGACTCCGACCATCCCTACAGCGAGGGCGAGGTGGGCCAGGTCGGCGTGGCGATCTCCAGCCTCGAGGACATGCAGACCTTGATGGCCGGGATCCCGATGCAGGAGGTCTCGACCTCGATGACGATCAACGGGCCCGCGCCGATCCTGCTGGCCTTCTACATCGCTTGCGGCGAGCGCGCGGGCGTCGATCCCAAGCTGCTGCGCGGCACGGTGCAGAACGACATCCTCAAGGAGTACCAGGCGCAGCACGCCTGGCTGGTCCCGCCCGAGCCCGCGCTGCGCATGATCTGCGACGTCATGGGCTACTGCGCGCAGCGCGTGCCGCAGTGGAACACGATCTCGATCTCCGGCTACCACATCCGCGAAGCCGGCTCGACGGCGGCGCAGGAGCTGGCCTTCACGCTGGCCAACGGCATGGAGTACGTGCGCCGCGGAGTCGCGGCGGGGCTTGCGGTCGACGACTTCGCGCCGCGGCTGTCGTTCTTCTTCGACAGCCACATCGACTTCTTCGAGGAGATCGCCAAGTTCCGCGCCGCGCGGCGCATCTGGGCGCGCAAGCTGCGCGACGAGTTCGGCGCCAAGGATCCGCGTTCGTGGATGGTGCGCTTCCACACGCAGACGGCGGGCGTGACGCTGACCGCGCAGCAGCCGGAGAACAACATCGTGCGCACGGCCTTCGAAGCCCTGGCGGCGGTGCTCGGCGGCACGCAGTCGCTGCACACGAATTCGATGGACGAGACGCTCTCGCTGCCGACCGAGAAGGCGGTCAAGATCGCGCTGCGCACGCAGCAGATCATCGCCGAGGAGACCGAGGTCGCGCACGTGATCGATCCGCTGGCCGGCAGCTACTTCGTCGAGGCCAGCACGCAGCGCCTGGAGGACGAGGCGCAGGCCTACTTCGACGAGATCGAGCGCCGCGGCGGCATCGTGCCCTGCATCGAGGCCGGCTGGATCCAGAAGGAGATCCACCGCTCGGCCGTGGCCTACCAGCGCGCGGTCGAGCACGACGAGAAGAAGATCGTGGGCGTCAACTGCTACCAGGAGTCCGACGCCGGTCCGACGATCGAGCTGCACCGCATCGACAAGTCGGTCGAGCAGGACCAGCGCGCACGCCTGGCCGCGCTGCGCGCGCGGCGCGACGCGCGCCGCGCGCAGCGCGAGCTCGACCTGATCCGCGCCGCCTGTCGTTCGCGCGAGAACCTGCTGGAGCGCTTCGTCGCAGCGGCGCACGCAGACTGCACGCTGGGCGAGATCGCCCAGGTGTTGCGCGAGGAGTTCGGCAAGTACAAGGAGCCCAAGATCCTGTGAGCGCCACCAGCACCACGACGGGAAGCTCGGCCGACGCGACCCGACGCCGCATCCGCGTCCTGATCGGCAAGCCCGGCCTCGACGGGCACGACCGCGGCGCCAAGACCGTGGCCACCGCGCTGCGCGACTTCGGCATGGAGGTCGTCTACACCGGCCTGCACCAGACGCCGGAGATGATCGCCGAGGTCGCGGTTCAGGAGGACGTCGACGTGGTCGGCCTGTCGATCCTCTCCGGCGCGCACATGTCCCTGTTCCCGCGCGTGCGCAAGGAACTGCTCTCGCGCAACATGGGCCACGTGCTCTTGACCGGCGGCGGGATCATCCCGGCCGAGGACATCGAGACGCTGCAGCAGGACGGTTTCACGCGGCTCTTCGGCCCGGGCACGCGCACGGAGGACATCGCCAAATGGATCGAGGAACAGATGCAGCGGCGCTGGGCGTCGGAGGGCGACCAGGCATGAGCGCCTCCGAGCATCCCGAGATCCTGAACATCGAGGAAGCCGCCGCGCTGCTGGGAGTCAGCATCAAGACCTTCAACAAGGTGCTGCACTCGCAGAACATGCCCGCGCGCAAGATCGGCCGCGAATGGAAGTTCTCGCGCAGCGCCCTGATCGCCTGGGTCGGCAGCGGCAGCTCCACGTCCTTCTACAGGGAAGGCTCCGCGGGCGACGTCGCCGACGCCGAAGCGCCGCCGCTCGGCCGCGCGCCGGGCGCCGGCACAGGCGGCAAGTCGCGCAGGACCGCGGGCTGGCGCATCGAATTCGACTAGTCCTCACACCCCGACACGCGCACGCTCCCATCCCGAACTCATGATCACGCTGCCCGAGATCAAGCACAGCTTCGACCTGACCGACGACCAGCGCATGATCCGCGACATGGTGCGCGACTTCGCCGACAGCGAGGTCGCGCCGCTGGCCGCGGAGGTCGACGAACACCACCGCTTCGAGATCGCGACCTGGAAGCGCATCGTCGAGTTGGGCCTGCCCGGGATCCCCTTCGACGAGTCCGTCGGCGGCTCCAACGGCGGCACGCTGGCCTACATCCTGGCGGTCGAGGAAATCGCGCGCGTCTGCGGCTCGACCGCGCTGACGCTGGCGGCGCACGTCTCGCTGGGCACCTACCCGATCTACGCCTGGGGCAGCGAGCGGCTCAAGCGCGAGTACGTGCCGCGGCTGATCTCCGGCGAGTTCATGGGCGCCTACGGCCTGACCGAGCCCAACGCCGGATCGGATTCCGGCGGCACGCAGACCACCGCGCGCCTGGAGGGCAACCAGTGGGTGCTCAACGGCCGCAAGTGCTTCTGCACCAACGCCAACCACGCCGGCTCGTTCATCGTGACGGCGGTCACCGACCGCAGCCTGGGCTCCCGCGGCATCAGCGCCTTCGTCGTGCCGCGCGCGATCAAGGGCTTCTCGGTCGAGCCCGGCGAGCACAAGCTCGGCATGCGCGGCTCGGACTGGGGCAGCCCGGTGTTCGAGGACGCGCACGTCCCCAAGGACCATGTGCTCGGTTCGCCGGAGGACGGCTTCAAGACTTTCATGAAGACGCTCGACGGCGGGCGCATCTCGATCGGCGCGCTCTCGCTGGGCATCGCGATCGGCGCCTTCGAGTGCTCCTTGAAGTACGCGCAGCAGCGCGAGGCCTTCGGCGCTCCGTTGAGCGAACTCCAGGCGGTGCAGTTCAAGCTGGCCAACATGGCGCTCGACATCGAGGCCGCGCGACACCTCGTCTACCACGCGGCGCGCCTGAAGGACGCGGGCCAGCGCTACTCGAAGGAAGCGGCGATGGGCAAGCTCTTCGCCTCGGAGTGCGCGATGCGCGTCACCTACGACGCGATCCAGATCTATGGCGGCATGGGCTACAGCCGCGAATATCCCGTCGAGCGCATGTGGCGCGACGCGAAACTGTGCGTGATCGGCGAGGGCACCAGCGAGATCCAGCGCCTGGTCATCGCGCGCTCGATCCTGCGCTGAGCGTCGTGGAGACCCCGGCAGCGAACCCGCCGGCGCCTTTCGTGCCCCGCGCCGTCCAAGTCGGCGAGTGGCGCATCCGCGAGTTGTCCGACGGCTTCTTCCGCCTCGACGGCGGCGCGATGTGGGGCGTGGTGCCGGCGAACCTGTGGCGCAAGCTGACGCCGCCGGCGGAGGACAACACGATCCGCATGGCGCTGCGCCCCTTCCTCGCCGAGCGCGGCGAGCACAAGGTCGTGATCGAGGCAGGCGTGGGCCAGCGCTGGGAGCGCAAGTGGCGCGAGATCTACGCGCTCGAGCCCAGCACGACGCTGGAGCAGTCGCTGGCGAGCTGCGGACTCGCGCCCGAGCAGGTGACGCACGTGGTCCTGTCGCATTGCCACTGGGACCACATCGGCGCGCTGGTCGCCGATCGCGGCGGAAGACTCGCAGCGCTTTTCCCCCGCGCGCGCCACTTCGCACCGCGCATCGAGATCGCGATGGCGAAAAAGCCCGGGCACGCGCGCGCCGGCAGCTACCGCGCCGAGGATCTGCTCGCTGTCGAACAAGCAGGACTGCTCGAGGCCTACGACGGGCGTTTCGAGATCCTTCAGGGCCTCGTCTGGCACACGCTCGGCGGTCATTCCGACGGCGTCAGCGTGATCACGGTGGGGGACGAAGCCGGCGAGTGCGCGATTTTCTGGTCCGACGTCGTGCCGACCACGCACCACCTGCAGCCGGCGTACATCATGGCCTACGACCTCGACGTGGCGCGCTCCTTCGAGGTGCGCTCGGAGTGGATCGGGCGCGCGGCGGAGCGCGGCTGGATCGGCATGTTCTACCACGACGAAACGCAGGCCTTCGGGCGCATCGTGCGCGAGGGCAAGCGCTTCGCGCTGCGAGCCGTCGAGGGCTGAGCGGCGGCCGCGGAGGTTCGCGAAGGCGCGGAGTTCGTCGCCGGGTTCACGGCTGCCGGTCGGGGCAGGCCGTCGATCACGCGCCGTGCTAGACTCGTTGCAGGACGTCGGACCGAAGCCGGGGATCCAGGGAAGACTCGCCTTGCTGCACAAAGTTCATCACCGCTTCCGGGTGTACGACGGACCGGTCCCCTCCGAATCCCGGGCGCTGGAACTCGACGGGTACGCGCACCTGCGGGGCTTCCTCGAGCCCGGCGCCTTGCAGGCGTTGCGCGCGGAGATCCTCGAGGTGTACGAGCGCGTTCCGCCGGACTTGCGCGCGGGCAGCCCGAGCCTCGAACGAGCGCGCATGTTCCGCTACCAGATGTTCAACCGCAGCGCGCTGTGCCAGCAGGTCACGGGGCATCCGCGGATCCTCGAGATCGTCGAGCCGCTGCTGGGGCCCGACTGCCACGTGATCTCCAGCACCGCGTGGCGGAACCCGGCCGATCCCGCGCACGCGCCGCGCGGCCAGGAGTGGCACTGCGACGCGGGCCCGCACATCCCGCGCTCGCCCGAGGTCGAATGGCCGGACGCGATTCCCTATCCGGTATTCGCCGTCGCCGTGCACCTCTTCCTCGACGATTGCGGGATCGAGGACGGGCCGACCGCCGTGGTGCCGGGCAGCCATCGTTCGGGTTTGCCTCCGCCGCTCGAACGCGAGTGGGATGCCACGCTCGAGTACAAGGGCCGCGCGAGCATTCCTTGCATCGCCAAGGCCGGCGACCTGACGCTGTTCGTCTCGGATGTCTGGCACCGCAGGTTGCCGCCCACGCAGCGCTCCACAGGACGTTTTTTCCTGCAGACCAACTACGCGCGCCGCGACTTGGCCCAACGCGTGCTCCCGACTGCGCAGGTCAATCACGCTTGCCCGGAATCGGTGGCACGCGCCGCGACGGAACGCGAGCGGCTGCTGATCGGCCTGCACCCCGAGCGCTTCTACGACGGATAGCAGCCCCGCTGACCGGCGACCCTCGCCCCCAGCGTGCCCGGATTTGCCCTTCCGGGCTGCTGCAAGCCAGCACGCCGGCTGGCGCCGCCTGGACGGTTCAAGGCACAGCGTGCAAGATTGACCGGGTCGACCGTTACATCAGGCCATGCTCGGAACAAGGACAGAAGTGTTGGATCCCGAACTCGAATCCAGTCTACGCACGACGTGGGACGCCAAGGTCGTCGACTATGACGCGCGCAAGTTCCCCTTCGCCGAGTTGATTCGCGACGAGATCCGCAGCCTCGGCCATCCGGTCGACAAGCTGGAGGACTTGCACACGGTGGTTCCGCCCGAGCAGGTCTACGTGCTCTCCAAGCAATTGTGCAGTGCGACCAACCGGCCCGAGTTCCGCGATCTGGTCAACGCATTCGCTCGCGAGGAAATCGTCCCCAAAGGACGGCTGGTGCCGCCGATCGCGGCGCAACGTTTCCTCAACGTGCGGATCATGCTCCCGGACAAGCCGCAAAAGGTCTTTCCCTTCCACACCGGGCTCTTGTACGGACACGGCCCGGGCTCGCGCAGCCTGTGGATGCCGCTGACCGACGTATCGCGTCCCGAGGACCGCACGGCCTCGCTGCAGATCATCGGCCTGGAGCGCTCGCGCGAGTTGATCCGCCTGGCCTGCGACAAGCAGATGAGCATTCCGCAGATGACTCAGCTCTTCGGCGCGGAGAGCGTGGGCGTGCGCGCCAAACCCGGCAAGGTCCTGTTCTTCACGCAGGAGAACATCCACGGCAACTTCGTCAACGTGACCGGCAAGTCGCGCGTCAGCATCGATTTCCGACTGGCCGAGCGGCGCTTCGGCGACCAGCTCGCGCGCAAGATCCCGGGCGGCTATTTCGAACTCGTGCCCGAGCCGGGCGCACAGCCCTATCGCCCCGACCACGTGGCGCTGAAGAACGACAGGACGAACGTCATTTACCTCAACAACAATACGCCCAGCACCGTGGGCGCGCCGCCGCACCTCCAGCGCTACATGGTGTACGAGTATTGCCGCATGAACGGCTTGAACTACGAGTTCGAGCTCTTCGAGCTCGAGACCATGGATCACCTGCCGACCCTGCTGCACGTGGTCGACGATTTGGCCTGCAACGCGATCATGTACAGCATTTTTTCGCTGCCGGAGAATCGCAGGAGCCGCGGGCAGATCTTCTCCGCCGCGCGCGCCAGGGGCGTGTACCTCTACTTCGTGAACGAGAACATGGCCTGCGCGAACGATCAGGACGAGCGACGCATCGAGGACTTTTTGGACTTCGCCAAGTACGGCGAGCGCACTGCTGAGCCGCGGCGCTAGCGCGAATTCAGCCCGCCGTCTTCAAAGTTTATTTCCGGCTCACCGCACTAGCTGCGCCGGAAGGCAGCGTCGAGGCCCAGGCGCGCGATCAGCTCCGCCTGCAGCGCCGCGTAGCTGCCGTCGCCTTCGACGCAGGCGAGCGGATCGAGGAACAGGCGCTGGATCTCGTCGTCGGAACGCTTGCGCCGCGACTGCACCTCGCGCCGCCGCCGCATCCAGTAGTCCCAGTTGCCCAGCACGTCGTTGATCGCGACCAGGTCGGCCGCGCCCATGCGCTGGATCGGCAGGCTGCCGGCCGAGTCCGCGCCGGCTCGGCCGTCCAGCGTCGGCTCCACGCTCGCCGACTCGATGCGCAGCGTGCGCTCGTCCAGCCCGGACTTCAGGTAGGCGCGCCGGATCGCCAAGGCGAGCATAGCCGGCAGCACGCGCGCGAGATTCTCGTCGTCGTAGTTCTTGATGCAGGTCGTCAGCGAGTTCCTGATCATGACCAGGCGCACGACTTCCGCGGGGAAGCGCCGGCTGGTGTGCGAATGGTGGTGGTAGCAGAGCGCGCCGGGCACGTAGTGGATCTCGTGGCCCAGGACCCACATGCGCCAGCCCAGGTCGAGGTCCTCGTAGTAGGCGAAGTAGTCCTCGTCGAATCCGCCGACGTCCCAGAGCACGGCGGGATCCACGGCCATGGCTCCGCCGCAGCCGAACAGGGTCTTGCGCGGCACGAGCTGCTCGGGCCTGGGTGGCTGTCCATAGCCGGGCTGCACGGCGATGCCGAGGAAGGTCGTTCCGGTGCCCGAGGTGTCGATCGTCTGCCCGCTCCAGTCCATGATGCGCGCGGTGCTCGCCGCGCATTCGCCGCGCAACAGCGGCGCGACCAGCTCGCGCAGGAAGCCGCGATCGAAGCGCATGTCGTTGTTGACGAAGGCCAAGAGCGCCGCGTCGCGAGCCGCGCGGGCCCCGGCGTTGCAGGCCGCGGCGAAACCCCGGTTGCGCTCCAGCGGCAGGATGCGCACGCGCGGAAAACGCTCGCGCACCAGCTCCCGCGAACCGTCGCTCGAGGCGTTGTCGACCAGCACGACCTCGAGGCGTTCGTGCGGGTAGTCGAGCTCCGCGATGCTGCCCAAACAGTCGGCCAGGACCTCGCGACCGTCGAGGTTGGGCACGACGATCGTGACGCGCGGCAGGCGCGCGCGCTCGATCGCGGCACCGGGGTGCACGCGCAGCTCCTCCGCCAAGAGCGCCAGGTCGGCCGCCGGGCGCGACGCCTGCGCTCGCGGCGCCGACGTCTGCGCGCGCCGCGGCTGCAGCGCCAGCTTGCAGATCCGCAGGTGCGCGCCCGCCGCGCCGTCGGCAAGCTGCGGCTCCAGGCGCAGCACGCGCGCGCCCTGCAGCGCTCCGCATTCGATCCGCTGGCGCACGGTCTCATCCTGCGCGGGTGCCGGCGTGGGGGCGAAGCGGCCGATCTCGACTCCGTCGACCAGCGCCCGGCCGGCGAGGATGATGCCGGGTTCCGCGGCCAGCGCGTGCTGCACCAGCTCGAGCGTCAGCGGGCCCTCGGGCAAGCGCGGAAGCGCGAACTCGGCCGCGGAGTTCGGCCGCAGCAGCAGCCAATCCGGTCCCTGGACTTCGCCTTCGCCGATCAGGGTCGCCCAGGCTCCCGGCGTCTCGAAGCTCCTACCCTCGGCGTCCTCGGAGCGCACGATGCAGCACAGCGCGCGGTAGCGGAACTCCAATTCGACGGCCGCTTCGGTCACGGACTTGGCCCCCGAGGCCAGCGACGCGCGCGCGCTGTAAGCGAGGGTCTGAGGGTCGAAGTCGGCGGCGGCGAGCCAGGCCTTGCGCCTGCCCAGGTCCGAGCAAAGCCGCAGGTCGGCCAGGTTCAGCGCCAAAAGGACGGCGGGGTCCAGGCCCGCGAGCAGACGCTCATCGTCGAGGCCCGCGAGCGTTGCCATTCCCAGCTCGCTCGCCGTGCGCAACAGCCCGAGCATCGAGGCGCGCATGTCGTGGAAATGCACCAGATCCGGTTGCTCGCACAGCAGCAGGCTGCGGAAGGCGGCATCGAGCGAGGCCGGGTCCGCGGCTTCGTTCGCGCGGAACACGCTCAGCCCCTCCTGCTCGACGCGCTGCAGGTCCAGGCTCCGCGACCTGCCCTGGTCCGCGATCGCGAGCACGCAAACGCGGTGGCCGCGGCGGCGCAGCGCCTGCGCCAGCTCCAGTTCGCCGGCCTCGTCGCTGGCGAGCAGGCTGCCCGCCGGCGCAGCAGGCACGACCTGGAGCACGCGCAGCTGGGCCCGGTCGCGCAACGCCGTGCGCGGGTAGCGTCGCGGCGAGCAGCCGCCCTCGAACAGGCCCAGCGCGAGCGCACCGCGCAGCTCGCGGGCTTCGAGCCGCAGGCTCGCCAGCTCCGACGGCGGAGTTTTCAGCAGCGCCAGCACGCGCAGGTCCTCCTGGACCAGGCGCTCCGCCAAGACCTCGACGTCGCTCGCGGAGGCAATGCACCGCCGCTGCATCCATTCGACGTTGAACTTGCCGTCGACCTGGCCCCTCCAGCGCTGCTTGTCCGGCCCGTAGTCGTGGCTGTGGTCGACGGTCGCCTCGACGTCGTACGCGACCGTGTAGCCGGCTTCGACGATCGCGCGCGCCATCAGCACGTCCTCGCCCATGGTCGTGCGCGGGAAGGGATGGCGTTCCCAGATCTCGCGGCGGATCGCCGAGGCCACGTCGTTGAAGTTGAACAGCAAGCGCCGCTCGTCGGGGCTCATCCGCGACCAGGTCGGCGCGTCGGGCAGGCGCGCCTCGACACGCACGGGGGAATAACCCGGGTCGCTGCGGCAGAACACCTTGGTCAGGAGCTTGGCGTCCTGGCGCGCCACGTTGCGGCAATAGGCCGCGCCGACGCGTGCGTCGCCGAAGTTGCGCAGCAGCAGCGCCAGCCAGTCGCGCGAAGATGGAATCGCATCCTGGGTGAGGTAGACGAGCAGGTCGCCCGTTGAGCGCGCCGCGAGCAGGTTGCGCGTGTCGCCGTGATCGAACTCTTCCTGCGGAATCCGCGCCAGGCGCAGGGGCACGGGAAAACCCGCGCGCCGCGCCTGCAGGCATTCCCAGGTCCCGTCGTTCGAGCCCGAGTCGACGACGTGCAGATCCCAGGGGAGCCCGAGGCGCTGGCCAGCGAGGGCATCGAGCACGCGCTCGAGGAACTCCATTCCCTGCCAGGTGGGCATCAAGACCGACACCGATCGGATCGGTCGCAGGGGCGGAGCAGTCATGCAACGCAAGTATAGGTGCCCGGCGAGGGACCGACCAGCGCGCGAAGGCTCGCGAGACGCGAGCGCATGCGTGCGTTTCGCGCTGCATTCCTGGCCTGCTCGACGCCATCGGCTCGGCGTCGATGCAAGGCTCGAACACGCGCGGGAGCCTGGAAAATCTTGCGCCGGCGCCCGGTGCCGCGGCGGATTCCGCGCCAGCTGCTACGCTGAATCCAGGCCGCTGGCCTGGCTCCGACGCTCACCATGAACTGCCACGCCGCTGCTCGCCTCTACGTCCGCGCCAACGGCAGCGTCCCGTGCAATTGCGACACGGGGGAGACCACGACGTTGTTCAGGCCTCGATTGGACGACCTGAGCTCGTTCGACTACGTGGAGGACTGCTTCAACGGCGAGCCGTTCGTGGTCATCCGCGAGCGCCTGCTGGCCAGCCTGGTCCCGATCAAGGCCTGCAACTCGTGCTTCTTCTTCCGCCCCTCGGAGCCGTTCTTGAAATACGGCCGGGACGGTCGCCTGCAGACGATCGAGCAGATCCAGATCGAGTCCTCCTTCCTTTGCGGAGTCGACTGCGATGCCTGCGTGCTGCGTTCCACGCGCACGGACCCGGCGCTGTCCGCCTTGGGCGAAGGGCCCTACGAGATGCCGCTAGAGCTGTTCCACAAGCTCGTCGACGACATCGTCCGGGCCGGAGTCCAGGTCGGCGAACTGGCGTTCTGCGGGCGCGGAGAGCCGCTGCTGCACAAGGATTTCAGCGCGATGATGCGTCACGCGCGCGCGCGCCTGCCGCGCACCTTCTTCAGCGTCGTCACCAGCGGCAACGCGCCCTTCCACGAGGGGCTCCTGGAGGTCGACCACCTGTCGGTCAGCATCGACGGCGGCTTCCCGGACTCCTACGAGGTCTACCGCAAGGGCGGCAACCTGCAGCGCGTGCTGAAATTCCTGGAGGCCGTCATCTCCCGGCGCAGCCCCAGCTGCGAGCCCGCCGGCGTCGACATGCCGCAGCTCGCGTCCCAATTGAAGTCGCGCGGCCGGCCGATCGTGTGCTGGAAGTACATCCTGTTCGAGCACAACGATTCCGAGCGCGAGATCGTCCACGCGCAGCACCTCGCGCGCGACCTCGGGGTCGACGAGATGATGTTCGTGCTGACGCACACCTGGAACCGCTCGAAGAAATACACGAGCCAGGCGCAGATCGAAGCCCTGCCTGAATTCAAGGTCTTCGAGGGCGCACGCCGGACGTTCAGCAACGTCAACCTGGAGACGGACAACAGCACGCACTGGGACGCGATCGGCGAGACGCCGCGGGAGCAGCGCTTCAGGAGCTGAGCGGAACGGGCCGCGCGGCGCATCCCTAGTGTGTGCGGCGACGGGCGCGCGGATCCCCAGTTCGCCGCGCGCATGGTCAAGGCTGGCGGCGCCGTTCCTGCGCGCGACCCCGCGGACCGCGGCCGGCTCTGCGAGGACCGATTCCCGAGCGAGGGAGCTCGAGCGCGAGCCTCGCTGGCCGTGCGACCGCGCGGCCGATCGGAGCCCGGCGCGCTCAAGCGTCCCGCGGCTTGCGGTCGATGGGGCCGCACGCGCCAAGACGGCCTCGGGAAGGGCCAGAACGCGCGCCGGCCTTGTCCTCGTCGATCCACCATGCGCCGCGGCGTGCCGCGCGGCTTGTGTTCGCCCTGGTCCTGGGCGCGTGTTCGCCGTCGGCCGAGGTGATTCTCGAGCGCTCGATCGGCGCGCCGCAGCCCCTCGAAGGCCCGGCGGAGGAGATCCGCCTGTTCGCCACGAGCGCCGAGCGCTTCGGCCTGTCGAGCCCGGGCGCGAGCGCCACTTCGGCCTTCGATGGCATCACGCCTCCGGGCTGGAGCGAGCAGGCGCCGACCGAAATGCGCGCGCTGAGCTTCAAGATCGGCGACAGCGGCGGCATGGAGTGCAGCGTGAGCGTGCTCGGCGGCGACGGCGGCGGCGCGCTGGCCAACGTCAATCGCTGGTGCGGGCAATTGGGCCTTGCGCCCTGGGGCCAAGAGCAGCTCGAGGCCGCGCCGCGGATCACGATGTTCGGCGCGGACGCGCTGCTGGTGGTGCTCGGCGACGAGAATTCGAAGCAAATGCTGCTGGGCGCGCTGGCCAGGCTCGAGTCGCGCACCGTGTTCGTCAAGCTCACCGGCGCTCCCGCGGAGGTGCTCGCGCAGCGCGGCGCCTTCGAGAGCTTCTGCACCTCCCTGGCGGAGAAACCCTGAGCCATGCACGCGCTTTGGCAGCGAGTTGCAAGCCTCGCCGGATCGCTGGGGCTCTCGTGCAGTCTGCTGCTGCTGCTGGGCCTGCTGACCTGGTTGGGCACGCTGGAGCAGGCGCGCAGCGGCCTCTACGAGGTGCAGCGCAAGTACTTCGAGTCCTTCGTGCTGCTGCACGATCTCGGGCCGGTTTCCCTGCCGCTGCCCGGCGCGAACCTGGTGCTGAGCCTCTTGGCGCTGAACCTGATCGTCGGCGGCATGCTGCGCATCGCCAAGCGCCGCTCGACCGTCGGCGTCATGATCGTGCACGCGGGCATCCTGCTGATGCTCGCGGCGGGATTCGCGAAGTGGCGTTTCTCCAGCGACGGCCAGATCACGCTCTACGAAGGCCAGCGCGCCGCGCACTTCGAGGATCCCTACCGCTACGAGCTTTCGATCGTCGAGCACCGCGAATCCGGCGAGCGCCTGGAGTACCGCGTGCCGCAGGAGACGCTCGTGCCGCCGCGCGGCGCCGAGCGCGTGCGCCTGCGCGGCGAGGGACTGCCTTTTGTCGTCGAGGTCGCCGGCTACGCGCGCAACGCGCGCGTGCAGCGCAAAGGGCCGAGGTTCGAAGTCGCGGTGCCCGTGCTCGAGGGCCTGTTCCTGCAGCAGCTCGAGCCCGAACTCGCCGCCGAGCGCAACATCGCCGGCGCCTACCTGAAATTGCTGGGCACGGGAAGCGACGAGCCGCCGCAGGCGATCGTGTGGGGCGCCCAGGCGCAGCCGTGGAGCTTCCGCAGCGCGGGGCGCAGCTTCAGCTTCGACCTGCGCCGCGAACGCCACGCGATGCCCTTCGCGATCGAACTCGACGATTTCGCCAAGCTCGATCACCCGGGCACGGCGCTGCCGGCCTCGTTCACCAGCGACGTCACCGTGCACGCGGCCGGCAGCGAGAGCGCGCTGCGCATTTCCATGAACGAGCCGCTGCGCCGCGACGGACTGGTGGTCTACCAGGCCTCGTGGGGGCCGCAGGGCGCGGGAGCGAACGCGCGCCTGTTCTCGACCTTCGCGGTGGTGCGCAATCCGGCCGACCAGTGGCCCTTGTACTCCTGCATCGTGATCACGCTCGGGATGCTGCTGCACTTCGGCCGCAAGCTGCGCACGGCGCTGCGCCTGCAGGCGGCGCTGCGATGAAGCTCGCTTGGCGCTTGCTGCTGCTCGCCTGCGCGGTCTGGCTGTGCGCGCCGCTGCTCGCCGCGCAGCAGGCCGCGCGCGCGCCCTGGACGCCGCGCTCGATCGAAGCCGCGGGCAGCCTGATCGTGCAGGAGGGCGGCCGCCTGAAGCCGCTGTCGACGCTGGCGAACTTCACGCTGCTGCGCTTGAGCGGACGGCGCTCCTACACCGACGCGCAGGGCGTGCGCCGCGGCGCGGTCGAGTTCCTGCTGGACGTGCTGTACTTCCCCAAGCAGGCCGCGGAAGCGCCGGTTTTCCTGGTCAACGACTCCGCGCTGCTGCAGACGCTGGAGCTGGAGCTGCCCGGCAAGCAGAAGCGCGATCGCTACAGTTTCCACGAGCTCGAGCCCGGCCTGCCGCGGCTGTTCGCGCTGGCGCACGACTACGGCGCGCTCGACCCCAAGCAGCGCAGCAGCGTGCAGGGCGAGCTCGTGCTGCTGGCCGAGCGCGTCGACGCCTTCCTGCGCCTCAACCGCCAGGAGAGCATCGCGCTGATCCCGCCGGACGACGGCGGCAGCGGCGAGCAGGCGCAGACCTGGCTTTCGCCCGCCTTCGCCTTCGCGGCCTTGAGCCGCGGTGAGACGCCCAGCGCTGCACGCCAGCGTGTCTTCGCGGCCCTGGACGCGATGGCCAACACGCGCCACGAGCCGCGCGTCTTCGAGGCGCGGCTCGAGCAGCTGCACGAGGTTCTGGGCGGCTTCGCCGCGGTGCGCGAGGCTTCCGGCTCGGTCGAGCTGGAGCGGTTCTACTACCGCATCAACGCGCTGGGCTGGAGCCTGGGCTCGTTCACGATCGCGTTCCTCGTCGCCGCCGTGGGCTGGATCCGACCGGCATGGCACTGGCTGCACCGCAGCTGCGTGGCGCTGTGCGCCTGCGGCACGCTGGCGCTGGTGCTGGCGATCGTACTGCGCTGCCTGATCCGCGCGCGCCCGCCGGTCTCGACGCTCTACGAGACCGTCCTGTTCATCACCGCCGTCGGCGTGATCGTCGCGCTGGGCCTGGAGTGGTTCAACCGCCAGCGCTTGGCGGCCTCGGTCGCCGCCTTCGCCGGCATGCTCGGGCTGTTCATCGCCAACGGCTACGAGACGCTCGATGCCAAGGACACGATGCCCAGCCTGGTGGCGGTGCTCGACACCAATTTTTGGCTGGCGACGCACGTGACCGCGATCACGATCGGCTACTCGGCGGGGTTGCTCGCGGCGCTGCTGGGCAGCGTCTACGTGATCGCCAAGGCGCTGCGCCTCGCGCGCGTCGGACCGGAGCAGTTCCGCGCGCTCGGCGGCATGCTCTACGGCGTGCTGTGCTTCGGCCTGATCTTCTCGATCGTCGGCACGATCCTCGGCGGCATCTGGGCCAACGAGAGCTGGGGGCGCTTCTGGGGTTGGGATCCGAAGGAGAACGGCGCGCTGTTGATCGTGATCTCGCAGCTGGCGATCCTGCACGGGCGTTTGGGCGGCTTCCTGCGCGAGGCCGGCGTGGCCGTCGCGGCGGCGGCCGGAGGCTGCGTGGTCGCGTTCTCGTGGTGGGGGGTGAACCTGCTCGGCGTGGGCCTGCATTCCTACGGCTTCACCAGCGGGATCCAGAGCGCCCTGAGCAGCTACTACGGCCTGCAGGGCGGCGTGGTGCTGCTGGGCCTGTGGGCCATCCGGCGCGACCGCCGGGCGGCGCGGGCCGTGCTGGCGGGCCCCGCGTCCGGCGCCGCGGAGCCCCCGCGAGGGCGCCGCGCGGCCTGATCCGCGGCCCCGCGGCTCAAGACGCGCCCCGCTGGATGCCGATCAGCGGCGGCATGGAGCGGCGCCAATCGCGCGGCTTCGGATGCCCTACCGAAATACGAGGCCTCGCATGCGCCGCCACTTGCTTGCCGGATTTGCAGCCGTCCTTCCGCTCCTCCTGGGACTGTCCTCGTGCGCGAGCAACGAGAACAGCGAAGGACTGACGAAGGTCGACGACTTGTTGACGCGCGTCGAGCAGGTGCAGATCGAATCCCTGGTGGCGCGCGAGAAGGCCAGCGCGGCCTTCGACGCGCTCGGCGCGATCGTCGCGCCCGATTTCCAAGGCGACCCCATGCTGGCCTACGGCGATCTGGTGAAGAGCATCGACGACTCGAAAGCGCAGGCGAAGAAGCTCGAGATGAGCGTCGAGCCGATGAAGCGCACGGCCGACGGCGTGTTCCAGTCCTGGACCAAGGACCTGGAGAAGTTCGGCAACACGAATCTTCGCCAGCAGAGCCAATCGCGACTGGCGGAGACGCGCTCGCGCTATTCCGCGGTGCACGACTCGGCGGTTGCGGCGCTGGTCTCGATCAACGCCTTCAACTCCGACCTCAGCGACCAGGCGCTGTTCCTGGAGCACGATTTCAACGTGACCGCCGTCACGGTGATCGCCGCGGAGATTCCCGCGCTGACCAGCCAGGCGCGCGACCTGGGTCGGCGCCTGAACGCCTGCGTCAGCGCCTCGAAGGACTACATCGCCTGCAGCGCGCTGCGCGGCCAGCTCGAGGATCCCGAGGCCGCGCCCGCCGCGCCGGCGAACAAGGCCGCCGCCGCGCCGCCGCGGCGTTTGCCCAATCCGATGGCGGAGCCCGGAGCCGAGGCGGAGCTTGCCGAAGCGGAGAGCGGCGCGAGCACGACCACCGCGCCCGCGCGCCGTCGCCCGCGCACGGGCGCCAATCCGACGGGGACGCCCGAAGCCGCGCCGCCCGCGCAGCCGGCGCCCGAGGCCGTGGCGACGCAGCCGCTCACCCAGGGCGCGACCCAGCCGACCTCGCAGCCGGCCAAGCCGCTGCCGGTGCTCGGGCCGCCGCAGCCCAAGCCCGAAACCGACCTGAATGCCCAGCCCAAGCCGGCGCCGGTCGCACCCGGCGGCGGCGGCGAGCGCTAGGGGTCCGCGACCACGTGCGACGCATCGGGCGCGCGCTCCCGGCGCTGCGCGCGGCGCGTCGCGCTCGTGAGCGCGTCGCACCGCAACCGACACGATGAGCTGGACCCTGCTCATACTGGTGGTCGCCGCCCTGGGCGTGGCCCTGCTGGTGGCCATCGCCAGGCGGCACGAGCTCGCGCGCATGCGCCAGCGCCTGGACAAGCGCGAGCGCGCGCGGCGCGCGGGCAGCCACGAGGCGCAGCTGCAGCATCCGGTCGTCGACCTCTCGCGCTGCCTGGGCTGCGGGACCTGCGTCGCGGCCTGCCCCGAGGAAGGCGTGCTCGAGCTCGTGCACGGCCAGGCGGTGGTGATCCACGGAGCGCGCTGCGTCGGCCACGCGGCTTGCGAGCGCGAGTGCCCGGTGGGGGCGATCACCGTCACGCTGGCGAACCTGCAAGAGCGGCGCGACGTGCCGGCGCTCAGCCACGAGCTCGAGGCGATCGGTTCGCCCGGCCTGTTCCTCGCTGGCGAGATCACGGCCCACGCGCTGATCAAGAACGCGATCCAGCAGGGCACTTCGGTCGCGGCCGAGGTCGCGCGGCGCGTCTCGCAGGGCGCGCGTGGCGACGGCCAGCAGCTGCTCGACCTGTGCGTCGTCGGCGCGGGTCCCGCGGGCCTCGCCTGCTCGCTGGAGGCCAAGCGCCAGGGCCTGCGCTTCGTGACCATCGACCAGGAGCGCGGCGCGGGCGGCACGGTGGCCAAGTACCCGCGCCGCAAGCTGGTGTTGATGCAGCCGGTACAGCTGCCGCTGCACGGCGAGATCGGCGGCAGCGAGTACACCAAGGAGGAGCTGGTCGAGCTCTGGCAGCGTGTCGCGGACGAGCAGGACCTGCCGCTGCGCAGCGGCGAGACGCTCGAAGGCGTCGAGCGCGCGCCCGACGGCAGCTTCCGCGTGCACACCGACCTGGGCGTGCACCACGCGCGCCACGTGTGCCTGGCGATCGGCCGGCGCGGGACGCCGCGCAAGCTCGACGTCCCCGGCGAGGAGCTGTCCAAGGTCGCCTACAGTTTGCTCGACGCGAATTCCTACACCGGCCGTCGCCTGCTGGTCGTCGGCGGCGGCGACAGCGCCGTCGAGACCGCGCTGGCGCTGGCCGAGCAGCCCGGCAACGCGGTCACGCTCTCCTACCGCCAGGGTTCCTTCCACCGCATCCGCGCGCGCAACGAAGCGCGGCTGCAAGCCGCGCTGGAGCAGCGCCGCCTGCAGGTCGAGCACTACAGCCGCATCGTGTCGATCGAAGACGATCGCGTGGTGCTCGAGTTCGACGCGCAGGCGCAGGGCGGCGCGCGGCAGCAGGTGCTCGCGAACGACGAAGTGTTCGTGATGGCCGGCGGAGTCGCGCCCGTGGAACGCCTGGAGAAGGCGGGCGTCAGCTTCGACCCGAGCCTGCGCGAGGCGGCGGCGCCGATCCAGGAACAGGGCAGCGGATTGCTGCGCGCGCTCGCCGTGGCCTTCGCGCTGGCGCTCGCGGCGCTGGCGTGGGCGCTGTGGAATTCCGACTACTACCTGCTGGAGCGCGATCTGCGCGCGGCGGACGACAAGCACGCCTGGCTGCGCCCCGGTCGAGGCCTCGGGCTGGGCTTCGGCATCGCCGCGACCGCGCTGGTCGCCTTCAACCTGCTCTACCTCGTGCGCCGCAACGGCGGCCGCTTCCAGCGCTGGGGCTCGCTGCAGGCCTGGATGAGCAGCCACATGGTCACCGGCATCCTGGCCCTGCTCGCGGCCACGCTGCACGCCGCGATGTCGCCGCGCGACACGGTGGGCGGGCACGCGCTGTGGGCGCTCGCGCTGCTCTTGGTCACCGGCGCGATCGGCCGCTACTTCTACGCCTGGGTGCCGCGCGCCGCGAACGGCCGCGAGCTGGCGCTGGAGGAAGTGCGCGCGCGCCTGGAGCGCTTCGTCGAGCACTGGGACGTCGAGCAGCGCGGCTTCCTGGAGCGCGCGCGCCGCGAACTCGCCCAGATCATCGAGCAGCGCCAGTGGAAGAGCTCCTTCTTCGGCCGCGTGGGCGCGCTGCTGTTCGGCCAGCGCGATCTGCGCCGCGCCCTGGCGCGCCTGGCCGAATTGGGCCGTGCCGAGGGCCTGGACGAGCAGCGCATCGAGGAGGTCTTGCACCTGGCCCGGCAGGCGCAGCGCAGCGCGCTGGCGGCGGCCCACCTGGAGGACCTGCGTTCGGTCCTGAACACCTGGCGTTACCTGCACCGCTGGGTGGCGGCGCTGATGGTCCTGCTCCTGGTCCTGCACATCGGCTACATCCTCACGTACACGCAGGGATTGGCCGACTGAAGGAGCGGTGAAGGTCCGCAGCGCCCACTTTTGGATCGCCGTCCTCTCGCTCGCCGCGGTGGTCGGCGTGGCGGTCGTCGATCTCGAGCGCACCTCGCCCGGCGAGCTGACCAGCGTGCACGCGCGCGACGAGCGCCTCGACGGCGGGCAGGACTGCAAGCAGTGCCACGGCGGGATCTTCTCCGGCATGAGCGAGTCGTGCCTGGAGTGCCACGCGCCGATCGAGCAGCAGATCGCCGCGCGCGAGGGCTTGCACGGAGCGCTCGGCGCAAGCCTCGCGAACGCCTGCGCGACCTGCCACAGCGAACACCACGGCGGCTCCTTCGCGATCGTCAACCGCCAGAGCTTCGCGCTCGCCGGGGTGCCCGATCCCGATCGCTTCGACCACCGCTTGATCGGCTGGGAGATGGACGGCAAGCACCTCGAGCTGGGCTGCGTCGAATGCCATGCGAACGCCGACGTCGCCGTGCTGCCCCCCGGCGGCACGCGTTTCATCGGCCTCGAGCAGGATTGTGTCCAGTGCCACGAGGACCCGCACCAGGGCGCGATGGCGAATGCCTGCATCTCCTGCCACGGGCAGGACTCGTGGGAGCGGATGCACTCGCAGGACCACGACCAGCATCTGCCGCTGGTCGGCGGGCACGAGCCGCTGGACTGTCGCACCTGCCACGCCAGGGACAGCGAGCGCGCGCTGGAAGCGATGGATCGCTTCGGGCCGACGCTGGCCGTGCGCAGCTGCATCGAGTGCCACGATTCGCCGCACGCCGAGCCTTTCGCCAGCCAAGCCGCGGCGCAGGTCGCCATGGAAGTGGGCGCGAGCTGCGTGGTCTGCCACGCAGCGCAGCACGAGAGCTTCCGCGACCAGGCGCTGCAGCTGAGCCCCGAGCAGCACGCTCACAGCGGATTTGCGCTCGACCCGCCGCACGACCGGCAGGGCTGCGAGCAGTGCCACGATCCCCGGCTCGCGGACTTCGCGCAGCGCTATCCGGGCCGCAAGCCCGAGCTGTGCAGCCAGTGCCACGCCGATCCGCACGCCGGACAGTTCGCCGAAGGGCCCTTCTCGCAAGGCGACTGCCTCGCTTGCCACGCGCGCGAGCACTTCGAGCCGCCGGTTTTCGGCGTCGAGCAGCACGCGCGCGCCGAGTTCGCGCTGAGCGGCACGCATGCGACGACCGCGTGCAGGGAATGCCACCTCGATCCGGTGCGGCCCGAGCTGCCGCGCGAGTTCCGCGGCATCGAGGCGCGATGCGAGGCTTGTCACGCCGACGTGCACGGCGGCACTGTCGAGCCGGCTTCGGCGATGCTGCCCGAGCTCGAGGCCGGCGAGTGCGCGCGCTGCCACGACACGACGCGCTTCTCCGCCGTGCCGGCGGAGCGCTTCGACCACGGAGCCTGGACCGGCTTCGAGCTCGACGGCGCGCACGCGCAGGGCGCCTGCGAGGTCTGCCACGTCCCGCGCGCCGTCGCCGACTTCGACGGCCGCAGGTTCGGCAAGGTCTCCGAGCACTTCGGCAGCTACCAGGGCTGCATCAGCTGCCACGCGGATCCGCACGAGGGACAGTTCGACGGCGCAGGCTTCCCCAAGAGCGTCGGCGGCCGCAGCGACTGCGCGCGCTGCCACGAGAGCAGTTCGTTCCGCACCCAGCCCTTCGGCTTCGACCACGGCGGCTGGACCGGCTTCGAGCTGCTCGGCGGCCACCGCGAGGCCGCCTGCTCGGCCTGCCACACGCCGCGCATCCCAGCCAACGCCCTCGGCCGCTCCTGGGAGCCCGCGCTCGGCAGCGGCTGCGCCGACTGTCACGACAACCCGCATGGCGAGCAGTTCCAGCTCGCGGGCAAGTCCGAGTGCGCCACCTGCCACTCCGACGCGGCGCGCAACTTCTCGACCTTCGACCACGATCGCGACTCGCGCTTCGCGCTGGGCGACACGCACCGCAACGTCGCCTGCTCGCAATGCCACGTGCCCGAGCCCGCGCCCGGGCTGCAGAGCGCTCCAGGCGTCGTGCGCTACAGGCCGCTGGCCACCGACTGCGCCGCCTGCCACGGCGTGCACGAAGAGGTCCTGCTGCGCAGGAAGCCGGGGATCAAGTGAAGCCCGTTGCGCTGTGGTGGTTGTTCGCGCCCTGTCTTGCGCACGCGGTCCTGCCGCCGGCGCAGGCTCAGGAGAGCGTCGAGAACGTGCTCGTCGAACTGCGCGTGGTCAGCGCGACCATCGGCTCGGCGATCGTCGATCGCGGCAGCGTCGACGGCCTCGATCGCGGCGACCGGATCACGTTCCGCACGCGCGACGGCAAGGCCTTCACCGGCGTCGTGCGCAGGCTCGAAGAGCGCGGCGCCTCCGTCGACCTCGACGACCCGAACTTCGTGCCGGCCGCGGGCACGCGCGGCGAGGCGCTGATTCCGGCTTCGCGCTTCGCGCCCGTGGCTGCGCCGCCGCCCGTGCTCGCGGATCCGCAGGCGAGTCCGCAGGCCGCGCCCGAGCACGAACCCTGGCCGCAGCGCGAAGACGAGTGGACGCAGGACCAGCCGCTGCTCGCGCGCGTGAAGCCGCTGCGGCCTCGCGAGCGGCCGCGCTCGGTTCGCGGCCGGATCTACGGCATCGGCGACTACATTTACAGCACGGAGGACGATCGCACCGACGGCTTCTACCGCGCTGGCGCCGAGCTGCTGATCGAGAACGCGGCCGGGAACGGCGAGCGCATCCACTTCGAGGGCGAGCTCAACTACCGCAACACCCAGGTGCCCGACGACGACGACGAGACCGCGACCCACTTGCGCATCGACCGCGCCTCCTACGCGGTTGGAGGCCACCGCTTCCAGCCCAACCGGCTGGAGCTCGGCCGCTTCCTGCACGACAACCTGCCGGAGTTCGGCCTGACCGACGGCGTGGAGTGGAGCAGGCGTCTGGACGGCGGCGACCGCTTCGGATTCAGCGCGGGTTTCATGCCCGAGCCGGATCCGGAGCTGAGCTCGATCCAGGACTTCCAGCTCTCGACGTCCTACCGCTGGGTCTTCGACGCGCGCGAGCAGCTCTCCGCCGCGGCGGGATACCAGAAGACCCTGCACGACGCCGACGCCGACCGCGACCTGTTCGTGGGCAAGTTCCAGTTCCTGCCCAGCAACGGCTGGACGTTCACGAGCACCGCCTGGGTCGACTACTACACCGAGGGCGACGCGATCAAGAGCGCGGGCTTCGGCCTGACCCAGGCCTACGTCAACGCCGGCAAGCGCTGGAGCGACGGCAGCTCGGCCAACCTGGTCTACAGCCACCTCGCCTACGTCGACATGCAGCGCTACGAGTTCCTGCCCCCGACCGCCGCGCAGATCGCCGACGACCGCTACGACCGCCTGGCGCTGCAGGCGCGCGTCGCCGCCTCCGGGGACGTGCGCCTGCACGGCAGCATCGCCGCCTGGGACGACCAGGACGACAACGGATCCGACGGCAGCGCGGGCGTCGAGCTCGAGGGCGCCATCTTCCAGCGCAGCGTGATCGACATCACCGGTTTCGTCACCGAGGGCAAATTCGTCAGCGTCGTCGGCGGGCGCGCCTCCTTCGCCTTCCCGCTCGACGACGGCCGCTGGGGCTTCGAGTACGAATTGGCCAACAACCGCATCGACGGCTTCACCGACGACAACGACGACCTGCCGCAGCACCGCCTGCGCGTGTTCACCGACTTCTTCACCTCGGGCGGCTGGAACCTGTCCTTCCACCTCGACGCCTTCGCGTGGGACCAGGAAAACTCGCTGAACCTCGGCTTCTACATCCAGAGGTCGTTCTGAGCATCGCCATGAACATCCGATCCGACGAGCGTGCATCCACGACGGCGCGACGCCTGCGCTGGAGCGGTCTGGGCCTGACCCTGCTGCTGCTGGTCGCCGCCTGCATCGCGCAGGGCAGCGATTTCAGCAAGCAGCACCTGTGGTGGTCGGGCATGGGCCCGGTGCTGCCGCACGACAGCTTCCCGGCGGACTGCTCGAAGTGCCACGTCGGCAACGACTGGCAGACGCTGGTCGCGGACTTCAATTTCGACCACCTGGCCGAAACCGGCGTGCCGCTGAACGGTGCGCACGCGCGCGCCGCGTGCCTGTTGTGCCACAACGACCGCGGCCCCGTGGCGGTGTTCGAGGCGCGCGGCTGCGCGGGCTGTCACGAGGACGTGCACGCCAGCCAGCTCGGGCCGAACTGCACGCGCTGCCACATGGAGAACACCTGGGAGCCGCAGAACCAGATCGCCTTGCACGCCAGCACGCGCTTCCCGCTGATCGGCGTGCACGCTTCGACCGCCTGCCATCGCTGTCACCCGGGCATCGAGACCGGGAAGGTGCTGCCCGCGGATCCGGAGTGCCTGAGCTGCCACCAGAACGACCTGGCGCGCGCCACCAACCCCAACCATATCGGGCTGGGCTGGGTCGACCGCTGCGACCGCTGTCACCTGCCGCGCACCTGGAACCAGGCCGAGATCCACAACTGAGGGCCGCGCGGGGCCGCGCGAGCCCCGTTTTGCCCCGCGTCGCTCAAGAACGCGCCAAGCCGCGGCCGAACCTGCAGCCAGAAGGAGCGGACACCCGGGTGCGGGCTGTGGGCAGGCAGTCGAGCCAGGTCGTCCGGCGGTTCAGCGCCATGGGTGCATCAGGGATCATCCGTCGATCGGGTTCGAGGCTACGCGGACTGGGCTTCGTGCTCGCGCTCGCTCTCCTGGGCGCCTGCAGCGGCGAGACCGGCCGCCTGGCGGAGAGCAGCGCGACCTCGTGCATGCAGTGCCACAACGGCTCGCAGCACAACGACTACTCCGGCCCGGGCATCGAGAACCCGCACCCCTTCGCGGGCGCGGACATGCTCGACTGCGTCGCCTGTCACGGAGGCAACCCCGATGGCAGCGATGCGCTGAGCAGCCACGTGCCGCCGCCGCCGCAGATCGGCGACGAGCAGAACCTGACGACCAATGCCAAGGCCTACTTCAACCGCCTGACGCAGGCCGGCCTGGACAAGTACGCCGACTACACGGTCGCGGGCGTGAGCTACGAGGCGCTCGACTATCTGCAATTCATCAACCCCGGCGATCTGCGCGTCACCAGCGACGGCCGCGGCTGCGGTTCGTGCCATGACTCGCACGCCGCGACGGTGGCGGGCAGCCTGCTGGCGACCGAGGCGGGGATCTTCTCCGGCGCGATGTACGCGATCGGCGCCGACAACGTCGTGCCGGAAAACGCCGGGCTGCACGAGGACACCAGCGCCGACATCGGCTTCCGCGCCGTGCAGGACCACCAGTTCGCGGCCAACCAGGCGATCCTGGGCACGGTCTCGCGCCTGATCGAAGCGCCGGTCTTCAGCGTCTTCGGCGCCACGGGGCAGAGTGCGATCTTCAACAACCCCGCGTACGACGCCAGCGCGCTGCTCGACGACCGCAATCCGGACAACTCGGTGATCAGCGGCTCGCCGCTGCACAATTTGTTCCTGGAGCAGGTCAGCTTCACCTGCGGCGACTGCCACCTGGGAAGCGCCGGCGCCAACAACCGCGCGGGCGACTACCGCTCCGCGGGCTGCACCGCCTGCCACATGCAGTACAGCCTCGGCGGCCGCAGCGGTTCGAGCGATCCCAACGTGAACAAGCTCGAGCCGCTCGATCCCGATGACATCGACGCGCCCGAGCGCTCGCACCCGCGCAAGCACCAGATCTCCAGCATCGCCAAGACCACGCCCAACGGCACGCAGATCGCGGGCATCGACGACTACGCCTGCGCGGGCTGCCACCAGGGCTCCAACAGAACCGTGATGCAGTACTGGGGCATCCGCCTCGACCAGAACCAGGACGTGCGCAACAACCGCCAGTACCCGGCCAACCCGGTGTCGTTCCAGAGCACGCTCAACGACCAGCGCTTGTTCGACCCCGTCGTCGACAACAACACGTTCAACGGCCGCAACGCCAACCAGTACCTGCTGAAGGAAGACTACGACGGCGACGGCCGCGACGACACGCCGCCGGACGTGCACCACGCGGCGGGCATGGGCTGCATCGACTGCCACGGCAGCTGGGACCTGCACGGCGGCGACGCGGCGGCGGGCGAGACCACGATCGCCAGCCGCATGGAGCAGCAGACCGCGATCCGCTGCGAGAGCTGCCATGGCACGATCGACAGCTATGCCGCGACGCAGTCGGGCCTCGACTATGCCGGAGCGACCAAGGACCTCGCCATCGATGCCGAGGGGAATCTGCTGCGCCACGTGACGCGCGAGGCCAACGGCTCGTACATGCTCAAGAGCCGCCTCGACGGCGCGATGCACTATGTCCCGCAGACCAAGGACACGGTCGCGGACAACGGCAAGATCCACCCGACGAGCAACCAGCCGATCTACAGCGCCAAGGCCTCGTACGCGATGGGTCGCGTCGACGCCGATCCCGCCAATGGCATGGGCCCGCTGCAAACCGCGGGCGTGACACCGGGCTTCAGCCACGGCGACAACATGGACTGCATCGCCTGCCACGGCTCGTGGACCAACACCTGCATGGGCTGCCACCTCGGCGGCGAATACAACACGGGCAACAATTTCAGCAACATCACCGGCGAGCGCATCGTCTACAGGCAGGCCGACGCCGACTTCACCTACCAGTCGCCGATCTACTTCCAGCTCGGCGTCGGGCCGCGCGGCAAGATCACGCAGTTCAGCGCCAACACCAAGGTCTTCTACCACTGGCAGGACCGCAACGGCCAGACCAGCCAGGTGTTCAACTTCAGCGACCGCAACGGCGCCGGATCGAACCCTTCTGCCGGCATCGCCTCGATGAGTCACAACGCGTTCATGGCGCACTCGGTGCGCGGCAAGGTCAGCGTCGAGAACGAGGGGCCGCGCTACTGCGTCGCCTGCCACCTCTCGACCGAGGCCTTGGCCGACTACGGCACGCAGTACGACAGCTTCCGCACCGCGATGGCCGCGGACGACTTCGCTGCGCTGGACTTCCCCTTCCTGCGCCAGCACTTCGGGCGCAACACCGGCAACCAGATGAACTCGCCGGTCTGGGCGCACATGGCCGCGGGACTGGGAACGGGGCTGTTCCTGTTCGACGAGTTCGGCGCGCCGGTCAACCCGCTGGACACCTTCGCCGGACGGGTGGGGGCGGGAGGCATCGCGCCGTCCGCGAACTTCAACGTCGCGCGCGTCAAGCTCAACCTCGACCGCGTCGTGAGCAGCGCCGGCGCGGCCAAGGGCTCGAACAACCACGCCTGGCTGAGCAGCGCGCTGAGCGCCTTCCTCGGCGCCGCACTGCGCGATGGCGCGGCCGACCCACAACTCGCGGGCCCGCTGGGCACGACGCTGGTGCGCAAGCTGAGCGACCCGATCACGGGCATCGTGCTCGACTCGTGGCTCGACGCCAACGGCGCCAGCCAGGGCGACGCGATCAACTTCGTCGGCGGGCCTTGAGCTGCGTCCCGGTACTCCCGGTACGCGCAGCGCGCGCGCACGCGGCGTAGCGGGAAAAAAGTGCTCCGGCGCGGTACGCTCGACGAATGCGCGTGATTTCACTCTGCCCGAGCCTGACCGAGCTCGTCTTCGATCTGGGCCGCGGCGGCGATCTGGTCGGGATCACCGACTGGTGCGTGCATCCCGCCGAGCGCGTGGGCGCGATCGAGAAGGTCGGGGGGACGAAGACGCCCAAGGTGGAGCGCATCGTCGAGCTCGCGCCCGATCTGGTGCTGATGAACGAGGAGGAGAACCGCGTCGAGGATGCGGTGGCGCTGCGCGCGGCCGGCGTGGCCTTGCACGTGAGCATGCCGCGCGATGCCGCGGACACCGCCGCGATGGTGCGCTCGATCGGCTCCGCGCTCGAGCGTGGGGCGCAGGCCGAGAGCATCGCCAGGGACATCGAGACGCGCACGCGGCGTGTGCTGGAACACGCGCGCGGCGCGAGCGTGGTGCCCTGGGCGTACTTGATCTGGCGCAAGCCCTGGATGAGCGTCAACCGCGACACCTTCGTCAGCGCCTTGCTGGACCAGGCCGGCGGCCGCAACGTGTTCGCGCCCGCGAGCGAGCGCTACCCGACGATCGAAGTCTCAGACCTCGTGCGCGCCGCGCCGGCAGTGGTGTTCCTGTGCACGGAGCCCTTCCCATTCCAGGAAAAGCACCGCGAAGAGCTTGCCGGCCTGACCGGTTTCGCGCGCGAGCGCTTCGTGATCGCCGACGGCGAATACTTGTCCTGGCACGGCTCGCGCACGCCGGCGGGCATCGACTACGCCGAGTCTCTGATCGTCGCCGCGCGCTCGCGAGCCTAGCGCGCTACGCAGGCGGCAGACCGGCGAGTCCGTCGAGACTCCTCGAGTTTTTCTCCGCGCGGTACTCGCGCAGCCCCGACTCGCCCTTCTTCTCGCTGGAGCGCAGCAGCGTGTCGCGCTCCTCGATGAACTCGAATCGTGGCACGCCATAGCCGCAGGAATCGCTGATGCGCACGAGGTCCGCGCGCACGATCGCGCGCGCGCCGGGATGCGCGGGGAAATGCGCGTGCAGCTTCTCCCACGCGGGCGATCCCGGCACGATCACCTCGGCGCGGCCGTGCAGGCGCACGATTCTCGGCGGCCCTCCGAAGGCGCAGAACAGGAACACGAGGCGTTGGTTCTCGCGCACGTGCGCCACGGTCTCGATGCCTGAGCCGGTCAGGTCGAGGTAGGCGACTTCGCGCGCTCCGAGCACGCGGAAGCTGTCCAAGCCCTTGGGCGAGCAGTTCACCAGCCCCGCGCTCGAAAGCGGCGCGCTGGCGACGAAGAAGACGTGCTGTTCTCGCAGCCAAGCAGCAAGCTCCGGAGTGATTTGCTCGAACAGTTTGGCCATGGGGCGATTGTCAAGGGAAGTGGTGCCGGAATTGGTGCCAGGCATCTGTCCGGCGCATCCGCCACCGCGCGCCTAGCGCGCCGGGGCGGATGCGCCGCACAGATGCCTGGCA
>Ga0315910_10000498_pt1 | contig 38859 bp, 28 predicted proteins | sample EdamamesoilMG_FD_204470 | JGI IMG/M metagenome (GOLD analysis project Ga0315910, IMG submission 204470) | Garden soil microbial communities collected in Santa Monica, California, United States - Edamame soil | ecosystem: Environmental > Terrestrial > Soil > Garden | place: USA: California...
CACCGCGAACAACACGCGCCGCAACGGTCCGCGCGCCTTGGCGCGCACCAGCACGCGGAACCGAAACAGGTTGCGCAAGCGCGCGATCGGCGCGGGCGACGGCCCCAGGATCTCGACCTGGGGATCTGCGTGCTTGCGCGCGACGCGGGCGAGGTCCTCCACGCACGCGCGCGCCTTGCGCTCATCCAGCGCCGCCACGCGCACCATGGCCAGGCGCGAGAACGGCGGATACCCGAGCGACTGCCGATCGCCCAGCCCGTAGCGGACGAAGCCTGGCACGTCGTGCGCGAGCGCCAGCGCGATGGCGGGGTGCTCGGGGTTCTTGGTCTGTATCAGCACGTGCCCGGGGTTCTCGCCGCGGCCTGCTCGGCCCGCCACCTGCACCAGCAGCTGGAAGGTGCGCTCTGACGCCTGGAAGTCGGGCATGCTGAGCCCGGCGTCTGCGTTCAGAACGCCGACCAGGGTCACCCGGGGCAGGTCGTGTCCCTTCGTCACCATCTGGGTGCCGACCAGGATGTCGACCTCGCCGTCGTGCATCTTCTTCAGCACGCTCTCGCTCTTGAGGCCCGCGCCCGTGTCCCGGTCGAGCCGCGCGATGCGTGCGCTCGGGAACGCGCTGGTCAGCGCGGACTCGATGCGCTCCGTGCCGATGCCTTCGTAGCTCAGCTGCGGGCTCTTGCACGCGCTGCATGCCTGCGGCGGCCGATCGCGATAGTCGCAATAGTGACAGACCACGTGCGGACGCGGGCTCACGTGGTACGTGAGCGGGACCTCACAGCTCGGGCAGCCCAGGATGAAGCCGCACGACTCGCACGCGACGCTGGGCGCAAAGCCGCGGCGGTTGAGGAACAAGATGGCCTGCTCCTTGCGCTCCAGCACTTGCTCCAGGGCGCGGCACAGCGGCAAGCTGAGCAGCTTCTCCCCCGGGCGCGCGGGGCCAATTCGCCTCAGGTCGATGATCTCGGTCGTGGGGATCGCCGCCTTGCGGTGCGCGCGCTCCGGCAAGACGAGCCGCGTGAGGCGCCCGGTCTGAACCGCATGGAAGCTCTTGAGCGACGGCGTCGCGCTCCCCAGCACACACACGGCGCCTGCCCGCTGCGCCCGCAGCAGCGCCATGTCGCGCGCGTTGTAGCGCACGCCCTCCTCCTGCTTGAACGAGGTGTCTTGCTCCTCGTCCACGCATAAAAGGCGCAGGTTCATCACCGGGGCGAACAGCGCCGAGCGGGCGCCGACTGCCACCTTCCGCTCCCCGCTGCGCAGCACCGTCCACATCGAGTGGCGCTGACGATCCGTCAGCCCGCTGTGAAGCACCGCGATGGTGTCGCCGAGGCGGGCGCGAAAGCGCCCGACGAGCTGCGGGGTGAGCGCGATTTCGGGCACCAGGATCAGCGCGCCGCCGCCCGATTCGAGCGCGGCCTGTACCGCCCGCAGGTAGACCTCGGTCTTGCCTGACGCCGTGACCCCGTGCAGCAAGAAAGCGTGGCTCTCCGAAGCCTGCAACTTGGCCGCGATCGCGCTCACGGCGGCCGCCTGGGCCGCGTTGAGCTCGGGCGCCGTGTCCCTGATCACGGGCCCCGTGAAGAACCGATCTTCGGTGTCGGAGCGCTGCTCGGTTCGCACCAGGCCGAGCGCCTCCAGCTTCTTCACGGCAGATCGGGCGTTGCCCCAGCGTTTGCCGAGCTCGGCGAGTGACTCGCGGCCTCCCGTCGCGAGGTGCCGGTAGACCTCGAGCGCTTGGCCACGCAGCGCCGCAGCGTGCTCGCTGGGCTCCGGCACCACGGCCTCCACAAATGAGAGCGAACGCCCGACGGCGCGCGCGCGCTTGTCATCGAGCAGGCCCTCGCTCGACAGCGCGCGCGCCCGCGTTCGTTCGATCGCCGGCACCGCCAGCCGCATGACCTCGCCGATGGGCGCGAGGTAATAGCTGGCGAGCTCGCAGCTGAACCCGAGCAGCTCGCTGGGCACCACGGGGACCGAGTCCACGACCGCCAGGATCGGCTTGAGCTTCTCGAGCGGAACGTCGGGCGGGCCGTCGTCGACCGAGAGCACTACCCCCATGATCTGCCGGCCCCGGAACGCACACACCACGCGTGCTCCGCCGACCACGTCGGCGCGCAGCTCGGCAGGCACCGAGAACGTGTATGACTGGCTCAACGGAACGAACACGGCGACGCGCGCGCAGCGCACGCTCTCGGCCAGCGCGGTGCCGATGGCCTGTGCGGCATCGGAATCGGGGAAAAGCGTCATCCGGAGCGATCGGCGAAAGCTCGAGGGTGGCTCGAGGTCAACATGAACCTTGGATGCGCCGCCACGGTCATGCGGACAGAGCATGCCAGCGATCGGAGCGCAACCGCACTTTGTCGTCCAGCGAGCGCGCCGGTTGCCGGTCGCGCGCGCTCCAACGCGGCTCGGCACGCGCTCGATTGGCCTATCGGCCCGCGTGTCGCGGAAGCTCCTGCAGCGGGCGCGCACACAGTTTCACGATGAGGAGGGTTTCGCCATCACCCGGCTGTGCGTCGTGTCGTGCGGAGCGCGCGTACCTCGCCAACCGTTCACCGACACCGGGGGCTCGCCATGGGGCGGGTGAAACGCGGCGCAGCGTAAAGTCCTTCGCGCTCGTCACGCGTTTGGGCGTCAGCGGACGCCGCCGCGCCGATCTCGACCCGTCGTCGTTTCGGAAAATTCCTTCTCTCGGCTCTTTCTCGACCCGCAGGCAGCGTCGAGCACGTCGAGACGCACGCCGTCACCAGGCCGCGCTGGCCTGAAGGAGTGGTCTGAAGCGAGCCGTCTGAAGCCAGCGGTCTGAAGCCAGTGGTCTGAAATAGGGCCGATCGCTGGCATGGAGCGCGCCGCCCGCCAATCTTTACACCCCCCGGGCCCTGCGCTATCCAGGCGCCGATGCTCCATCAGCGCTCTCATCGGAAGTGGCTGCTGCTCGCCTCGAGCGCCCTCGCTCTGGCCAGCATGGCGTGCCGCTCGTCGCGCGCTCCCGCGTCGCCGAGCGAGGCGCCCACCGCGAGCGGACCGAGTCTGCCCGGCGGCAACCCCTTCGCCGGGATCGCCATGTACCGAGCGCCCTGGTCGAACGCAGAGAACGCGCAGCGCGCTGCCGAAAAGGCCAACCCCGCCGAGGCGGCGTTGTTCGGCAAGATCGCCGCTCAGCCTCAGTCGAGCTGGTTCGGCGGGTGGAGCGGGGACATCGCGACGGCGGTGGGCAACTACGTCAACGCTGCCGAGCGCGCGGGCCAGTTGCCCGTGCTCGTGGCGTACAACGTGCCGAATCGGGACTGTGGACAATACTCGGCCGGCGGCGCCGCAGACGTGGGCGCGTACGCGACCTGGATCGCGGGTTTCGCCGAGGGCATCGGCGATCGCCGCGCGGTCGTCGTCCTCGAGCCAGACGCGCTCCCGTTGCTCGAGCAGTGCCTGTCGAAAGAAGACCAAGCCAAACGGCTCGAGCTGATCCGGAACGCGGTGGACGTGCTCGCCGCGCGTCCTGGGGTGGCCGTGTATCTCGACGCGGGCCACTCGAACTGGGCGCCCGCGGCCACCATGGCCGATCGACTGCGTCGCGCCGGCGTCGAGCACGCGCGTGGCTTCTCGCTCAACGTCTCGAACTTCGAGGCGGATCCCGCGCTCATCGCCTACGGCAACGAAGTCGTGAAGTTGCTCGGCGGCGGGGTGTTCTTCATCATCGACTCGAGCCGAAACGGCAACGGGGCGGCGCCGACGGATGCCGAGTCGTGGTGCAACCCGGAAGGGCGCGCTCTCGGCCGCGCGCCGTCGGCCGAGACGGGGGAGGCGGCGCTCGACGCATTCGTGTGGGTCAAGCGCCCCGGCGAGTCCGACGGCGAATGCAAGGGCGGCCCGCCCGCGGGGCAATGGTTCGGGGCACGCGCTGCCGAGATGGCTCGGAATGCGAAGTGGTGAGCGCCGTGGTCGCTCCCCCGTCGGGGCCTGCGTGGCGGGTCGGCGCGGATGAGAACGGCCTCGGCGCGCGGCTCGGACCCCTGGTGGTCACCGCGGTGCTGGCCGAAGCCGACCCGGCGGGGCTGGCGGTCCTGGGGCGAGCGCCCCGTGGGAAGGTCCGTGACGACCTGGGAGATTCGAAGCGCCTCACGAGCCATGGGGACGTCGCACTCGGCGAGGCATGGGCTCGAGTGCTCACGGGTGAGCGCTGCCAGAACCCTCGCCAGCTGTTCGAGCACCTGTCGCTGGAAGGGATGGGCAGCCTGCAGAAAGATTGTCCTTCCCATATCGCCCAGCAATGCTGGGGATTCGATGGCGAAGCCTTCGAGTCTGACGACGCGCAGCTGGCGCGCATTCGCGGGCACGTCGAGACGTTCCGGCGCAAGGGGGTCGAGGTGCGCCGCGTGCTGGTCGCGACGGCGTGTACCCAGCGCCTCAATCGCGCCCGACAAAACGGCCACAACCGCTTCGTCAGCGACCTGCACGCGATGGAGTCCTTGCTGCTGGAGCTGCGCGCTGGGCTCGACGGCGACTTCGTCGCCGTCTGTGGCAAGGTGGGGGGAATGACCGACTATGACCGCTTCTTCGGTCCCCTGTCGGGTCGCTTGCACTCGACGCTGGTTCAGAGCCGCGCGCGGAGCGCGTATTACTTTCCAGCCATGGGAGAGGTGCAGTTCGTCCAGGATGCCGATGCCAAGAACCCCCTGGTCATGCTGGCTTCTCTCGTCGGCAAGTACGTGCGGGAGCTGCTGATGGCGCGCATCACGCGTTTCCATGGCGAGGAGAAGGTGAGCGGCTACCACGATCCGCGCACGAGCGCCTGGGTCGACGCAACCCGCGGCCGCCGCCGCTCGCTCCGCATCTTGGACGATTGCTTCGAACGCGCGCGAGACACGGAGACATGAGGCCTACCGAGCATACCCGCGCGCCTGCCAAGGACGGGCCGGACGCCGCGTCCGAGCCGCGGGGGGGCAACGCGTCTTGCCAGCACGAGGGCAACCACGCGCCGCACACGGCCCGCTCGGCGCCCCTGCCAGCGCGCGTCAGCCCGGCGAGCCAGCGTATCCTCACCGGGCCGCTGGCGCTCGAGATCGCGCGCTTCGGCGTGCCGCTGGCGCTCGGCATGGGGCTGCAGACGAGCTTCAACCTGGTCGACGCCTACATCATCTCGGGACTGGGTGGGCACAAGGCGAGCGCGGCGCTCGGAGCCATCGGCGTCGCCGACCTGATCGGAGCCCTCGGCACCATCTTGAGCTACGGCCTGTCGATCGCCACGGGCGCCATCATCAGCCGCAAGCAAGGCGAAGGCGACATGGATGGCGTACGCCGCGTCGCCTGGCAGTCCGTGCTGCTGCTGGTCGCCGTGAGCGCGCTGACCTCTGCGGTCGGCTTGTTTGGCGCCGAGGCGCTGATGGTCGGCCTGGCCGGCGCCAAGGGCGAGGTCGCGAAGGTCGGGACGGAGTTCCTGCGGGTGATGATGGGCGGCAGCTTCACCATCTTCCTGCTCTTGCATTTGATCACGATCCAGCGCGCGCTGGGCAGCAGCAAGACACCGATCGTGCTGCTGGTCATCGCCAACGTCGCGAACCTCGTGCTGGCCGTGCTGTTCGTCTACGGCCCCGGGCCGGCGCCCACCCCGTTCGGCTGGGGGCCGCCGATCTGCCAGGCGCTCGGCATTCCACGCATGGAGCTCGTCGGTGCCGCCTGGGCGACCGTGCTGGCGCGCTGCTTCGGGTTGTTCCCCATCTTCTACATCGCGTTTCGCCGGTTCGGCCTGTTCGCGGGGCGCGATCGCGAAGGGCCCAACCTGGCTCAGATGCGCCGCATCTGGGAGATCGGCTGGCCCACGAGCTCTCAGCTCGTGGTGCGGGTGCTCGCGATCTTCGTGGTCGTCGCCGTCGCGCAGCGCCTGTACACGACCGAAGGCGACCAGTCCATGTCCACGGCGCTCGGATTGGTGCTGCGGCTGGAGACGATGGCGCTGTACGTGGGGCTCGGCTGGGGCAGCGCCGCCCAGACGTTCGTCGGCCAGAACCTCGGCGCCGTGCAGAGCGCTCGGGCCAAGCTGAGCGGGTGGTACGCCACCCTGTACAACGCCATCATGATGGCCGCGTTCGCGGCCGCCTGCTCGCTGTACGGCACCCAGTTCGTGATGTTGTTCGACTCCACGCCGGAGGTCGTCGACGCTGCCATGGAGTACCTCGGCATGGTGGCCCCCGGTTACGTCGGCCTGGGCATCGGCATCGTGCTCGGTTCGGCCATCCAGGGCGCGGGAGCGACGCGCCAGAGCCTGAGGCTCGACACGCTGGTGATCTGCGTCGTGCAGATCCCCCTGTGCGTGGCCGCGTACGTCTGGCGCTGGCAACCGACCTCGCTGTGGGCGGCGATCTGCGCCACCTACTTCGCCTTCGCCGCGACCTACATCGTCAGCTACCGGCAAGGCGCGTTCCTCAAGTACACGATCGAGTAGAGCGCGCTCGGGCCGCGGCACGGCTCACGTCGCGGGCGCCTTGCCGGCACGGACGGCGTCCGCGAGGACACTGTCCGCGAACGCGTTGTCGATCGCGCTGAGATCGAGCAGCTGCGCGCAGTACAGCCCGACACATTCACCGGGCGCGGACGCAGCGATCACGCTCTGCATCGCACGCACGTAGTCGAGGTGCAGGGTGCGCAGGCGGTGCATGTCGTCGCGCGAGACGGCGAACAAGCTGTAGCCGTAGTTGCCCGGGAAGCCCGCACGCAGGCGTCGCACGGCGACGTCGGCCCACACCGCCTTCAGCTCGCGCGCGCGGGCGACGTCGCGGCTGGTCTCCACCGCGAGCGACTGGTGGAGCCGCCACTTGCCCCGGACACGGCCGATTTGGCCGGTGGAAGCCAGCAGCTCGAGCGCGCGCTCGACCTCGGCGCCATCGACGCCGAGCCGCGACGCGAGCCAGCGTTCGCCGCTGCCACGGCAGCGGCGGTAGCCGTCGAGCTCGAGCGCGCGCAGGACCGCGTGTGACCAGGGCATGTCGTACGCGGCGTTGCGCGCCCGCTCGAGCTTGCGCCAGCTCGCCGAGACGGTCGCCATGGCTCCGGGGTCGGTCAGCTGCGCGATGAAGTCGAGGGCGCGACGGCTGGCGGCCTCGATCATCCCGAGCAGCTCGGGCAGCTTGGGCTCGGCGCTGCCGCGCAACCAGCGCCCGACGCTGTAGCGGTTGAAGCCGCTGCGCGCCGCGAGCTCCAGCAGCGGTGTCTTGCCGCGCAGGTCCCGCAAGAACGCGGCGATGCTCGCGCGCGTGAAAGGCGCGAGCGCGTCCGCCCACGCGGGCCGGCGCCCGAAGAAGCGCTCGAAGCACCCCGCGATGGCCGGGCGCGAACGCAGGCATGCGCGCAAGAACACGGCCGCCGTGGGCCAGCATTTGCCGGACTCCCAGCGATGAACGATGTTGCTGCGATAGCCGAGTCGGCGGCTGAACTCCGCCTGCGTCCAGCGTCCGCGCAAGGCACGGACCAGATCGGCAGCCACGGCGTCCATGACTGTCGGGGTCAGGGCATGCCCCTTTGATGCAGCGTGCAACATGCCATGATCATGAGCTCAATAGACATGATTAGCACATCGGTGGGCACGAGCCGCCCGATGGCGAGCGAAACGTGCATTGAGGCCGGGTTGGGTCGGTGCCACGATCACTTCATGGCTGAACAGTTCGTCTCGCGCGCTCGGCAATGGCTCCTCGGTCGCCCTGCGGGGCCCGGATTCGGGGGCGTGTCCTACGCGGCGACGTGGGCTCTCCTGGTCGCCTGCTCCAGCACGGGGCAGGGGGGGCTAGATGTCTCCGGAGGTGCCGGCAGCGCTGGCACGAACGAGTCCGCTCGGCAGCCATCCTCCCTCTGCCCGAGCTGTGCGCCAACCCTGCTGGCGGGCGGCGAAACGAGCGATTTCGGGGGACTAGGCAGCGCCTGTGCCGGCGACGCGGCGCCATTGCCCGACGACGGCGAGGTGCTCGCGCAGATCGACCAGTTGCAACACGAGTACGCGGGGGGGTTCGACACGAGCCTGCGCTGGGCCCCTGGCGGCGGCTTCTCGCTCGACGACTCTCCGCCGCCATGGCTCGCCCCGCCGAGCGGGTACGACGTCGCGACTCGATTGTCGGCTCGCGTGGAGCTGGGTGAGCCGATCTACGTCGTGGGACGCCCCTTGCGGCCGGAACACGCAGGCGAGTGCCCGAACTGGCTGTACATACCAGCGAGCGTCGAGCTCTCGACGGAGGACGGGGCGCTGAGCGCGAGGCTGCAGGGCAGCGTCTCGACCAACCCCGGATCCGTCAGGACGCTGTGGGCGAGCGGCGACCTCGCCAACGCAACGGGCCTGCTCGACCTGCATCTCGACCCGGGCCAGGAGCCCCGAGGACAGGTGGACTTCGCTCTCCTGGCGCTGCCCGAGGGCAAACGCGGCAGCCTCGAGATCCGGATCACTCCGTCGTCAGCCAGCGAGGGCGCCGTGTCGGCATATCCAATCGCCGCGACGTTTCCCGACGACGGCTGCGAGCCTCGAGAGGGCTTTCCCGTCGCCACCGACACGCCTCTGCCGGATTTTGGCGGGGAATCTGCGCTGGGGCTCGTCAACGCCTGGCGCGAGACGCTCGACGCGCGCGAGCTCGAAGGGATCTGGAGCGACTGCAGCCGAACGGGTGTGCGCATCGAGCTCGAGGTGCCGGTGTCCGTCTGCTCGCGCTCGGCGTCGCCCGCGTGGTCGCCCCTCGTGAGCATTACCGCGCCCAATCGCATCTACTCGACCGATGGGCGCCTCGACGTGAGGGTGACGGGCATGCGGCTCGAGGACGGTCAGCTCTCGCTCCATACGGGCGGGCCCGACGAGCCGATCCCCGCAGCCGAGTTCGCCGCGCGGGGCGGCGTCGCTGGGGTTGACCCGGGTGACAGCGCCTGGCTCGCCACCTCGGCCTCGGCACAATTCGACAGGGAGGCCGCCTCGAACGACAGGGGCTCCGTCCACATCGAAGAGCTCGAGTGTCGAATGACCGACGACTGCGTCACCGCGAGCCGTCGAGAGATCCTGCGTTGGCCTTCCGGGTCGGGCTCGGTCGCGGCTTGCCAGTGACTCGACCGGCGCTCCGCGGATGTCGTCGCGTGCACGCCACCGCGACGGCGGGACTGGAGCTGGCTTCGCCCACTCGTCCGTGCTGACACTCGCCGGGCGCCTCTTCTATCCGTCTCGACATCGAGCGTGAGCTGCAAGGTCGAGGGGACGGAGGCGCCCCGCTGAGCACGGTCCGGAAACGATCAGCCAGCAGACGATCAGCTGTACTTCTGAGGAACGGTGGCGCGCGCCAACACCACCTGGCGCAGCGGACGCTCCGGCACGAGGCTCGGCGTCTGCACCTCGAGCGCGCGCACCTCGGCTCGCGTCAGGAACGCATCCACCGAGAGCTTGCCAGAGCCGAACGTGAGGTAAACGAGCAGCAGCGCCAACACGAGGCCGGAGAACTCGAGCGACTGCCCGACGTTCAAGAGACCCGACTGCGAGTGCACGAGGAACACCGCGCCGAAGAGGATCGGCACCTGCAAGGCCGCCGCGAGGCGCGTGGCGAGACCGAGGCCGAGCATCACGCCGCCGCACAAATGCGCGACCGCGATGAAGTGGACGAGCGCGTAGGGCCAGAACCAGCCGTGGATGTCTTGCAGGTATCCCAGCACGAGCTCCGGCTGCGACACGAACAGCACGCCGCGCACGAACAGGCCAATGCCCAGGTAAGCGCGAACGAGGTCATAACCCAGCGCAGGGCCGGGACGCATGACACTAGCGGCATAGCCGACGAAACCTCCACGCGCCTGTTGAGCTGCCTGTGCGGAATTCTGGACTGACATATGCGCTCCTTCGGACTCTTTCGGGGATTAACGCTGCGTCGGCAAAAGCGCGGCAGGCGCTCGCGCCGACATCAGGTGCTGAGAAGCACCATGCTGGCGAGACTATCTGCGAAGTGGCTGCAGAGAGGCTCCCAGCGCAGCACTCTCGATATCGAGTGCGGACCGTGAAGCTCGTCTAAGGAAGAGACAGCATAGCAGCCTCGAAGTCGCGGGTCACCGACGTCGATCGCGAATCGAGCAGAAAAATGGCTCTATTTCGATTCAATGCTCAGCCGCTCGCAGCGGTTAATTGCGCCTCGAGAAGATTGGAGTGGGTTGAGCATGAATGCGGCGTCGTGCAGCGGCTTGCCGCAAATCACGCCATTCTGAGCATTCATGCCCGAGTTTTGCATGCACACTCGACATTGCCGCACAAGGGCCATTCGGAGGGCCTTTGGGGGGCTAGCAGTGCTGTAAAATTCACGATTTTGCGGTCTGACCGGGTAGGCGCGTGTCTGGTCATATCCGCCTCGTCCGTCTCGAGACGCCTCGCGTCGACATCACCCGTGTGTCGTTTGGTGTGTCGGGGTGTGCAGCAAGCGTGCTACGAGGCTGCGCCCCTCGCGACGGGTGCAACGCTCGCGTCAGCCTGAACGCTGTGCGAACGGAAGGTGATGAAACACTCGAATGCAACACGCGCTCGAGGAGTCTGTCGTCTGCATGCAACGACGCGTGTCGCGTCTCGCGTGACGCCTCGGTAGCGTTTGCGTTCGAGCACGTGCCGCGGATGCGTTCGCACGCGGCGCGTCACCCAAAGCATGCGAGCGTCCGGCAGGTTTTTGGCCCGATCGCGGCTCCGCGGGCGCGGCGAGCGTGTGGTTCAACGCGTGCGTCGAGTGGCTCTACGAGTGCGACTCGAGCGTTGCATGTCAGGCATCGAGTGATTCATCCGTGAGCAGCGATCGAGTGGTGATCACACGAATAGAAAGTCCTTGCACGGCCAAGTGCGGCCCGCCTAGACTCCCGCGCCATGTCAAAAGGCAAGGGCCATCCGGTTGAAGACGACGGACGTCGTCTCTTTCTCAAGTTGGGGGTTCATGGTCTGGGTGCCGGCGTCGCAGCAGTCACCGCCGGGCCTGCCATCGCGTATCTCGCCTTCCCGCTGGCTCACGATCCGACCTCGGGCGGTTCGGGCTACATCCCGGCCGGGCGCGTCGAGCGCTTCAAGGAGGGTGAGCCTGTCAAGGTGGATCTGATCTCCGACAAGACGGACGCCTGGAACCGCATCGAACAGGTCAAGGTCGGCTCTGCCTGGGTCGTCAAGCTCGACGGCAAGCTGGTCGCGTACAGCACGGTCTGCCCGCACCTCGGTTGCGCCATCGACTACGACGCCGCCGCTGGCAAATTCAAGTGCCCCTGTCATCGTTCCGCCTTCAGCAAGAAGGGCGAGATCGAGGACGGCCCCGCGCCCCGCGTGATGGACGCGCTCGAGTGCCAGGACCATGACGGCGTGCTCTCGATCAAGTACCTCCGCTACAAGCAGGGCGTGCCGGAGAAGCACATCGTCTGAAGGTTGGCGATAACTCGCGGTCGCGCAGCACGGGTGACACGCTCTTCGTGTCACGACGTCCCGCGTCAGAGCTGGGCCGACGTCAAATCCGATGTCACAGCGGCGCGACCTCAGTCGTCTGAATCTCGCACATGGATCTAGTGAGACCGATAGGAGTCCCGGAGCAACATGCTGGCTAAGTTAATCGATTGGCTCGACGAGCGTGCGGCGATCAAGCACCTCTGGCACGAGGCGGCCAACGAAGAAATCCCCGGCGGCGCGCGGGCACGTTACGTGTTCGGTAGCGTCTTGATGTATTTGTTCGTCCAGCAGGTCGTGCTCGGCATCCTGCTGGCCTGCTACTACAGCCCGTCCGCGACCGACGCCTGGGCGAGCACCGCTTACCTGAACGATCAGGTCACCGCGGGCTGGTTCCTGCGCGGGCTGCATCACCACGGCTCGTCCGCCATGGTGATCGTGACCGTGCTGCATTTCCTCCAGGTCACCATCGCAGGCGCTTACCGTCGCCCCCGCGAGCTGAACTGGCTGACGGGGCTCTTGATGGGCGCCCTGGTGCTGGGCTTCGCGCTGACCGGCTACCTGTTGCCCTGGGATCAGAAGGGGTACTGGGCCACGCAGGTCGCCACGAGCATCATGGGCAGCATGCCCGCCGGCGACGTCCAGCAGCGCCTGCTGCAAGGCGGCAGCCAGTACGGCAACTTCACCATCACGCGCTTCTTCGCGCTGCACGTGTTCGTGCTGCCGCTGGCGCTGGGCGGGTTGCTCGGCGCGCACCTGGGCTTGTTCCGCAAGCACGGCGTGACCCCGCCGGTGATGCCGAAGGCCGAGCTCGATCGCCGCAGCGTCATGTTCTGGCCGACGCAGCTGTTCTACGATCTCGTCGCGATGGCGCTCACGGCGTCGCTGCTGGTCTTCGCGACCTTCAGCACGCACGGCGCAGAGTTGTTCGCCCCGGCCCAGCCCGCCAGCAACTTCGTGGCGCGCCCGGAGTGGTACTTCCTCTTCCTGTTCCAGCTGCTCAAGTACTTCCACGGCCCGGCGCAGATCATCGCGACCGCGATCATCCCCGGCGCGGCCGCGGGTTTCCTGGTCATGCTGCCCTGGATCGACAAGGCCGAGAGCCGCGCCTGGAAGGATCGCTTGCCGGTGCTCGGCGGCGTCGGGCTCTTGATGGTGGGCGTGGTGACGCTCACGATGCTCGCCAAGAGCGAGGACGCGAAGAACGAGAAGTACCAGGCGGGCCTGATCGTCGCCGACAAGGAAGCCGAGTACGCTCGCGAGCTGGCCAAGAAGGGCGTGCTGCCCATGGGCGGCGACGTCGTGTTCGAGAACGACCCGCAGTTCGCGGCGGTCAAGCTCTTCAAGGAGAGCTGCGGCAGCTGCCACGCGATCGACGGCGTCGGCGGCAGCGAGGGTCCGGATTTCGGCGACTACAACACGCGCGAGTGGATGACGGGCTTGATCCGCAACCCGGCCGACAAGCGCTACTTCGGCGGCACCAAGCACGACGACGAGATGTCGGCTTATCCGCTCGATAAGGTCAACGAGACGCAGATGGCCGAGCTCGTCGAGTACGTCCTCAGCCTGTCGGCGGCTCCGCCGAAGGATCTCGACGCGGCGATGGCCGCCAAGGGCGCCAAGGTCTACGACGAGGTCCTCGACTGCAAGGACTGCCACGAGATCGAGCCGGGCAAAGGCGGCACCGGTCCGAACCTCAAGGGGCGCGGCAGCGTGGAGTGGCTGTCGAGCGTGATCTCGGACTCGAGCCAGCCGACGCTCTTCGGCGGCAACGCCCGGATGCCGAAGTTCGGGCAGAAGCTCAGCCCCGAGCAGATCACGCAGCTGGCGACGTTGATCCATGCCCAGTCGGCGCCCGCCAACGGCAAGGTGGCGTCGGCGCACGGCGAGGGCGGTCACTGATCGAGCTCGTCTAGGAGCGGCGCTGGTCTCGAGCCAGCGCCGTGCGAAGGGCAGCGCCGAGGCGCTGCCCTTCGTCGTTTGTGGGCTGGTCCTCGGCGGCGCAGAGTCCGCGCTCCAGCAGCTCGGCTTCGCAGGCGATGGCTGCGGGCTCAGCGCGGCGCTGATCCAGCGGCGCCCGAGGTGCCGCCCGCCGCCGACGCCCCGCCGGACGCACCTGCGCCGACCGAGCTCGCGCCGCCCGCGCCGGTCACGACGGGGCCCCCGACCGGGTGCGGCCCGTGCCCCTCGCCGATGATCTGGCTCCACGCCGCGCGGATATCCCAATCGTCCGCCACGTGCGGCGCGTGATGGCAGCCGCGGCACACGCTCTCTTTGGGGGTGAGCGTGATGTAGCGACGGTCGCCGCCCCACTCGATGTGCTTCGAGGCGGGGCCGTGGCACGACTCGCACTGCACGCCCTGGAGTGGGTCGACGTGTGTGACCGTCGACCCGCCCGGGCGCTCGTAGCCAGTGACATGGCAGCCGACGCAGTCGAGGTTGTATTCCTTGAACTGGTCGCTGAGCGTCTCGTACGCCGTCGCGTGCTCGGTCTTCTCCCAGAAGCGCGTCGCGGCGCCGTGGCACGTCGGGCAGAACATGGTGCCGACGTAGCGCGGCTCGCCCGGCTCGACGGGCCTGGGCTCGCGCGAGGCCAGGGCCACGCGGTTGTGGTCGTTGACCTTGCGGTAGTACTCGCTCATGCGACGCGCCACCTCGGGGCTCTCGCCCAGGCTCTCGCGCACCTGCACCTCTTTGAAGCGGAACATGCTGCCGCTCGCTGCCTTCGGGGCGGCGGCGCTGCGCTCGAGCGCGGAGAGATCGGTCCTCGCCTGGGCCAGTGTCTGCTCGAGCCCTGTCCGCAGCTCGTTCCCCGGGCCGCTGCGGGCCAGCCGCGACTCTAGCTCCGCGATGCGAGCGCGGAGCGCGTCACGGCGCTCGAGCGCCGCGATGCCCACGCCGTCCTCGAAATCGAAATCGCTGCCCTCCACAAACAGGTCCACGTACGTCAGCGCCTGCAGGTGGTTGGGGGCTTGCACCACGAGCGTGTCGCCGATCAGCGCGGGCGGGAACGAGCCGTCATTGGCGTCGCCTGCCTCCACGGGTTTGCCGAGCGCCACCACGTCGAACCCGGGCACCTTCTCGGCCAGGCGCAGGCCTTCGCCGCGCGGCGCCGCGATCAACGCGACCCGGATCTGTGCGCCGGCCGCGCTCAGCTCGGCGGCGGCTCGCTCCAGCGCGGCGGCCGCTTCCGCCGGCTGCTCGGCGCCCGGGCTCGCGCCGATGCCGGCCACGCCGACCTTGTACTTGCCGACGTCGAACACGGCCGTGCGCGGCGAGCCGGGGCCGGCGCCTGCTGCGCCGCCGGGGCCGAGGTCGACGCCGAGCGGCCGCGCCTTGCTCTGGCTGACGAGCTTCGCGAGCTCGTCGCTGCCTGCTGCGAAATCGTTGACGCCGGGGGCCCACGCCGAGAGCCCCAGATCGGCCAGCGAGGACGCCAGCGCCTCGGCTTTCCACAGATCCTGCTCGCGCCGCTCGGGGGCGAGGGTAGGGTCCTGAAAGAACAGCGGCCCGGCCGCGAGCAGCAGGCGATCTGGGGCGGCCTTTGCTTCGGAGGCGAGCAGCGCCGCGGCGTGATCGATGCCGCCCAGCATGTCCTTGCGGCACCCGCACGGCTCCATGGCCCCGGCCACTGTGGACATGATGTACAGCCGCACGCTCGGCGTGCGCGCCGGCACGTCGCTCTTGCGACACGCCGCGAGCGCAGCCGCCGCTAGCGAGACACAGAACAGCGAAGAATGCAGGCGGCGACGCATCACGGGCTCGGCGCAAACGGCAGCACGCTCTTCAGATCCTCATCGTCGAAGCGCAGCTGCATGCCTACGAAGTACTCACGCCGATCCAGGCTCATGATGTCATCCACGCCACCGAGCAACCACAGGCGGTTCAGGAAAGCATACCCGAGCGAGACGCGCCAGCGAGGCCGCACCACCTCGCCGAAGCCGAACAGGTCTTGCCGGAGCTCGAACGCGTCGTCGAGCAGCAGCACGTCGAGCCCGACGCCACCGGTCGACTCCTTCAGGCCGAACCGGCCGATGAAGGGCCCGAAGCGTTGCGCGAACTGTAGCGAGAAGCGCAGCGCGTTGCTGGTGACGCTGCGGATCTCTTGATACTGGTTCGGCTCGTTTGGGTTGGTCGTGCTGACGTTGACCTGCTCGATGCGCGTCAAGCCGCGCGGGTCGTTCACGATCTCGATCGAGTAGAACTTGTCCTCGCGCGGCTGGAGCCGGAGCTCCACGAACGCCTTGGTGGTCTGGGCGCGAAACTGGTAGTCCGTGCGCAAGGACACGATGGTGCGCAGCCGCGACAGGCTCGACACGTAGTCTCCGACGTTCTCGGCGACGCCCTCGATCTCGTCGATCAGCTTTTCGTCCTTGGTGAGGCGTCCCAGCGTGCCCTCGCCGCGCTCGATGCGGCCCGTCGTCTGCTCGAGGTTAGACATCGTCTTCTCGAGGCTCACCGTCGCGGCGTTGACGCGGTCGACCAGCGAGTTGACGCGTTCGCGTGCGCCGGGCTCGCCGGCGGGGGTGCCGGCCATCAGCGTCTTGAGCTCCTGGGTGACGACGCGCACGTTCTCGAGGATCTCGATCGCGTCCGTCCGGCCCTGCGCGGTGATCGCCTCGACGCCCTGCAGAATGTTGCGGATGCTCTCGCGATTCTCGTCGACCGTTTGGTTGAGCGCCTCGGTGACCTGCGCCAGGTTGGCGAGCGTATCGCGCATGTTCTGCTGCGCCTCCTCGGAGGCGACGGACGACTCGAGCGCGGCGGTGATGCGCTCGACCGTCTGCGCGATGCGCGACATGTTCTGGAGCACGTCATCCGGCGAGGCGCTCGGCGCGACGGTGCCGATCTGATCGCCGTCTCGAAGCTGGCGACGGCCGCGCGTGCCCGGCGAGATGGAGACGAAGTACTCGCCCAGCAGGTTCCGCGTCGCCTTGCCGGCGACGGCGTCCTCGTAGAGCGGGACTTCCGGGTTCACGCGGATGTCGACGCGACCCCTGCCGTCGACGAGGCGAATGTCTTCGACCTGGCCGATCGGGATGCCAGCGGTGCGAACCTGCGAGCGTTTGACGACACCGCTCACGTCATCCATGATGACGTAGACGAGGTATCCCTCCGTGCCCGAGCTGTCCTTGTCGACGAAGCGCAGGATGAGAACCGCGGCGAGCACAGTCACGATGGTGAGCGCGCCCACCTTGATGGTTGTCGTGACCCGACTCATTGTCGCGCGTGCCCAGACCCTACCAGGAAAGGTCTGGCCCGGCTGACGAATTTGCGGGGAAGAACTGCCCGACCGGCTTTCTTCAGCCGGCTGCGGCTGCTTCGGGAGACCCCCGCGGGGCGTTTCTGGCTCTGGAGCGCTGGTGCGCTCGCGTTCGTGCTGCTCGCCTGCGGGGCGAGCGAGCGGTCTCCCGTGGTCACCGTGCGCCCCTCCGCAGCGCTCGCAGAGGCACCGACGCTGCGCGATCCGCGCTCGATCATCGCCGACCCTGCGGCGGTGTCGTGGGCAGGGGAGACGATGTCGCCACGATGGGACACACCCGGCATGCGCTTGCCGGGATGTGTGGCATACGAGCTGCCGCTGTCCCAGGTCGCCGCAGCGATCGCGCGAGCCAAAGCCCGCCAGGAGCGAGGCGAGGTCGCCGACGTGAACGCGCTGCTGCGGGCACTCGGCGGCCCCCAGGTGTGGCCGCGCGTCTGGACGCTGGAGATGCGGGGCCACGACGCCGAGACCGTGAGCGAGGCCTGGTCGACTTGGGCGTCGAGCTGGACCTCGCGCGAGCCCGGTATCGGCGAGCGCCGCTGCGGGACGGCCGTGGTGGACGGCGGCGATGGGCGAACGATCGTGGCGGCGGTCGTGGTCGACGTCCTCGCGGATCTCGCGCCGGTCCCGCTGCGTGCTCGCACTGGTCAGTGGCTGCGGGTCGAGGCGCGGTTGCTCGTCGATGCTGCGCACGCCGAGCTCGTGGTGCTCGACCCCGAAGCGGGGCCCCGAGTCGTCCCAGGGGCCCTGCACGGTGAAGCGTTTCGCGCGGTGTTCAGCGCTGATCGCCCGGGATTGTGGCGCTTACAGCTGCTCGTCGACCGGGGGCAGGGGCCGCGCCCGGCCCTCGAAGCCTGGGTATTCGTCGATCGAGAGCCCGATCTGGCGGAGGCGACGCAGGCGGCGCCCGGGCCGCGGGCGGCGGTGGCCGCCGACGCCAGCCTGGACGTGCTGCGCGCCGGGCTGTCGGGGCTGATCGACGCAGCCCGGCGCCAGGCGGGCGTGCCGTCGCTGCGCCGCGACACGGCTCTCGACCAGCTCGCTCAGGACCACGCCACGGCGATGGCCGAGCGGGGCCAGACGGCACATGACGTCGGCGACGGGCCCCCTGCCGAGCGGCTGGCGCGGGCCCGTGTCAGCGCGCGTCGGATCGGCGAAAACGTCGCGCGCGCGCCGTCGCTCGAGCGAGCCCATGGGGTCCTGTGGGATAGCCCATCACACCGCGGAAATATTGTCGATCCGAGCTTTGACGCGCTGGGCGTGGGGGTGGTGCGTGCCGCCGGCGATGTCTGGGTGTGCGAGCTGTTTGCCGATCGGAGGGGCGGGGTCTCGCCGAGAGCGGGGGACTGACTGGCGGGGGAATCCGGGAATATCGAGCGGGGCAATCGAGCGGAGAAGTGCGGAATAGAGCAGCGCGCTTCGCGAAGTGTCCCCCCAGATCTGGTCCGCGCCGAACCGGTCGCCGTATATCTGGGGTGGTACCGGCCACGGGCGCCGCTCCATCTCGCGTGTCGCGGGCCCCGTGACGAGATTGGGCGCGGGCCCCGTGACGAGATTGAATGTGACGAGATTGAATGGGCCGAGATTGAATGGGCCGAGATTGAATGGGCCGAGATTGAATGGGCCGAGCATCGACCCTCGGCGGATACGCGAGTGTCGGCGAACGCCAATATTGAAGTCTGCCAGCGCTGTCCCCAGTCGAGGAACTGCGTTAACCTGAAACCCTTACCGAGCTCGATTCCACACTTGTCCTCACGTTCGATTGCATCGCACTCGTCGGGCCGCGAGCGTTGTCGCTCACGGGGGTGGATGGCCGAGCTGGTGCTCGCCAGCATCCTGCTCACCGTCGCTTTTACTGCGCGTCCCGCGCAGGCTCAGCGAGCCTTTTATCTGGATCGCGTCCAGTTCGGCGGCGCCCCGGAGGATGGCCTGGTCACGCGCCGGCCATATCTCTCGAAAGAGACGCGTCTGTACGGCTCGACCGCGCTCGCGTACGTGCTCAACCCGCTGCGCGACAGCACGGTAGCGGCAGATGAAGGGGTCGACGAACGGATCGAGGACCTGATCGAAGATCAGGTGATGAGCTACTTCAGCGGCGGCATCGAGATCGGTGGTCGCATGGCGTTTGGGCTCACGGTGCCCGTCGCCTGGGTCCAGAGCGGTGGTGACGTGCCGATCCCGGGCTCGCGCCCGCCGACGCCCAGCCTCTTCCCCGTCGACACCGGCACCGCCTTGTACGACGTGTCGCTCGAGGCCCGCGGTTTGATCTACGAAGACGAGGGCAACGCGTTCCGTGTGGGCGCTGGCGGCGCGTTGTTCGTGCCATCCGGCACCTTCAGCCGAGGTGGCAGCGACAACAGCGTCTCGCTGTACCTCTACGGCGCGCTCGAGAAGGGCTTCGGTCCGCTGCTGTTTGCCGGGAGCGTGGGGCCACATTTCAGGCCGCTGCGCGGCATCGACGGCGACGACAGCCGCCTGGATGTCGGCAGCGAGGTGCGCATCAACGCCGCGGCGTTTTTCGATCTGCACCCCCGCTTTCGAGTCGGTGGCGAGCTCAACGGCATGGTCGGCTTCGCCGAGGATGAGGACGGCAACAGCACGTTCCTCGAGCCGCAGGCGACTCCGTGGGAGTGGCTCGGCGAGGCGCGCATGTTGTTCGGATCAGACAGCCGGACGTACGCGCGGGCATCGCTCGGCACCCGCTTCAGCAACGGCTACGGCGCCCCCGATCTGCGGGTCATGATCTCGATCGGCCGCTGGGTGCTGTGGGACGACCTGATGCCCGAGGACACGACGCACGTGCGCTTCGAGGGCAAAAATCAGCGGCCCGAGCGTCCTGGAGCGGACAGGGACAGCGACGGGGATGGTTTCCCCGATTCGATCGACGGCTGCCCTGACTCGAAGGAGGACGGCGAGGAGCCCTATCCGGGTGACGGTTGCCCGGTCACCTCGGATCGCGACGGAGACGGCGTCGTCGATCTGCAAGACAAGTGCCCGGACGACCCGGAGGACCTGGACCACCTGCAGGACGCGGATGGTTGCCCCGAGAAAGACGCCGACGGAGACGGCGTGCTCGACGTCCGCGATGCTTGCCCGCTCGTGCCCGGCATCGAGCAGGGGGATCCCAAGCGCGACGGCTGCTCGACGCGCGCGCCTCAGAAGCTCGTCGTCGAGGCCGACAAGGGCGAGCTACGCCTGCTGGAGCCCGTGCAGTTCGAGACGGGGACGGCCGCGATCAAGCCGTCGAGCTTCCCGCTGCTCGACGAGGTCGTCGGCGTCCTGACGGACGCCCCCGACATCCGTCTCGCCGTGCACGGCCACACCGACAGCCGCGGTTCGGCCGCCTACAACCGGGAGCTCAGCCGGCAGCGTGCCGCCGCCGTCTTGAAATACCTGACGGACAAGGGCGTCGCCGTGGGGCGGCTGGAGGCGCAGGGCTTCGGGCCCGACAAGCCGATCGCCTCGAACGACACCGACCAGGGGCGGGCCGCGAACCGGCGCGTGGAGTTCAAGATCCTGCAGCCGGGCGAGGATGGCTCTCAGGCCAAACCAGCCGACACCCCCTGAGGCAACGGGAGGGCCCGCGGCACGGCCGCGGGCGTCGCGCTTCGCGCGGGCGCGAGGTTGCGTTGGCCGATGCTTCGTGTTAATCGCACGCCGCCATGCGTGACAACATCCGCCTCGTCTCGTCGGCCGGCACCGGCTTCACGTACTACACGACCAAGAACAAGCGTACCCAGCAGGGCAAGCTCGAGGTCAAGAAGTACGACCCGGTCGTGCGCAAGCATGTGGTTTTCAAAGAAACCAAGATGCCGCCGCACAGCAAGTAAACCGGCCTAACAAACGTCAATCCCGCGGTTAGATCGACATCGGAGAGACCGACATCGAAGGTCCCGCGGCTGCCTGGAATCTAGTGAGATATGAAACGCACTTATCAGCCCCATAACACCAGCCGGTTGCGTACCCACGGCTTCCGCAAGCGCCTGAAGTCGCGCGGCGGTCGCGCCGTGCTCGCCAATCGCCGTCGCCGCGGGCGCTGGCGCCTGGCGGTCACTGCCGCGAACAAGAAGTAACGTCCGTGTCGGAGCCACGACCCATGCTCCGGCCCATGGGTCGGTATACGACGGACGATCGAGTTCGAAAGCGGACGGATTATCTGCGCATCCAGCAAGCCGGGCACCGAGTGGTATCGCCCGGCTTCGTCTTCATGCTCCGGCGCTCTGCGCCGGGCCAGAGCCCACGGCTGGGGATCACCGCGTCGCGGCGCGTTGGGAATGCCGTCGAACGGAACCGAGCCAAACGCCTGGTGCGGGAGGCGTTTCGTGCGCTGCGGACCACTTGGCCTACCGGCATGGATGTCGTGGTGATCGTGCGGCAAGCGCTCGGGAATATGAAATTGGGGGCGGTCGTTGCAGAGTGGCAATCTGCCCGCGGGCGAATCGCGCGTCGCTTCGAGCAAATGCCGGAGGCCGAGCGTTCGAGCGTGGCCGAGCCAGCCCGTGGCGGCGCAGCCCGCGCGCCTCGAGCGGAAGCATCGGCCACTTCCCCGGCGACCACGGCCGACCCCGTCGTTGGCGGGCCTGGGCGCGGGTGAACCGTGTCGGGCAGCACGCAGTTTTCCAGCGGAGGGGGGATGGTTGAGGCGGGTGCATCGTCCGCCGTTCGGCGAGCGATGGATCGCGTTCGAGCGGCCGTCGTGGCGGTGCTGATCCTGTCGATACGGATTTACCAATGGCTGGTTTCTCCGCTACTCGGCAATTGTTGTCGTTTCGAGCCCTCGTGCTCTCGTTATGCGCTGCTTTGCATCGAGCGGCTGGGGCCCGTGCGGGGCTGCCGGCTCAGCCTGCTGCGTTTGCTGCGCTGCCATCCCTTTTCCCCGGGCGGCCATGACCCGCCGCCGGAAGTGACATCCTGATGCAAGGTGGCGGTTTTCTCCGCCTCGCGCTGCTCGCCATCGCGGGGTTCTTGGCATACCAGTATTTCCTCGGCGGCTCTCGCGGGGCGGCACACGAGCAGCCCATCGCTCGCGAGCCGATGGTCACGCCCAGCGTGCGCCAGCCATACAAGTACTGCGACATCGGCACAGAGTACTTTAACGCGCGGCTGACATCGCGCGGCGCGGCGTTGACGCACTTCCAGCTGCTCAAGCCGAAGTACCAGAAGCACGGCGAGGCGATCGACCTGTCGACGACGCCGCACCCCGGCGTCGCGATCGGCAGCCCGCGTGCCGAGGATCCCAGCGCCCCTGGCCTGCACGAGTTTCGGCAGCAGCTGTTCTCACAGTGGCGCACGCCCACGGCGCTCGCGCCCTCCGACGCGCAGTGGAACGTCGACTTCGACTCGATGGACTACCAGCTCGACAAGAGCGACGGCCACTCGTGCGACTTCGTCTATCGCGACGCGAAGGTCGAGATCATCAAGACGATCAAGGCCACCGAGCGCCCGTATGAGCTCGAGGTCAGCCATCAGATCAAGAACCTCGACTCGGCCCCGCGCGTGCACGCCATGGCGATCGACACGGTCGCCTGGCATCGCACCCAGGACGTCGAGGGTCACATGTTCCGCGTCAGCCCGTTCGTGACCCACGCGGAGTGCGTGCCGTTGACGGGCAACGCCGAGCGCTACCTGCCGGCGGATTTCGAGCCCGACGATTTCACGGACACCGAGCGTCACCAGGTGGTGAGGCCGTGGGGCTGGTACGAGTCGAAGGCGGCACCCGACCTGGCGGCGCTGTCCAACGCGTACTTCACGCAAGGCATCGCGACCGTCGAGGGCGGCACTCCGAAGTGCCAGCTTCAGGTCGAGAACTTCTTCAAGGATGGTCAGGCGAAGGATCCGGCGTCGGGCTCGTTCTATCGGGCGCGCCTCGCGTATCCGGTCAAGACGCTCGCGCCTGGTGAGAGCGCCCGTTACGTCGAGCTCTCCTACATTGGCCCCAAGGAGCGCAGCGTGCTCGCGCTCTCCGGTGGCAAGAACCATCGCTTCCTGGAGCTGATCGATCTCGGCTTCTTCTCCGTCATCGCGGAGGTGCTCGTCGCGTTCCTGCTGAAGGTCCACGGCGTGGTACCGAACTGGGGTGTCGCGATCATCGTCTTGACGCTGACGGCGCGCTTGCTGCTGTTCCCGCTGTCCTGGCCCGGCATCAGGAACATGATCCGCATGCGGGAGCTCAAGCCGGAGATGGACGCCTTGAACGAAAAGTTCAAGGACGACCCCCAGGCGAAGGGGCTCGCCCAGATGGAGCTCTGGCGCAAGCACAACGTCAACCCGTTGAAGGGGTGCTTGCCGCAGCTCGCCTCGATGCCCGTCTGGTTCGCGCTTTACACGACGCTGCAAACGGCCGTCGAGCTTTACAACATCCCCTTTCTCTGGTTCCCGGATCTGTCCGAGTCCGACCCGTATTTCATCCTGCCGCTGGTGATCGGCGCGACCTACTTCCTGCAGCAGAAGCTGATGCCGATGCAGGGAGGGGACCCGGCCCAGCAGAAGATGATGATGTACTTCATGCCGGCCATGTTCACGGTGTTCATGTTGTTCCTCCCATCGGGCCTCGGGGTCTACATGTTCACGAACAGCGTGCTGGCCATCGTTCAACAACAAGTCGTCGAGCGTCAGGTCAAGAAGAGCTCGGCGAAAGCCAAAGCCGATAGTCGCCGACCGGTTCTTGGCAAAGGCAAGGTGTGACCATGAGCGAGTCGAATCGAGAGCCGGACGACGAGTCCACCCAACAGGAAGCGGACGATGCCCAGAGCGACGCGGAGGGTTCGGAGCGCGAGCCGGCGCGTGGTCGCCGCCGGGCTGGCGGTCGTGGTGGGCAGGCGGAGCCGTTCGAAGCCGACGAGCGTAGTCGGGAGGCGCTCTCGTTCACGACGGACGTGATCGAGAAGATGGGAATGGAATGTAACGTCCGGCTGCAAAGGCCGGACGCCGACAGCAACGACATTCACATCGTCGTCACCGGGCCGGACGCCGGGCGCATCATCGGCAAGAAGGGTCAAGTCCTGGCCGCGCTTCAGTTCATCGTGAATCGCGCGATGAACCGGCCCGGCATCGAGCGGCGCTACGTGAGCGTCGACGCCGACGGTTACCGCAGCCGTCGCGAAGACTCTCTGGCGAGCATGGCTCGCCGCCTGGGCAAGCAGGCCGTGAGCGATGGTCAGATCATCACCTTCGAGCCCATGAGCCCGCGAGACCGCCGCGTCGTGCATCTGGCGCTCGCCAAGTTCGAGGGCGTGGTCACCAAGAGCGAAGGCGAAGGGGACGATCGCCGGGTGCAGATTATTCCCGTGCGCCGCGGCTGAGGTGCGAGCCAGGGCTCGCCGGAGATGCGCAGGGCCAGGCCCCGACGACAGGCGAGGCCCCGATGACGGGCGGCGCGCGTTCACCGACCGGCGCGCGTAGGTCGATGTAGCCCGTTCGTCGCTGTCGCAACGTCGCGGTCTCCCTTGCGAAGTGGGCTTGGTCGGGGCAGTCTTGTCGCGTATTGTCAGCATAAAAGGGAGTCGACAATGGCAAGACGCAGCTCGAAGGCGTTTCTGATGATCGCGGCCGTGGCGTTGTCTTCACTGGCGTGTGGCGGGCCGCGAGCCGTGCGTGGGTCGGACGTGGCCGGCCTGGACGACGAGGCGATGGGCACCGGGCTGGATCGGCGCGACCTCCAGCTCATGCTGCACGAAAACATGGAGTCCCTGCAGGCTTCGGCGCTGGTGAAGCGCTGGGAGGCAGAGAATCGCCCGGCGGTGGCCGTGCTCTCGATGCGCAACGACACGAGCGAGCACATCGACAGCGTGCTCAACGCGCTGATCACCGAGGTCGAGACGTCGCTGGTCAACGCGGGACACGTGCGTGTCATCAGCCGCGACTCGCAGCCCGAGATGATCAAGGAGGTGGAGAAGCAGCAGTCGGACGCGTTCGACGCCTCGACCGTCGCCCGTCTCGGCAACCAGGTGGGTGTGCGCTATTTCGTGACCGGTCGCGTCTACAGCGCGGACGAGCGCCAGAGCGGTGAGCGGCGCGTCCAGTACTTCCTGTTCATGCGCGTGCTGGACGTGGAGACGGGCGACATTCTCTGGCAGAACAGCGCTGCCGTCACCAAGGCCATCGTCAACTGAAGCGGCCTGGCTAGAGCGCCGTTTGCTCGGCTGTGTTTCCTCGGCAGTGTTGTCCCGACAGGTTTGGTCCGGACAGTTGGTCCCGCAAGGGTCGCTCCCATCAGCGCGAGAGGATCGATTGGAGACGGGGTTTCGCCGCATCTTAGGGCTCTCGCGCCGTGGCCTGCCCGGGAGGCCGTTGCTCGGGGTGCTCCTTTTGGCGCTCGCGCCGCTCGGGTGCGCCAGCTACTCCGAGGGCACGCTGGCCGCGCGCACGGCGCTCGATCAGGGTAAGCCTCGAGAGGCGCTCACGGTCTATAACGAGAAGCTCGAGGTCGAGAGCGAGAAGGAGCTGCCCGAGGACGTGGGCGGCAACAACACGCTGCTCATCCTCGATCGCTCGATGATCCTGCAGCAGCTCGATCAGTACAAGCTGTCCAGCCGCGACCTCGAGGTGGCCGACAAGCAGATCGAGGTGCTCGACTTCTCGCGCAGCACCGTCGACGACATCGGCAAGTACCTCTTCTCGGACAGCGTCGGGCCGTACAAGGCGCCGTTCTACGAGAAGCTGCTGATCAACACCCAGAACATGCTCAACTACCTCGAGGCGGGCGACCTGAGCGGCGCCCGCGTCGAGGCACGGCGGCTGGCCGTGATGCAGGCGTTCATCGCAGACCACGAAGGCGTAGGCGCCTCGTTGACGGGCCCGGGCAGCTACCTGGCTGGCTTCATCTTCGAAAAGAGCGGTCAGTCGCAGGAGGCGCTGCGCTACTACGACGAGGCGCTGCAGCACGGCTCGTTCGAGAGCCTCGCGCCAGTCCTGCGGCGGCTCGCCGGGCAGGCGAGCTATCGCACGCCGCGCATCACGAAGGTGCTCGACGCAGCGGCGGGCCAGCCGGCGCTCGACGAGAACCAGGCCGAGCTGCTGGTGGTGATCAACTACGGTCGCGTACCGGAGAAGATTCCGAAGCGCGTGCCAATCGGTCTGGCGTTGACCTACGCGAGCGCCTTCATCAGTCCCCAGGACGCGGCCAAGGCGAACGAGCTCGCGGCGCAAGGCCTGGTGACATGGATCAACTATCCGACGCTCGCCGAGAATCGCCCGCTCTCTCCCGTCCGCTTCTTCGTGAACGACAAGCCGCAGCAGTTCGACATCGCGCTCGAGATCGACAACGAAGCGCAGAAAGCCTGGGCTGGCGCGCAAGGCACGCTGATAGCGTCGGCGATAACGCGGATGATAACCCGCGTCCTCGCCGGGCAGGCCGCCGAGAAGGTGGCGGGCGGGGGCACGCTCGGCGCCGTGCTCAGCTTGGCCTCTCAAGCGACGCTGATCGCAACGGACATCCCCGACACGCGCAGCTGGAGCACCTTGCCTGCGCGCATCGCGATCGGTCGCGTGCAGTTGCCGCCTGGCAAGTATCAGGTGGAGCTCTCCGCGAGCGGCGGCGTTCGCAAGGCGCCCATCGAGCTCGAGCCCGGCGGTTACTCGGTCGTGAGCTTGACGGTGCTGCGCTAAGCCTGCGCTCCGCGGCCGCGCCCTCGGGTATCAGCGGCCGCCGGCGGCTTTGGCTCGGCTGAGCCGCGTCTCGATCTGCTCCGAGCACGTCTTCACGTCGATGCGCAGGCCGCGCAAGGCGGCGTCGACGCGTTGCTGGAGCTCGGGGGTCTCGCGCGTGCCCAGCAAGGCACAGGTGCGGGCCGCGAACTCCTCGCGCGGGCTCTCCGTGGCGAGGTAGCGGCTGATCTCGGAGACCGGCATGTTCTTGTCGGCCAGGGCGTGCACGCACGCGGACTGCACGACCTGGATGCCCTGCATTTGCGGCAAGCTCGTCCGCGTCAGCGACTCGTACAGCACATAACAGACGCACACGCAGGCCTCGCCGATCAAGGCGGCGCGCAGCTCCACCTCCACTCGGCCGTCAAACAGGGACAGGGGATCCGGGAAAGTGCCGTGCAGCGCGTCCAGCGTAGAGAGCAGCAAGCCAGCGGCAGCGTCGCGGATGGGCTGTGCCATCGCTCGCCCCACGTCATCGCCCGTGTCGGCCGTGCTCTGCTCCAGCGCGACCAGGAATCCGCTCTTGGTGCGCACGATGCGCGGCTCGACAGCAGGCACTACGCCGCTCATCACGCGCGTCGCGCTGGTGGCGCTGGCCGTATGCGACATCGGTCGCGCGCCAGAGACGGCCGGAGGGGGCGGGCTGTGCTGCATCGGCGGCCGCGCCACGCTCGCCGGGGGTGCATGAGCGGTCGGCATCTGGGCGGCGGGCATGTTGGCGACGGTGACCGCGCGCGCCGCCGTGGCGGCTGCGGCCATCGCTGGGCTCGGGGCGCGCGTCACGGGCGCGGTGGCGGGGCGCTGAGGTCCCGCCGACGGCGCAGTCGGCGTGCGCTGGGGGCTCGCCGTTGGGGTGCGCGGAGCGCCCGGCGTGGCCGGCGCGGGCACCGTCACGGCGCTGCGCATGCTGGGCGGCGGCTCGCCGACGTCGCGCGGACCGGACTCGGGAGCGTTGCTGCGCGCCTCGGGCTTGAGCGTGGTGGCGGAGTGTGCGGCGGCCTGCGACGGGCTGCGCTCGCGTGGCTGTGAGGTCGACACCGCCTGCATCGCCGGCACCGTCGCCTTCCCCTCGGGCTGGACGGCGAGCATCGAGCGGCTCGAAATGGCACCCTTGTGCCAGACGTGTAGGCCGATGAGCTTTACGTTCTTCTTGGGCAGCACCTGCACGGCGTCGGTGATGCGCTGGAGCAACTCATGCTCCTCAAACGGCAAATCACCATTCGAGAGCTCGCACTCCACGACAGCGGCGAACGCGCGCGCATATTGCATCATCACGTCCTCGGCTTCGGCGTTGCCGACGGGACGTGGAAAGCTCAGCGCCAGCTTGGCCCGGATCTTGAATCCGTCCATGGTTCGGGCGCTGGCCACGCGGTTTAGGGTTTGAATGTCCTTTTTTTCGAAGAGACCCCAGGCAGCCACGTGGACTTGAAGAACGGACCACATCGGGGCCGGTTGAGATGCATTTCCGTTAATTACCGACGACGTGCGTTATGGTTGGAGTGTTCCGTCCGATCGGGCTTGCTCAGTCGATCATCCCGTGGGCGAGACGCCCGCGATGGCTGCGCTGAGCTGATCGCGTAGGCACACGTACACGCGGCCCTCGATCGCTCCGGTCTCGAACACCACGTAGCCGAGCCGCCGCTGTCGCACGATGAGCGGCTCCAGCAGCCACGTGGCGCGGCGCGTGGGCGACAGAAACGACTCGGGCACCAGGCGCTCGCTCGAGAAGCGGCCCTCGATGTCCAGGCTGACGCGGTGGTCGCGCACCTCGATGGCGCCGCGGTAACCGCCCGCTGGGTCCTCGAGCGCGACGAAGCAGCTCGGGACACCCAGGCGGCTCGAGGCGTCGGCGAGCGCGTCGCCCACCTCACGCATGCTGGTCGCGTTGATGAAGCGGGTCGCGCTCGAGCGCAGCGTGCGAAACAACGCCGCTTCGGCCAGCCAGCGCCGCGCCTGGCTACGCTCGGCGAGCAAGCTGACCGAGGAGCGAGCCATGTGCCACATCTCGTCGGCGCTGCGACGCCATTTCGGATCTTGGCGCAGGCACAGCGAGAAGTGGCGGCGCATCACCGCGATCACCTCCTGCCAAGCGCTGACGTCGGTGCTCGGGCTCTGATCCATGCGGCCGACGACGTCTTCCAGGAAGGAGACGAAGCTCTGCCCTTGCAGCAGCCCGCGCCGGCGGCCCTGTATGTCTGTGGCGGCCTGCACGAGCAACGTCTCGGGCTGGCCCGGCTCGCAGACAAACCCCGCTTCCTCGATCACCCGCCGCACGTCCGCGAGGATGCGCGGCAGCGCGAGGCGATAGGCCTCCTCGAAGCGCAGCGGCTCGAGCAGCTCGGGATCCGTCAACATCGAGGTCACCCCCGACGTGGACCCGGCGAGCGAACGAGCGCCGCAGGACTCGCGAGGGATGAAGCTCGCATCGAGAAACACGCGACCCGGTAGATCCTTCTCGGAGAGCCGCGCGACGACCTCGCGCAACGCGCGGCGGCCCTGCTCGTAGAGGGGCTGGCGCACCGTGGCCAGCGAGGGCGCCGCGAACCGCGCCGCCGGGATGTCGTCGAAGCCGACCACGGCTACTTTCTGAGGCACGGCGACCTTGCGCTCGGCGAGCGCGCGCATGGCGCCGATCGCCATCAGATCGCTGGCGCACATCAAGGCGTCGAAGCCGAGCCGCCGATCGTCGAGCAGGGTCTTGATGGCCTGCGCGCCGGACGGCTCGAGGAAGTCGCCCTCGACGACCAGATCGGCCTCGTTGGCGAGCCGCAGATCCGCGACGGCCTCGCGGTACACCTGGTATCGCTCCTGGGCTTCGTCGTTCCCCGGCGGACCCTTGATGAAGGCGATGCGCCGGCGTCCGCATGTCTGCGCCAGGTGCGTGAGCGCCTGGCGCACGCCGGCGCGGTTGTCGACAGCGACCTCGACGGCGCCGCTGAGCGAGCCGCCGATGCTGCACACCGGCAGCTCCAGGAAGCGCTGGCAACGCCGGCTCAGCGACTCCATCCCTGCGTAGTTCGAGAGCGTGCCGCTGAGCACGATCAGCGCGTCGATACGATCTTTCGAGCACAGCTCGTAGCTGGCGTTGGCGGCTTGGTGAAAGGGCTCGGGCGCTTCCAGCACGCCGCCGGCGAAGCAGGTGACGTCGAGCCCCAGCGACCTGGCCTCTGCGTCGATGCCGAGCACGATCTGCTGCTGGTAGTCCTGATCGAGGGTGTCGACGAAGACGCCGATGTTGGTGCGTGGGTTCAACGAGAGCTCCGCGTCCCTTAGGGTGGCCGCCCCAAGCGCTGCCCGGCAAGCATGGCACGCCGCGGCATGCACCTGTGGAGCTCACCTGTTGGTCCGTTGGCCGAGGCTGGCGAGCGTTCGCTTCGTCGTGCTGGCTTGCGTCGAAGGTGGGAATGCGTCGCCCACGAGCGGTTGGCAGCGTGCGTTTCGATCATGTGACGACGTGCCGCGTGGAGCATTTCACAGGCTCGCGACAAAGGCGCCGGGCGCCGGGCTCACATTTTACAGCCTGCCGGGTCGAACGCGTGGAGCTGCGTTCTGCCTCGTGCGATCTGCAATTTTTCCCTGCGATCTGCGCCCGTGTGCTGTAAACGAACGGGTTCGGGTCATTCAATCATGAGATTCGCGTGTCAGAGCTGCGGCAAGGCGTACAACCTGCCGGAAGACAAGATCGCCGATAAGAGCAACGTCAAGCTCAAGTGCCGCGTCTGCGGAGCGATCGTCGAGGTGAAGCGGCATGGCGACGTCGTCGCGCAGATGCTCGCCGACGTCGACGCCAAGCGTGTGCGCGTGTCGGAGGCTCCCGCGCCGCTGACCAGCTTGTCTGCAGATGACGCCGACGATGCCACGCACGCGATCGCCGTCGGGGATCTCGGCGAGAGCTCGGCAGACGAGGCCGCCGCCGCAGCGTTGCTGGGACACGTGAAGAGCGCGCTCGGTCAGCAGCGTGGTGGGCTCGCGCCGTTGCCTCCTCCGGCTCCGACCGGTTTCGGGTCGATCCCGCTCGTGCCGAACTTCGCTGCGGGCCCCGGCTCGAGCCCGATCGTTACCGCGCCCGTGCCGCCCGCCCTCGACGGGTCGCCGGGTTTCGGTGCGCCGCAGGGCTTCGCCGCTCCGCCGAATCTGTCTGCTCCGCAGGGTGCGACACCGGTGCCACCGCCGCTCGCCCCGCCCGAGCCTCCGTCCTTCGCTTGGCAAGACCCTCCGCTCGCCCCGCCGCTGCCGAACTCGCCGTTGCCGAACTTGGGGGGCCTGGGCGGCTCGCCGCCGCCGCCGCTGCCGTCTCTGGAGGCGCTCTTGCCCAACGGCGTCATGCAGAACAACGGCATGATTCAGAACGGCTCGAACGGCCTCGCTGCTCGCTTCGGCGACGTCGTGCCGCTGCCCGAGGAGCCGCTTCCTCCGGTCGCCACGGCGCCGCTCGGTGATCCGGCCGCGGGCATGCCTGGCGCGGGTATGCCCGGCGCAGGCCCGAGTGGTGGCGCTGCAGTGGAGGTCCTCTCGAATAGGCCCGGCGACGACACCACCCGCAAGATGCTCGCCGCGCTCGCGACCGGCATACTCATCGGCTTCATCATCGCGCGCTTGTTCTTCTGAGGCGCGAGGGGCCTCGATGGGCCAGATCGCGCTGAACGGACGACGCATCGGCCACGACACATAGGCCACGACACATGAGCCACGGGTAGCGCGGGCCGCTCGCGCGGGTCGAGCGAGCGCGCTCGGCCTGTGCCATACTGGAGCGTGGATCGAGAGGCGAGCATCGAACGGCGGGCGCAGCGCGCGCGCGCGCTTCTGGGCAGCGTCGTCGGACGCGACCTCACTCGGTCGGAGCTCGAGGTGGCCAGCGTCGAGCTGGCAGGCGAGCTGTTCGAGCTCGCCGAAGAGTGTGTCGGTCCCGAGGAGCGGGCGCGCCGTCGGCGTCTGGCGCGGCTGCTCGGTGACCCCAAAGGGCAGCTGCTGAGCGTGCTGCTCACCGATCGGGTAGCGCGCGACAAGACCTTCGAGCACTCCGCGGAGCAAGCCAGCTACCTGGTCGCGCGCCTCGGCGTGCCCAAGTTCATGACGCCCGCCGAACGCCTGCAGCTCACGCTCGGCAGCGCCGTGGGCAGCCTGGCTCCGCACCTCACCGGGAAGCTCATCGCTCGCCACATCCGCGAAGAGGTCAAGGGGCTCGTTTTCCCCATCGAGCCGCCGCGTCTGCGCGCCTATCTCGAACGGCGCGGCGGCGAGGGCATATCGGTCAACGTCAATCAGCTCGGCGAGGAGGTGCTCGGCGAAGACCAGGCGGGCCGGCGGCTGCTGGATTATGTCGCGCTGCTCGACAGGCCCGAGATCGAGACCATCAGCGTCAAGCTCTCTTCAATCTTCAGTCAGATCGACCTGTTCGCGTGGGACGCGAGCCGCGCCTGCCTGATCGAACGCTTGCGGCAGATCTACCGCGCGGCCAAGCGCGGCTCGCCGCACAAGCTCGTCTACCTGGACATGGAGGCATACAAAGACCTGCGGCTCACGCTCGAGGTCTTTCGCCGCACGCTGGAGGAGCCCGAGTTCGAGGACCTGACTGCCGGCGTGGTGCTCCAGGCCTACATCCCGGACTCGTACGCCCTGTCCCGAGAGCTGGCGTCGTGGGCCATCGAGCGGCGCCGGCGCGGCGGCGCCCCCATCCGGCTTCGCATCGTCAAGGGAGCGAACCTGGCCGCGGAGCGCGTGCAGAGCTCGCGTCTGGGCTGGCCGTTGCCCATCTACTCCAGCAAGCACGAGGTGGACGCGAACTACAAGCGCATGCTCCTGGCCGCCACGGAGCCACGTTCGGCGGACGCCGTGAGGCTGGGCATCGCCAGTCACAACCTGTTCGATCTGGCGTTCGGGCTGGTGCTGCGGGCCTCGCGCGGGGTCGAGCGGCAAGTGGGCTTCGAGGTGCTCGAGGGCATGGCGAACGCCGTGCAGCAGGCCCTCTGCTTGATCGGCGCTCCCGTGCTCACCTACGCGCCCGCGGTGGGCGACGCGGAGCTCGACACGGCGGTCGCCTACCTGATCCGTCGTCTCGATGAGAACACCGCACCGGACAATTTCCTGCGCCATGCGTTCTCCATGCGCCGCGGCGACGCGGCGTACGTGGCGGAAGCGGAGCGTTTCAAGCGCGCGCTGAGCGCGGTCGACGAGCTCGGCACGCAGTCGCTGCGCGACCACAGTCGCTTCGATGCCTGCCGCGATCTGCCCAAGGCCGCACCGTTTTCCAACGAGCCCGACACGGACTTCTCCGTGGCCGCGCACCGGGATACGCTGCTCAGGGCGCTCGGCGAGCTGGGGCGGCGCCCGTGTTTCGAGCTGTGCTCACACATCGACGGCAAGCCGGCTCCGACGCGGCAAAAGGCCCACGGATTCGATCCGTCGCGCCCGCGCATGGTCCCGTACCGCTACCACCTGGCGGGTCCGGCAGAGCTGGAGCGCGCGGTCTCGGTCGCGCGCCGCGCGCTCGGGGCCAACTCCGAAGCGAGCGCACCCGACCCGCGGCGGCGCGACGTGGTGCGGCGTGCGGCGCAGCTGCTCCGGCGCCGCCGTGCCGAGCTGGTCGCCGCCATGGTGATGGATGCCGGCAAGCGCGTCAGCGAGGCCGACGCAGAGGTCTCGGAGGCGGTCGATTTCGCCGAGTACTATCTGCGCCAGGCCGAGGCGCTCGAGCGCGACGAGAGCGTCCGCGCGCGGCCCAAGGGGGTCGTGCTCGTCACTCCGCCCTGGAATTTCCCGCTCGCGATCCCGGCATCCGGCGTGCTCGCGGCCTACCTGGCCGGCAACTCCGTGTTGTTCAAGCCGGCGCTCGAGACGGCGTTTGTCGGCGAACGGCTGGCCTCTTTGCTCTGGGAGGCGGGGATGCCGGCGGATGTGCTCTCCTTCATCCTGTGCCGCGACGAGGATGGGTCGGTGCTGCTGCGCCACCCCGATGTGGCGGCGGTGGTGCTGACCGGCGCGACCAGCACGGCCCGCTTCTTCCTCGAGCAGCGCCCCGGGCTCGACCTGCACGCCGAGACGGGCGGCAAGAACGCGCTCATCGTCTCGGCCCTAGCCGACCGCGAGCTCGCCATCCGCGACCTGGTCGTCTCTGCATTCGGGCACGCGGGCCAGAAATGCAGCGCGGCGAGCCTCGCCATCCTCGTCGGGCCCGTCTACGACGACCCGCACTTTCACGAGCAGCTGCGCGACGCCGTGGAGAGCCTGGCCGTCGGTGCGGCGTGGGATCCAGCGAGCGTCGTGACACCGCTGATCCGACCGCCGGGGCCAGCGCTCGAGCGCGGGCTGATGCGGCTCGAACCGGGCGAGACCTGGCTCGTTCGTCCGCGCTGTCATCCGAACAACCCGTGCCTGTGGTCGCCGGCGGTCAAGCTGGGCGTGACCCCGGGCGGCTTCACGCATCAGACCGAGCTGTTCGGTCCCGTGCTGGGCATCATGCGCGCCGACGATCTGGAGCAGGCGATCGATCTCGCCAACGCGACGCCGTATGGCCTCACCGCCGGGCTGCACAGCCTCGACGAGCGCGAGCAAGCGCGCTTCGTCGAGCGCATGCGCAGCGGCAACCTGTACATCAACCGCACGATCGTGGGCGCGGTCGTCGGGCGGCAACCGTTCGGTGGGTTTAAAGCGTCGAGCATCGGTCCGGGAGCGAAAGCCGGCGGGCCCAACTACGTGATCGAGCTGTCGGAGCTGGCGGACGCCGCGCTCGAACGCGAGGAGCCGGCAGCGCTGGCGGCCGCGAGCTTGCCCGCCGCGTTGCGCGATCTGCTGGAGTGGGCGGGCGAGCGGCTCGCGCCCGGCGACGCCGCCCGGCTGAGGGCGCGCGCGCTCGACTACCATGAGAGCGTCGAGCGCCATTTTCGCGTGAGCCACCCCGCGCCCACGGTGATCGGGCAGGACAACGTGCTGGTGTATCGTGCGGCGGGGCCGCTGCTCGTGGTCGCGGCTCCTGGCAGCTCCGCACTGGATGTGCTGTCGGTGCTGGCGGGGGGGTTGGCTTCGGGCAGCGACGTGCACCTGAGCGTGAGCGCGGCGGGTGTCGGCGCCATCGCCTCGCGCGACCTCGTGTTGCTCGGCCAGGCCGCCCGCTTCCCGGTCAACGTCGAAGAGCCGAGCGAGGCGTCGTCGCGGCTGGAGCACGGCGGCATCGGGTTTCAGCGCGTGCGTTGGCTGGGTGGAATGCCGCCACCGGACGGCTTGCTACGCAACGCGGCTGCGCTCGGCTGCCACGTCTCGGTGCGGCCCGTGCTCGCGCGCGGCCGCTACGAGCTACTGTTTCACCATCGTGAGCAGGCGATCAGCGTCGACTACCACCGCTACGGGCACCTCGGCTTCCGCAGCGAGGGGCTCGGAGAAGTCGACGGGCCCGACGTCTTGCACCCGGCGGGCTGACGCCCTGAGCCTGAATTTCGCACCACGTCAGTCTCGCTGGCTGAGCACCAGCTCCAGCGCCACGTTCTCGCCGAGCGGTCCGGGAGCGCGGGGCCCATAACCGACGGCATAAACACGCTCGGCGGCCACCTCGCAGTCGCGCTCCAGCACCGCGGCTGCGCTGGCGGCGCGCGCCGCCGACAGCTGCCAGGGCGAGCCGTAGCGGGCGAGGGCAGGCTCGGCGATGGCGGGTTTGCCGTAATAACCGCTGACCCGGAGCTGCCCGTCGTGATGTTGCAGGATGGTTTGCGCCAGCTCGCACAGCAGCGCTCGCCCATTGGAGGTGACGGTGGTGCGCCCGAGCGGGAACAGCGCCGGGACGGCCAGCGCGACCGAGAAGCGATCGCCCGCGCTGGAGACGAGCAACATGTCCGCTCGCGCCAGCCGACCGAACTGCGTGGACAGCACACGCTCCAGCTTCTCGAGGCGGCGGCGCACGTCGCTGGCGGCCGCGTCCTTGTCGCGCGCATCCTCCTCGCTGCGCGTCAGCCGTGACGACGCGCGGGCGAGGTTCTCGCGGGTCTCCTCGAGCGTGGCGAGGGCCTCACGCTCCCGCTCATCCATGGCCTGCTCGGCGTCGCGCAGCCGCGAGACCTCGCGCCGCAGAGGCCAGGCATAACCCAGGCTCACCGCGACGAGCAGCGCCACGCATGCAGCGCATGCGATCTGCCACCGCCGGGAGGGCTCGCTACCGAAGCGCGCAGCCGGGCTCACCTCAGCGCTCCGCCTCGGCGCGGCGGCGAGCTTCGCGCCGATCGACGCCTCGCGGCACCGACACGGGTTGGGGATGGACTTGCATGAGCGTGTGCGGACGGTCGTGCCGCAGTTGCCGGCATTTTGCGAGGCGTGCCGCGCTCTTCCCAAATTTTCGGGTCATTCACCTCGCGGGGTGGCCTCGCGCCGGCGCGCGCGTGGACGCGCGCTGCGGAAACATCCCGCAGCGCCGTTCTCGGCGCGGTCGTCCCGCGATGCTGTCCCGTTACAGGCTAGCGGCATCTGGCTGCTGGAACGCCGGTGACGTTCGCCATTCGGAGATCGCACCTGCGTCCTGATGGGGGCGCATTCTGGTGCAGAATTGTGGGGCAGAGTCTCGATCGAGACGGCGCGGAGGGCCTGCCGGCGGATGCATGTCGAAGGCCGAACAGCACGGAAAAGCGCGGTCCGTGTGCACATCATCAGATGCGCGCCCACCCGTTCACTGCTAGCCTGAGCCGTCTCTGCCGTTTCGCGAGCCATTCCCGGAGGGGGCAATCGTACCTCTGAAGCCACGGCGCCAAGCGCTCCGCGGCCACCTCATCTCCTGCGGCCCCCTCTATCTCGAGCCCCCCCTAGATTATCCTGAGCCCCTGAAGCTCGCAGCCACTCCCGTTCGACGCCGCCGGCCACCGAGTGCCGGAGACGAAAAAATCGGAACAGAGCTGCTCACGATTGATACCTGCGCCTGTCCAAGGGCCACAGCTACTTTGGGAACCGTGCCATGAGCCAAGGAAACGACTTCGCCAACTACTCAGCAGCCAGCAACGCCGCCACCGGCGGTTCCGAAGAAGTGTGGTTTGTGGCGGTAGCGAGCGATGACATCAAGCAGATGACCATCGATCAGCTGGACGAGGCGTTCCGGCTCGGCATCATCACGGGCGATACGCCGGTGTGGACCGAGGGCATGGAAGCTTGGTCTCCGCTGGCTCAGGTGGCGGATCTCGACAGCGAGTCGAGCTCCGAGGCTTCCGGCTCGCACCCCAAGGTGGAGAAGGAAGAGCCGGTCGCGAGTCGTCACCCCGGGAACACTGGCTCGTTCGGAGTCGCGTCGTCCGTGGGCGCCGGCTTTGGTGCCGTCACGTTGCAGAGCGTGCAGCACAGCTTCGCGCCAGGGCCGTCGAGCGTCGCTCCGGTCACCGCGAGCTACGCGCCGTCCGCGCAGATCGGGCAGAGCTCCGTCCCGGTCGCGATCGGCGACGATGACGAGCTGCCGCAGGCCAAGCGCGGTGGTGGCTTCCGTCCCGCGCGCTGGGTGCTCGCTGGCGCCGCCGCGGTCGTCGTCGTGGGCGTCATTGCCTACAACAACCTCTCATCGTCGGTCGCTTCCGCCGGCACCGAAGCCGCCGCAGCAGCTCCCGCGCTCGCCGCTCGCCCCTACGACGGCGCCGACGGGGCGGAGCGGGGTGCTGCCTCGGCCAGCGCCGCTTCCCGGCCTGCCGCGCCCAGCGCCGCCGCAGACGAGGCTGCAGAGGAGCCAGCAGCCCCTTCGAGCGGCACCGCTGGGGTCGCCAGTGCGGCCGCCGCCGCGTCCACCACGGCCAAGGCGGCGCTGGTCGCCTCTCCGAGCAGTGACTCGAGCGGCGACGAGGAAGAGCCGCCAGCGAGCGCCAAGAAGGGGGCCGACAAGGAGTCCCTGAAGAACACGTTCTCGAAGTCGCTGACCAAGAAGGGCAGCGCCAAGGCCGCGAAGGTGAAGCCGCGCAAGGCCGCGAGCCGGGCCACCAAGTCGCGGGCCACGAAGGCCGCAAAGAAGTCGACCGTGGTTCGTTCGCAGTCCGCGTTCGATCCGCTGAACGATTCGTTGCCCTGAGCTGCGGGCGGCTCAGCGAGCCGCCACCAGCTGCTGCACCCGAGGCCCGCGCCGTCACTGGACGCGGGCCTTTTTGCAGGCGCTCGGGGAGCCCGAGCGCGTGTTCCGGCGCTGCACCCGCTCCGTCAGCGGGCGATTCCGAACCAGGCGCCGCCCGAGGCGAGGACGAACGCGATCGGGGCGAGGGCGAGAGCAAAGATGGCGGCGATGGGGGTGGTGAGCGACAGGAACAGCACCCCCCCGAAGACCGCCAGCGCTGCGCCTAGCGCGGGCTCGAGCACGCTGCGGGTGCCACTGGCCCGCGCCACCAGATAGCCGGCGATCGGGAAGGCCGAGCCGACGGCGAGGGCCAGGAACAACAGAGGGCCGTTCGAGCGCACGTCGGCCTCGTCGGCGGCCGCAAAATCCAGCCCGATGGCGTGCCCGGCGTAGAGCGCCAGGGCGAGCGCGCACAGGCCGACACCTGCGGTCACGAGCATGCCGAGGCCGATCCACTGCACCATCAGCGGCTGCCGCTCGTGCTGCAGCGAACGCCAGATCTGGCGCACGCTCGGCGGCTCGGACCAGAGGCCCGAGCTGCGCGAGCGGCGCGAGCGCGCACCGACCACCGGGGTGTGGGCGGCTTGCTGGGCCGCGGAGCGCCGGGCAAATGCGTAGGCCAGGCCGAGCATGCTGAGCAGCAAGGGCACGCACAGGATCATCACCCCGGGACCGCGCCCGAAGACGATGTGATCGAAGCCGCCGCGCAGCAGCGTCGCCAACGTCCAGGCGAGCGCAAAACGGCTGGTGCTGGCGCGCACGCCGAGGGTCGCACCCCACAGGACCGCGCTGATGACGTGCGGGACGATGCAGCAGAGCGCACGCACCAGAGCGACGTTGGAGGCCTCGTTGAGCAGCACCACCGCGCTGGCCTTGCCGGCAGCAAAACCGACGCCGGCGAGCGCCGAGAAGACCAGCGCGTGGCGTACGTCTATCAGGCGTCTGGCCCTGTAGAAGGGCCAGACGCCCAGCACCTTCGCGCCCTCCTCCAGCGGGGCAGCGAACAGAAACATCGCCAGCAACGCCTCGGATTCCTTGCCTGGGCCCGCCACGATCGACAGGCCCGTCCACGCCCACAATCCGAGCTCGGCGAACTCGCACAACCAGGCCAGCGCGAGCGTGGACGAGACGACCAGCAGCAAGCGCAGCGGCGGAATTTCGCGCGCGAGCCGCCAGCGCCGCGCGGCCGCGAGACTCGCGAGCAGGGGCAGGAGACCAACGGCGATGGCGAGGGCGAGCTGCATGTTCAGATGACAGTCAGGTCAGAAGTGGAGGCCGATGGTGCCGGTCAGCGTGCCGCCGACGCCCACGCCCGAGCCGTCTTCCGCATAAAACTGAACAATCGGGGAGCCGGCAGGCTGCTCGGAGCCGCTTCGCCACAAGGCGAGCACTTCGAACGTGCCGCGGGCGCCGAATGACAGTAGCGGGTTGACATAGTATTCGACGTTGGCGCCGAGGCGCGCGCTGACGCCAGACATGTCCAGACCGTCTGCG
>Ga0315910_10000499_pt1 | contig 38803 bp, 33 predicted proteins | sample EdamamesoilMG_FD_204470 | JGI IMG/M metagenome (GOLD analysis project Ga0315910, IMG submission 204470) | Garden soil microbial communities collected in Santa Monica, California, United States - Edamame soil | ecosystem: Environmental > Terrestrial > Soil > Garden | place: USA: California...
ATGGGCGTCGCGTCGACCGCTGTGCGTTCGCGTGCGTCCTCGATGGGCCCTTTGCCGGCCATGCTGCGGGTCTTCCTTGCGGTGTTTGTCTGATGATCGTTCACGTCAGAACATAGACGCAATACTCATGCCAGTACAGCGCCTCGGGTCTGCCAGGCGCGCGAAAACGAGCGAGAGTGACGGCAGAGCGCGACGGCAGAGCGCGACAGCGCGTGACAGCAGAGCGGCCCATACGGCGGAAATCCCTCGCGCCCGTTTGCCGTTGTCGCCTCGAGCGTCAACCACGTTCACTTTTTCATGCAACCGAGCGGCTCTATTGGTGGCATGATGATTCGTTCGAGATGAAGAACGCGTGCGTCGTCCTCTCGCCACCCGACTCACTGCGCAGGGAGGGCGAGCGAGACGCGGTCTCGCAGGATCGGAGCACACCGGATTTGGACAGCACATCAGAGTCGAACGATGTCGGCCTTGGAAACGTCGATCTCCAAGCGCTCAGGAGCGTGCTGCGCCGAGCCTGTGGCACGTCGGCGGCGAGCGCGGTGATGGGGCGCAAGCGCCTGCGAGACGAGGTCGTTCGGCATCTCGGATGCTCCACGCTCACGGCTGGGCGACTCGTGGACGCGATGGTCGAGCGAGGACTCATTCGCCAGCAGGTTCACCGCGACGGTTGGGTCTACTGGGTCATGAGCTAGACGAGCGCCGGCGCTGATGCCGTTTGCCGGCTGAACGTTGCGGGAGGATCGGCGTGCGCTCTCAAACCAGCCGTGCGCCGCGCTCGCTCAGGACGCTGGACGGTTGCGATCCATCGTGCCGGCGCGCCCGGGTTGCTCCGCCTCCTGAACGAACCGGAAAGCGGGGCTTGCCTCACCGAAGTACAGCGTCCGGTGCGGAAACGGGATTTCGATGCCGCGGGCGTCGAAGGACTTCTTCAGGCGACGGCGGTATTCGCGACCTACCGACCACTGCTCGATGGGATTCGTCTTGATGCGCGCCTTGACGATCACCGCGCTGTCGTCGAAGGCGTCTACGCCGAAGATCTCCATGGGCTCGAGGATCTTGCCCGCGTACTCGGCATCCTTCAGGAGCGAGTCGGCGACCTCGCGCATCACCTGTATCACGACATCTGTGTCCTCTTTGTACGCGACGCCAATATCGAACACCATGGCCGACCACTCTTTCGTCATGTTGGACAGCGTCGCGATCTTCCCGTTTTGAAAGACATGGACCACGCCCGCGAGGTCGCGCAGAACGATGGTGCGGAGCCCGATCGACTCGACCAGTCCGCCTGTCCCATTGATCACCGCGACGTCCCCGACGCGGACATGGTTCTCGAGCAACACGAAGAACCCGGTGATGATATCACGTACCAGCTCTTGCGCTCCAAAGCCAACGGCGAGCCCCAAGATGCCTGCACCGGCGATGAGCGGTGCTACATTGACGCCAAACTGCATCAAGATCAGCATGCCGAGCAGCGTCCAGATCGCGATCTCGCCGGCCTTGTGCACGATGCCGAGCAGCGTCTCCGCGCGCTTCGCCTGCTCGCGCAGTACGTGCGCGGGCGCGTCGGCTGCCGCGCGTCCCGCCCGCGCGGCGAGGCGCTGGCAAGCGAGGCGGAGGACTCGTCGCAGCGCCCACGCCAGCACGAGGATGAGCAAGATCGTCGGGATGGCGGAAATCGCCCAGGCTACCGTCTTTTGCAAGATGTCCGCCCAGAACGTGGGAGCAAGCCAAGTCGTTATGTTCTCCACGATGTGTTCTCCACGATGTCTCAACCTTTCGTAGCGTCCGTCTGGGGCGCATCCTGATGCCGGCTCGGTCCGCCACACGGAAACGCCGCGTGCGCCAGCGCCGATGCGGACTGTCGGCTGACAATGGCAGGAGCTTGGCGTATCAGCTCCGAGCGCGTCAGCGCATCGACCATGAACAAGGCGAAATCGACTCGCCGAGTGCGGTTGCTTTGCAACACCGGGTCCCCGACGTGATGGCTCCAGACGGGCAACCCCTCGCTCGGCCCCTCTTCGAGATTGCTGCTACGCACCACGGTCCAGCTCCGGTCACTGGCAAAGATGAGCCGGCACGCCTCGACCTGATCGTTGATGTCGGCAAAATGCAGGCGGCGCGCCGCCCAGCCAAACAACCGAACACTCCAGAGAAAGACTCTCGAGTAGCGGTCTCCGCCATCCCGAGTGATGTGCCAACCGCACGAGAAGATCAAGCGCGAGCCCGCCGGGGCGTGTTCGAGGACGGCGCGCGCCGTCCCGAACGAATAGCGCTCGAGGCCCCAAGGCACGAGCACCGTCAGGACGCCGTCGCAGCCCGCGACGGCGCGCCGAACGACGTCCGGGTCGTTGGTCGGCCCCGGTAAAACGCTCATCCGGTCTCGGAAGCGCGCGAGCTTGTGCACGCTTCTTTCGCGGCAGACACCGACCACCTCGTAGCCTCGGTCGAGTGCATGTTGCACCATGTATTGCCCAAGCTTGCCGGACGCACCAATGATGCACACACGGCTCCCGGGGCGCACCGGATTCAGCTTTCGAGACGCTGTGGCGGAGTTGACTAGATTCGACACTCCCGACCTCCTTTGCGGCTAGAGTGTTCGCTCAGCGAGTGGCTCGGTGCGCTCGGCTCTGAGCCACTACGCCAGATATCGGTTGCGGGCGTCCCCATCTTCGAGCCGGGTATCCGTGACGAGAGCGGCACGACCAGCACCGAGTGCCGCGCCCGCTCGACGACCTCTGCGGATACGCTGCGAGAGGCGAGGTTCTGGAACCAGTCGCGCTGCCGCGTACCAACGACGACGCAGTCTGGGTCGACCCTGTTCGCCTGAGCAAGAATGGCGCGAGCCGAGCCAACCTCGTCGGCCACCGCAACGCTCGAGTCGACCGGCAGCACGGCGGCAGCGGCTGTCAGCTGTGCCCGCCGCGCGGTGCGAAGCTGCGCAGCGTTCACCATGGCAGCACACGCGCTAGTCATCGTAAAGGAACCGGTCATCATCCCGGGCTGTAGGTTTTCAACCGTTATCGTGCTCGTGTCACCGTTGTGAAAGGCGATCAACCGCGCGCCAAACCTCTGTCCGAGCTCGGCGGCGTGGCGGAGCACCGGATGACCAGGTGTGCGCAGATCGGTGGCGGCAAGGATGGTTGGATTGCCTCGGTGTTCCTGCGCAACCAGCACTGGCCTTTGTGCCGCGCGGGCGAGCATCGTCATCGTCGCTCCGGGTTGTGGCGAGCGAGCCGGAACGACGATCAAGCGTGCGTCGATATTCGCCGCATGAACCGACACTTGCTCGACGAAGTCGCCGTGGACGATGGCCAGGCTCTCGACAATCGGTGTGTCTGCCAGCGTGGCGCGCAGCCAAGCACGGATGCTCCGGCGCGCTCGTCGCGTCCGCTGAGCGGTTCGCGTCGCGACCATCTCACGGTGCGCTTGCAGCGGAGCTCGAAAGCGTGGAGCCCCACCCAACACGCACAGGACGTGCAGGCTACCATCGAAGGAGCGGGCGGCAGCGGCCGCGCGCCGCAGGCTGGCCTTGGGACGACTCGAACCAGGCAGCGCCAGCAGCAGTCGCGGCCCCGTCGGATCGGGGGTGCGCGCTTGGGTCGCACCGTCAAACAAATGATGCGTCGTGATCATGGATTCCCTCATGTCGGGCCCCTTTCTGGGGACAAGGAAGCGTTTCGGCGCGTGAAGCGCTTGTCGTAGCCCGTCGCCAGCGACGGACTCGTGGGTCTTGCGCCTGGGCCAATCCCGCGGCGGATGCACCGCGGTGCAAGGGTCAACGGCCGCGAGCCGCCCTCCCCCTGCATCGACACGCAGGCGCTTGGCACCATCGCCACCGGGTCTCGTCACGAGCTGACGCTCACGAACCGACCGCACGCCTGGCGAGACTCAAGTTATGCCACATTGGCATCGATGCGCAAGCGGCTTAGCCTCGATCGGGCTCGCATCGGCAGTAATCGGCTCGCTGCCTCAGCTCGTCGTTCAACGACTTGGCAGCGAGTGATGACATACGTCGTCCTGGAAACCCGCCCCATGGATTGTTTCTTGCTAACGTCGCTCGTATGCAAGGCGCGAAACTCGAAAAGACCCAGAACCGTCTCCGGTTCACGCTGTTCGCTAGCGCCGCCGTGCTCGCAGGCGCATGCGCCTCTTCGCGAGGGCGACCGGCGACGCGGAGCCCAGTTCCAGCCGCTGCCGCAGCGGCCCCGAATGCAGCTGCTTCAGTGGCCCACGAACCGCCGGTCGCACCCGAGCTCGATCGCCTGGTTCGATCCGTCCGCGCCCTGGACGACGGTTCCCGTGACCCACAATACCACCGAGTGAACCGGTCGCTCCGCGATGCGGCGGCAGCGCTCGAAGCGGTCGGGCTGCCGCCTCCCGCGTCAGGCGATCGGTTAGAGACGGCGGCCGAAGCTCTCGAAACATCAACGGCCGAGTCCCTCAACCACGCAGACCAAGTGCGAGCCGCGCTCGTCCAGGCGCGCGAACGACTGCGAGGGCAGACGACGAGCGCCGAACGCGCGCCCGCGTTCGAGGCGGCGCTGGTAAGCCTCGCGGGTAGTATCGAGGCGCTGAACGCGAGTCGCCCCCTGCTCGAGCAAGAGCCGGCCGTGAGCGGCGGCTTTCGGGCGCTCACCAACGCGATATATCTGGCCGCAGATCACCCGGCGCCTTTCACGAATCGGACTCTCGAGCCGCGTGCGCCAGCAGAAGTGCTGGAGCATGCGCGCGCGGAAGTGCTCGCCCTGGGCCGATCCAGCCCTGATGAGCTTCGCGACCGCTCGTCGCGAGCCATGTATTCTATCGCCGAGCTCGTGGAGGCGATGGAGGGTAGCGAAGCCCAGGTCGCCGCGGTCCGCGCCGAGGCGCGGCGAATCGAGCACGACAGGAGTGCCCTGTTCGCACGCACCGATTGGATCGAGCGAGGGCTCAGCGCGGCGCTCGACGCCCTTCATGAGGTCGACCGAAATCGTGGCGCGTCTGTCACGGCCTCCACCCAAGCCGCCCAGCGCGCCACCAGCGGGCTGACGGAGCGCGGCGCGCTGCCGTTCGAGCACGCCGAGGCGCAAGACGCCTTCCGCGCGACGCTCGACGCCTTTGGCATGGCGCTGCTAGCGCGCGAAGCCTGTGGGAGCCCATCCCGCCCGGCGCCGAGCGCATCCGCGCCGACTCGGCCATGGTGAGAGTCGGCGAGCGCGCTTCCAGCACGGTCGGCTCTTGCCGCGAGCGCCACGGCAGGAACACGGCCTCCCCGCTCTGCAGGCATGGACGAATGCGGCGGATGAGCTCATAGCCGGGCGCCTCGGGCATGCCGATGTCGCCAATGATGACGTCGGGGGTAGCCAAAGAAGCTGAGCTCGACCCGCGCGCCGGCAAATTCGACCGAGCGCTCGAATGCCCCGGCGATGCGGCGCAGAGCAGCGTGCTCCGCTTCCTGGTCCTAGCCAGCGCCTGCGTGACAGCTCGAGTGGTCGCATCCAGTCACCGTGACACGGCCGGCACGTCACTTGCTTTCCCGCTGAAATCAGCGAGGGCACCGAGAGATCGCGCGGTGTCCGCGCGTAGCGACGGGGGCTCCGCATCATATACCGTCAAAAGGAAGGAGGCGGCCATGACCTGTCGAGCGAACGAGCCCTCGATTTTGATCTGCGGCGCCGGCATCGCCGGGCCTGCGCTCGCGCACTGGCTCGTCCGTGCTGGGCTCACTGCCCGGTTGATCGAGCGCGCTCCAGCCCTGCGGGAAGGAGGCTATATCATCGACTTCTGGGGTAAAGGTTACGACCTCGTCGAAGAGATGGGCCTGCTGCCGCAGGTGCTGGACGCTGGGTACGACGTGCGCGAGCTGCGGCTCGTCGACGCCAAGGGTCGCCCCGCGGCGAGCTTCGCGTTCGACATGATGCGTACGGCTCTGGGCGCCCGCTACACGAGCCTGCCGCGCAGCGCCCTGAGCGCGATCGTGTACGACTCCGTCGCCGCGCGCGTGGAGACCTCCTTCGGCAACACCGTCACCAGGCTCGATCCGCGGCCAGCTTCGGCGGTGTCTTTGCCCCAAAGACTCGGCTCGGCATCTTCCTGCGGGCTCGAGTCATGAAGCTACTCTGTCTGCCGCCCGTGGCGCGCCGGCTGCTAGCCGCCAGCCCGCGAGATCGGCTCACGCTCGAGCGCTACCCGGAGCTCGAGCTGGCCACGACCGCGTCACTCGGAGGGCGTGACGGCCGGTAAAGCAGGGCTCTCCCCTGAGGCGTACAGATGTGCGCCGAGCGCTGCATCGAGCACGCTGACCCGGCCGTACCCGTGAGCTCCGGGGCGATCGACGCCGCCGCGACAGCGCCGCCTCGAAGCAGCTCCCGCTCCACGGCGGCCACGCTCCTGCGGACGCGCGGATCATGGGCGGGCAAGCCCATTTCGAGCATCAAAAGCAGGGCGGCCAGGCCGGCCTGGCGCGCTTGACGCAGCGTATCGATGACCTCTCCGAACACATCGAGCTGCAGCTGGCCAACCGCGGTGTTGCGGATGCGCACGGGCCGAGAATGCTCATATCCCGGCAGCCAATCGAGCGTCCGCTCGTCGAGCCGACGCTCACCATAGATCTCGACGAGAGCGCGGAACGGCTCTGGGGAGGTGGGTGGCGGCTCAGTGGATGGATGCCACGTCAACGTGAAAGGCACGCGCTTTACACCGTTGACCTGGAACTCGGCGGTCGAGCCCGCGCGGGGACTGATGACCGGCGCATCGAGCACGAGGCCGTCGGGCCCCCGCAGTAGAGTTGAAGGTCGCTCCGGAGGTTCGATGACTTCGTCGACGGGGGCCGTGCGTTGAGCATCACCGCCTCTGAGCGCGCGCTGGCGGCGCACACGTCACACGATGACGCGGAGCTTGCACGGGATTCGCGCAGCTGCGAGCGTTGCGCTCGAAACCTGCCTCGGAGGCCTAAATGAGCTTTGATCTCTCGACTCTCGACTTGGAGCAACGCGCCATCGCCATCGGCAGCGCGCTATTGATACTGGTCATCGGTTGGCCGCTCGCCGGCTGGGCCAGCTCGGCAGTGCGCAAGGCGAGCGAACGCAGCACGCGCGTGAGCCCCACACTCGTACCCTTGTTCGCCAAGCTGACACGTCTGTTGTTGATTCTGGTGGTGCTCGTAGCCGCGCTGAGCAAGGTCGGGGTCGACACCAGCGGCATATTTGCAGCGCTGGGCGCTGCCGGGCTCGCCGTCGGCCTGGCCCTGAAAGACACCGTCGCCGATGTCGCCGCCGGCGTGCTGCTGCTCGTCCTCCGCCCATTCGATGTCGGCGAAGCAGTGGATATCGGCGGGACCGGAGGCGTCGTCCAGGCGGTCGACATCCTGCAGACCCGGCTTACATCGTTCGAGGGCGTCCCGATCGTACTGAACAACTCCGCCGTGCGCTCCGCAATCATCCAGAATTATTCGCGGGCGCAGACCCGGCGCATCGATCTCGAGATCGGCATCGGTTACGCAGACGACATTGGCAAAGCCAAGGCCGCCATCGAAAACGTGCTCGGACGAGACGCCCGTGTCCTGCTGGACCCTGCCCGATTGGTCAATACGTTGAGGCTCGGCGACAGCGCTGTCGTGCTCCTGGTGCGCTGCTTTACCGCGGCAGCCGACTTCTGGGACACAAAGCTCGACCTGACGCGTGCCATCAAAGAGCGGCTGGACCAGGAAGGGATCAGCATCCCATTTCCTCAGCGCGACGTTCATCTGAGCGGAAAAAGCGCCGCTTGAAGGGTCTCGCCCCATGCGCTCCGGCGGGGGTGACGCCCCGTGGACGCCCCGGCGGTGGCATGGCTATTGCGTTGCAGTTGGCATGGATCAAGAGCACACCAACCGGATTACCATACCCAAGCGCTCCCGTGGCCGCGCGGCCGCCGAAGACACGCCGATCACCACGCGAAGCCGTGTGCCGCTGGCGCTCGACGATCGCCGCAGCTTCGAGGACCGGCTGAGGCGCGCCCTCGCGCCGTTTGGGCCCCGTATCGAACGTGCGAGCATTCGCTTCGAGGACGTCAATGGCCCACGTAAAGGCGTGGGCATGCGCTGCGCGATCAAGGTAGTACTCAGTGGGAATGACAGCATCATCGTCGAGGAACGCGCCATCAGCGTGCCGGAGACGATACGCCGTGCGATTCCCCGCGTGGCACGTGCCATGAGGAGCCACGCTGCGCGACACGGCAGAACCCCAGCTGCGACTCACAGGAGGAACGCAGCGCCGCGGGTGCCGGCATTGCCCGCGGCATCAAGGGCTGCAACCGACGCTGAGGGCCTGATTGGGAGACGAGTCGGACGAGGCAAAGCGAAGCTCGCCGCTGCTCTGGAGCGGCCCGAGAAGCTGCGACGTGATGCCTTGGTCGATACGGCCCAGCCGGGCGTCAGCGCCACGGACCGAAAGGCGGGGGGCGAACACACGGCTCGACGTAACAGCAAGCAGGACGACGCCGGTATGACATCAGCGCTCGAAGATTCGCGCAGCAAGCCTTCACGCAAGTCCACGCGCGGAGGCGCCAATCGCGCGAAGGCTGCGACTCAGCTGACGCGGCGCGCCCAGCGCAAGGTCCGCTCTCCGCAGGCCCGCGCGGCGAGTGGCCGCTAGCACTCAGAGCGGGCGGCTCGCGCTCACCAAAACTGAAGCTCCGAGTTCACCGCCTGCAGCGCGCCACGAGACACTTTGCCGTGCTCGAGCCGGGCCTGTGTGACCGGCTGGAACAAGCGGTTCTGAGCGGCCGTCGATCCCTGGTAACCTCCACTTCGCCATGCGACGCGGCGGCGGGATCAGGGCCGAGGCCAGACGTAGCCGGTGCGGAGCGCGAGCAGCGCGGTCCACTCCGGGCCCAGCTGCACAGGCGCGGTGCCCGGCGGCACCGACCCGAGCTGCTCCGGGAAGGCGCGCTCGACGCTGGGCCGTCAGCATTCCGCGGGCGCCGCTTGCGCCGAACAGCGCGGCCAGAGATCGGCGAGTGGGAAATCGAGGCGGGCGTCGAGCTCGACCAGACCGAGCGCCAACACGATGGCCACCGCGACCATCATCGAGGGGAAGAACCACAGGCTGCATACCACCTGCCACCAGACGCGCCGGAGCTTCGGCATCACTGTCCACCCAGCAAGTCTTTCCCCTCCTCCGGCGTTCGCGAACGGTGCGCCATCTGGCGTATGCTGCCCGCCTCGGCGTCGAGGCGGGCCTCGCCGCTCGTGGCCACCGAGCGCGTCTCGGCGCTGTCATCGAGGCCAGCCCGCGAGGCACGCTCCGAGCCGGTCCGTCCGGGCTGGGTCCGCTCCTCGAGCTGCACGCGCAGAGGTTGGGGGAAGATCACCTCACGGGCCTCGTCGGGCATGCTCACAGCGGGCTCTCCGAACGCCCGCATCACGAGGCGGATCACCGACGACCGCACCTTCAGCCAGGAGTGGCGGGTCGCGTCGAGCCAGACGTAGACGCGCAGCTGGACCGCCGAGCTGCCCAGTGACTCGACCAGAACCCAGGGCTCGGGGTCTCGAAGCACGGCGGGGTGCTCGGCGATGACCCTCAGGGCTATGTCCTGAGCTCGGGCGATCGAGTCGCCGTATCCTATCCCGACCACGAAATCGATGCGGCGGTTGGGGTTGCTCGTGAAGTTGACAATCGGGCTCTTGTACACGGTGGCGTTCGGGATCTGCACGTGATTACCGTCCAGGCTCATCAGCACGGTGGCGCGAACCGTCAGCCTTTGCACGATGCCTTCGATGCCGTCGATCAGCACGAGGTCTCCCGCTGAAACGGCCACTGTCGCGTCAGGAGGACGCTCGCCAGCGTGTTCTCGACGATGTCTCGGTAGGCGATGCCGAGGACCAGGCCGGCGATGCCCGTGCCGCCGAGGGTCGTGGCGCCCCGGCGAGAAGTGACCCAACGACGACGGCGGCGAGCATCGCGATGGCGCGGGGACGCGCCGATCTAGAGCGAGCGACGCTCATCGCCAGCTCACAAAGCAAGCCGTGTGCCGGTCGTGGGCAGCCGCTCGGCTCACTCCCTGGGACGAGCTCGCCCTGAGCTCGGCGCCCGCGGGGAGCCAACGGACCCGGGGCATGTGACGCGCCGACACCGACGTGGGCCAGCTCTTCACTGCTCGCCAGCTCGGCCACGATGGATGCCGGGATCGGCGTGCGCCGACCCGAGAAGCGTACCCGCAGGCGTATATCGGCCTCGTGCCGCTGGTGCCGCGCGCGCAGCGAAAGTGAGCGAGCTCGTGCGCCAGTCGGTCCGCCACGTGCTACTGAGGCTCAGCCAGTAGCTCGTCGCGAGTCCCGCTTGCCCGCCTCCGATGACGAGAGGCGCCAGAACATCAGCACACGCGACGCCGTAGACGTTCGTCGACCAACATGACGCCGTGGAGGCAGGGTGTCCCGACTGAGGCAATCGCGTCACCATGACGGTGGGTTTGGGCGCTTCGCCCATGCGCGTCCCCCGCATGAAGCGTGTGATGCAGCCGTTTTCACGCAGCATGCGTCTCGCGCAACGCCAGAGCACGCGCTGCGAGCTCGTGGTCCGCTGTGATAAGATGCCGAGATGTCTCAGGTCTCGGAGAGGTCGTTCATTCCCGCTGCCTCAATGGCCGGCAGCTCGCCGGGGGCGGCGCGATGAACGACGGTGCGGGCTCGGGCACCGAGCGCTGGAGCAGTGGCTGGGGCGCGATCCTGGCCGTCGCCGGCTCCGCCGTGGGGCTCGGCAACCTCGTTCGCTTCCCCGGGCAGGTGATGGCCCATGGCGGCGGCGCGTTCATGATACCGTACTTCTTCGCGTTCATCTTGCTCGGTATACCGATAGCCTGGGTCGAGTGGACGCTGGCGCGCTACGGAGGGCACCACGGGCGTCACTCCGGTGTGGGGGTGCTCGGCCTGGTCGCGGGCCGCCGCATCGGACGCTACTTCGGCGCCCTCGCAGTGCTGATCCCCCTCGTCATCTACATGTACTATGTGCTGATCGAGGCTTGGTGCTTGCGCTACGCCTGGGCATACCTGAGCGGCAGCATTGATCTGGGACGGGCCGTGGCGGGCCGCCTGCCCGAGTCGGTGGAGCTGTTCGCGCGCGTGTCTGGCAGCGAGGCGCACGGCTCGGTGATCACCAGCGAGCCGACAGGCCTCCTCGTCTGGCTGCTGGTGAGCTGCGCCAACATCGTGTTGATCCGGCGAGGTCTGTCCCGCGGCGTCGAGGCGTTCTGTCGGGTGGCCATGCCGTTGATGGCGGTGTGCGCGCTGGTCGTGCTCGTCCGCGTGCTGACGCTCGGCGCACCGGACCCAGCGCACCCCGAACGCAGCGTATCCAATGCGCTGGGCTACCTGTGGAATCCCGATCTGTCCCGACTGGGTGAGGCGGAGGTCTGGCTCGCCGCCGCGGGGCAGATCTTCTTCAGCCTGTCCGTCGGATTCGGCATCATCATCAACTACGCATCCTACCTGCGCCGGAAAGACGACATCGTGCTCTCTGCGCTGTCGGCCGGCGCCATCAACGAAGTCTTCGAGGTGACGTTTGGTGGCCTCATCACAGTCACTGCCGCGTTCGTCTTCCTCGGAGCCAGCGGTGCTCTCGGCGGCACCTTCGCGCTCGGCTTCACGTCGCTGCCCGTGGTCTTCACCCATCTCGGTGCCTGGGGGCGTCCGATCGGTGCGGCCTGGTTCTCGCTGCTCTTCCTCGCCGCGATGACCAGCTCGCTTTCGATGCTGCAGCCTGTCAAGGCCTTTCTGCAGGAAGCGCTGGGCTCCTCGCGCGCACGCGCCGTGTCGCTCGCTGGCGGCATTTCCGCGCTCGGATCGCTCTGGGTCCTGTACTTCAGCGGTGGGCTCCTGGCGCTCGAGACAATGGACTTCTGGGTCGGTACGGTCGCCATCTTCGTGCTCGCCGGCGTCGAGGTCGTCTGCTTCGGCTGGATCTTCGGCGTCGATCGCGGCGTGGCCGAGGCGCATCGGGGTGCCCAGCTGCGGATACCGGCGGTCTATCGCTTCGTCATCAAATACGTGGCGCCGCTCTATCTGGCGGTCGTCTTCATCAGCTTCTGCCGGCAGAGCCTCCCGGCTCATGTAGGGGCCGTGTTATCGCAGCCGGTGGCCGGCGCGACGCTCATGCTGGTCGCGCTGGGGTTCGCGTCGCTGGTGGCCTTGGCGCGGCGCGCCGAGCAGCGCTGGGCGTCGCTCGAGGCCCCCGTCGAGCCTGCCGCGCCCATCTCGGAGAGCCCCCGATGACAACGGGCGGCTGGGTGTTCATGCTGGGCTCACTGGGCTTCACGTGGGGGCTCTCCGCGTGGTGTGTATGGCGCTGGTCGAGCATGCGAGGGCGGGATGCTCACCCCGGCACGGGGCCGTCGCGCGCTGGCGGCGCAGGGAATGGCTGAGGCCGCCGATCGCAGATCTCGACCGCCCGGCAGTCGTCACCCGGCTCCTCGGCACTACACCGAGTTTCCGACAGGGCTCGCAAGCAGCACGCAGCGCGCCCTCGTGCACGCCGCGCTGACACTCCAATCGGTTCAACTCGTCAGCCCATTCCGCTCGGATGCGCATCGAGCAATCGTAGGAGGAAGCGTAGTCGAGGCCCTCGCCGATACGGTTGCATCGCTGGGCGCAGGCGCACCGAGCCTCGACGATGGCATCCAGCGCGGAGCTCGGCACGCCCAGGGGCGCTGGGCGCAGCGCCGTCTGGGCCACCGGATCGGTCAGGATGCTCTGCTCGGCCCCGCGCTCACACGCGGTGCTCAGGATGAGGGCGGCTCCCATTCGGGATGCGCTCGGAAGGCGCAGCATGCACATTCTCCGCGTCGACCCACGGCGCTCATTTCGGCGCCGCGTTCTCTGGTGGAGAAGGAATGCCGAGGCGCCGCGCGACGCCGCCGAGTGCTACGGCCGCCTCCTGCTCGGTCAGACTCCCGTTGTCGTTGACATCGCCCGCCTCGAAGGCAAAGCGGGCGGTCCTGTCAACAGCGGCCTGGAACTCCGCCAAGTCGAGCTTCCCGTCTTGGTTGCCGTCGCTGGCCCTGAACGCACGCTGGCCGAGCGAGCGAGCGGCTTCCCAGCTCGCCGTGCGCGCTTCCGCGGGAGTGATCGTGCCGTCGCTGTCGTCATCGACGACCTCGAACAGGTCGTCCATCGCCGCCCGCGCAGCCTGCCGCGCGTCGTCCACGCTGAGCGGCTTGCCGTATTCGACGCCGATCATGTCGGCCACCGCCTTGAACGGGCTCTTGCCCGCGATGCTGCGAGCTTCGCTCAGCAGGGTCGCCAGGGCCGGATACTGGCTAACCAGCTCGGCGCGGGCGGCTCGCCCCTCCTCGGGGGCGACGACTCCGTTGCCGTCGGTGTCCGCGCGAAAGAAGAAACCGCCGATCACGAAATTCGTGAGCGAACGGGCCTCGGCCTTCGATATTTGCCCATTTCCGTCGGTGTCGGCGAGCTCGATCCAGCGCGAGACCAGGGCGCTCACCTCGCCCGTGGGCTGGCACGCCGCCACGCCGCCGATGACCATCGATCGCGACTGGCCGGCGCCAGGCGCGGCTGCAGTGGGGGCAGCCGCCGTCTGCTGCGAGGTCGGCGTGGGCACGTTCCGTGCCCACGCATTCTGCCCGGTGTCGCACGCGACGCATAGCGCTGCAGCGCACGCGCCGGCAACAATCCTCTTCATGGTAACCTCCTGATCGCCAAAGGTGCACGCTGCATCTCGCAAGGTTCGTACCGTTTCGTCATGGCGCGCTCGCTCGGGCGTTCGCGGTCGTGCACGCTGCGCTAGGGGCCGTTGTCGCTCGCGCCAAGGCCGAGAAGTACGTCCCGCGCGGAGGCACTGTGCGCCGCTCGGTGCACAACGCGACGATATCGTGCGACGACATCGCGCGGCACGGCTCCCCCATCCACGCGACTCATCTACCGGATCTCACGTGGCCGCGGGCGCGGCCATCTCGGCGACCCGCTCGAGAGGCTGCTGCGGCCGGCCCTGCATGCGGCAATAAAGGCCATCTCCATGGGCCCGCGCCGGCTGCGTCCGGTCGACGTAGACCCATGGCGTCGGCGCTCGCGAGAAAGCTATGGACGGGTGGACTCGCGAGCTCGGCGCCCGACTACGTCGCGTCCGGTGGATATCGCTCTGGAGCGGCCCATGGAGACAGGCGGGTAGCATGGCGCCCGGGCGGCAGATGGGAAGCACGAAAGACCGACAAGGATGGGCTGTCCAGGCGACAGCGGCGACTGCGGCCGCCGTGACGCAGAGCGAAGCAGCTGGTGGTCAACACTTACGGAGACCGCGGGCAGCGAGAGACCGAGCGCATGAAACGGGCTGAGCAGCGCGATCCACGAGAAATTCGTATAGCCTTCGACTCGTTCCCCGGCGTTGAACACGAGGCACATCCCCTCGCCCCAGCTGCCCGCATAGCGGAACGAGATGAACGCATCGTCCGCTATCCAGCCGAGGCGGAGGGCCCAACGACACCCGCGCTCGCCAACGCGAGCGTCGCCAGCCACCATTGCCCAGCGCAGCGCAGCGGAACGTGGAGCGAGAGCCCGGCCGCCGCCAGCAGCGCTAGCGCGAGCGCCAGCCAGCTCGCCTCAGCCGAGAGCGCGCCCCAGAGCCTCGAGAGCAGTGAAGCCGTCTGCTCGAACACCTCGTGCATGGGATCCTCCCAGCGTCGAGATCGAAGTCACCGCGACACGAGGGTGTGTTGCCCCCGCGTCCGCGTCAACGCGCAGCCATGTGTGAGAGACATCGCCTCAACGCATCGATCAAGACCGGCTTTGTCAGGCACCGATCGAACCCGGCGGCGTTGATCTGCGACTCGCTCGCAGCGCTGCCGAACCCAGTCAGCGCCAGTAGCCTGACGGCCGCCAGGGCGGGGTCGATCCGGATGCGGCGCGCGAGCTCGAGGCCATCCATACCGGGCAGGCCTATGTCGCTGATCACGATGTCCGGCCGGCGCTCGGACAAGACGTCGAGGCCCTGCTCGGCGCTTCCGACCACCTGTACCCGATGGCCTTCGGTCTGCAGCAGCTCAGCTAGCGTCTCGGCGACATCTCGATTGTCTTCGATCAGCAACAGCTCGAGGCGACGCCTGTCGACGCGGACCGCGGGCGGCGGGGCGCCCGGAACGGCCACCAGTGGGAGCTCGATCGTAAAGCAAGCCCCGCGGCCCGGACCGTCGCTATGCGCCGCCAGCGCGAACCCGTGCAGCTCGCAGAGGCCCTTGACCAGCGCGAGCCCAAGGCCAAGCCCCTGCGACCTCATCGAGTCACCCTGCCGAAATGCGTCGAAGATGTGAGGCAACAGCTCGGGCGCGATCCCGTTGCCGTCATCTCTGACACGTAGGCGACAGATCGCGGGCGACGCCTCTATCTCGATGGTTATGGTCCCATACGAGCGCGTGAACTTGAGCGCGTTTGACAACAAGTTGTCGAGGATCTGAGTCAGGCGAACACGGTCGGCCTCGACCCACAGCGCGGCCTCGGGCAACAGCAGGCGCAACCTGCGCCCCGAGAACTGCTCGCTTCGGTCGTCCACGGCATGGTTTACCAGCTCGACGAGATCGAGCCGCTCCCGCTGCACTTCGAGCTTTCCGCGGGAGACTCGAGCCAGGTCGAGCAGCTGCTCGATCAGCTTGGCCATCTGCAGCGTCTGACGCTCCAAGATGCTCTGCAGCCGGAGTAGCTCCGCGGTGGCTCCGTGGACGCGCCCGAGTAGCTCCGTCGCGTTGCGAATCGCGGCCATCGGGTTGCGCAGCTCATGCCCGAGCAGCGCAATGAAATCGTCCTTCTGACGATCGACGTCACGCCACGTCGCCTCGGCCCACCCGGCGCCCGAAGCGTGGCCGACCTTCCCCGCAGCATCAGGTACGCCCCTGTTGGCAGGTGTCGGGGCCACGTCGCACAGCCGCTGGCGCCTCTCGCTGGCCTCAGGCGTGTCCACGGCGCGGTCCATCGGCGGACCGCTAATCGAGAACGCACACGCGGCGAGGGCGCCCTGGCAGAGTGAGGCCTTGCGGGCAGGAAACGGCGAACGGGCCACGAAACGAGCGGGCCCGACTTGCTCGAACAGTGAACCTTTGTAGCGGTCGACATGGTCCAACACGAGCAACGAGCCCCCGGGACGCAGCGCGTGATGAAAGTGCTCCAGCAGCTCGCCTCGCCGCGCGGGGGGGACGTAGACCAGCAAATCCAGGCGCGGAAGCGGGCGATCGCGCCCCAGCGCGTGCCGGGAGAAGATGCAGGATCGGCGCAGCGACTCGCGGATTCGGATATCGCTGCCCTCCGCGAGGGTGTAACGGCTGCGCCACCGCGCATCCATGCCCAGAGCAGCGCGTACCGGGTAGCGGCCGCTACGCGCCAATTCGAGCGCCTCCTCATCGGTATCCGTACCGAACACCGCGATCTTCAAGGCCTCGGAATACTCTGCGGCCGCGTCCATCAGCAGCATTGCGGCCGCATATGCGACACCGCCCGTCTTGCAGCAGGGTACCCAGATGCGCGCGCGCCGGTGGGGGGCAGCCTGGGCCACCGCCGATGCGGCGGCGCTGCGCGCACACTCGCGATACCGACTGGGCAACGAGAAGCTGCGCTGCAAGCGAAACTGCGGCTGCGAGCGCCGATCGCCCGAGGCGCAGGAATGGAGCGCCTGCGGCGATATCGGCTGGAGCCGACGCCCATCGCTCATACAGAGCCTCCCGTCCTGATGATGATCCCGCCGCCGACCGACGAGACATCTGTTCGCTAACATGTCCACGGTGAGGGGTCCAGCATCGCAGTGTGTCGGGAAGATGCCCAACAGGCGTGCGCTCGCGCCATCTCGTTCTACCGTCATAGCTCGTGAGCATCCGTGATCGGCGTGTCGAATCGATGACTCGTGCCGCCGTGGCGCATGCAGCTCAAACAGACAAGCCATGTTGGTGTTTCGTGATTTCCGAGGCGGCGAGCTCGCTGCAGACTCGTATCGAATGACTGAACGTCGAGTCGGCTCACGCGCGGCGGAGGGCCGGTTCGCCGACGACGGGTCGCAGTCCGCTCGGCATGGCGTCGTGTCCGATGCGCTGGCGGCCACGGCAAGGGCACAAGGAGGTCGCCGACGTCGTGTTCTGTTCGCCCTCACGGAGCTCGAGTACCCGACGCCCTCGCTGCGGCGGGTGGCAGCCGTAGCCACCGCCATAGACGGCGACCTCTACGTCCTGCGCGTCTTGCCCTCCTTGGCATCAGGCTCTTCAGGCGGCCTGCACCACGAGATCACAGGAGGGCGGGCTGGCTTGGCGGCGCGAGGGACCATCGCATGGTGGCGTCGGACGCCGCACTTGCCGTGCGGCGCCGAAAGCGTCCAGGTGCGCATCGGCGGGTTCGCGACGGAGGGATCGGCTTACGCGCGCCGGCTCGGTGCCGTCTGCGTCGTCCTCGCGCCCGCTCGAACGGACGGAGCCGGCACGACGACGGCGCTCATGCGCGCGTGTCGTCAACCCGCATTCTCGACCCCAGGGGCGGACCAGGAGTGGGCTGCACTCCTCGTGGCGGCCAAAGCCGCTGACCGGAGGTGATGCCGACGAGAGATGAGGACGTGAGCGGCATGGCGTTACGGCTGCCACCGAGGACCTGCAGCCCCGAAATGTCCATTGGTGCTCGACGCCGGGAATCGCCCGTGTCACTCTAGGACGTCGTCGAGTGGTTCGAAGGGTGCGGCATCCAAAGGTGTCGCAGGACGAAGGATGGTCGGGCCGCCATCCCGCCGACAAGATCGGCAGGAGCAGCGCATCTTGGACCGACCGTCCCAGAACTACCTACCGGCGCGCGAGGCATGACCGCTCGCTAGGCGATTCGCGAAGCAGCCGTAACGGCATTTCGCGCGCCCTAGCCGTCACGCACCGCCCACTTGGTGCTGCGGCAGGGTGCTCGCAGCTTCAGCGGCTCAGCGCTGTCGAGCCCTCCGCAGTGGTCCATCGTCATTCGCGCAGGCTCCCTGTCGCCGTAGGCAGGGTCGACGATGATGTTCAACATATCCTTCCACCTCGGCGAGGAGGTACCCCTTGGATGCACAGTCAAAAGCCGCTGCGGCCAGCCACGCTGGCAAACGCCCAGCCTTCTGGAAGAACAGTACATATGACGAACCGACCTGGGTGTCCGTTGCATGGATCTCAGGGCCACTGCTCGTTGCTGGGATCGCGATCTATTTCGCCGTCTACTGAGCTGAGCGGTCGTTCGCGCGGGCGGGTGCTCGTCATCAGGCGAAGCGCCTTTTGCGGGCCACCAGCCGCCTCGGGCACATGTCGTGACCGGCCCCAGAGGCTCAACGGGCTCGAACACAGCGAGCTCGCTGATTGAAATGTCAAACACCGAACCGCGTAATGTCGCGCGATCTGAGGCCCGATATGCCTTCGCCCGATGACGCTGAGCTGGAGCGCCTGCTGACAAACGCCCGCGCAGCTGTTGCGCATGGCGGTTCCAGGTGCGCAGACCGGCTCTTTGCGGTCGTCGTCACAGACGCAACCAGCGAAGCGTCCTGTCGCTTGCATCGCGCTTTGACGCACATCGTGGCGGAGTTGGGTTTTGCTGGCGTCTCTATCTTTCGGGCCAGGGCTACGGCAGCCCACGCCGCGAGGGCGCTCGAGTTGCTCGAGTCGCGTCTGCAATGCGAGCCCCACCAGGACACAGCGGGCCCTCAGGCTGAGAAGGCGCCGTAGAGCAGCTCGATGCCGCAAGTTCGGCTCGCGCCGAGTGCCGCCCTGGCGTCCAGACACGTCGACGCGGGCGCCCGGGCGCTCCCGCGCCCGAACGCCCGTAGTGCACGGATCTGCGTCGAGCGGTCTGCTCAGCGCGTGGCGCCGTTGCTGCACGTCAGCTTCAGCGATTCGATGCCCTCATCGAAGAGCGCCTGGTGCAGGTCGGCGACGCGTGTGTTCGGGGTGAGCTCACGCGCGTCGTCCGCGTAGTTCTCGTCGTCGTACATCGTGAGCGTGGCGTTGGGCCCCACCTCCACACTGTCGATGTCGCCTTCCCAGTCACTGCCGATCCCGAACTCGACGACAGGCTCCGTCGCCTTCGCGCTCTGTTTGTCCGAGCTCTCTGCCCTCGCGCTCTCGGCACTGGTGCCCTGCGGGTTCTGACCCTTGGCGTTCTGCGACCCCGATTCACTCTTGCAGTGCTCTAGCGGCGCCGCCGTCGCGTCAGTCGTGCACTTCCTCGCTGCCAGCGACAAAATCTGTCGCTGTCGGCAGCAAGGCAACGAGGACCCAGTGTCGAGTGCGGCCCAGCGTGGAGATGCCTTCGACATCTGTGCCCTCGACGATGCGTGACATCGCCTCACGCAAGCTCGGGCCACGCTCGCCCGCGAGGATCTCGAGCGCCGCTCGGCTCGCAGAGTGCAATCGCCCGTCCGCATTGACCAACACCAGCGCTCCCCCCCAGGTGTCGAGCAGCCATGGGATGAGACTGCTCGCTTCGTCGCCCTGACCTGGCACAGTCGGCGATTGCGAAAGGCGAGCGTCGAGGAGCCGATTCAGACGCGATAGGAGCTCGTGTTGACCGGGAAGCGTACCGCGGGTGGCGCAGCGCTGCAGCCGGTCACCCTGGTCGACGGCCTCGAGCACGCGACTCAGCTCCCGTAGCGGCGCGAGGAGCCGCCGCCCCAGGCGCCTCGCCACGAGCATGCTCGCCCCAAAGCCCAGCAGGCCAAGGAGAGCGACGACCCAGGCCCCGGCGCTGCCCAGGCGCCTTGCTTCGACGTTCGCGCGCTGCGCCGCCGCGCGATTGACGCGGCCGAGGGCGTCGAGCGCGCGGAGCGCCCGCTCGACGGCCAAGGGTTCCCCTCGAAAGGCAGCCGCCTCGATCGCGCGCAGCTCGTCGAGCAGGCGCGCCTCTTCGGGTTCGCTGCGGTTGCGCGCGGCCTCGTTTAGCGCCAGGAGGAAGCGGCGGCGGGCGGCCGACGCTTCGGTCTCGGACAGCCGCGCCGCGGCCAGCGATGCCAGCATGTCTCCTGCCGCGTCCATGCTGTTGACGTTCTCTTCCAGCACCTCGGCGAGAGCGGGTGTCATGCGCTGGAGCAGATTGATGGCGACCAGCGCCGTCAGCACCAGCGCAACGCCCAGAGCACCGATGCTCAGGCGCAGCTCACGCTCGGCGTTCAGTCGCACCTTCAGAACCTGCCGAGAAGCCTGGCGACGGCGTTGGGGGGCGAAACGACGAGCAGGATGTCCTTCTCCTGCAGCGGCGTATTCGGCAATGGTGTGGAGACGGTCTTGTCACCCTCGCGACGAATCGCCACCACATTGATCTCGTGACGGCGCGGCAAGGACAAGTCGCTGAGCGTCCGCCCCACGAAGGCCGCTGGTGGGCGCAGCTCTGTCAACACGAGATCACCGCCGATCGGCACCTCATCGAGCACGGTGCTGTATAGAAGCCGCGTTGCCAGGCGTTCGCCGAACGCCCGCTCCGGGTTGACCACTTCATGCGCACCGACCAATCGCAAGATGCGCTCGTGCACCGGGTCGGTGGCGCGGGCCAGGATGTGCGGCGCGCCGAGCTGGCGCAGCAGCGCGGTGCATATGATCGAACCCTCCCGGTTCTCGTCGCCGATGGCGCAAACGCACACGTCGCGCCGTTCGGGCGACGTACGGCGCAATGCATCCTCGTCGGTCGCGTCGAACTGGATGGCGGAGGCTGCAAAATCGCTGGCTACCTGGACCCGCTCGAGGCGAGCGTCTACCGCCATCACTTCCACGCTCCGCTCCGCCAGAGATTGCGCTAGCGCCATCCCAAACTGGCCCAGACCGATCACCATGGCTTGCTTCTTCACGCTACGGTCCGCCTCCGATGGGAGCTCGGCGCCGCGAGCTTGCCCGCTGGTCTACTAACCAACATCCACCTCCGCATCCGGAAACTGCCAGCGGGCGCGGCTCCTGTGCTCACCGAGCAGCAGAAACAGCGTGAGGGGGCCGACCCGGCCGATGAACATGGCCAGCATTATGATGATCTTGCCGACACCATCGAGCAGGACCGTGCCCCCGGTCGACAGACCAACCGTCGCGAGCGCGCTCACGGCCTCGAACGTCGCCATCTGCGGCGGCAATCGTTGCGTCAACATCAAGGCCAGAACGACGACCAGGCCGCTCAGCACCCCCACGGTCGCGACCGCCGCGGCGCGATACACCGAGGTGTGTACGATCCGTCGCCGGAGCACGGTCACGTCGCGCCTGCCTCGAAGAGATGCGACGACCGCCAGCATCAGCAACGCAGCGGTGGTGGTCTTGATCCCCCCCGCGGTGCCCCCTGGCGAGCCGCCGACAAACATCCAGGCGATCATGAATACCTGAGTCGCGGGCTGCGTCGCGGCGACATCGACCGAGTTGAACCCCGCGGTCCGAAGCGTCAGCGATTGAAAGGCGGCGTTCGCGACCTTGTGCCCCCAGGCGAGCCCCGCGAGGGAGTGTGACCACTCGAAGGCAAGATAGGCGATGAAGCCAACGCCGGCGAGCAGGCTCGTCGTCCACCAGACCAAGCGCGTCTGCAACGGCACCAGCTGCCCCCTCAGCAGGGCCGGCAGGGCCATGACGGCGGGCGGAGCAAGGCCTCCCAGCACGATCAGCGCGCCCACGATCGCCAAGACCCCGGGCTGCTCTCGATACACCAGCAGGCTGGACGTCTCGAGCGCGAAGCCCGCGTTGCAGAAGGCCGAGACCGCCGTGAAGAGCCCGCGCCACGCCGCCGCTGGCCAGTCGAGGCCCCCGTGCACGAAACACAGGCACAGCGCGGCGGCTCCGCACAACTCGACGGAGAACGTGAGCCGAAGCACGAGCCCCAGCGCACTGTACAGCCCCGCCTGCCCATCGAGCAGCGCGACTTCGGAGAGGGCTAGCTCGTGCCGCAGCCCCAGGCGCCGGCCCAGCGCTCGCAATGCGACGGTGTAAAAGGTCATTATCCCGAGACCGCCGAACTGGATGAGCAGCAGAATCGCCGCCTGACCCGTGGTGGTAAAGGCGCTCGACGTATCGACCACGATGAGCCCGGTCACGCACGCGGCGCTCACGGCCGTAAACGCGGCGTCGAGGAGACCGAGGCTGTGGCCCGTCGTGGCGCTCGTCGGCAGCGCCAGCACCAGCGTGCCGAGAACGCACAGCCCCGCGAACGTGGCCGCGATCAGGCGCGCCGGGTGCTCGAGCAGGATGCCCCACTCCGACCCGACGTCCTCTTCAGATTGAACGAAGGGTAGAGCGAGCAAGAGGCCCGCGCACCACGCCGCGAGCGCCCAGACGGGCGCACCGGACAGCCTGGATGCCACCGCGAGACCAGCGACCAGGCAGGCGAACGGGACCAGCGCCGACCGGCTGCCGGCGAGCAGGGAGCGGGTGCTCCAGCCCACCAAGAACAGTGAGGGGAGCGTCACGCTGACGGCCGCGGACAGCTGAACGAGGCGCGAGTAGCTCGACTCGCCGATGGCGAGCGCCACCCAGACCGCAGCAGCGACGACCGCGCCAGCCTGTACGGCCCCGGGGCTGGTCAGCGTGATCCCCAGAGAGCCGTCGGGCTTCGCGAGCCGTGACTGCCAGAGCGCGCTCGAGATGGCCAGCGCGATGACGGCGAAGAGGAGCACGAAGTCTGGAGCGCGGAGCAGCACCGGTGACGCAGCCCACAGCCCTACGCCCAGCCCCGCCGTTGCCAGAAAACGCGCGACTTGCAGCCCGCGCGCCAGCGCCAGCCCCGCGCCGCTGACGAGCACGCTGCAAGTGATGGCGAGCTCCGGCATGACGACGCTCGACTCCGACGCCAGCAACGCGAGCAGCGCAGGGCCTCCCACGACCAACAGCCCGCTCAGCGCTGGCGCCGAGCTCGGCCGACCCCGCGCCGATGGCTCCGGCAAGGGTTCGCCAGCTGCTCTCGGTATGAGGGGAGGCACTTTGCTCGGAGTGCCGCGAGTCCTCGGGCGGCGCAAGCGAGATCGCGGCCCATTCGGCCGCGCGACGTGCCTGCGCACCCCGAGCTCGGCGGCGTCCGAGCTTCACGCGGCCCGATCGCGGCACTCGGGGCGCCAGCGCCGGGCCACTCGAACCCATGCGCACTACCGTAAGTCTCGACGCTGCGAGCGATATGTGCAAATCTACTCCAAGAATCGAACGAGAGTTGAAGGGTGCGGGCGAAAGCATCGCAGGACATCGGATGGTCGGGCCGCCATCCCCGTTGGCGAGCGCCGACAGGAGAGCTGATTGAGTTCCCAACCCGTTCACCAAGCCGTCGCGTCTGACCCTCCCGAGGCGTGGCCGCCGCTCGTGCGGCTCGCGCACAGAGCCGGGCGCCCGCTGGAGCGGTTCCTGCACATCGAAGCGGCGAGTGGAATCGTGCTCGTGCTCGTTGCAGCCGCGGCGCTCGCATGGGCCAATTCGGCCTGGCGCGAGAGCTACTTGAGCCTCTGGCACACCCCGATCGGCGTTCGTATCGGCGCGTTTTCGTTTGAACGTTCGCTGGAGTGGTTCGTCAACGATGGCCTGATGGTCATCTTCTTCTTCGTGGTCGGCATGGAGATCCGGCGCGAGCTGCACGAGGGGGAGCTGTCCGAGCTGCGGCGCGCGGCTCTGCCCGCCACAGCCGCGCTCGGTGGCATGCTGGCACCGGCTGGGCTCTACATGCTCCTGGCCAGCGCACCCGAGCTGCGCTCCGGCTGGGGCGTGCCCATGGCAACGGATATCGCGTTTGCCGTCGGCATCCTCACACTCCTGGGGAAGAGAGTCCCGGCTGCGCTGCGCGTGCTCTTGCTCGCGCTCGCGGTGATCGATGATCTGGGAGCGATCGTAGTCATCGCGGCCTTCTACTCCTCCGGGATCGCGCTGTCTGGCCTCGGGATCGCGGCGGCGGGCATCGGCGGCATTTTTGCGATGCAACGCTCTGGCGTACGCTCAAAGCTGGCTTACATCGCGCCGGCGCTCGTGACATGGGCGGGGATCTACATGGCGGGTATCCACCCGACGATCGCCGGTGTCATCGTTGGTCTGTCAACTCCGGTTCGCGCTTGGTTAGGGGCCGATGGCTTCATCAGCGGCATACGTCAGGAAGTGGCCGAGCTGGAACGAGTCCCCGCGACATCGATCCCGCGGAACGCCCTCGACGCGACGCTGGATCACGTCAATGTAGCGCGCCGTGAGGCCATATCGCCGGCGGATAGCTTGATACGAATGCTTCACCCCTGGGTTGCGTTCGGTATCATGCCGGTGTTCGCGCTGGCCAACTCGGGCGTGATGGTCTCGTTCGACAGCATCGACGCAGAGTCGTGGCGCGTGATCGGAGCAGTTGCTCTCGGGCTCGTGGTGGGCAAGCCCGTGGGCGTGCTCATTGCGTGTTGGCTGGTATTGCGCGCAAAGATCGCGACCCTGCCACGCGGCATCGCCACACCGCACCTCGTCGTCCTCGGCGTGGTCGCGGGTGTGGGGTTCACGATGGCGCTCTTCATCGCTCAGCTCGCCTTCGCAGACGCCCGGCTCCTCGCGGCAGCCAAGCTCGGCATTCTGGCCGCCAGCGGCGCCGCCGCGCTCTTGGGAGTTGCGCTCGGCCGCAGCCTGCTGTCGACGGCCGAGACGCCAGGCGCTGCCCAGACGGCGGACGAAGCAGAGTGCTCGACCGAGCTGTGACAGCGGAGCAGCTTCGTCGGTCGAGCCGACCGAAATACGCCACGGGCGGCGCTGGACGGTGGTAACCCGGTGGCCTGCGCTGGCGAGGCTCACCAAGCCCCTTGCCACTCCGCCGGACTCGGGATCAGAGACAGCACGAACGCCACGATCGCCACGACGAAGTTGTTGTAATATGTCAAGGGGGTGACGTCGGTGATGGCGAATGTCGATAGTCCGAGCCACACCGCGAGCGCGGTATTGAACCAACGAATGGCCGGCGTGCTCACGGCCCAGAGCGCTGCTGCCGTCATCATCAGCCCTATGAGCCAGGTGTTCGTTTGGGCGCTCGGTGTATGCCGCCACAGGAACGTGGAGACGAACAGCCAGAGGCCCACGAGCGCGTTGACGTAACGGGGCCACGGCGGCGCCGGCGGGACATATGCAGCCCGCGAGCTGGGGCTGGGTTGCGAAGTAACGGTCATTTCATTCTCCTTTGGCGCGCTATCGCGCGCGCGTTCGTGCTCGTCGTGCCGGCGCGACCTCGCTCGGATCGAGTGGCGGCGGCGCGGGGCGAACCGTGTTCGCCGTCGGCACGCGAGCGGCCTGATGACAGCCGAGCCGTGCAATGGGTGTGCCTCCTGGCCCCTGCCGACCGAGCTCACTGCCCGGCATCTCGGGGAAGCGTGCTCGCGAGCAGCCGCGCCGCCTGCGCCAGCTCAGCGCAGGCCCACTCGCGCATCCGGCCGAGCGAGATGGCGCAGGAAGAACCAAAACCCAATCACGACGGGCAGCGTGGTGAGCACGGCGCAGGCGAGGATTGCGCCCCAGTCGATCGGGGGCTCCGTGAACAGGTTGACGGTGACGCTGAGCACGAAAATGATCGTGTTGCGCAGCGCCGGAAGCGTGGTGTGCAGCGTTCGCTGCAGCGGCCCCACGCCGTCCAGCGTCGTCGCCTCCAGCTCGCGGTGGCGATGGTCCTGGCCCCGTGGCAGCTCCGCCGGGAGGCAGCTCGGGCCGGGCTGGAGGTATCGCTCCAACCGGCTGTCGGCCTCAATCCGAGCACCCTCCGCATGGAGCACGTCGTGGTCACCTGGGCCAGCGGCTCGTCGCTGGCTGCACGCCAGCTCGTCGTCGATCCGCTGTGGCGCACGCTCTTCACGTTCGAGCCCCCCCAGCGAATCTGCGCGGCTGGAGGCTCCTGCTGTTCGGGATCGTGGCAAAGAATGCCATTCTGCTCGTCGACTTCGCCGGGTGGAACGTCGAAGCCGGCAAAGCGCGGCGCGCCGCGCTGATCGAAGCCGGAGGTGTTCGCTTTCGTCCCATCCTGATGACGAGCATCGCGATGGTGGCCGGCATGATACCGGTGACCATCGGCGCTGGCGAAGGCGGGGACTTTCGTGCGCCACTGGGCCGCGCTGTCATTGGTGGGTGATCACCTCGACGTCATTGACGTTGCTGGTCATTCGACGCCTACGACAGACATCCTCGCCGACTGGCGCGACCGCGTCCGAATCGCCTCGCTGCACGGGGCGAGGCACCTGCCCACCTCCCATCTCGGCCTAGCCACGCCGCTCGCGCAGCCGGTCATGAAGCCCCGCACGCTGATCACTGAAGCCCGCTCGGAGGGCGAGAATGGCCGGTGGCGCCGTGCTGCGCGCAATGGCCTCGCGCCGAGGCCAAAGCGTGCTGAGGCGGCGAGCTGCGCCCGACACGGCTTTGCGCGGACCCCTTGGGCTTCCCCCAAAAGAGGACGATGCGCGCGCGACATCTGCCGGCACGCTTCGTGCTTTCGATGGTGCAGACGGTATCGACAGCGAGTGCCGAGCGCCGTGTGCGTCTGCAGCGCCGGCCCGATGAGGTGAACTCTGTGCCCCTCTCGAGCCTGGTCGATACCACAAAAAGGGAGTTTGCGATGAAGATAGCTGTCATGTCAGTGCTGAGCCTGGCTCTTGCAGTCGCCGCCTGCGGCGGTGGCTCGGTCATTCCGCTCGAAACCACCCCCAGAACCCCGGCGGCCGTGGGCTCGCTGGAAGTGCAGAAGGGTCCCAACCAGAATACGGTCGGTACGCTCCAAGTCGAGCATCTCGCGCCTCCGCAACAGATCCGTGGCGACCTCAGTGTCTATGTCGCGTGGGTGAGACCCGTTGGCGCAAACGAGTGGCAAAACGTAGGGCAGCTCGTCATCGGCGAGCAGCGAGAGGGAAGCCTCGAGGTCCGCGTCCCGCTCGAACAGTTCGAGCTCAGCGTCTCTGCGGAGAGCGACGGCTCGGCGACAAACCCGAGTGAGTTCGTCGTCCTGCGAGGCCAGGTCGACGCGCGAAGCTCATCCTGAGACCCGGGCTGACGCGCTCCTCGAGCGCGATGAGGCTGCTCCGTGCCGTCCCGCACCTCCAGCATGGCCGCGGTGGCGCCCGTCGTGGAGTGAGCACAGCGACGCCCTCACGCCGTTCGCCAGCCGCACGGGGCGGTGTCGGGCCGGTACGCATGTCACCTCGACTGACATCACCTGTTCACCTTTCGTAATTTACGAGAGAATATTTTCTGGGACACTGAAGCTGCCCAGGGTCTGCCCTCCACTCATCACGAAAGGAAATCATGAGCGCCAACGCCCCCCCTCACGAGGCGGTCGGCGATGCCGGATCGCGCCCGGCGCGCGATGGTTCGCGCAACAGCACCACGACCGACTCGAATCGAATAAAGCTGCGAGCACGGCCCGCACGCCTGCTCGTGGCTCTGCACGGTGAGCGTTCGCCTGAGCGCGCCCTGCGCTTCGCCGAACACCTTGCCGTCGCGCTGGGCGCGGAGCTGCACGTGCTGCGCGTAATCCCTCCCACCGAAGGCATGTGCGGGACCGGCGACGTACTGGCGACTGCCCTGCGCGACGCCCAGCGAGTGCTCTCGACCGCGCGCCGCACGCGCGCACTCTGTGAGAGTGTGCTCTCGGCGCCGCTACCGAGTCTCCATCTCTGCGTGCGGCTCGGGCGCTTCGTCGAGCAAGTGGCGCAGCGCGCCGCCGAGATCGACGCGATGCTCATCGGCTTGCCCTCGACCAAGAGGCCACTCGCGCCGACGGCCATTCACGTGGCCCGACACGCCGATTGCCCCGTCATCGTCACGCGCGGTCGCCCGAACATCGAGACGTTGATCGCCGCGACGGATCTCGAGGACGGGCAGGTGCCATTGCTGAGAAGGGCGGCTCAGCTCGGCCGCGATCTGCGCGCCACGGTGGTCGCCCTGCATGGCGTGCACGGCACGGGCGGGCGACATGCCGACATGGGCTCGCTGGAGAGCCGTCGGTGCAAGCTGGCGCTCGTCACGCGCTGCTTCGACGCGCCTTTCGAGCGCGTCGTGGTTCCTTCGAGCGACCCGGCGAGCTGCATCCTCGAGCAAGCCCGAGCCCGGAACGCGGGCCTCATTGTCGTGGGGGTGCGCCCGCACCTCACGCGAACACATCCGAGCACTGCAGCAAAGCTCCTGCGACGTGCGCGCGGGCCTGTGCTCGTCGCGCCGCTGCGCCCTGCACCGCGAGACGCCTGAGCGCTCCACGCGCTGCTCGGGGCGTCGGTGCGCCGGGCGGAGAGACCTCTGTGCGACGCGCCGGAAGTTTTCGCCATGCCCGGTCACTCTTTCGCGCTCTGGAGCCAAGCGCGTTCTGACACGCTCGGCGCTCTCGATACGCTTCTTGGAAGGTCGCCGGGTACTGCGTCGAGTGAGGACCGGCTTCGCCTGGGGCTTCAGCGACGCTTCTGGCCGGCAGCACGCGGCCAGCGCGGCGAGAGCCCGCGCTGCGCCCGCTGCCGCGCTGGCACCACCATGCTTCCGGAGACCTGCCGCGTCGCCTGGGGTGGCCGCATCCGCTGGGTGACGCGACTCCGTTTAGGCAAGGATGCCGCCTCGCGCTCCGAGCGCAGCACCGGGCCGGCCGCCTCGGCGGGCACGATCAGCACCGAGCGCAAGGCCTGGTTTGCCACCGCTTCGGCGAACGCCGACGACGTGCACGGCTCCACCTCGCTCACGCTCACGATGATGACCTCGGCGTCTTCTCGGCGCGCTTGCTCCAGCACACTCCCTGCGCGATCGCCGCTGCGCGAGATCAGGACGTCGATGCTGGGGAGGCATTGCCCGGTGGGGAGGGCCGCGCACTGCCGTTGGAGGAGAGCCCAAGGCCCCCCCAGCGCATCGGCCTGAGCCAGCAAGGATGCGGTGCTCGGCAGGTCGCTGACGTCGTGAAGAACCAATACGGACGATTGCAGTGCGAGCGCGAGCCGCGCCGCTCGCTTCAGCGTCGGGTAGTGATCCTGCTGCGCCACCGTGGCAACGAGTAATTCGCTGCTCGCCGTGGGTGCGCGCGCCACCAGCACGGGGCAGCGTGCCGCGCGAGCCAGCGCCACGGCGGCCGCACCGCATCCATCGTGCGCCGGCATCACGATCCACTCGACGTCGCGGGAACGCGCGAGGCGCCCCACAGCCGCCAGGGGGTCGGCGGAGCCGACCATCACACGCTCCGAGAGCACGGCTCGAGGCATTGCCAACGTGCACCAGCGGCGCATCACCGCGTCGACCGCCGTTCGCGAGCGCCGGGCCAGCGCGCTCGGAGCCCAGCGGTAGAGATCGACGTTCATCCGCAGAGCGTTGCCCAGCAACGCAGTCCAGTGCAGGGCGCTGCCGGGCAGGTCTCCGTCGCCAGCCGCGAGCAGAAGCCGCCCTCGCGCCGTCTCCTGCGACTCGCGCACACCCACCCGGTGCTCGAGGGCCTCTTCCAGACGGTCCGCGGCAGCTTCGATGGCGTCGCCGAGGAGCCTCGCGTTGCACTCCACGATCACGAACTGACCACGCTCCCCGCGCGCCTGCAGGCGGCAAACGTGACAGTCGCCACGGCGGCGCACATCAACTCGAACGCTCCGCACTCGCTCTCCAAGGCTTGCAAGCGCGGCGCGAACGGCGCTCGCTATTTCGGCTGGGCTCCATTCGTTCGCGCCCGCTACATGGGCTGCGTCGATGTCCACTGCGACCTCCTGCAGTTCGTGGCGTGTGCGGGCCATCCGGCGTCGGCCGACGGCAACGGCAGGCGCGGCGGTCACTCACGACCTATCGGAGCCCGCGGTGCGATGCACCCAGCGCACCAGTTTGCAGGTCTAGAACATCTTGACAAGAACGAAAGACCAACAGCGGTTGCCGCTCGCCGCGACAAGCGTCAACTCCCGGTGTGGCTGGTCTCGCCCGCTGCGCGGCGCGGACTGGCGGCCGTCACGAGCGGGGCCACTCGTGGCACGCATCGAGAACCATGGCGTGCTGGCACTCGCGCAGCAACGCGATCATTCTTCCAGCGCCTTGTCGGTTGAGGTCGACGCCGAGGCCCGCCCAGCGTTTCTTTCGAGCGCCGGGTCCACGGAGCGCGGCGCCCCGCGCAACTCGGCGTGATTGAGCTGCGCCAGCTCCTCGAGATTCATGCTAGCGTGCCCCGACGATGGCGACCGGTGCGTTCTGCTCCAGCAGGCTCCGCGCCGCCACACAGGATTTGGCGGCGCCGGCCTGGGGCTACCGCGCGCGCCCGCGTCAGGCGGCCGCTCACGTCGCGCTGATCCTTGCCCTCGCGTCCGCGTGCCGAGTGTATCGGGATGACCCGCCAGCGCGAGATACACAACCGGTAGCGGCACCGCCCGCGACTTCTGCCGAGCCCCTGCCCCCTCGCCGCGAGAGCGACGATGGATTGAAGCCGAGTGCCAATGATGCGCTCAACTTATGGGTGCTCAACCGGCCCAAAGGCGACCTGGCGCCTCACACGGGCGAGCGGACGGAAGTGCCAGCCCCGGCGCGCGCCGTCGAGCCACCGAGAGCAACCGTGCTGGTGGCGCTCGGGCTCGGCGATTCGGGAGCGGACTGCGCGACGGCGCTCGCCAAGCGCGAGGCGGACGCTCTCGGTGCGGGAGCAGAACCGACGCTCGTCATCCGCCGCGTTCTCGGCGCTGTCCGGCGCTTCCGCTGGTGGCCCGCGCCGGGCGAGTTGAGCGCGGTCGTGAAGGGCCCACAGGGCATCTTCGGAGCCATCGAGCTGGTGCCCATGCGCGCGCTCGACGCTTCCCTCCAACGCGCTCTCGAGCAGCGCGCCGTGCTCGATGGCCGTCATCCCCGCTGGCGCCAGATGGCCTCCGAGTCGGCCACCTCGCCTGCCCTTCCCGCGGCGTGCGAGAGCGCCGCCGCTGGCGAGCTGACCGGGCCAAGTGGCGTCCTCGCGAGGACCGATGGCGGGCAGATATTCGGCGGCGTCGTCAACCTAGCCCCGCCCGTGGACGCCGGCGTCCTGTCCCTGGCAGCGCAGTATGGAGTGTCGCTCGCCATTGGCGCTGCAGGCGCGGTCCTGCTCGCGAGTGACTGCGTCATGCCGCCGGAAGAACGGTTCGCCGCGCGTATCTATGCGAGCCGGAGCTGGACGCAGGCCAGCGCCGACGTCTCCCCCCCGAGCGGCTGTCGGGCGGCCAACGCGCTCATGACCGGCGAGCGCGCCTGGGCGACGCCGGGCGCCGACCTCGTCTGGGCGGCGGCAGAAGCCGCTTCGGCGCCGCCGCAGGCACCGACCCCCGCAATGCCCGCCGCGCCAGATGCGGGCGTTTACCAGCCGGAGGCGTCGCCCCCATGAACGTCACGATCCTCTTCGTCGCGCTCGTGGTGTTTGCGTTCTTTGCGGCGCACCTGATTAACCGCTACGCCTCCCGCATCTTGCCGCTCGCAGGCGCGGAATACCTGGTGATCGGCATCTTGATCGGGCCGCACGTGCCCCCCTTCGTGCTGACCGCCGAGGCGCTCGCGCGGCTCGCCCCCGTGGTCTCGCTGCTGCTCGGATTGAGCGGTTTTTTGATAGGCCTGCAAGCCCCGGAGCTCGTACGCGAGCCGCGCCTGACGCTGGCCGGCTTCGGCGTCGCGGGCTCGACGCTGCTCGCCATGGCGGGCGTCTTCGCGGCACTGCATGGCTGGCTGGTCCCGCTCGACGATCCTCCGTTCCTGCAGCAGTGGCTGTTCGAGCTCCGCGGCTACAACGTCGAGTTCCTTCTGACGCGCCCGCAAACGGCCGTGTCGCTCGTCATCGCCGCGATAGCGACGGTCACCTTTTCCTCCATTCTCTCCGGGTCCAGCCGCCAGGTGCTGAACGAGGTGCCCGCGTTTCGCCTGCTCAGGATCTGCTCGTTTTGCAGTCAGATCGCTGGGATCTCCGTCGTCGCTGCGGTGCTGGCGTGGAGCCGCAGCAGCGCGTCCGCCACTGTCGACGCCCCGGCGATCGCCTGGTTCTTCGGCGTGCTCGTCCTGGGTGCGGCGCTGGGCTTTTGCTTCATGCTGTTCATGGGCTCGGAGCAGTCTCCGAACCGCATCTTCGTGATCACCATCGGGACGGTGACGTTTGGTGCAGGCGTCGGGGCTGAGCTCGGGGTCAGCTCGATGTTCGTCAATCTCGTCAGCGGCGCCACGGTCGGTCTCTCGCTGCGCCACCGGGGCGACCTGCAGCGCGAGCTGTCGCGGCTACAGCACCCCATCTCCGTGCTGCTGCTGATGCTCACGGGCGCCCTGTGGGTCCCTCCGGCGCGGTCGCTCTGGTGGCTCTTCCCGGTCGCCTACTTGCCGGCGCGCTGGCTGGCGCGCGCCATCTTGCCCGGGCTCTGGACGCGAGCGACCACGAGCATCGCGCCGAGCCGTATCGGCCTCGGTTTGCTGAGCCAGGGGACCCTCGCCGTGGCGGTGGCCGTCGACTACGCCCTGCAGGTGCCCGATAAGGCGGGCATCGTCTTGTCCACGGCCATCGTCGGGACGCTCATCTTCGACATGCTCGGCCAGCGGACGCTGGAGCGCTATCTGGTGGATGCCGAGGCCGAGAGCGGCGTCGTCGGCGAGGCGCACTGGGCCGGCGACAGGGCGGGCACGTGAGGCGGGTGCTGGTCGTGGCGTCGCTTCTGGGCGCGATGCTTCTGGTAGACTGGCTGAAGCAGTCTGAGGTGTTCGGTGCCGCCAGCCTCGCTGGAATGGGCTTCGTCATGCTCGCCGCCTACGCGGTGGCCGAGCTGGGCGTCGCCCTGTCACTGCCACAAGTGACCGGGTACATCGTCGCGGGCGTCGCGCTCGGGCCATCGGTTGGCGGCGTCATCAGCGGTGAGCTCGTGGGCGACATGCGCATGTTCAACACGCTCGCGCTGGGGCTCATCGCAACCAGCGCCGGCCTCGAGCTCGACTTTCGCCAGATGGCACGCCTGGCGAAAACACTGCTGCTCACCACGCTGGTCAAGGTCCTCGTGGGCGTCTCAGCCGTCGCGCTGGCGCTCGTGGCGCTGGAGTCGACGCTCGGCCTCCTCGGGCTGGCGAGCCGCGCCGAGATCACCACGCTAGCGCTGGTGATGGGGGTCCTTTCCATCGGCACCTCGCCGTCGATCACGCTCGCCGTGCTGAGCGAGACGCGCGCCAAGGGCCGCCTCTCGGATCTGGTGCTCGGCGCCGCCGTCTTCAAAGACCTGGTAGTCGTTGTCGGGCTGGCGATCGCCACGGCGATTGGTCGTGTATGGCTCTCGCCGGGCGCTGCGCTCGACGCTGGCGTGTTGACGGACGTGGCGCTCGAGCTGGGCGGGTCGATGCTCGCGGGCGCGCTCGTCGGATTGATCTTCATCATCTACGTGCGCTTCATAGGCGCGGAGATGTTGCTGTTCATTGCGGCGATGATCTTGGTCGTCGCCGAGCTGTGCCGCGCATTTCACCTCGAGCTCCTGCTGGTCTTCATCGCGGCCGGTTTCGTGGTGCGCAACTTCTCGCGCCACGAGCACGAGCTGATGCAGCCATTGCGCCTGGTCGCGCTGCCGGTGTTCGTGCTGTTCTTCGCCAACGCGGGGGCAAGCGTCGACCTGAAGACGACGTTTCAGATCCTGCCGCTCGCCCTCGTGTTGTGCCTCGCCCGGGCCGCGAGCTACCTGCTCGCGAGCCACCTCGGCGGAAAGTGGGCGGGGGAGCCGCCGGGCATCCGTCGTCAGGCGTGGCTCGCGTATTTACCCCAGGCGGGAGTCACGCTCGGCCTGGTCGGCGTAGCGGGGCTGCAACTGCCAGAGCTCGTCGGGCCGATCACGAACACTGGCATGGCCGTCGTCGCGCTCAACCTGCTCGTTGGGCCCATCACGCTGCGCCGAGCGCTGGGGCGCCTCGGAGAGATTCCATCCGTGGATCCTGCGGCCCGCAGCACCGGCACGCGGGAGGCCGCGCCTTCACGTCCCCCACACTCCGATACCGAGTCGTCGCCGCCACGGGTCGCTCCGCTGCCGTTGCCGCTTCGTCGCCTCTCCGATGCGCTCGGCGCGTCGCTCCGCAACGAGCTCGAGTCGTTCGCGCGCGACCGGGAGCCCCACCTGCCCCAGTTACCCGCCCTCGCGCGCAGCGCACCCGAGCTCGAAGCCTTCCGAGAGGTCGTCGTGGCTCGCCGCGAGCGGTATCGCGAGCTGTACGCGCGGCTCATGGCTCCGCTCGCCACGTTGCCCTCATCTCTCCGAGTCGATTGGCCCGAGGCTCGGCCCTCCTCGCTCATCATGCGGGCCTTGCCGCGCGTCGGAAAGATCCCGCTGCGCCGCCTGGCGCGCATCGCGCTCGGCCCTCCCCTGGCACAGGCGGTTAGCCGCTTGTTCGAAGCCGGTTTGAGCGGCGGCGATTCGGCCACCGAAGCGCCGCGCGCGGGCGAGGCAGGACCGCCAATGCCCGAGCTCGACGCGGGCCTGGAACATCTCGCCCAGCTCGAGTACGATGTCGTGGCACGGCGCTCGTCGCCACGGCGTCTGCGCTATTCCGACGTCGACCCCCGTGTCCGCCGGTCCCTGCACAGCCTGAGAGAGAGTTCAGACGCAGACCTCGCGCGGCTGGCGCGGGGCGCCTGGGGCAGCGCGCTGCTCGAGCGAGAGCGCGATGCGGTCCGGCAAAAGCTGGATGCCATCATCACCCGGAATCTCATCGAGCCCGCGCGCGCCGCCGCAGCGCGAGTCCACCCCGTGATCGCAGAGCTCGGAGCGTGGCTGGGGCAGCAGCAGCTCGAGGTCGATGGCGAGGACCACTTACTCGAGCTCGCGCGGCTGCGCGGCGACTTCGATGCGCTCGCCCGCCTCACGGCGAGCCGCGTCGCTGGCGAATTCCGTTTCACGGCAACCGTCCGGACGACGCTCGCCGAGCTGCTCGAGTGCGTCGCCGGCGTGCCCGAACGCATCGAGCGCCTCGTGATCCCTCCCGCGATGGGGCTCACCCACGGGAAAGTCCAGCCGGTGCCCCTGCGGGCACATGTCGAGGCCTTGATTCGCCACCTGATGCCCCCGATCGATCTCGCGGCGCGTGCCGTCGCGACCGCGCACCATGAGCTGCCTCGCCGAATCGAAGACGTACTGCAGCGGGAGTGGTCGCTGATCGAGGCGCAAATCGAGGCGGGCCCTGCCGCTCTCGTGAAGCCGCTCGCCACGCTGCGCCTGTCCGAGGCGCAGCGGGCGCTCGATGAGGTCGCCACGTCGACGGTCCGCGCCCTCGAGGCCGCGATGTCGAGCCTGAACATGGCGATCGATGCAGCCTACGCGGGCTTGAACGAGGACCTCGCCACCGGGCCTGCGCGCGACGGTCGTCGAGAAGCGAGGCTTCAACGCTGGCTGGTGGCAACGAGAAAGAGCGTAGACCTCCTCGCGCGAAGAGTGCACGCCGCCGTGGGCGGCCCCCCTCCTCTCGCGACCGCGGAAGACGTTCGCGCATGGCTCCACCGCCGCTCCCAGCAGAGCTTGCCCGAAGCGTTCGAGCGCTGGTTCGACAGCACTCCGGTCAGTGATGACCGCATCTTCGCCGCGCGCGAGCGCTTGCTCAACTACGTGCTCGACGCGGAGAGCAGCCGCGCCGAGGCCGGGCGAGCAAGCATCCTTGTGGTGGGCGACAAAGGCGCGGGCAAGACATCCCTCTTGAACTTGTGTGAGGTCGAGCTGCCGCACGCCCTGCACCTGCGACTGCGTGCCTCCGAGTTCGCGCGCGATGTCACGCTGCTCGAGGCTACCGCGAGCCTGCTCGACTGTCCGGCGACGCTCAGCGCCTTGACCCATCAGCTCGCGGAACGTGCGCCAGCCGTCTTCGTGGACGACCTCCAGGCTTGGATCAGCGCGAAGACGGACCGACACGCTGAGATCGAGCGCGTGTTGCGGCTGGTGACGCAGACGAGCCATCGAGCGTTCTGGATCATCAGCATCGAGACCTCCATGTTGCGGCTCTTCCGCGAGCTGCTGCCCGTCGATGAGGCGTTTACCCACGTGCTGCGACTGACGCCCCTGAGCCGCACGGAGATCGGCCAGCTCGTGGCCGCGCGACTCGAGCTCACCGGGCTGGATGTGAGTTTTTCCGCACCGCGGCTGACCGCCCTGTTCGATGCCCTGCGTTCGATGCCGGCCGGGGCACGCTTCTACCATCGGCTGTGGCGCGCGTCGCGCGGACACCCCGCGCGCGCGGTGGCGCTGTGCCGCGAGGCCTTGTCGGTCGACCGCGCTACGCTGGCGCTCTCGCCCGCGGCCGTGGAAGCGCGGCCGCCATTCGTTTGCGAGCTGACCCCGCGGCAGCTCGCGGCGCTCGTCACGCTCCATCGCTACGGTCCGCAGCCCGTCGAGCGGATCGCGCTCGAGCTCGGCGTGGTGCCGGCGGACCTCTGGCGCAGCCTGACGTTCTTGATGGCCGCCGGGCTGGTGGCGGTAGCCGATGGACGCTTCCTCGGCATCGCGCCCGGCGCTGAGGGAGCCGTGCTCGAGGCGCTCGGGCGCGCGCGGCTGGCGGTGGAGTGAGATGCCGTCATCGCTCACCCTGTCAGCGGCTTCGCTCGCCGTGTGTGTCGTGGCGCACCTGACGCTGGTGCAGCGCATGCGGCGCCGCCCGCGGCCGAGTCGGCGTGGCGCATGGCTGGAGATCGCTGCCGCCGTGCGCTGGGTCGCGAGTGTGCCCCCGACACTCGCGCTGCTCCTGCCAACGTATCAGCTCGCGAGCGCCTGGCCCGCACCGGCGCGCTGGTCCATATCATGCTTGGTGACCCTGCTGCTCGTGGGCGCGCTCGCCAACACGCTCGCCGGGTTGTGGTCGCTGTCACCGCTGGCGGGCGCGCGCCTGGGGGTCGAGATCGGCGTCGGCGCCCGGCGAGGGACGATCACGCAATATGGCTGGTTCGCGCTGGAGCTCACGACGGCGCGCGGCTGGGCGTTGCGGCTGCCATATCTGAGCGCCGCGTTCCGTCCGTGGGCGCTACGCCGGCCCGAGCAACCCCGCCTCATCGAGCTTCGCTTTCGCCGCGAACGCTGGGACGAGGACGACTGCAGAACGTTGCAGCAGGCGTGCGTGTTGCTTCCGTATCGCGATCTGGGCGCGCCGGTGCGTTTCTCGCGCCACGCGTCCACGGTGCGCGTGCGAATGGCGGTCATCGGTAACCACACGGCCGACGCGGTGCACCGGCAACTCGAGGGGGTTCTCGCCGCCGAGCGCGATGCGCCGCCGCTGTCGATACCGCCTCGGGGGTAGCGTCGCGCTACGGGCTCGGCATTCGATTGCCGAGCGCGAGCACGGCGCGCATCACGGAGAGCGAGCGCGCCGCGAGGTTGGCGTCTGCGAACGAAATGATCGGCAGGAAGGGCGAACTGCCCCTAACGAAGCCCCAGCTTTCGGACGAATGCGCCCATCCGCTCGATCGCCTCGTCGATGGTGTCGAGCGAACACGCATAGCTGAAACGCAGGTAGCCTTCGCCGTGCTCGCCGAAGTCGGTTCCGGAGAGGCACGCGACGCCCGCTTCGCTGAGCAGCCGGCGCGCGAGCTCGACAGATGGGAGACCAAGCTGGGTGACATTCGGGAAAGCGTAAAAAGCCCCGCTCGGTTGGACGCAGGAGATGCCCGGGAGCGCGTTCAGCCCGTCCACGATGCGGTCGCGGCGCTGCTGGTAGATGGCGATCTGGGCGTTGACGGCGTCGCGGCATTTCTCGAGGGCGGTGACGCCGGCGACCTGGGTGAAGCCTGCGGTGCAGCCGACGGCGTGCATGGTGAGCAGGGCGACTTTGTCGGCGAGCTCTCTGGGCATCGCCGAGAAGCCCAGGCGCCAGCCGGTCATGGCGAAGGATTTGGAGAAGCCGTCGACGAGGATGGTGCGGTGGCGGGCTTCTTCGATCGACCAGAAGCTGGGCGCGGTCTGGTTGTCGTAGACGAGGTCGCCGTAGATCTCGTCGGTCATGACCCAGACGTCGCGTTCGATGGCGAGCTTGGCGATCGTCTCCAGATCTTCGCGGGGGATGGTGCCGCCGGTGGGGTTCGAGGGCGAGTTGATGATGAGCAGCTTGGTCTTGTCGCCCATTCGGTCGGCGAGGAAATCGAGATCGAAGGAGAAGTTGCGCTTCTCGAGCAAGGGAGCAGCCACGGGGATGCCGCCAGCGAGCTCGATGTCGGCGCGGTAGCTGGGGAAGCCGGGGTCGGGATACAGGACCTCGTCGCCCGGGTTCACGAGGGCGAGGATGGGGAAGAGGATCCCGGGCTTCGCTCCGGGGCCGACGACGACCTCGGCGGGCGAGCAATGCCCTTTGGTGGCGGAGATGCGGGCGGCGATGGCTTCGCGGAGCTCGCGGATGCCGGCGGAGGGGGTGTAGCGGGTGTGGCCTTCGTCGATCGCGTCTTTGCCGCTCTGGCAGATGGGGTCGAAGGTCTGGAAGTCGGGCTGTCCGATCTCGAGGTGGACGATGTCGCGGCCCTGTCGCTCGAGCTCCTGCGCCTGGGCGAGCACCTGGTAGGCGCCTTCGGGTCGGATGTTGGAGATGCGGTGAGCGAAGGAGGTCATGGTCGAATGGGGCTTTTCGCGGGGGATCGCGTCGCTCGGCACAATGGGCTCTGGGTTTCGCGATGGCTAGCGGAAAGCGACCGATGACTCACGGGGTCGGCGCTCGGAGCTCCGCGTGACTCGGGAAATTTCGACTCGAGGCGGTGATCTCGGCCAGGTGTGTTTCGAGCGCCCAGTGGGTCTCCTTCGAGTACACGTTCGGCGGCTCCGCACGCCTTCTGGAGCCTCGAGGCGGCGAGTTGCACGGGGTCCGGGGCCACGAGTGTTCGCCCCCCTGTTGCGATGCATCACCCCAACCGTTTCCTCTGCACAGCACGGCACGCGCCATCAGCCCCCCTGCGCCGGGGCGAGAAGGGAGAGAGACAATGCAACTTACACGACAGGCCCGGACGCGGCCCTGG
>Ga0315910_10000500_pt1 | contig 38720 bp, 34 predicted proteins | sample EdamamesoilMG_FD_204470 | JGI IMG/M metagenome (GOLD analysis project Ga0315910, IMG submission 204470) | Garden soil microbial communities collected in Santa Monica, California, United States - Edamame soil | ecosystem: Environmental > Terrestrial > Soil > Garden | place: USA: California...
CAGTAGCAAGCAGCTGCCAATCGAAAGCAACAGCCACGAACAGTGCCTGATAAACATCTCGACGTTGGCAAATGCATTACCTGTCAGCACGGGAACTACCACGAGCATAAACACAACAATCGCCGCGGCCAGCAGATAGGCTTTTGTCGCGCTGTGCCGCTCGCTAATTCGCATCTGGATGAACAGTGCCGGAAAATAAATCAGCAATCCCGCCAGCCGATGCAGGCTTTCATCGTCCAGGCCTGTCCAATCAGCCACGGTGTTATGACGCACAAAGCTCAGCGCCAGCAGAATCCGCAACGTATTCACGAGCAACGTGGTAGCCCATGCCGAAAACAATGCAAGCATGACCTGCCGGCAAACTTCGAGCGAAGATGGTTGCTGCGACAGCACGGCTTGATTCGAAAATGCTATGGCGTAACCGATCAGCGACATCAGAAAAAAATTGATGCCCGAACATCCTTTTACCAGCACGATCTGCCAATCGTGGTGAATCCATTCGCCGCTGCTCTGCAATTCGAACCGGCCGGGCAGAAAAGCATCCAGCAATCCGGCCAGCGGCCGCAACATCCATTGCATGTCATCGACGCTTGCATGGCTGTACCAGCGTTTGATGGCATAGACCAGAAAACCCATGCAGCCAAGATAAACCAGCTTTTGCGGATTAAACACGCGCACGGCGCAACCCGCGAAACATCCACCCAACAAGCAGGCACAACATCATCGATACCATCCAGACCATTTCCGGCTCCGGCATCGCGTGAGCGCCAACGGCAAGATTGCTCACGCCTTGAGGCAACGGCAGTGGCTGCTTGACGTCTGCGACATCGCCGGTGGTGTTTCTAATGGTTTCGTCCACAGCAACAAACGATGTGTATTGCGTTAGCAGAGAATACGCAAGACCAAGCTCCGTGATGGTTTTACGATTTTCTTCCGGCGATCCACGCGGCACAACATACAATTCTTCGAGAACCTTTCTGGCCCACAACTGCGGCAGATTGTCATCCCGCTGCTTGGGATCGATCGCAAATCGCCAGGTTTTTCTGCCGTCTGCCGCCGCCCCCGTTAACTCGAATCCAACCGGTTTGTTGTTTCTCGGCACGTACTTGCCCATCACCAGCACCGGTCGCTCACCCAGCATGTCGGGGATGTTGCGGGGCTGCATATCCACAATATCGGCGTTGAGCGACTTAAGTTCGATGCCGGTGAGCACCGGCGAGGCGATATAACCGAGGAATTTTTCCGACTGCGTAACAGCATCATTCACATTCGTCACCACGAAGGATTCCGCGTGGCCCGCCTTTGCCAGCCCCTCGATCAAATGGCGATTCACTGACGAGCCGATACCGAAGGTAAACACACTGGTGCCGCTCAGATTTTCATTGATTAGACGAAATATTTCGTCTTCGGCACTGATGTAACCGTCGGTAATGACGACGATATTGCGCGACATGCCTTCAATACGGGGCATAGCCAGTGCGGCCTGCAAGGCCGGATACAGCTCGGTACCTCCGCTGCCCTGCATATTGCTCATCATCTGCAATCCATTGGCGATGTTTTGGGCAGATGCCTCAAGCGGCGTGGCCGACAGTTGCTGCGAACCGCCGGCGAAAAAAAGAATATTGAAGCGATCCGTGGGACGCAACCCGGCCAGCAGGTTTTGCATCAGCTCCGTGGATACCTGCAAGGGAAATCCGTTCATCGAGCCCGAGACATCAACCACAAAGAGATACTCACGCGCCGCAACCTGTGTAGCCAGTACCTTCTTCGGAGGTTCGGCCACCAGCATGAAATAGTTTTCGCCGTTCCACGTGAAATGAGTCAGGCCCGAAACGATCTTTTTGTCCTGCAGATGGTAGTGCAGAATAAAGTCGCGATTGCCGACGGTTTTAGCATCGCCCTCCAGATGCAGCGTCGCGGTTTTTTCATTCTGCCAGTCAATCTGCACCGCGTGCGTTGTGCACGCCAGATCGCGAATCGCGATCGGTGAACGAATATCGACATTGATCGCATAGTTGACCGGGTCCTTTGCAACGCTGTCCGTCGCCAGATACGGATTGGCAACCCAACCCGTTTCCGATGATGTTCGACCGGCGTCGCCGCCGTAACGCGGCCCTACGACACCGGGAATGACAAATTCGTATTCGCCTTTTTCGGCATCGAGAATTTCGGTATAGGTCAGCTCAACCTTAACCTCGTCGCCCGGCATGATGTTGGCCACGTCCATCGAAAAGACATTGGGCCTTTTTTGCGCGAGCAACGATGCGTTTTTTCCTTCGGATTTTGCTTGTTCAAAACTGGCCTTGGCTTCCTCTTTCTCTTTGATCGTGGCAACCACCCGGCGCTCGCCGACGATCATTGCCATGCCATTCACCGCAGCGCCGGTGGAACCGGGAAAAACATACGTGGCGTTGATCGGCATGGCACCGAGATTGCTGTACGTTTGAGTCAGTTTGACGGTGGCGATAATGCCGTTGAGTTTCACGTCGGCGCGTGTCGACTTGAGCGGAAAATATTCTTTGCCGTCGTCGTTGCCGGAGACGTGAAAATACGGAGCGGTGGCCTGCGCTTCTTCACTGCGGGCCGCAACGTCGGTAAAAAGCATGCCCAGCAAGCACAAGACTTTGCCGACGCGAGTGGCAGTCAACACGGAACATTGCATGAAGAGCTCCTGATAAAGAGTTATCGGCAGGAGCACTATGCAATGCCGGGATCGGCGACTTTATGGAGCTTGCGTGTGAAAACGATGGGCTTTTCGTGAAGCCGGACCAACCCCGAAGCGGAAGCGGCGCGATCCTCGACACAACTGTTCGGTCCCTAACTCCGCGGCTCAATACAGCTCAAATTGTCTGTTATCCCCGATCACCCGCTCGAACTCCAAGCCCAACGCCGCCAACACCGGTTCGGCGACCGGTCGAACTTGTTTCTCCACGTAGTGTTCGCGATCCAGCGCATGCTGAACGTTATCCAGTGGCTCGGCGCCGGAAACCGTCATCACGTAACTAATCGTGCGCCCGGATACAGTGGACTTGCGTGCGGCAGCAACGTGCGGAGGTGTCGTAGCGGTGTACTCCTCCGCGCCTTTCCGCAAACCCTTCCGATACACCAATGCATCGTCCAACTCGCCGCGTCGCACCTGCCGCACGATTTCGGATAAGTAGGTATCGACTGGCTCGTCTGCGAACAAGCGACGATACAATTCGCGCTGCACTTGCTTGGCTAGTGCCGTCCAATCGCGGCGCACGACTTCCATGCCGACAAACTCCACTTTACCGCTGCCATGTAGCAGGCCGGCATAGCGCTTGCTCGCGCCGCGAGTGCTATGGCGCACCTGTGCCAGAAATAACTTCAGATACAGTTTTTCAAACTTCAGCTCCAAACGACTGGTGACCTGCCATCGCTCTCTTATATATGTGCCGATTTCCATGGTGAGGTCGCCGGCAAGCTGGCGCCCTTGCTTGCGTGCCGACTCCGCATCGCTGTTCGACTGCACGAACAGGCTGTCCGTGTCGCCGTATAACACCTTGAAGCCCTTGGCTTCGAACCAGCGCTTCGACCACAGCAGCATTTCTCGCCCCGTGCCGGTGATCGAGTTGGCAAGCGCCGGATTGTAAAAGCGGCATGCGGGCGTCCCCAGCACACCGTAAAACGAGTTCATCAGAATCTTGATTGCGTTCGATGCCGTGTTGTCGCCGGCTTGCTTTGCCGCTTCGCGGCGTGGAAAGAGTTCGTCCAGCATGCCGGGCAGGATCGCCGGAGTGCGGCGAAACGCGCCGCCGGGCGTGCGAATTAAATCGTCGCTTGGCTTTGGGTCGGCGACGAACGACAAGGGATCGATGTTGAAGGTACGAATCACACTGGGATACAAACTTTTAAAGTCGAATACCCAGACATTGCGATGCACGCCGGGCAACGGTTCTAAAACGTGTCCGCCCTGTTGCGCAGCGTGCACACGGGCATCGCCGGAACGCACGGTGGGCGCGACGATGCGACGCTTTTCCAACTCACTCATATATAAGAAGTCGAAGGAGGCGATACTGGCTGCAACCCGATCGGGTGTCATGCCGGCCAATTGACTGCGAGCGAACGCCAACGAGATCAAGTTCAATCGTTCGACGATCTGATATGCCAGTCGCGCGTCGGTACGCGCGTATAAAGCGAAGGCCGTCAAATCGTGCCGATAGTTATGCACGATCTCATCGGCTCGGTCGTGCACGTCGCCGGCCACTGCCTTGCCCTCCCCCAGCACTTCGCGCGCCACCGCGTCCAACGAATATTCATCCATGCGCACGAAAGCGCCGCGGAGCAAATCGATGCCGTCCAAAATCAAGCGACCCGGCACACTGGCTTGACCGCTGCCGAAGTAGCCTTCGGCTTTTCGCAGGCGAATGGCGCCGGCATCGCGGCCGAGTGCGAAGGGATGATTGACGCGCGCGGCCACCTTCACCAACACCGAAAAGTCGAAGTCGATAACGTTCCAGCCAGTGATGACGTCGGGGTCGAACTCCGCAATGCGTGTGCAGAATGCAGTCAGTGCGGCGTGTTCATTGATGCACTTTATGGCCTTGTCCGGCATGCGGCGTTCACTGCCGTCGACGATTAGCACTTCATCCAGCGAGACTTTGCCGTCCTGTGTCGCGAACAACGAGATTGCGAGCAGGCGTTCGCCTTTGGGATCGGTCTCGATGTCGAACGCCAGCGTTCGCGGCGACACCTTTACATCGGCGGGTCGGAGCTGTGGATTGTCGAACACCAGATCGACGCCCGTCCCCGGCGTCGCATCGCCTTCGATCTCGCAACTACCCTTGATGCCGCGTTCGATTAGATAGCGCGTAGCAAAGCGCACATCCGCCTCGAACGTCTCGATGCCGTCGGCATGCAATCGATCGCGGATTGCAGGTACATCGGGCGGTGTCTCCGTTTCGATCCGGCAAACGGTATCGCCGTCGAAAGTGCGCCTGTCGACCGGGTGCGGCACAAGCGTTGTCGACTTTCGCGCTTGCTGCGCGTCGGCGGCGCGAATATAGAAAGTCGGTCGCGGCCGATTGTCGCGAATTAGAAACGTTCGCCCGTCTTCCAATCGGCCGAATAGATAGACCACCGGCACGCGCTGCGGCTGCGACGTCACTCGATAGCTGGCCTGCAAAATAAATCCGCGCTGCAACATCCAAGTATTGTGCGCGATCTCGCCGCACATCGCGACTTAAGGGAACCGTAGGCCTAGGCCAAACGTATTTATAGAAGGATTAGGACCAATGGCACTGACTTAAGCAATGAAGCGCCTCTTTACACCCTCTCCCTTGATGGGAGAGGGCTGGGGAGAGGGTGAAAAAGTGGGCGCTGCGCACCCAATACCCCTCTCTCTAACTCTCTCTGATGTGCAGGATGGACGAATGGCGCGAAACACATGGATGTGTAATAGCGGCCCACACGGGGAGAGAGGATTATTCAGAGAACTCGCACTTCTCATCGCTTAAGTCACTGCCATTGGAACTAGGACAAAAATTAGGAGCCGTGCAATGCACGCTGGATCACGCGATAAGAAACAACAACGGAACAACTCGCATTCTTCACTGCTGGCGATAGCGATATCGCTGGTTTTATGTCCACTGACCGGCACGGCCGACGATCGCATTCTGTGGCCCAGCCGCGGTTTGTTCCCGGCTTATTCGATGTCGGAAAGCGAACATGGTCTACGTCCGTATGCCTTTATCGCCGCCGGCTACGACGACAATTTGTTCCGCTTGAGCCATGACGTAGAACCTGTCGTCGTCGACGATGACGGCAATCTGATGGAAGATCCCAGCCGAGGCGACGGATTTTTAATGACAGGCGCCGGCGTACGCGCCGATTTGGATTGGCGGCGGCAAGAACTGCAACTCGACGTCGTCGGCAGCCGTTCCTTTTTTGATGAATATTCGCTCTTGGACGAATGGCTGTTCAGCGGCAATGCTCAGTGGCTGTGGCAAGTGGGCGATCACCTCGACGGCCGAGTCGGTTACTCATATAGCCGCACATATCCGGAGTTCTCCGACTTGCAAGTCGCAACCGACGACTTGGTGACCAACCAATACGGCCAATTCGGCATCGATTGGCGCATGCTGGCGCGCTTGGAATTGCGGCTGCTGGCCGAGGCTTCGCGTTACGAGCACGAAGATCCCGCACTCGCCGAGTCGGATCATCGCGTCGAATCCGGTACGGCCGGGCTTTTCTATGTGAGCCCCACCAATACGTCGATTGGCGTGCAGTACAAAGCCAGCGAAGGCGAGTATCCCAACCGCCAGACGGTGGATGACTTGCTCATCGACAACAACTACAGCGAAAACGAATCCAGTCTCGCCATCACCAAGCCGTTCGAAGTGAATTTGGAATTGGATTTACGCGTCGGCTATACGCGCCGCGAGCACGAAGAAGTACCGCAACGAGATTTCGGCGGCACAACGGGTCACGTACGCTTGCGCTATGCGCCGACCGCCAAAACGTCCGTGCAACTCGCTGTTTACAGAGAACTGAGCGTGGTTGAGGAATTATCGGCGAGTTACGCGGTAGCGGAAGGCGCCAGCATCGGTCCGGCTTGGGCTCCGACTTCTAAGATTGTCGTGCAGGCGTACTACATGTACGAGGAGCGCGTGCTGTCGGGCGATCCGGGTGTGGTCATCGACGATACGCCGCCGCGCGAAGACCGCACTCATGCAGGACGCCTCATCGGCGGGTACGAACCGAATGACAACATCCGTGTATCGATCACCTACGAACACGGCTGGCGCAGCTCCAACGTGGCCACAGCCGACTACGACTACAACTTGGTGCTGCTGAATTTGACGCTATCGATGTAAGCTGCGTTGCGCGGCGGCGCGTCGACGTTCGCGCAGCACGTGGTAGATGAACAATGAATTGGTGACCAAGTACCGACGCCACAGTCGACGCGGCTCCGCCGCCAAACGGTATAACCATTCCAGTCCTTTGGTTTGCATCCAGCGTGGCGCACGTTTGATTACACCGGCGTGATAGTCGAATGCCGCACCCAAACCGATAAGCACGGCCGGAATTCGCGGACTGATCTTGGCCATCCATTTTTCTTGGCGCGGGCAGCCCAAGCCCACGAACACCACGGCGGCGCCGGACTCCTCAATCATCGCCACTACTGCGTCTTCTTCCGTTTGCGTGAGCGCGCGAAATGGCGGCGAATAATGTCCGGCTACTTGCAAGCCGGGAAAGGCTTCGCGAAACCGGCGCATTAATCGGTACAGCGTCGCGGGCTTTGCGCCGTACAAAAATACCGGTGTACCGTCGAGCGCCGCTTGTTCGGCGTAGCGCCACATTAGACCCGGACCGTCGATACGCTCTTGCCCAAGTACACCGCGCTTGCGCATCACCCATGCCACGGGCATACCGTCCGGCGCCGCGGTATCGGCGTTGCAAATGACGCGCCGAAAGCTCCTATCCAGATAGCCGGTGACTACCGAATGCACATTGCATAGGCAGATATAACGCGATTCGCGTTGCTCGGCCCATTTGCGAATACGGCCGATAATCGCATCCCAGGAAATCGCGTCGATTTGATTGCCCAGCACGGGCACCTGACGGCGAATATGTTCGCGAGTGGCGCTCATGCAGCAGCCTCCGTATGCACAGACTCGATGGCCTGGCGATAGATACCTATCAAGCGCGAGTAATTGCGGTCGGGCGTATAGCGCGCTTCGAATTCACGGCGTGCATGCGAACCCATCGCACGCATCGCTTCCGGATGCGCCTCCGCCCAGCAAATGGTTTGCGCCAAATCGGCAGGCGACTGCGGATCGAACAGCAAACCGGTGCGGCCGTGATCCACCAATTCGGCGAGCGCACCCAACCGGCTCGCAATCACCGGCAACCCGGAGCCGAAGGCTTCAATCAATGTGCGCGGTGAGTTTTCATACCACACGCTCGGCAAGATCAGATAGGCGCTCTCGCGCATCGCATCGAACAGCTGCGGTTGCTGCAACCAGCCCAGCATGTTCGTGCGCGGGTGTCCCTTGACGCGCTCGAATTCCGGGCCCTCGCCAATCACCCGCACTTCCGGCATCGCGATGTCGCGCGGCAGCAGTCTTAACGCCGCCAGCAGCAGATCGATGCCTTTTTCTTGCGACAAGCGGCCGACGAACAATGCGCCGTTACGCTTTGCCTTGGGATCGGGCGGCGGCAGGGCCGCAAAGTTCGGCTTAACTGAAATTCGATTGGCAGGCAATCCGCCCTCGATAAACTTGCGACGGCAGAACTCGTTCAAGGCAATGTAGCGGGATATTTTGCGGCGATACGTTCCCAGCGAACGATGCATCGTCAACATGCCCGCGACGACGGCCGACTGCGCCAGCGATTGGTGATAGCAGCGATGTACGACGGCCTGCCATGGCACATGTCCCACACAGTTCTCGCAAACCGAGCCGTTACGCAACAACATCGCCTGCGGACACAGCAAACGAAAGTTGTGCAGCGTTTGCACGATGGGTGCACCGGCGCGCGCCGCCGCCCAATAAAGCGACGGCGATATCGACGGAAAGGTATTGTGGACGTGCACGATATCGGGTTGAAACTCGCCGATCATTTTCGTCACGCCATCGACCGTGTCGCGCGACCAAATGGTTTTCATCGCCGTCTTGAAGCGCTTGCCTTCTTCGATGTCGCGATTGTCGCGGGTAAATCGCAGGACGCTGTGTCCGTGTTCTTCAAGCAGCGCGGCCTCCTGCTCGGCCACTATGTCTTCACCGCCGCGCTGACGATATTGAGCGTGCGCAATGAGTACGCGAAATGGTTTCATGGCGACCCCTCTAATACTGCCAGTCGATCCAGCGTTACAGTGACTTTATCGAGCGCGCCGTTTTCGATGCCCAGCGAGCGCATTGCCTCACGCCACTGCGTGGCCGCCTGCGGCGAGAATGATTCCTTGGCGGCGAGCTTCCGTTCCAATTCCGGCGGCAACGTTAGCCAGCGCCATACCGAACTTCCGTCCTGATGAATTTGCCCGCGCCATGCATCCAAACCATGAACGAGCGGCGACCACCCCACCGATAAAGTCGGTGCGTTACCCACAAATACGTTGTTGTCGGATCTGTTGTCATTAATCGGCGCCGGCAATACCAGCGAAGCTTTGCCGCTCCAAGCAATGACATTACCCGTCACGCGATTGCCTTTGGGAATGAAATCCTCCGGTCCCTTTTCGGCGGCGCGGCGCTCGTCGACAATGGCAATGGCTTCCATCTTGTTGGCGGCTACTAAGTTGTTCTCGATGATGGAACGCGACGAATTGGGCAGATAAATACCGCGCTGCGCATTGCCCACCACATAGTTGTCGCGAATCTCCGCACCGCTACTGGCTTCGTAGTGAATGCCCATGCCGGTGTTGTAGGCGACGATGTTGCGATGAATGCGGTTGCCGTCGTTACGCCAATCGAACCACAGGCCGTCGCCGTTGTTCGCGTAAGCGCGGTGTTCAGTGACCTCGGAGTGCCGCAGACCGCCATCGCCGACGAATTTGGCGCCGCCGGCTTCCCACCACTTATTAAAACCGCGCGTGTTATTGAAACTGGTTTCGTTGCCGACCAAGCGTGCGTCGCGGCCGCGGACTTTCATGCCGACGCTGCCGCAATAGTTGGCGGTGGAATGCTCGATGACGTTGGCGTCGCCGGTAATGTCGAAGCAGGCGCCGTCGGTGTTGGCAACGGAGATATGGCTGAACAACAAGCGATTGCCGACGAACGACAGCGCGCCGGCCTGGCTCGTGTCCGTTGTGTTTGCATGCTCGAATCGCAGGCCGCGCAGCTCGACGTTGTTCACCGCCATGCCGATCGCAAGATGCGGTCTGACGCTCACTTCAACCGTGTCCCGATCGGTCAAATGCGTCGCCGTCTTGATGTACAACGCCTTCTCGGCAGCATCGTAGAAAAAACTCTCCGCCACCATGTCGGTGCGCGATTTACCGACGCGGCCCGGCCAGATGCCGCCTTGCGAGACATGCATCGCGGCAAACGCATGCCGCGGATTGGACGGATAGCCGCCGAAAATTTCGCCGCCGATTTGTTTCAGCAATGTGCCGTTCAAGAATACTTGCTGCGAATTAACCGACCAGCCGCGGCGCACATACGTGTCGTTGCCGACGCGTTCCCAATCCTTCACGACATCCGATCCCTTGATAAGCGGCTGTGCGTTAGGCGCCGCAGCAATAACGGTCCGACGCGCATCGGCGGGCAGGCGCAACGTGCGCAAGTCGATGGCCTCCCGATAAACGCCGTTTTCGATCAGCAAAGTATCGCCGGCTTGCATCTTTGCCAACGCGGCGCCGATGGATTTGAATTGATTATCGGCACGGGCTTCACCGCTGGCGCTGACAATCAACGTCGCGGCGCCGGCTTCGCCACTCGACACCAGAGCAATCAATAGTACGAAGGCGCCTTTCATTGAAATGCCCTCAATTCGGACTGTGCCTGCAGCGCGTAATACAACGCATTCATGCGTTCGATCTGATTGCGCCAAGAAAAATAATTGTTGGCGCGCGCATGCGCACCGCGAGACAGATGCATACGTAACGAAACGTTGCTCGCCAGCAAGTGCAGAGCATCGCCCAATTGTTGAATCGCCAGCGAAGATCGGTCGGCGCCCACGCCGATACCCGAGAATGAATCGACGATAGTCGCAGGTCCGCCGCGCTTGAGACACACAACCGGCAAACCCGCCGTCATCGCTTCCAGTACGGCGTTGCCGCTGGAATCGTGCAGGCTGGCGAACAGAAATACATCGTTGCGCGGATACATGTCGAGCACCTCGGCTCGCGGCAACCATGCAATCCAATCGATTGCATGCGCAACGCCAAGTTGCTCGCTTAAACGACGCAGCGATAGTTCTTCCGGACCACTGCCGACGATCGTAAAACGCGATGCGGGATAGTGCTCGAGCAACTTAGCGAAAGCCGGCAGTGCCAAGTGCAATCCCTTTAGATAAACCAACCGGCCGACATACAACACCCGCAGCCCGGACGCAGCGGCGTCGCGCTCGAGCGGCACCGGCGGCTGAGTGTCGCCGGCGGTCTGCTCCGTGCCGATCTCCAGGAAGACCTCGCATTGCGCGTGATAGGTTTGCGGCACGCAATTGCGCGTTTCTTCGGTCTTGCACAATATTTTCGTGGCGCGCTTCAACACGGAGCGCAACAGCGGATCGACTCTGGCATAAGCATTGGCAAGATCGCGCACCGATTCGCGCAAGCGTGCACCGAACGACAATCCTTCGCGGAGCGAGCGCGGCGCGAACTCGCCGCCGCCAACCGGGCCGAAGACGAAGGGCGCGTCCAAAAAAGCCAAACAAGACGGATGCCGGAAGACGCCGAACGTCAGATGATGTACGACGTCGAAGCGCCTACGGCGGTGCAGACTCATTGCCAGCGGAAACGTCATCAGCTGCCACAAAAAATAATACAGCTGCACGCCGCGACCGCCGCGCTTCCAAAAACTAAGCCAACGAGGCAGATCGAAGTATTCGAAGTGCAGCGTCGGTATCGGCTTTGCCGCCATGGCTTTGCGTATCGACGGCTCGTTGTTGGCGCGCGTAATCACGTAGACGTCGTGACCGCATTGCGCCAAGCGAGTCGCCCACTGCCACCCGATGCCCGGCTCCGAACCGCGATCGGGTTCGCAGGCATAGGCCGATAGCAGAATGCGCAGCGGACGCATCTTATTGCGCGGCGACCACAGCGGTTTGAACGGCGTCACAACTGCCATGACGCACGCTCCTCGATTAGGCTGCAATACGAACGGACCACCGGATGGGACTCGAGCAACTCGCCGCGCGATTCGCCGTAGAACAGCAGCGTATGCAACAGGTAGCAAAGTCCCATTGTGCTCACCACGTCGCTGGACCAATCCGCATCGGGATATGCAAGCAGCGCAAACGCCTTGGCGGGCGCCAATGCGCGCCGCATGTCGCGGGCACTTAACAACCGCCCCGAGTTCGCGGGAGCAATCAAATGAAAGTGCAGCAAATCGAATAACGGCGGCGCGCCGGCGAAAGCGTACTCCCAATCGAAGACACACAGCGCATCCCCGCACAGACGCATATTCCAAGCCGCAAAGTCGCCGTGGCTAATGACGAACGGACCGCGCCACGCATGCAGGCGACGTTCGCATTCGTGCAGTGCGTCTTGCAGCAATCGCTCCCGCTCCGCAGTCAACTGCGGCTGCAAGCGTCGATAGCGTTCATTCATCACCGCATAGATGGGCGTATCGATTAGCGCACATTGGCGGCAGTCGATCGCGCCCAAGCGCTGCAAAAAATCCGCGTGCGCCGCTGTAAATGCGCCGCCATCCGGACTGCCAGGCACTATGCTCTGAACGAGAAAGCGACGGTCATTACGTGCGTAACCTTCCTGCAGCAAGCGCGGCACGGCAGCCGACATCGAAGGCTGCGCATTCAACGTACGCAGCCAAGCCGCCTCCGCACCGATCATTTCGTTGGCGTTCGCACCCATGGCCAACTTAACCAGCGCCAACGGCTCGCCTTGCGACGACATCGCTAGCATCGAGGCCTTTTGATATGGCCCCGGTGTGCCGATCAACACCGCCCATTGCGGTGATTCTGTGATGTCGAGTTGCCGGGCCAGCGCGGCGATAGGCAGTTCCAATGCCGGTAGCCGCGCCGATGCGCCGAATAAATCGTGCGCGCGCAAACGGGCGTGCGCATAGTATTGACGCCACAGCTCCGGCAGAAAAAACCGCACGCCGCTGCGACGCGCGCGGCGATTGTGCGCCGGGAGCAGCAGTGGTCGCGGGCGATCGCCGAACAACGCATTCCAAGTGCCCTTTTCATTGGCATGGCCGTCGGCGGCCAGAGGCGGCGCAATGCATTCGCTCAAGCGCTGCCCAGAGGTTGCGAGATTCATGGGCATGCCGATTCTTGACCCAGCTGCATGCCTTGCAACCATGCCAACTGTTCCGGCGATACGCGCGCACCGTAACCTCCGCGCGAGACTTTCAGCGCCGCACGCAGCGCCTTCGCACAAGGGTGCAGCAGCGGATACAGCCGTTCAATCCACGCATCGGCGTGGCGAGTCCGTAGAATTGCGTTCTCAACTTTAGCTCGTGGACGCAAAGCGCGGGTCTTCTGTTGCGGATAGAAACGCATGCAGGATAAATAACGCGCGATGTGATCGATGCGTCCGCGGCGCGCAAATCGCTCCCAAAGATCGCCGTCCATCGCCAAATTGAAATCGCGATTGAGGCCGCCTACCGCCGTGTACAGCGAACGCCGCCAAAACATGGAGGGTTGCGGAATGTAGTTGTGGTCGTACAGAAAGATAAACCGGTTGAAGTCGATTTCTTTTTTTGGACGCAGGTAGCGGCCTTCGCCGTCTATCCATAGCGCGTCGCCGTACATTGCGCCGCACTCTTGGTGCCGCGCGAAGTATTCGCCGATGGCGTGCAGTGCACCCGGCAGCAATAAATCATCCGAGCACAGCCACCCCATGATCTCGCCGCGCGCGCGGCTGAACCCTTTGATAAGCGCATCGGTCTGACCGCGATCCGGCTCCGATACCCAATGAGCAAGCTGGGATGCGTAACTGCGGATGATGTCGACGCTGCCGTCGTTGGAACCGCCGTCGATAACGATATATTCCAAAGCGGGATAGTTTTGCGACAGCACCGAACGCAGCGTCGCTTCTAGATAGCGAGCTTGCTCATACGAGCAGGTAATAAGCGAAATGGTCGGCAAGCGACCGGCATCGAAATTGGGTTGGCTCATAGCTTCCTCAGCACAACTCGAAAATGATCGGGGGCAAATGGACTCCATGGCTGTGTCCAATACTTGCCGAGCAACGGTGCGATCCGCGGGTAGAGTCCCGGTGCGGTGCGGTAAAGGCCCATTTGAAAAAGTTGGTTAAGGACCTTGGGCAGCGGCAAGACCCTGCGCGCCTTGTGCCGCAACTGACGCCAAATCAACAGTCGAAAGCCGAACTGCTCGGCAATGCGCTCCAACGATTCACGCGTCCAAAAAACGTGATGTTCGAAAAGCCGGACGTACCACCAATGATGTGCGCCGTAGTGACGCGGCCAAAAACTATTGGCATTGCCGGTTTCGATCAACACCAAACCGTTGTCGCGCACCAAATTGCGTAGATTTTCGAAGGCCACTTGCGGCGCGTACAGATGCTCGAGCACATCGAACAGCGTCACGATGTCGTAAGGCTGGCTGCTCCAGCGCAGCAGTTGACTATCGATCAGTCCATGAATGAACTCGCCGTCCACTTGCTCCGCGCAACCCGGGTGCTGCACCACGTCCAACGCCGAACGTCGTCCTTCGGCGGACCAGCGCCTCAGCGCACCGAGAAACGCGCCGCTGCCACTGCCGACATCGAGCACATCGGCATGCAGCCCATTCGCCAGCCGCTGTATCTCCACCGACTCGTCATGAAAGTCGTACGGCTCCATCCATTTCTTACCTGCCTGCCGCTCGAACACCTGCGACAACGATAACGGCGCGGGCAACGTCGCCTTAAAATGCAAACCGCAATCCGCGCAAGTCGACAAGCCGACGCCGTCATCCGGAAAAGGTATGCGCTCGTCGCCGAACATATAGTCACGATCCGGCAAGGGCATCGTCGTGTCGGGTGCGGACTCGCAAGCCGGACAACGCGCGACCGTCAGCCACTCGATACGTTGATCGTCGGCCGTATCCAGTGTGGCCAATACCGCGCTCATCGCGCCAACCTCACGATGCGCGCAGCGGTCTGCTGCGTCGGCGGGCGCTCGGCATAAAGCTTTCGCGCGACTGCGCCGGCATGCATTTCCGGATCGCAGCTGGCCGCCAAGCCCACGAGAAATCCAAAGGTTGTCCACGTGAGGAACGCCAGTTCCGGCTGCAGCAATATTGGATTGAACGCATAAACCACGATAGCGGATAACGAGATAAGCGCAAACGTGTGCGCCTGAGCCGCCCACGGATAGTGCAAGTAGCTGGGCGCCAAGACGCGTCGATAGGCAAACAAGCCTGCCCGCAGGTAGGCCCAGATCCATAAGCCGATCGCCAGTAACCCGCCGTTCGCCAGCAAGTCCATTACGTCGCTGTGTGTGGGCAATCGATTGCGAGCGATGCCGATGGTGTAAAGCGTAAACTTGCGAATACTTTCGGCGCTAAATGAAGTGCCCCACAATGGCGAGTCCATAAACTGCTGCCATGCCGCGCGATACGTGAAGCTGCGGAACTCGACATTGCCGGACGGCAAATAGCGTTGGCGAAAGTACAGGACGTAACACGCCGCCGCCGCCATCACCAGCACACAGACAAACGCCAGGTAGTGCGCCCACAAACGTTTGACGGAAGACGTGCGCTCGATGCGGCTTAACCATAGGAAGACCGCGATGTACAGCACCGTCAGCAACGCGATCAGATACGACGTATTCTTTTGCGACAGCAGTGCCGCGCCGAGAAACAACAAGCTGCCGAGCCACGCGTGAGAGCTTTGCCGAAAGGCAATGGCGCAGGCAACGGCAAGCGGAATAAGCAGGAATATCTGTTCGTGGTACAACTCGGCGCGGCCGTACACAAGCGCCAAGCCGATACACATGGCAAACGCCGAAACGGCGAGGAGCTTTAGAAAAGCGCGCGCCAAGTGCACCGGCGCGCGGCTGCATACCATCATGAGCGCGGCCGCCGGCGCGGCGGCGATGTACAAACCTAAATTCATGAATGTCGCCTGCCAGTGCTCGACAAAGCGGGCGTGCGCTGCGCCGACCACAATCCACGTTCCCAACAACAAAAGCGGCAGCAAGGTGGACATCGCCGCGCGCGATGACGGCTGACGAACGGTAAATGGTGACGACAAATGCCAACCCATCACGCTCAGCACGGCAAGCGGTACGGTGGCTAGTAACGGAATGTGACGAATTAAACGGCGTTCGGGCGCATGCCATTCCGGCGGAACAACGCACAACACCAACGCCAACGCGATGCACAATAGATAGCAGTGCTCGGACCACACTAACGCACCGCTGCCTGCGCGCGGCATTCCGCGAGCTGCGGCCGCGATTGGCGCCGCGCGCGTCATCCCTGCCCCGCTCCGACCACCGCCGTCGACACGCGCTCGACGCTTATTAATGCTGCGGTTTCCGCTTCGGCTTCCAAATCCGCTTCATTCATCTCGGCTTGCGCCGCCGAAAAGTCGACCGCGGGTGCCGCGCTATCCAAGATGCGATTCGCACCGACCACTGTTGTGCCCGCCGGAACGTCGCGTGTTACGACCGCATTCGCTCCAATGATGACGTCGTCACCGATATTCACATCACCGAGGATGCGTGCGCCGGCGCCGACATAGACGCGCTCACCCAACGTCGGTGCGAAATTCCGCCCTAAGTCCTTACCGCCGATCGTCGCCTGTTGCATCACGGTGACTTGCCGGCCGAGTCGGGCGTGAGAATGAATAACGATGCCGTAAGGATGCGGCAGATAAAGATCGCGCGGCACCCTGCAGTAGATATCGGAGTTGAACAGGACGCGCACCAACTTGCTCAACACCGGCACTCGATGACGGCAAAAGAACAATAAAAAACGCGCCGCTAACGGTGAACGATGCGCGGCTTCACTCATCGGCAAGCCCAATCGCGCGCGCGTCATCGCCTCGCAGCGGGCAAGTATCGCGCGTGAGGTCGCCTCAACCACGGCTTGCAAAGGCTGCGCGGCATCGATGACCGCGACGTGTTCCTGGTCCTGGAGCAAATCGCGGTAAGCCTGCCGCTGTCGCGCCGACTCCGACGCGCTAACTTCCTGCTTGCGCGCTTGCAGCACTGCAGCCGGCGCATCGAACAGCACCCACAAATCGGGGCGCGGCACACACAGCCGCAACCAGCGCGCGAGGCGCATCGAACCGGCATGCCGATAACGAACCGGATCCACCAAGATATCGTCGTAGTAGCGGTCGAACAGCAGAGCGTGCGAGCGAACGAGCAACGGCCGCAACGACAACCAATAACCCAGCACGTAGTCGGCGGCGAAAAAAAGCAACTTGAGGAACGAGCGCACACGGCCGCGCGGCTGTGCGGCATGCGGCGTGCGGCTGGGTGCGCGCTCCGGACGATAGAGAAATCCCGGTCGCAAATGCACCATGGCGGTTTGTCGAAACGCCTGATGCACCTGTCTATCCGCCGCCAGCATTGCACTGCTCTTACCGCTGCCATCGGGACCCAACGCAGCGATCAGCATTCCCGTTGGATTGCCTAGTCGGCGCCAGTGCCGAGCAAGCTCTGCCAGCAGTGCGCGCGGCCGCACGGGCACGCGCCGATGCATCGCGGCACGCATGCGCGGCAGCAACCGAGCGACCGTAGTCCAATCACCGGACTCCGCTGCGCGCGCCAGTAGCCGCGTTTCGAACTTGCGCCCCCAAAAGCGCTCGATCATGCGGAGACAGCCGTCCGGATCGCGGCGCCATTGTGTCGTCAAATAACCTGAATGCGCGGTGGAGAGTTGTTCTTTGTCTATTTTCTTCAGTAAGTAATAGGCGAACTCATAGGCAGGTGCGCAGACTTTGAATCCTTTCGGCAAGTCATCGACGGCCGCGATTGCGTGGGTCGTGAGTTCCTGCGCCGTCAGTAATTTTCGTCCACGCCGGTAGTAATCGCCGCACAGATCCAGTGCTAGAAATTCCAGTTGGCCGTCGAATCCCTCCGCCGCCACCACAAAGTAATAAGCGTTGCTCTCGTGCTGTAGACACTGCACCAATTGCACGCGATACAGCCGACAAAACTCGTTTAGCAAGTCCGGCAGCCGCGCGACCGCAGGTTGCGGGACAATGATGTCCACATCGCTTGGAATGACAGCGGGCAACTCGCGCGTATCTCCCATCACGCAATAAGGGATGCGGCGCTCGTCCAGTAGCCTGAAAAATCGCAGTAGCAAGATCGATGAGCGCTGCATAAGTGACTCCTTACCCGACTAGCTGGCGCTCTATATCGCGGCCCGCATGGGTTTGGTCCAACAATTCCCGGTACTGAAGCAACGTGCGTTCGGCGATGCGATTCCAATGCAGATTGGCCATGGCATAGTCGCGCCCGCGCAAGCCCATCTCGCGCCACCGGCTGCGCAACGACAACAAACGCACCAACCCGTGCTGAATATCGGTCTCGTTGGGTTCGACCACCACACCGCAGTCGCACTTCTCCACATGCGGGGCAATGCCCGCAGTGCGCGAAACCAGCAGCACGCGCGCAGCCAACATCGCTTCGAGCGCGGCCAGACCGAACCCTTCGAATCGCGACGACATGCAAACGATGTCGTAGGCGTTCATCACTCGACCCGCAATCGTGTCGAAATTCGGTGGCAGCACGGTAACGCGCGAACCGAGGTTCAACGACTCGATTAGGCTATGAACAGCCGACACTTCGCCGGCCCAATCCGGGCCCTGCATCGTCAGCTGCATAGAGTGTTCGTTGGGCACTTGCGCAAAGCCGCGGAGCAATACGTCCAGGCCCTTGGTGTGCATATCCATGCGCCCCCAATACAAGACACGAATCGGTTCGCCCGCACGCGTGCGCCATCGCAATTCCTGCGCGGGCACCAGATCGTTGTTGAGAAACCCGTTTTCCGTTGCAACGATCGGCACGGTAATTCCCAAACGTCGCGCCCAGATCTCGTGGCGCCGATCCAACTGTTGTAGCGCCAGCGCACCCTTTAAGGCGTTGCGCTCCACCAAATACCAATACGGCCATTTCAAATGCGGATTTTTGCGGAACAGCCAGGGGTGATAAGGGCCATGCGGCGCCACGACATAGGGAATATCCAATGCGCCCAATCGCCGCGACAACGCGTACACGCTAGGATGAAACATGCCGTTCAACACGACCAGATCATGTTCGGCTTGCAATGTTTGCAAATGCGCACGCAACGCGGGCGCAAGCCGCAACGTACGATAGCCCGCGCGTGTGGCGAAACAGCGAATCAAGTAACCCTCCGGCGCCATCGTCTGACTATCGCGCTCGCCCTCGCACCACACTTCCACCGCTGCTCCGGCGGTAACCAAGCCGCTGGCCAAACCATGCACGGCTTTGTTGGTGCCGACCCGCAGCGGTACGCCGGCCGCCGGAAAGTGCTTCAAGTACAAATGCACTCGCTGCAAACCCGCTTTGTTGACAACCGATCGAGTGAGCGCCTCGCTTACGACGTGAATAGGGCGTGCATCGGCCGCCGCTAGTTTTTCCGCCATATTGCCGAGCGTTTCGGTCGACAACATGACGTCTTCACGCTGCGTTTTGTAGACAACGGGTTTGCTCATCGTGAGTACTCAGGATTGCGGGCTTTGCGCGATCGCAAGGCGTGTTGAAGGGGACTCATCGGACTCGGCTGGACTGTTCCTAGTCCAATACACGCGCAGAGTCAGCAGCAGCGCGAGCAGCGCGGCGGCAATCTCCGATATCAACGCTCCATAGATGCCGATGCCGCCGATCAAAGCTGTGCCAGCGGTTAATACGAACAGCGCCAGCCAAATAGACCGCACCAATAAATCTTGCGCACCGCCCCCGGCCAGCACGGTGTAGTCCAACGGTGTGCGCAAGAAATTCAGCGTGTAACCCACCACGCCTAGCGCCACCATCCATTGCGCATTCGGCAACGCCAATTCGCGTCCATAAAAAATCCGGGCTAGCGGTTCTGCACAAAGCACGATGGCAATCGCACACACCACGAAGGGGAGCCCAAGGCGGAATACTGTGTCTCTGTGCCATCGCCTAAGCCCTGTCCAGCCGTGCTCGGCAAACGTACGCGCGGCACGCGACGGTAGAAAATTCATCGCCGCCTGCCGGAGCGGATTCAACAAATTGACTATTTGATAAGCCGCCCGATACAGACCGAACGCGGCCGGACCCAGTATCGATGCCAACAGCCAACCGTGCGCACTGCTGCCCAACCACGCGACGCCTTGTTGCGCCACCAACCAACGACTCAGCCGCCAGCTCTCGGCGCAGGTCTTTTTGAACGCTTGATAGGAGTGCCGCTCCGGCAGCGCGGCGAACGAACCACGCAGCGCCCGACGCAGTCGATACAGTCCAAATACTGCACCTACCAGCGAGGCTGAGCCCAGCGCTGCAACTGCGCTAACCGGCGTGGCCGATATCCCGCCGACTTGATACAAGACGAGCACGATGCCAAGCAATTGCAGGCTGTAGGTAACGAAGTCGTTGCCGGCGGCGCCGCGCGCGTCGCCGCGCGTATAAAAGATGCGGCGCAGATACTCTTGAGCGGTCCACGGAATCAACGTTAACGACAGCGCAAACGCAATCGCCGCGTATTCCGTCGAGTGATGCAGCAATAACACTGCACCGATGGCCGCCGCTAGCGCCGCTGCGATTGCGCCTAATCCCAATTGCAGCACCCCAAGAACAAAAGTGAGCCGCGCGAATTCGATGCCGGTCCGCTGCGCACCCAAGATATTGTGCGGTTGTGCGATGGCGGCGTTTTGCAACGTTGTGCACAGCGTCAGCAGCAGCTGCGCAACCATGAAGACGCCGAACGATTCCAGCGACAGTCCGCGCGCCAACAGCACCACGATCAGAAAATTGACGCCGCTTACGAAGCACTGATCCGCCAAAGCGATCGCAGCGCCGCTGTGACGCCGGTAGTAACCCATGAATTTTCCCGGCGGCGCCACGCGTGTGCCTAATACCGGTTGAGCGCTGCACCGACCACAATCGCCCCTGTGCTGGCTATACGATCCAGCAATTCCTGTAATTCATCCAGCCGCGATTCGTCTTCGCGCGCGATTATCAATGCGCTGCCGGCTTGCGCCGCTACGACTTGCGCGTCCGCGCTCTGCGTGGCAGCCGGTGTGTCGATTAACACGATGTCGTAAATCTCTTGGGCTTCCAGCAATAGCCGCTTGAATTCATGTCTCCCGACCAACTCCAATGGATTTGGGGGCGTGGAGCCGGACGGCAGGACCGCCAGATTGGCGAAGTACGGAACCGTGTGCAGCGCATCTCGCAACGGACGCCCTCGCAATACGGTCGTCAATCCAACGCGGTTATCGAGATTGAACATTGTGTGTTGACGCGGCGAACGCAGATCGGCGTCGATCAGCAACGTACTGCGTCCCCATTGTGCGAAGGCCACCGCCAAGTTTGCGGCCGCAAAACTGCGGCCATCTCCGGCACGCGGACTCACAATTGCGAGCACGGTGTTCTCCGCGTTGAAACAACGCAGCAGCAGCTGCGAGCGCAGATCGCGCAGTGCCTCGCCTTGCGCACTGAATGGCCGGTAGGCCGCGATTAGTTCCGGGCTTAATTGACCTTCGCCTGCCTGCAGGCATGGGTAACCGAACTGAACGGCCAATGCATGTTGCAAGTCCGCCTTCTGTACCAAGTGCAATTTGCGCGCGGCCTCGCCGAAGCGCAGTCCTCGTCGGCGCTGCAGCCGCAGTACACGATCGATATCCTGATTACGCAAACAACCGAGATCGACGAGAATTTGTCCCAGTTGCCGCTGCTCGATCACTCCGTTGGTCGTTTTGTCGTTCGTTCGGTGCGACAGCGAGCCGGCATCCAGTGTGAAATTATCGGTGGCGTGCATAGATCACCTTTCAACGTTCGACCGTAAGCAAGGGCGTGCCGCTCGGAAGCCGCGCGCGCCCACTCGACGAACGCGGGCCGCCGTGCAATACGCCCAGCACTTGCACGCCAAGGAAATCGCGAATGTCGTCGGTGCTGCGCACGAAGCGGCAAACCACTTCGCGCCATAAGCCCAGTCCCGCGCCCAACACCAAGCCGGCGACGGTGGCCAATGCAAAATTAAAGAGCGGATTGGGTGACGTCGGCTGTCGCGGTGGAACGGCGACGCGAATGACGGAGACATTGGTTTGCGTCACTTCGCTGCTCATGCGCGCCTGCGTCGCTCTTTGCATCGCGTCGTCGAGCGCACGTTGTGCGCTATCCACGGCGTCTTGCAATGACGCGAGCTGGCCGTGCTGGCGCCGCATCGTGGCCATGGAGCCGCGTTGCTGCGCGATCTCGTTACGCAGATGGGTCGCCAGCTCGGTGGTTTCGGCCGCCAAGCGCGCGCGCAGGTCATTGACTTCTTTCTGTGCGCGCTGAAAGGTGGGGTGATTTAGACCCAACTGCGGCGGCAGTTCGTTCATCTTGGCTTCCGCGCGGGCAAGATCGCTCTTTAACGCTTGAATGGCCGGATGGTTTTGCGATTGGGCCGCCACCAACTGCGAATTCAGATCGTTCAACCGCAGTGCATCGGCATCGTTCTCGTCAGTCGCGACGATGCCGGTGCGTTGTTGAAAATCGGCCAGCGCACTGCGCGCCTTTTGCGCGTCGGCGGTCAATTTTTCAACTTGAGTATTCATCCACTCCGACGATGCGCGCGCCGGATTCACGTTTAATTCCAACGCGGTATCGATGTACGCCTTGACCAGAGCGTTGGCCGCCTCGGCCGCAGCTTCACCCGAATCGGCGGCATAGCTGACTTGCAACACACTGCTGTCGGGAGAGGGGCGCACATGCATATGCCGCAAAACTTGATCCGCTAACGCATACCTCTCGTCTCGCGGTGCCGCCGCGTCCGACGCCGCCGTCTTCTCGCCGGTCACTCGCGCTATTGCATTGCGAACGCCGGACTTCATTCGGTGCATGCCCTCTTGCATCGAGGACTGCGATCCCAGGTATCGAAGGCGGGCAGCCTCTTCGGTTAAACGCAGCCGATCGACTACTTTCAACGCCACGGCTTGGCTCGACAATAGATCGATCTGGGTGGCCAGGTAGCCCGAATAAATTTGGATGGGTGGCTTGCTCGCCGACCCACTATCGTTGAAATCAACCATCACGCTGCTAGTGGCGACGTAGCGCTCGGTCATCGCCATGGTGACCGCACCCGCGACGATCCAAGCCAAAACCAATATGGAAACGATCAGCGCGCTGTGTGCACGCAAGATTCGGAGCAGTTGCATAAAGCGCATGTTGGTCTCCTGGGGAATACCGCAACTAGAACAGCGATTCCTTCACATGCACAACGTCATCGGCGACCAAGCGATCGGTAAGTTTGGCCTTGTATACCTCGACGACTCCCGCATCGTTTTTGCGGCTAACGCGTAACCCCCGTTCAGTGCCGCGAATGGTGAGTCCTCCACCCGTTGCAATCGCCTGCCGTATCGTCATCGCTGCTTGCAACGGATACGAACCGGGCTTCTGCACCTCGCCATAGATATAGAAGACCGGTTGCTGACCGACGAAAATCACATCGCCATTTCGCACGGTTAGATCGGTTTGACCGTCGACCAGGCGATTCAAATCGACATCGCGCTGCATGACTTTGCCGGATTCGTCGTGCTGCACGAGGCGAATCGTGGACGAACCGTTTGTCGCCACCCCGCCGGCTTCGGCCAAGATGTCGAGCACAGTGGTGGCAGCGGAGATTGGATATTTACCGGGCTTCGTTACCGCACCCAATACCGACACCTGCTGACTACGATATTCGGTGACGGTGATATTGATGGCGGCTTCGCGTAGAAAACCTTGCTCGGTCAGCAATTTCGATAACCGCTTTTCGGCGTTCGCTTTGGTCAAGCCGCCCAACTCGACGCGTCCTATGAGTGGAAACGGAATGGATCCGTCATCCGCGATGCGCGCTTCCGTCGCCAAATCCGGGTTGTTATAAACGGAGACTCGAACGTTGTCGCCGGCCCCTAGCCGATATTCTTCGGCTGCCGCTTGGTGCGCGGCGACCAAGCAAAGCGCCGTGGTCAACGCCAGGAGCAGCGCCAACTGAGCTGCGCCGGCAAATTTCCAGAATGCGCTACGCCGAAGCGCGCGAGATAAGAGCATGACGGTTCTCCTTATTCGTGTATCGATTAATACGCGTTGCGATCGCGAATCACCAACCACGCCGTACGCCAGAGAATTTTCAGATCGATCCACGGCGACCAACGACGCAGATAGTCCAAGTCGTACGCGACACGCTGACGCATTTGGTCGGGTGTATCGGTCGCGCCGCGAAAGCCGTTGATCTGCGCCCACCCTGTCATGCCGGGTTGCACTTTGTGCCGCAACATGTAGCCGTCGATGAGGCGGCGATACTGCTCGTTATGCGCCACGGCGTGCGGCCGCGGCCCCACCAAACTCATGCTGCCCTCAAGCACGCAAAAGAGCTGCGGCAGTTCATCCAACGAAGTGCGCCGTAAAAATGCGCCGAGGCGCGTAATACGGGCGTCGCCGCGATGCGCCTGTGCAACTTTGTCGCCGTCTTCGCACACAGTCATGGTGCGAAACTTGTAGACTGCTATCTCCTCGCCGTTCAAACCATAGCGACGCTGCTTGAAGATCACCGGCCCCGGGGAATCCAGCCGTATCAATATCGCAATCACCAGCAGCACCGGCCACAGCAGCAGCAGGGCCACGCCGGTAATGGAAAGATCGATGATCCGTTTCGCGACGCCGGGCAAACCGCAGTACGGCGTTTCGCAATAGGCCAAGACCGGCGTATCGGCAATCTCGACGATGCGCGGCTGAATGTGTTCGTCTCGCGGCAAGTCGAGCAGGAAGTAAATCGACACGGTGGTATCGTGCAGCTCGCGCAGCACCTTGGTCAGCAGCGGATGCGAGTCGAACGGAATGGCGACGTGAATCGTGTCGATGGCGTTGCGTCGCACGTAATGCGGCAAATCCTCAAGACTGCCCAGAAGATTCGCCTGAGTCTTATCGTGTTCACCGACAACGAAGAACCCGATGAACGTGCCCAACGAAGGATCCTGCTCCAGCCGCGACGCAAACTCGCGCGCCATGCGATTAGTGCCGACAATGACATGCGTACGGGCAAATCGGCCGTCGCGGTTCCATCTGCATAACAGTCGGTACGCCAAGGTGCGTGCAGCGATGAACAGCAACGGCGTCGACGCAAACCAAGTGAGAATTACCGCACGTGAATAGCTTTCGGACGCTTTCGCCATAAAGCCGACAAACAACAGCACGCCCATGACTTTTAGCCAGCCCAGCAAGACGCGCGGAATGAAGAACTCGATTTGCGACGACGGACGCAGCTCGTTGCACTCGGCCGCGCCCAATACTCGCCAGCTCAACGCGAACGCCAGCACGGCGACGAGCAAATAGTGCCGCGTGAACGGCTGGGCGAAAAACAGCATGGATAGCAACAGCCCGACAACGACGCTCACCGGAAAGACGCAATGACGTAACAGAGCGACTAACGGATGCTCGCTGGTACCGACACGCGGCAGCATGCGCCCGAAGCTGTTGTGAGGCGCCGCGAGTGTCAACGAACTGTCATATTCCGAACCGAATTTGTGTTGCATGCGCGGTGATCAAACTGTGAATGACAAATGCCTACGGAGTTAAATCAAAGCCGACGATTTTGCTCATAACTGACACACAACCCGCCGCAATCTGATTGACCGCTTAAACCGCGCTACGCGTTGGCGTACGTCAAAGTGCCTTCGGTTGCGTAGCCGCGGCTTCCGGGAGCGCCGGCACGCGGGATTTCCATTTCATCCACCAGTTCAATCTCCTCTAGATCGATCTGCTCGTCGCTGTCTTCCGCCGCCTTAACGGCGGCCTTGCGGGTCAGCATGCGCCGTGAATCGATAGGACCCAGCAGCTCCGACAGGTGGTCGCGGCCGCGTGCGATGCGGCTCTTGATCGTTCCCACCGCGCAGTTGCAAACGCTGGCTGCTTGGGTGTACGACAACCCGCCGGCGAACACCAGCAACAACGCCTGCCGTTGCTCGTCACGCAATTCATCTAACGCACGCGACAATGCATCGACTTCGGAGGCCACTTCATGATCGGGCTGCACAGTCAGGCCGGCTGCGTGCTTACCATCGGGATCTTCGACTTCAAAACGACGGTGACGGAGTTCGGAGTAATAGCGATTGCGCAAAATGGTCAGCAGCCAGGCTTTCATGTTGCTGCCCCATTGAAAGCGCGCGCGGTTATCCCATGCTTTTAAAATCGTGTCCTGAACCAAATCTTCCGCCAGATTCGCGTCGGCGCATAAGGAACGACCGAAGGCGCGCAGTACGGGTACCAAGGCAAGCACTTGTTGCAGGAAAGCATTCGACGGTTTCATGAGCCGCTCCGAAGTAATTGACACGCGATAAATGGCACGCGGCAACTGTGTGGTAACGACGATGTTCCGGGTAGCTCTTTAAATCATCGTTGAGATGTCGGAGTGCTCCGACAGCGGCGCTTGATGCACCATTGCTATTCAGTCAGCGACACTGCGCGCACTGTTTTCGTCGTGAGACCAATCCTACTGTGCATACGAATTCTGCCGACTGCGCCTACCGCGACACCCGGCTAAGATCGCGGCTCTTGCAAACCACGGAGACGACCATGCTAGTAAAAGATGTTATGAGTGAACGTGTGATTCATGTTTCTCCCGACACCGGCTTGCGGGAAGTTGCGGCCTTTATGCGCGACGGCGACTTGGGATCGGTGCCCGTATCCGAAGACGATAAGTTGGTAGGCATGGTCACCGATAGAGACATCGTCGTGCGCGGCTTAGCGGGGACGATGGAAGTGCATGCAATCACCGCCGGCGACATCATGTCGTCGCAAATCAAATACTGCTATGACGATGAAGATATCGACCATGTGCTGAACAACATGGCCGACTTGCAAATTCGTCGCTTGCCGGTGGTCAGTCGGGACAAGCGGCTGGTAGGCATCGTCTCGCTCGGCGATTTGGCGAAGGAAGGGTCGTCCCGAAAGACCGGCGAAGCGCTAGAAGAGATCTCGCGCACCGAAGCCGGACGCGAACATCATTAGAGGCAGCCGAGAAAACAAGCGTGAGAGTTGCGCGACGGCCGCTTTTTCAAAAGCGTCGTCGCGGCATTCCATGAACGTGTGTCTAAGATATACCCTCTAAATACAGCGGGCTTAAAGCCGCTCACCCCTACCGCTGCCGAACTGTTGCGAGATCGCGCGACGGATTTGTCCTACAACATCGCGGCGTAGCAATTACGCGCCGCGTTTTGCGTATTAGTCGGCGATCGGCGACTGCGAGAGAATCGCGCAAGCATCTCAACCACTTACTGCGCGCGACAATTCGAGGAACAATCACTCCTACAAGACAAATCCGCAGCAGCGAATCGATTTACCCGCAGGTGTCCGACATCTTTTGACGGCGACGGCTTTGCAATACAAACGCAGCCTTCGTTAAGCAGAAGCGGTCGCAAAAAACCTTGTCGGCGTGTCGAGACATTCCGCCACATAACAAGCTGTGATTAAGTCGCCTCTCCTTAGGTACAAGGGCATAACCGTCGAAAGACGGCGACGCAAAGCCTCCGGTCTTAAATCGCTGCGATTGCATTTTGCATTTGCGCAGACGAGAAGATAGCGGGGCTGCCGGATGCAACGAGCGGGGCCTGCTTTCAGACATGAAGCAGATCCATTCAATCTAATAACTACGCTCAGGGCGCCATCCGTTACGTCAGTTTTGTGGATTGCCGACTCGGTTCGGCGCTCAGCAATTTGCTCTTGATCCATGTTGGCGGCGCTTGCCGCCTTTACAGAGGTTTAGGGCAATGCATAAAGATTCTTTTCCGCCGGCAGTTCGTACGCATCCATTACGTCTCGCGCCACGCTTCGGGTTACTGAGCAATCCGTTTGCGGCGTTGTTTGTCGCCGTCGCGATGCTGTGTTCAACGAAGGCGCTGGCTGTCGCGCCGACCATCAGCGGCTCGCCACCGAGAACGGTTATCGCCGGCAGCGCGTACTCGTTCACGCCTACGGCGCAGGACGCCGATGGCGATCGCTTAACGTTCAGCGTTTACAACCTGCCTCCATGGGCGACGTTTAATACGACCACCGGAAGACTAAGCGGAACGCCGAACATGTATCAGGCGGGAACGTATCCGACCATTAGCATTCGCGTTTCCGATGGAACCACCACGGTACTGTTGCAGGCATTCGCGATTACCGTGTACGCGACTGCAAACAACACTCCACCGACGATCTCCGGCACGCCCGCCACCTCGGTGACGGTTGGAACGGCTTATTCGTTCACACCTACCGCGAGTGACGCCGATGGCAATCGGCTCACTTTCTATATTTACAGCCAACCCTCTTGGGCAACGTTCGATCCGAACACGGGCCGACTAAGCGGCACGCCCACGGCGGCGAATGTCGGCACATACAGCGGAGTCAGTATTCGAGCGTACGACGGCCGCGCCCTGACGATACTGCCTGCATTTACCATCACAGTGCGCGCCGCAGCGAATACTCCACCGACGATAGCGGGATCTCCGGCAACGAGCGTGGTCGCCGGGAGTGCCTATACATTCAGACCGACCGCAGCCGATGTCGACGGTAACCCGCTAAGCTTCTCGGTGCAGAATTTACCGGCCTGGGCCAGCTTCAACACAACGACCGGACAATTGAGCGGCACGCCGTCTGCGAGCAACGTCGGTAATTACACCAATATCGTTGTTCGAGTGAGCGATGGCACTGCAACTACTTCGCTGCCGGCGTTTGCCATCTCGGTCCAATCGGTCGCCAATAGAGCACCGACCATCGCAGGCGCTCCGGCTACATCCGTTGTTGCAGGCAGCGCCTATTCGTTTAGACCCACGGCGGCGGATGCGGACGGCAATGCATTGACGTTTAGCGCGCAGAATTTACCGACGTGGGCAAGTTTCAACACGACCACCGGACAACTAAGCGGCACACCGGCTGCAAGCCATGTCGGCGATTACATAAATATTGTTATCCGAGTGAGCGACGGCACTGCAACTACTTCGCTGCCGGCGTTTGCCATCTCGGTCCGTGCCGCCAACCGAGCGCCGACCATCGCAGGCGCTCCAGCTACATCCGTTGTTGCAGGCAGCGCCTATTCGTTTAGACCCACCGCGGCAGATGCCGATGGCAATGCTTTGACCTTTAGCGTGCAGAATTTGCCGGTCTGGGCGAGCTTCAACACAACTACGGGACAAGTAAGCGGCACACCGGGCGCAACCCATGTCGGCGATTACATGAATATAGTTATTCGCGTCAGCGATGGCTCGCTCACCGCCGCACTTCCAGCGTTCACCGTTGCAGTCCGGCAAACGGCCAACGGCCGCGCGACAGTGACATGGTCTCGCCCTTCGACCAACACGGACGGCACGGCCTTAACCGATCTCGCCGGATTCAAGGTGCAGTACGGCACGAGCAGCAGCAACCTCAATCAACAAGTGCAAATCGCGAATCCCAATGCGACGAGCCAAATCATCGAGAACCTAACCCCCGGCACGTATTACTTTGCAGTGCGAGCCTACAACTCGTCCGGTGCGGACAGCGACTTGTCCGGCATCGCGTCGAAATCCGTTCCCTAATGAAGAAGGCGTCGATGCGACCCATGCGGCCGTATCGACGCCTTTGCTTTCAGGATGTCGGTAACGACCGCTTCCCGAAATATCGAATGCCCGCTCACATGCCGGGATAGGTCAGCGCTTTATAGACAAGTTCGCGACTTTGGCTTTCATGATCGGCTCCACCCGGCACGCGACCACGACGCTGGATCAAACCGATGAATACCACATCGTTGGTGGGATCGATCCAGAACCACGTGCCGGCCACGCCCCACCACCAAAAGGTATTTTTGCCGACGGAGCTTTTCAGACCGACTGGATCGCTTAGTACCGCAAAGTCGTAGCCAAAACCCAATCCAGGTTGCAAACCGTTCGCGCCTTGCGAACGCACCACACCGCTTCCCGATTTGGAATTGAGCGCAGCCTCGCTCAGTACGTTGGTGCGCATCGTCGCGACCGTGCTCGCTTTTAAGTAGCGCTTGCCGTTCAGCTCACCGCCGTTGGCCATCATCTGTGCGAACAATAAATAATCCGCGGCCGTGGAATAAAGTCCACCGCCGCCCGATGCCAAGCCTGGCATCGTGCTGATCGCCGGATCGCGCGGCTCCGGCACAAGGGCTTGTTTGGCGGTATCCCATCCATAGATGGTGGCGACGCGCGAAAGCTTTTCCTCCGGCACGAAGAACCCCGTGTCCTTCATACCGAGCGGCGCAAACAGGCGCTCCTCCAAAAACTGCGGAAACGGTTTTCCCGATAACTTCTGCACCAAGTAGCCTTGGATATCGACCGCAATGCTGTACACCCATTTTTCGCCGGGCTGATACAACAGCGGAAACTTCGCCGCCCTCTCGATCATCGACTGCAACGACGGCGCCTCCAGCGGATTATCGGTGCGATACATTTGATCCACGGGCGTATTGCCGAATATGCCGTACGTGAAGCCGGCGCTGTGCGACATGAGTTCGGCCATCGTCGGCGGATGATTAGGCTCGACCAAAATCGGTTTGCCGTTGCCGTCCATGCCGGTAAAAACTTTTAGATTGGCGAATTCGGGAATGTGCTTGGCGATGGGATCGCTTGGCTGCCACTTGCCTTCTTCGTACAACATCATCAATGCGGTGCCCGCAATCGGTTTCGTCATCGAATAGATGCGCACAATGCTGTCCAATTGCATTGGCGTTTTTTTGTCTAGATCCTGATAGCCATACGCCTTGTGCTGCACCACTTCGCCGTGGCGGGCGAGCAGCGTCACCATGCCGGCGAGATGCTGCTTTTCGATAATGTCGCCCATGGCTTTATCGAGATTTTTGAGACCCGGGCTCGAGAAACCGACGCTTTCCGGTTTGACTTGCGGGAATAGCGCGGCGACGGGCGGCGCTTTCTTTGCTGTCTGCGCATACCCCGCACTCGTCAGCAACAATGCCAACGAGAGACCGAAAAATACTCGCTGAATACGCACGATTTACCCCTAGATATTTAAACCATAGACGAATGGCACTTAGTTAAGAGGTGCCGCATTTCGTAACACCCTCTCCCTTGATGGGAGAGGGATGGGGAGAGGGTGAGAAAGTGGGCGCTTCGCGCCAAATACCCCTCTCTCCAACTCTCTCCGATGTGTAGGATACGAATGCCGCAAAGTGCACGGATGCACATGAGCGGCCACAAGGGGAGAGAGGGTTGTTCAGCCGATTTCTTCGATCTCATCACGTTAACTAAGTGCTACTCAACCATAGACGGCTTGCCGCGACGTCAACCGAGCGTTAGCCGGCCAGCAATTACTTTTCGGAATCGGACTGCGCGGCTTTCTTTGCCGGTTGTTCGCTAAAGATGTAAGCGGCGTGACAAGCCGAGCAGGCCAAATACATGTCGCTGCCCGCGGTGAACACGGCCGGCGCATCTTTCGCTTCCACCGCTTTTAAAACCACATTTGCGGCGTCAATGAGGGCGCGCGACTTTTGCATCCAGTCGTCTTGATTGACTGCGCGACCCGGCAACATCAATAGGTTGGCGCCCTCCGCGACCAGGGCTGCGCTGTTTCGCACTGCGGCCCATTCTTCGTCCGTTTTCGGCGCGATTTCTTGTTTGCCCTCGGCGGTGACGATGGTCGCGACCGACGCCCAGACGATGTCCGCCTGCGGGTCCAGCACCCAACTCATTAATTGCTTTGTATCAAGCACCGTTTGAAAAGGCGTAGCGGGCGGCGGTGGAGTGGAGGCGCCGCAGCCACACAACAGCAAGGCACCGAAGGCCATTAGCCATAACTTCATCCGCATGGTATCCCCTTCTTAAAGTAACGATTGAACCAATAGGCCTTGGCGAATCGCCACCCTTCTTCGAACGCCGCATTATAGGGAACGTCGAGTGTGCGTGACGACAGCGGAATGCAATTTCGTCGCTATATTTGGCAATGATTGCAAGCAAAGGCGGTAGAATTCCAGCGCTGACGATTCTCCACAGAACTTTATAGATGAAATCGTAAAGACTGATGGCTTCGAGTACCTTACGCGCACCGAAAAAATGGGTTGTTACTGTTGCGGTACGAAGGCACTAACGTTAATCGAACCGCCGTTAATCGAACTGCACATTCAGTTATTTAGAATCTAGCGCACCAGGAGAAAATAGAATCATGCGAATAGCGTTCACATGTGTGCTCATGACCGCCGTCCTCGGCGTCGCATCGGCAGCCGACATAAACGGCAAAGCGCCGCGCTTGCCGGACGGCAAGCCGAATTTCAACGGCGTATGGCAAGCACTCAACACCGCCAACTACAACATCGAACCGCATGCCGCCAGCTCCGCATTGGCGCTTGTACCGGGCCAGTTCGTGCCGGTGCCAAGTCCGAAAGTCGTAGCGCTTGGAGCGGTGGGCTCGGTTCCCGGCGGCTTGGGCATCGTGGAAGGCGGGGAAATTCCCTACAAGCCCGAGGCGCTCACACAGCGAAACAAGAATCGCGAAAGCTACTTGGACCTGGATCCGGAAATCCGCTGCTACATGCCGGGCGTGCCGCGCGCCAACTACATGCCGCATGCTTTCCAAATCGTGCAAAGCAAGGATTACATCTTTTTCGCCTACGAATTTGCCGGTGCCGTACGCAACATTTACATGAAAGATCCGGGTCCGGCGCCCACCGATTCATGGATGGGCCAATCGGTTGCAAAATGGGAAGGCGATACACTGGTGGTCACGGTTACCGGCCAAAACGATCAAACCTGGTTCGATCGTGCCGGCAATTGGCATACGGAAGCCATGACCGTGGTCGAGCGGTACACGCAGCGCGGCCCTGATCACATCCTGTACGAAGCCACGATCACCGATCCGAATGTGTTCACCAAGCCCTGGAAGATCAAATTCCCGCTGTATCGCAAGGTTGAAGAAAACGCGCAATTAGGCCAATTCAAGTGCGTCGAATTCGTCGAGGAACTGATGTACGGGCATTTGCGTAAAGTGCCGACGCAACCGGCGCCTAAAGTCGACGTTCATCGTTAAAATAGTCTCACTAGCAGGGCATTCTGCGGCCGGGCCGTCTAAACCCGGCCGCAATCGGATTAGAATTATTTTTTAGAGGTATAGCGCAATGCGTAACAAGCTTTTGATCGGTGCGGCGGTGGTGGCCGGCGGTTTGCTGCTCGGCAGCGTCGCTGCAGTGGCACACCATGCTTTTGCCGCCGAATTCGACGGCAACAAGCCGGTGAACCTGCGCGGCAAAATCACGCGCATCGAATGGATCAACCCGCACGCCTGGATTCATATCGACGGGATAGACGATAAGGGCGTGAAGAACTTTTGGATGGTGGAAGGCGGCACGCCGAATACGCTCTTGCGTCGCGGCATCACGCGAGACTCGCTCGTCATCGGCACCGAAATCGTAGTGCGCGGCTACCAATCGAAAGACGGTCTGTGCGTGCCGGTTCGCGGCGTAACCACTTGCCGAGCCAACGGCCGTGACATTACCTTCCCCGATGGCCGCAAGTTGTTCATGGGCTCGTCGGGCACGGGCGCACCGAAAGACGGCAGCGACGCCGGCGAGAAGTAACACTCACCGCATTGACATAGCGCGCGTATTGCAAGGCCGCTCACACGAAAATGTGCGAGCGGCCTTTTTTTCGGCCTTTTTTCGTCGCAAGGTAACGTTATCGAAACCGGACGCTAACCGTTCCGAGGCGATTAAGTAAGGAACTCCGCTCGCGGAGTGCGAACAAGACTTTATACTTCTTGTGCGCGAGCCATTCGACTCACCGTTACAATCCCGGCCGCGCATCACCCGCGATGCGCCGAGCGACCGGACAACAGCGAATACTCACGGCAAATACCGGTCGCGCGCGAACAGAGGATTTCAGAGCGTGTTAAACAAACTGTTATTGGATTTTGCCCAATGGATGGACGCGCAACCGTGGAGCAGCAGCCTGCACGAGTCGTTCTACCTGTTCAACTGGCTCGAAACCACGCATGTCATGACGCTGATGCTTTCGCTCGGCATGTTGGTGGTCATCGACCTACGCATGTTGGGCTGGATCATGCCGACCGTGCCCGCGTCAAAAATTGCAGATCGACTGTTTGTGCCGATGATCATCGGCTTTTCGATCATGGTGATCACCGGCGTTTGGTTGTTCACCGCCATTCCGATCCGCTACACGCAAAGTATTTGGTTTCGCATCAAACTCATTCTGCTGTTTGCGGCGTTCATCAACGCCGTACTGTTCCATCGCCATCTAAAAGCATCCGCCGGGAGTTGGGACACGGCGCCCAAGCCGCCCAAACGAACGCGTACGGCAGCGGCGCTGTCGCTGAGCTTGTGGGCGGGCGTCGTCATTTGCGGCCGGTTCATCGCCTACGATTGGTACGACTGCGGCAAGGACGGCAACTCGGCGTTTATTAATTGGGCAGCGGGCTGCATTGCGGAATTGCCGGCCGAATAACCCGCCATCATTTAAGCAATCTGAATTTCTTGGGGAATCGCAATGTCGGTTGAACCGTTTTTTGTTTGGCTGGAAGCATCGCCGCTCGGCGTGTTCATGAAGGATTTGCCGGCCACGTTTGCAACCGTCGAAGCCGTGCACCTGATGGCGCTCGCAGTGCTGGGCGGCACAGTGTTCGCCACCGATTTGCGGCTCATGAATGTGATACTGCGCGACGTACCGTCAAATACGGTCTCCGAGCAATCCTACAAGTGGTTCAAAGGCGCGCTCATCGTGCTCTTGATCACCGGTTTTATGATGCTCGCCGGCGTGGCCACCAAGTGCTACGGCAATCCGTATTACTGGACCAAGATGTATGCGTTGGCGGCGGGTATCGTGTTTGCGATGGCGATTAAGCAACCATTGCTCAAGCAAGATCATGCGACCCTCAAACCCGCCACACGTTATCTCGTCGCGCTGGCGTCGATTTCGATTTGGTTTTTGGTGGCGGCTTCCGGGCGCTGGATCGGTTTCTCGGGCTAACCTAGTCGAGACTTAAGAACATGAGCATTCGAGAAAAAGTAGCCATCACCACTGCCGCCGCCATCATCCTCGTGACGGTTATCTATTGGGCGTCGGAAATCAAAGCCGTCGCGGATGTGCTGAAGCAGGCGTACGGCTGAACCGTCGCGAAGGCTCTGCCGACCCAAGGCCGGCAGAGCGCGACGTTCTTATTTCTTCTACTTCTTTTTTACAGTCCACGTGCCGCTGGCAAACGGTTCGTTCGTGCCCTTTGGCTGCAATGCCCAGGTACCGTTGGCTTCTGTAGCGCCGAAGGTCGCCGTCAGCGCAATCTCGCCTTGCACATCCGGCGGATAGTCATACTTCGCGATCATCTTGTCGCCGGCGAACGAAATACTGGCGAACTTGGTGTTGTAGTTGCCTGCGTCGGCGATCACTGCAACGCTGCCGCTCAATTTTCCGTCGGCCCCACGCTCCAACGTGACGTCGAACTTGCCGCCGGCCCCGCCGCCTTCCCAGGTGCCCAACCACACGCCGATAAACTGCTCGCCTTCAACGGCATTGGCCGCGATGCTCGGAATAGCCAAGCACAACATCAACAGGCTCCACCCCAACATAAATTTTCTACGCATGCTTTTCTCCTGATATTGATCGCTGCGACATGGGCAAACGCCCGGTGGCGAAGCCGAATAATCGCGCATCGTTTGCGAAATATGCAAACACCCGCCTCCATTGCCGCAATGCGATTGGGCGCGTGAAATCGTATATTTCTTCGCCGTTCGATATTGGACGCGGCCCATGTCGAGGCTAAACTCGCCCTATGAAATATTCCATTTTATTGATGCCAGTCTTGCTGTCGCTCACCGCCTGCGACACCGAGAAGTTTCAACCCATCACGGTCGCGGTCTATCCCAACCTCGATCACTGCGTCATTAAGGAATTCTCGCTGCCATGCGCCGATGTCGGCACGCATCTACGCGACAAGCTATCGATCTCCCCGGATCGGCAAATAGACGTGTCGATGTACCGGATGGATAAAGAGTACAAACAAGCGGAAGCCGACGTAAAACGTGTCGCGGTATTTGTGCGCGAAGGAGGATTTAAGAATGTGAAGGAATGGCACTATGGCTTTGGTTAGAGAGAGAGAGAGAGAGAGAGAGAGAGAGAGAGAGCGGAAGTTGGTGAGAGCGCGAGATGGTGGCCGGCTGCCCACGAATCACGGTCGCTTAATCATAGGCATTGGCTTCGGCGAGACGTGTATCTTGTGTAAAACCGAACAATTGACGATTGAAAGCAAGTACAGCTAGCCTCGCGACAAGCAGAACGCAAAAAGTCGTCTATCAAGGACACGGGCGGAGAAGAATCAAATGCAAACTAATGATCTAGAAACGACTACATCCCCTATTCCGTCGGTATATGTCGTCTCGAAACTCGACACTTACGCTGCCTATATCTTGTTAGGGCCATGAGCGAAGAAGCTCTAAGAGATCCGGATTGCACATGTGCCCGCTGCGGCGAAAAAATCACTTCGTATGCGCCCATGCTCCCGACAATCATGAAACTTCAGCGGACTCCCCGAGCTCAGCATGTCCAGACACTTGTTGAAGTGGACGGCGTGTCGCAAGACATTGCGGCCGAGTGGGTACATCATCTGTATCACAAAGAATGCGACAGAAAGATCGCGTATTGCCCGAAGTGCGGTGGTGAGTTGAGAACATGGAGAGCACTGCAATGCCCGCATTGTTTAACATCATGGCGCAATCAATAGTCTCTAACCACCGCGTCAAATTCGTGCGCGTTGCGCACCCGACAGCTTCGGAGCTACGCTCCTTCGCGTCGCTTTACGCGGAACGTTATGCCTTATGAATGTTGCTGGTCTCACAACATTGGAGCAAGTCGCAATTCGGAACGCTATGCATTACTGGCTGTCGCATTGGGACTCGGAGTGTCCGACGCTTTTCGGTTTAGAGCAGCTCGAGCTCGGCAATGTTGCGCAAAACTGGCCGCGCAGCGCGGAACAAAACGGAGAGGCAGTAGCTCTCGCGGTCTGTGGTTCTTTGCGCGAGCTTCTGTATGGCGCTTCCGCAGTTAGCCGCGCACGCGTAACTGAGATCGTTGGGTTATCCTTTGAGCAAACGGAAACTCTGCTGCACCGGCTATCTGAACGGATTGACCATGCGTTACGTAGCAAGGCATAACCAGTCGCTCCATGCGATCGCTCGAAGACTCGCTCCGCATGAGCGGTGGCGTTGGGTGATATGACAATGTGGGCACGGCACGCCAGATCACTAAAGCCTGTGGATATCCGTGATGTCCGCCTTGCCGCAGCGCTTGGAGCATTAACGACGCTACTACCAATCGCTGCTCTGGACGAAACGAAGAATCCATTGGCGGATTCGTTTCTGTCATTTGGCGGCGTTTGGGGCGGAGCAATTCCAATCGTAATTGGCGGTTATTTGGCAGTTCCTGCATTCATCTATTTATTGCGGCGTGTAAGCCGTCGCATACAACGCCTCCTGAGTTTTGTTGCGGGAACTTTTATTGGGCTTATACCTTTTCTGTTTTACTGCATTCTTGAGCTCTCAGGAATGGTTGTGGCTCCCCTGAGTGCATTGGCGGTTAGAGGTCTAATCAGTGGCTCCTTTCTAGGTTTAGCGGCGGTTTGGTATGTTCCGCGTTCCACATGGGCGCGCGCCGGTGATGCTTGGAGTTAAACTAACCTATGCATCAAGAACACCCAACAAGCTGTTCAAACCGATCGCGCGTAAGACGCGCTCCGGTTTAACGACGACGTTAGAGTGCGATGGAAGTTCAAGCTGCACCCGTAGTCTTCATACTCATCAAGTGGGTAGTTGTCTTGGTGTTTGGTGGATTGCTTGCCTATTACCTTGTCTTACTAGGTAGGAGCTTTGTGGCGAATTGGTGGCTCAAGACTGAAGGTCAACTGGTAAACGTCGACATTATTGTCAATGAAGGTGATGATGAACGCATTACGACGTATACACCAATCGTCAAATATAAATACACTGTGAATGGCGCAACCTTTCACTCGGAGAATTTGGGATTTGGCGTCTGGACGAGTCCGCGTTGGTTGTCCGAGAGAACTATACGCAACGCTTGTGCCCATCCCCTGTCGGTCTTTTACAACCCGATCAACCCCGGACAATCCGTGTTGGTGCGTGGATTCACGTTGCATCACTTGGTTTGCCTGTTGTTTGTAGGGCTTATGTTTGCCTTTTCCGTAGTAGCAGCGATTGACGTTTAGCTACTTGAGCCAAGCCCACTCCAGGTAGAGAACTATGGGCTTCGTTTACAGACGCGAAAGGCACTCTCTAACAATGCGTTCAACGATCGATGCGCCAAGGTCGGCGCAGGACGTTAACGCGGAAGTTGGGCATGAAACGAAGCATGACAATCATGGAGTGGGCTCGAACTGCACTTGTTGCGCTCGTGATAACAACGGCTGGTTGCGGTGACAGTGACTTGCGCGGCTCAACCAAAAAATCGGCGGACGGCCGAACTTACTTTGTCGTTGGCGATAATGACGGAGGAGGCTGTGGGCCGGTCCGAGTGGACGGAAAACCTTGGCCCTATGCTCTGAATGAACCTGGACGGATCGAACCAGGCAAACACAGCATTGAGATCTGTTCGGGCTCATCCTTCGAAGTCGTTGCTGGTACAACATATACATTCGACTACTGGGGTCCTTAGAAATGCAGGGGATGGAATCGAGAGGGCATTGCAAGAATGAGCCCAACAATCGCTTCAAAGCCGCGCGCATTGCGCGCACGACTCGCAAGGAGCTACCCTCCTTGCCCGCGTTTTAAGCGGAACGTTACGTTTATGAGGGAGCATCGAGATGAACTATAGAAAACTGAATTTATTTATTGCGCGCACCCTTCTATTAGTTGTTTTCAGCTGCCCCGGGATCGCAGCCGATAAGATTGAGCGCAAAATGTACAACCCTTGGGAAGCAGAAATTGGCTACTCTCAAGTGGTA